>ERZ795059.2653-NODE-2653-length-18280-cov-5.881701_pt1 | contig 18280 bp, 10 predicted proteins | sample MGYA00375143_ERZ795059 | MGnify/ENA primary metagenome ERZ795059 (study PRJEB30188, sample SAMN05720168) | activated sludge metagenome | isolation source: Anaerobic digester | place: USA | collected 2015-01-07 ... | reverse complement strand
AAATCGGAGACCTTCGGTCGGCGGTTTCGGCGGGGTCAGAGACCCGCGCCGAACAGAGGGGTCAGAGACCCGCGCCGAACAGAGATCCGCGCCGAACAGAGACCCGCGCCGAACAGAGTGTTGGCCAGAAATCCGCAAGACGCGCTCATCATGCGGACAAAGCCCCTACGCTTCGTCCGGGACTGCGTTCGGAAGGAGAGGCCGCACTACGGCGGTCCAGGTATCCGCTGTATTCCCCCCATTCGCCATTCAATAGTGAATACTGAATACTGAATGCAGAATGCCTGTGGACGACGACACGTGTCTTGCATTCTCCGTTCAGTATTCGCGATTCAGTATTCCAGCTTCATCTGCACGAACAATCGAACCCATCCGTTTGACAACATCGCCGATTTCTTGTCGCTGGGACGGTCGTGAAGGGCCTAACGTTTCTTCCGCTGCCGGCGCTCCGCGCGGGCTCTGTCGGAATCATCCACGGAGCCGAATTTGGCGGCCACGCGGTTCCACAGGGAGGGAGCTTTCGGGCCTGCGGCGGCGGGCTTGGCCGCCGGTCCCACCGGCGGCAGCATCTTCCGTTCGGCCACGCTCCACAGACTGGAGGCGATGAAGTAGACGCACAGGCCGCTGGGCACGCGGAAGAACAGCAGGCCCATGAAGATCATCATGAACTTCATCATCTGCTGCTGCATCCGCGTCTGCTCGTCGGTGGCCGGCGGCATGAACATTTTCTGCTGCAGCAGGAACAGCACGATGGTCACGATCGGCAGCACGTTCAGGTACGGACCCAGCCAGCCGTTTTCGCCGGCGAGAAAAGCCGGCAGGTAGGGTTTCCAGTACCAGAGCATGTCGGGGCCGGCCAGGTTGGAACACCAGGGCAGGCCGGGGATCAGCGACGCTTGGCGCAACTCGATGTCCACCGACAGCGCACGGTACAGGCCGATAAAGATCGGCAGCTGGATGAACATCAGCAAGCAGCCGCCGAAGGGATTGTAGTTGTGTTTGGCGAACAGCTCTTTCTGGGCCGCGGCCCGCTTCTGCATGTCGTCCTTATACTTCTCGGCGATCCGCTTCATTTCGGGGGCCAATTCCTGCATCATCTGCGCGTTCTTGGCCGCTTTGCGGCTCAACGGAAACATGCAGCTGCGCACCAGCACCGTCAGCAGGATGATCGCCAGGCCGTAGTTTACGCCCGGCAAGCTTTCGAACACGTGCAGGATCGATCCCAGGAATTTCGCGATCGTGCGGAACCAACCGTACTCGATACACCGCTCCAGGTTGTAGGCCGTCAGCAGGGCCGGCTGCTTGGGACCTGCGAAGACGGTGAACTCTTGCTTCCAAGCGCCGCCGGCGGGAACGGTGTGCGTGGGGCTGATCAGCCGGAACGAGACGTCGGTCGTCTTGTGTCTCGATTTGTCGTCCGGATCGATCTCGCCGACGGGCAGCGCCAGCGCCTGCTTGAACAACATCGGCGGTGCGGTCTCGCTTTGCTTGGGCTCCAGCACCGTGGCGAAATACTGCGTGTCGACACCCACGTAGCTCAGCGGCTGCGGCTGGGGATCGGCCCACAAGGCAATGTTCAACGGCTGGTTCTTCTCCAACGCCTCCTTGGCGTCGGCAAAGATCTTCGAACCGCCGATCAGGCCGTGACCGGTCGCGGGCGTGTTCCAGATTACGTCCCGGGCGCCGGCGGCGGCGAACATGCGGGGGTGTATCTTGGAAAGATACCACCAACCTTCCAGCGGTAGACCGTTCGAACCGTCCAGGCGGTAGGCCAACTGCTGAGGCTGCTGGCCCCGGTTGAGGACCTCGACTTCCAGTTGCAGGTGGTACGAGGGAAACGACGAGTTGGCGAGTTCCCCCGGGGGCGTCTTGGCCAAACGGTAGCGTTTGATCAGTTCCAACGAACCCTGGCCGCCGATGGCTTGCAGATCGTCCTCGCTCAGGATGAACTTGAATTCGACCCCGGGGCCGGTGGGATCGTCCTCCAGCATGCGGACCTGCCAGTTGCTGTCGCGCAAACTGGGCAGTTTGTCGATTTCCTCGCCGCCCCGCGGGATGGACGTATCCCCGATACTCTCCAGCGTCAACAGAAAGGACAACGGCGCCGGCAGTCCGGATCGCGGCTGGATTTCCGGGTATACCAGAGTCAGCGGCGCGGAAGTCAGGGTGGCGGTCAGCAACTGTTCCTGGGGTTGACCGGCGGCGGCGGTACGAGCGACGGCGATCTGCACGGTCTGCCCCGGTTTCGTGCCGGCGAGGAAACGATCCCAGTCGATCGTGTCCCGCACGGTGGTGCTGTCGATTCGCCGGATCACGTCGCCGGCGCGGAGGCCGTTTGGCACGCCGAGGCTCTGGGGCTTGGCGGCGGCGGCCGGGGTGCCGGGGCCGACGACGTTCACGCGGCAGCCCTTGCCCTCCGGTTCGTCGCTCAGCGCCAGGTGTCCCAGGTAGCCGCTGGCCTGTTCCAAATCCTGGAACCGAAACCGGCCTGTCGCGGTCCGTTGGACCAATTCGATCCGTTCGATTCCTGCACCGCGATTGTGCAGCGTGACGAGCAGCCGGTAGGGGCTTTGGAGCGCCATCGAACCCAGGGTGACCCACTGCGAGGGAACCGCGACGGGCGGCGCGGAAATCGCCGGCGGCGATTTCTTAGCAGCCGCCTCTGGTTTGGCGGGGGCCGCCTGTTCGGCCTTTGGGCCGGCCGGCGGCGGCTTCGGTTTGGCCGCCGGACCGTCCGCGACGCCTTTCGCCGGTTCGGCCGCGGGCTTGGGGGCGCCGCCCTCGGCAACCTCCGCGGGCTGCAGATCCGCCGGTTTGGGCGGGTGCAGGAAATTCTGCACGGTCAGGTGCGTGAAGAGGATCAGCGCGGAGAGGACCAGGAACAGGGCGAAGCGTTTTTCCACAATTCAGAACCTTCGAGTCTAAGTTCGTAGGATGCCCGCGCCATGCCGACATCTCGTAGGTTGGGAGTCCATCCCGACCCGGTCGGGACGGGGTCCCAACCTGCTTTGGCCGCGGCCGCAGGCCTCGTAGGTCAGGCAGGCAGCGATCATCGCCCGTCACGCAAGCGATCGCCGAGGAAATCGTCCAATTCCGGGATCGCGTAGATCTTCCGCGCCGTTTCTTCCAAGGGGTACTCCACGCGGCGGAAGCGGACCACCCCGTCCTCCAATAATACGTAGCACGAACGGCGGTCTCCGTCGCGCGGCTGGCCGACGCTGCCCACGTTGATCATGGTCTTCTGGCTGCCCAGCGGATAGACGTCGCCGAACTGGTCCGGGCGCAGGAAGCGGCCGTCTTCCATCAGCGCGCCGGGAACGTGGGTATGGCCCTGGAAACAAAAGCGTTCCACGACGCTGAACAGCTTCTCCAACTTCCGCGGGTTGTGTACGTCCTCGGGAAAGACGTATTCGTTGAGCGGACTGCGCGGCGAGCCGTGTACGAACAGGAAGCCGTCTTCGCGGATCGTCCGCGGCAATTCGCAAAGGAAGTCCCAACGCCGCAGGTTCTGTTCGGGCGCGTCCGGCGGAGACTCCAACTGCGACCGCGTCCAGAAAATGGCCCGTTCGGCGCCGGAGCTGAACCCCTCCGGGTCGAACAACGCTCCCTGGTCGTGGTTGCCCAGCACGCAGGCATCGAACTGCATCACCCGATCGACACATTCACGGGGATTCGGGCCATAGCCGATGATGTCGCCCAGGCAATAGATCTCCGTCGCGTCCTGCGAAGCGATATCCGCCAAGACCGCCGTCAGTGCTTCCAGGTTGGCGTGAATGTCGCTCACGATGGCCCGTTTCAAAATCGCACCCCTTCTGGCCGGCGATACCGGCGTCAGCGGCCGGCAAGCAGCCGATCGCCAAGCATATTATCCAAGTTCGGCACGGCGTAGATTTTCTTGGCGACGACTTCGATGGGATAATCCAGGCGGCGGAACACGACCCGCTCTCCGTCCAGGATGACGTAACAAGCCCGCGGATCGCTGTCGCGTGGCTGGCCGACCGACCCGACATTGATCATGGCCTTCTCGCCCGCCAGCCGGTATTCGTAATGGCAGTCCTCCGGCGTCAGGAACTCGAAGTTGGCCGTAAAGACTCCTGGAATGTGCGTGTGCCCCTGGAAACAGAGCTGGGGGACCAAGCCGAACAGGGCTTCCATTTTGCGGTGGTTATAAACATCTTCCGGGAAGACGTACTCGTTGGTCGGCTCGCGCGGCGACCCATGTACGTACAACGTGGAATCCTCGTTGAGCATCCTGGGGAGTTCCCCCAGGAAGTCCCAGCGCGCGTTGACTCGAGCCGCGCCCCCCGGCCCGTTGTCCAATTGGTCGCGAGTCCAGTAGACGGCTCGCAAGGCGACGGGATTAAAGCCTTCCGGATCGAATTGCGCCGCCTGATCGTGGTTGCCCAGGACGCAGACCTTGCACTGCTTGATGATTTCATCCAGGCACTCGCAAGGGTTCGGGCCGTATCCGATCACATCGCCCAGGCAATAAATCTCGGACACCCCCTGCCGCCGGATATCGTCGAGCACGACCCGCAGTGCTTCCAAGTTCGAATGGATATCGCTGATCAAAGCTCGTTTCAATCGATCAAACCTTCCTGAAAGAGCCCGCTTGTTTGGGGTGGCCAGATCCACGGACGCACTGTGGAGGCGGATTTCAAATCGGGCGTATTGTACCTTGCTGACAAGGTAGACCGCAAGGCTTGCCGCACTCGCAACTTACGCAATCCCGCAGCCCCGGCACGGGGCTGGGCACGCCGTACCGGAACCGTCCTTTGGCCGTCGCACGGTCATCGCGTAACCATTTTCCGTGTAAAGGCTTGCGCGCTAACTCGGAGGATTCAGTGTCTCGGGAGCGATCTGCCGCAACTCTTCCGCCGTCGCCGTTACGGCTTGCTGGATCTGTTCTTCGGAGTGGCAGCAGGAAATAAAGAACCGCAGACGCGACGCCTTTTCTTCCACGGCCGGATACAAGATGGGCTGGACGTTGATGCCACGTTCGAACAACCGTTGGGACAGCTGCAGCGCGTGCAGCGAATTCCCAATAATCACCGGCACCACGGGCGTGTCGTGACTCAGGCCGGTGTTCAATCCCTGCTGCCGGGCCAGATCGAGGAACAGCCGAGAGCGGGCCTGCAGTTGCGACACGCGCTGCGGTTGCTGCTGCAGCAGTAGCAGCGCCGCCAAGGCGGCGGCCGCGTTGGACGGCGGGATCCCCACGCTGTAGACGAAGCCGGGCGAGGTGTATTTCAAGTACTCGACGACTTCCCGGCAACCGGCGATGAAGCCGCCGCAACTGCCGAACGATTTGCTGAGCGTTCCCATCCACAAATCGACGTCTTGCGGGGCGACCCCGAAATGCTCTCCGAGGCCTCGGCCGCAGCGTCCCATGGTGCCCATCGAATGCGCCTCGTCGATCATCAAGAAGGTGCGATGGCGCTGCTTGACCTCAATGAACTTCGGCAGTTCGGGGTAATCCCCATCCATGCTGTAGACGCCTTCGATGACGACCAGCACCCGGCGATAATCCTTCCGCACCTCGGCCAGCACCGAATCCAGCTCTTGCCAATCGTTGTGCGGGAAAGGACGCCGCCGCGCGCCGGACAGCAGGGCGCCCTGCACGATGCTGTTGTGAGCCAATCCATCGTGCAGGATCAAATCGCCGCTGGAGAACAGGTGGCCGATCGTCGATTCGTTCGTGGCGTGGCCGCCGACGTACACGATGGCGTCTTCCACCCCGATCCACTTCGCCAGGGCGGACTCCAATTCGCGGTGGATGGTCTTCTCGCCGGACACCAGCCGGCTGGCCGAGACGCTCGTGCCGAACCGGTCGACGGCCTCCTTGGCCGCTTGGGCGACCAGCGGATCGCCCGACATGCCCAGGTAGTTGTAGCTGCAGAAGTTGACCAGCCGGCGGCCCCCGATGACGGTCGTGTCGCGGGTCACGGATTCGTGGACGCTGAAATAGGGATTGGTCAGGCCCTTGGCCGCCAGCAGTTCCATGGTCTGCTTCAGTTTCCGGTACTCCGGCAAATGGCGGAAATCGTAACACTCCTCGGAGATCGGCCCGGCTGGGACCGGCGCGGCCGAGGGATGCTCGCGCAGCACACTCACATACGACTTGGCGTCCTTGCCGATGTACTGTTCGATGGCCGCCGCCACCTCGCGGCAGGTTTCGATTTGACTGAGCACCGCTTCCGGAAATCGCCCGCCGAAGGTCATTTCCAACGAGTTGGCGATCTGCAGGCGTTCCAACGAATCCAGCCCCAGGTCCGCGACGATATTGGAATCCAGGTGCAGGCCCTTGGCCCGCTCCTTGGCCACCGCGCGGACCTGTTCCAGGACCACCGCGGCGACGCGCGGATCGACCTCGGGCAAGCCGGCGGCGGGAGCGGGCGGCGGAGCCGGCTTGGCGGCTGCTTGCGGCGCGCCGGCCTGCTCCTCGTCCCAGACAAACCACTGCGCGACGACGGACAACGAGCCGTCCAGGAAATCGCTGCGGCAGGCGTGCCGCTGGATCTTGCCGCTGGAGGTCTTCGGAATGGACCCGAAGCGCACCAGCACGATTCCGTCCGGAGGCAGATCGTGCTCGGCGGTGACGGCGCGGCGAATGGCCCCGATGACGTCCGACCAGTCCTTGCGGCGGGTGCGCTCGACTTCGCTGACAACGATCAGCCGTTCGCGGCCGTGCATATCCACGGAGAAGGCCCCCACCGCGCCGGCCTGCAGGTGGTTGCTGGCCTGCTCGACGGTCAGTTCGATGTCCTGCGGGTAACGATTGACGCCGCGGACGATGATCAAATCCTTGAGGCGTCCCGTGACGAACAGTTCCCCCTGGTGCAAGAACCCCAGATCGCCGGTCCGCAGGTACGTGCCCGACGTACGGTCGCAGAGCTTGGCTTGAAACGTCTCTTGGGTCGCGCCCGGCTTGTTCCAGTACCCCAAGCCGACGCTGGGGCTGTCCACCCAGATTTCGCCGACGCGGTCTTCGGGCATCTGCCGGCAGTGCACCGCGTCCACGATCCGCACGTCCCCCTCCGGCAGGACGCGTCCGCAACCGATCAGTTGGCGAGCGTCTTCGTCGCCCTCGTCGACGGGGACGATGCGATGCTGATCCAGGGCCTGGCCCTGGAACGAACGGACGACGGGCGGCTCGCTCTTCTTGCCGCCCGTGACGATCAAGGTCGTCTCGGCCATGCCGTAACACGGATAGAGGGCCTCGCGGCGAAAGCCGACGGGCGCGAAGCGGGCGACGAACGCATCCAGGCTGGCCGCCCGGATCGGCTCGGCGCCGTTGAAGGCGACTTCCCAACTGCTCAGGTCCAGTCCCTGCAGTTCCTCGTCCGTCACCTTCTGGGTACACAAATCGTAGGCGAAGTTCGGCCCGCCGCTGATCGTCACTCGGTATCGGGTGATGGCCCGCAGCCAGCGGACGGGCTTCTGCAGAAACGCCAGAGGCGAGAGGTGGACGCAGTAGCGGCCAAAGAACACGGAATACAGCACGCCGCCCACCAGCCCCATGTCGTGGTACGTCGGCAACCAAGAAACCCCCCGACTCGTTCGGCTGGGCTCGAAACCGTGCGTGATCAGCGATACGTTGTGCAGCAAATTGCGGTGCGCCAGCATGACACCCTTGGGCGTACCGGTCGATCCGGAGGTGTACTGCAACACCGCCAGCATCTCGCGGTGGATTTTCGGCGCCTGCCAACGATCGGCCACGTCTTCCGCGATCTCGTCGGTCGCCAGCCAGGTCAATTCCTTCAGGTGCGGGGCTTCGTCCAGCAGCGCGCCGGCGCGATCGCAGACGTCGTGGACGGACAAGGCGGCCTTGGCCTGGGCATCATCGGAGATCGCTTGAATCCGCAGCATGTTCCGGTTGCGGCGCGGCGGATAGGCGGGAACCGCCACCGCACCGGCGAACAAGCAGCCGTAGAAGCCGGCCACGAAATCCAGTCCCGGCGGGTACAGCAGCAGGACCCGCTGGCCCTGCAAGCCCATCGACTGGAGCGTCGCGGCCACCGCGCGGACTTTGCGGTCCAGCTGGGCGTAGGTCCAACAAACCTCCTCGGTCTCCCCGTCCTCCAGAAAGCAGAACGCGGGATCGTCCGGATGGTCGTCGGTCCAGAAACGCAGGCAATCTACAATGTTGGTCGTGGGGGTCGAATAGGGATGGAAGAAATGATCGAGGTTCACGGTGGTGTCTGCTCCTCCTAGGCCATGAATGTAGCCTCTAGGGTATCACGCCAGGGACCGGCCGCAAACTGGTCTGCCAGGATAAACCGGTCACGGACCGGTATCCCGCGATCCTCGGTCACGCGGCTCGCCGACGCAGAACGCTCGTTCCCGGATGGCAGGATTTCCCTCGGGAAAGCGGGGCGGCGCAACGAAAAACGGCCTGTCCAGAGTCAGTATCCGGACAGGCCGTGAAACGTCAGAGCCGATCGGCTAGGCCCACTTAGCGGACCAGTGTGGCGCTGGCGGTAATCACTCGACGTTGACTCTTCAGAAACGCGGAGGGATCGACTACGGGAGCCGGCGGAACCGGAGCGTCGGCGGTGGCGGGGGTCTTCTCGGCTTCCGGCGCCTTGTCGTCGCCCTTATCGCAACCCTTGCCGTCCTTGCCGCACTTGGAGTCGCAGCAGCTGCGGCGGCAAGCGAAGATCCGTTCCAGCAGCGAGGGGCCGCAGCACTTCTGGACGCAACCCTTCTGGCAGGCGTCCTTGCAGCCGTCCTTCTGGCACGGGTCCTTGCAGCCGTTCTTCTGGCAGGGGTCCTTGCAGCCGTCTTTGCAGCCGTCCTTCTGGGCGCAGCCGCCCAGCAGACCGCCACCGAACAGACCGCAGCCCTTCTGGGCGCAGCCGTCTTTGCATCCGTCCTTCTGGCACGGATTCTTGCAGCCGTCCTTCTGGCAGGGGTCCTTGCAGCCGTCCTTCTGGCAGCAGCCGTCTTTCCCGTCGCACTTCTGGGCGCAGCCCAGGTTCAGCAACGGACGACGGACGCATTTCGGGCCGCAGCAATCTTTTTGTGCGCAGGCGTCTTTGCCGTCGCACTTGTCACCACACTTCTGAGCGCAGCCGTCTTTCTGTTCGCAGCCGCACCCATTCGAGCCGAGCATTCGGTCCAACAGGTCACCGAAGCTCTGCGTGCTCAAACCTAGGCCGAGCACCATCGAAGCAACAAGGATGTTCCACTTCATCGAGCCATGTCTCCTATAACACTGGAACATAGTGAAATCGAACTGGCGCCGCTCCCGTCCAGGCCTCGCGCAGGAAGATGTCGCCGGTATGCCCAAAAGCGGTGGTCGGCATCAACCGCTGATCAATCGGCCCCCTTGGCCAAGGAGACCGATCCGGGTCGAGTGATCGCGGGTGGGCCAATCGGAGCAGGTGGGTCATGCCTCCGATACAAACGGTGAGTAACGCCAGAACCGGTCGAGCCAATCCTTGACTCGATTGTGTCCGCCGGTTGGACCGACGCGTCGCCGGGCACTTCCACACCTGACTTCACGCGTCCACTGACATGTTCCGTATCGGCGTGCTTGACAAGAGCCCTTGAGGCTTCGAAAACAATTTTCCAGTCTTGGGTTACGACGAAGACTGTGCCGGTGATATCGGACCAGTAAGGTGCTGAAAGTGTGCCGGTTATTCCTTCGGCGACCCAGGTGGAACGACCGTTACCAACGGTCCCGGCCGGCAAATCCGTTACGGTTTGACAGGCCCGCTGCGATCTTCCGGGAAGGGGGACATTCTTGCCATGCTGTACCTGATCGGGACGGACGAAGCCGGCTACGGTCCCAACCTGGGACCGCTCGTGATTTCCGCCACTGTCTGGCTGGCGCCCGACGCTTGCCGCGATGCCGATTGGTACGAGCTGCTCTCCGGCGTCGTCTCGCGTCACGGGCGCCCGCAGCGGAGACCGTCCCAGGTGCCGATCGCCGATTCCAAGTCGCTGTACAAGCCGGGCGGCACCCTGCAAAACTTGGAGTGCGGCGTGCTCACGGCCCTGCGGGCGATCGGCCTGCGACCCGCCCACTGGCGCGAAGCATGGGCGGCCCTGGCGCCGCAGAACTCCGCTGACGTGGATCGCGATCCCTGGTACCGGGATTTCGAATTGGCATGGCCGCTGGCCCACGATTCGGATTCCTTAGATCGGCTCGCCGAGACCTTTCTCCAGGGACTGCAGCAGGCCAGCGTCCGGTTGCTGGCCATGCGATCCGTCGTGGTGTCTCCGGAACAGTTCAACGGCCGACTCGATCGTCTGGGCAACAAAGCCACGGTCCTATCGACTGTAACGATGGAACTGATTAAAGCGGTTTTGCCGCCCGCGGACGGTCAAGCGGTTTTGGTGGTCTGCGACAAGCATGGCGGCCGCCAGCGGTACGCGGATCTGCTGCAGGCGACGTTCCCGGACTACCTGGTCGAGATCTTTGGGGAAAGTCCGGCTCGCAGCGTGTATCGCTGGGGGCCGGCCACCCGCCGAGTGGAATTTCGCTTTCTCGAAAAGGCCGAGCGCTTTCTCCCGGTAGCCCTGGCTTCGATGATGTCCAAGTACCTGCGCGAACTGGCCATGCTGGCCTGGAACGCGTTCTGGCAGCGGCAAGTGCCCGGCCTGCGCGCCACGGCCGGCTATCCGCAGGACGCCGTCCGCTTCAAGAAGGAGATTGAGGGTTGCCAGCAGGGTTTGGGGATTCCCGACGCGAGGGTTTGGCGCAACCGTTGATTGTCAAAGCCCTGTGCGTGCTAGCACCGCACGCGCCGTTCGCTCTTGCCCCGCCTTGCCCCTTTTCGTACACTTCGCCGCCATTTGCTGCCGCGCGAGATAATTCGGCGAACTCCGGTTCGTCCCGTTACGTAGACAATGCCAGACGCGCCGACAGCCGCCGGCAAGGGCGTCAAACACAGAGAAGACGCCTGTCACCGGCACAGGGAGTCAAGGAAGTTCGGCAGTCAAGCGTCCAGGGTCTGCGGTCGATAAGGGAGTGTGTTCTCAGGGGCGTTCGCAAAGTCACTTCCCCGCCACGGACAGCGCTTTTCGACACGGACAGGCGACGCCAGGGTCAGTTCAAGGTAGAATGGCAACACAGCGGAAGAACTCGACGACCGCCGGGCGACACGAGGTCGGCCCGCCGGCTGGTCTCAGCCGCCATCTCTCGGGGGAGTAAGCAATGCAGATTTACGGGGTCTCACATCTTCACGGCGCGCAACCGATCAGCGGTCCTCATCGCACGCACGCGGCCGAAGCCGCGCAGCAAGCCGATTCCTGGCTGGCGGTGGATCAGCTGGACATCTCGCCGGAAGCCGACTTGGTGAGCCGCGTCCGCGACCTGCCCGACGTGCGCGCGGACCGCGTGGCGGAACTTCGCGCCCAGATCGCCGCCGGCGTCTACGAATCCGAGGCCCGGCTCGACGTGGCGCTGGGACGACTGCTCGACGAAGTGGCCGGCTGAGCGGGCCGCGGACTCGTGCCCCCATCATGCCGGACCAGCGGTCGTTCCGGCAGCGCTTGCAATCGCGGGCAGGGGCCCTAGAATAGGCGTTGGAAATCGCCGTTACCGCATTCGCCGTTGCCAGCCATGGCCGAAAACCAGACGCTCGGTCCCGTTCAGACTGCCCTTACGCCGCAAGCGAGGTTTGAGGAGTACTTGCAGAGCCGGGGCATGCGGCAGACGGAGCAGCGCCGCATCCTGGTGGAACATATCTTCAGCCATCACGAGCATTTCGACGCCGACCAACTGCTCGCCCAACTGCCCCTCAAAGGCCAACCGGGCTACGTCAGCCGCCCTACGGTCTACCGCACGCTGGCCGAATTCGTGGACGCCGGCCTGCTGCGCAAGTTCGAACTGAACGGCCGCGCCGTGTACGAGCACGACTACGGCTACCCGGCGCACGACCACCTGTACTGCAAACAGTGCCAGAGGCTGTTCGAGTTCGAAAGCGACGAGTTGGTCGAGTTGCGCAATCGCGTGGCCCAGCAGCACCGCTTCCGAGTCACCGGCCACCGCCTGACCATCTACGGCGTCTGTGAAACCTGCGCCCAAAGCAAACGCCGCACCAAGCGCAAGTTGGACCTGATCTGAGCGGGCTATCCTTCTGAGGTCCGATCAAGGCGATCGCGGATAGACCTTCACGGTCTTGACAACGACGCGGAAGTTCGGGGCGGGCTGCGATGGGAAGTCCAGCTTGACGGGGTTCGTTCCGGGGGACAGCGTGGGGAACGGATCAGCCAACTGGCCCGAGGCAGCCTCCGTGCCGTCGGCGTTCAGGATGCGCCACGTGGCCTGGTCGCGGCAGAGCAGCCGTTGGCCTGCCGTCAAACGTGCGGGAAAACGCACCGAGCGATCGCCGATCGTCAGCGTCGGTGTGTCCAGGTGGTCGCCGTCGGCCGCAGCTTCGGCTGGCTTTTCCGCTTGGCCAAGCTGCAGGAGTGCGATTTCGATTTCCAGCGACGGAGAACTCACCTGACGCTCTGACGGCATGTCGGCTCGGCGGACGATCGTCCAGGCATTGTCGCGGCCGTCGGCGCGCGTGATGATCCGAGGGATGTCGTACTCGCGGTCGAGCCGGTTCCAGTCGATGTCTGCGTCGGCCCGGCGGTTGCCGAACGGCTGTCCCAAGGAAATCACGGTGACCTCGGCCCGTGCGCTGAGTCCCTGCGGCGGGGCGCATTCGAATCGGAGCGCATTCTGGCCCTCGGCCAGCTCCGGCAGTTGGGCCACTTGCGGCTGGAAGCGGCTGAGCAACTCGCCCCGTTCGTCGTACAGAACGCAGTCCTCCATGCTTTCCAGCTCCAGGTACTGCCCGGACTGCAGTGTGACCGGGAAGGTGACGTTGGTTCCGCCGAGTTCCAACGACGGGTTTGCCAGTTCCGCCCGGCGGGTGGGCAGCGAGTGGATCGGACTGACGAAGATGTCGACCTCGCCCCCGGCCGGGATTTCGTTCAGCAGCAGGTTGACTTGCGAAATGTGTTGCCGATCTACCGCAGTCCGGTACACGGCGTGGCTTCCGCCGCCGGCGTGGTAGGGCCACACGTAGTCCGCCATCCGTTCCGCGTCGCGTTCGCGTAACAGCAGTTCCACATATCGCCAGCCGGTGAAATCCAAGTCGACGTAGTGATCGGAGATGCAGCCGTGGTACTCGCGGGGCGAGCGGATTTGGACGTTCAGCAACGCGCCGCTGCCGTCGCCCTTGACCCACAGGCCCAGCGCCTCGCCAGGCAGCATGCTGAAATAGGGATGCTCGTAGACCGTGCCGATTTGCGCCCAAGCGCCGCGCGCATTGCCGCTGCTGTTGGCGGCCCGGAATCGCAAGCTGCGCCCGCCCGCTTTGACGTCCTGGGTCTCCACTTCGATCCGGGCGTTGACGCCCTTGGCGTTGCTGCGGTTGTTCAGCGCGTCCAGGTCGGCAAAGTCGGCCAGCACGGTGGCCTGCGCGTCGTCGTAGGGCGCGACCGAATACAGGGCCTCCAGCCGCGCTCGCAACGGTTGAGCGGCGAAGGGGTTCTCGACCGTCCAGCGTTCCGAACCGTTCCCCAGACCGCTGACGCGGTGCTTGGCCAGTTGGGCCGGCGTGAGCTGCCACTGGCCGGCGGCATTCAAGCGCAGCCGGAAATCTTCGCCCGGCTCGCCCACGCGCTGCAGCGTGGGCTCGTCAAAGTACCGGGCCAGACGCATTCGCTCGTACCAGCCCAGAATGGTGAATTGTTCTTCCAGACGCGCGTTCCAGGGGCGGCTCGATACGTTCACGCCCTGGATCGACATGGGGCCGTCGATCGACAGGTTTTTGGCGCCGAAGTACTCCAGTTCGTCGGGAAAGTGGCCGCGCGCGATGTTCGATGGTCCGCGGGGCGCCCACCATCCCAATTGCGGCTCCAACAGATCGCTCTTGCGGAACCGCCCGGCCTGGCTGATGTGCTGGTCGTGAAACTGTTTTACTGCCCACACGGGATGGTCCCAAGCGCCAAGACGGGAATGGATCCACCAGCTGTTGTGGCCCCAGCAACTGGCCTCGGTCACGCCGCCGTGCAGACGCTGAAAGATCTTCCAGCGCATGGTGTCGATCCCAAACCGGCTGCGCATACCCTCGGAACCGTCGAAGTAGATCATCTCCATGCCGCACTCGTTGTAGACCCGGGCGATGCAGTCCGCCAGTTCGTCCGCCAAGGGACTTTGGGGGTCCGGGTAGAAGGCCAAGTAGCGCTGCTGGAGGTAATCCACGGCAGTGCCTTCCGCATGGGCGGCGGCCTGGGTCTTGAACGCGCCCCGCTCGCATTCCAGAAACGCGTAGGGGGCCGTACGCGAGATGGCCGAGTAGCGGATCAGTTCGCTGCCCACGCGCAGGGCGTTGCCGTTGCTGGAATAGCTCCAGATAATGTCGTGGTCCGCGCCCGGCAACTCGTTGACATAGATCGTCTTGTCGTCCGCCGAAAGCGGCTTGGCCAGCGTGTAGCGGTTGGTTGCGATCAGGTGCGGTGAGGGCACCGGCGTCACCCAGGGGTCGTTGGTGCTGATGCAGGCGGTCAGCGTGTGGATGCCCGGCTTCAGTCCGGCCGCGCGGATCCGATCCGCCGTCGCTTTCATATCTGCCAGCCCGTTGGGGAAGTAGGCGGCGCGCGGCTCGTAGTGCCCCAGCGTGGTCCACCAGCCGTGCAGATGGATGTTCGTAAAGCCGCCGCGGCGCGCCAGCTCGATCCAGGCATCCGCGTCCTTGGCAGCCATGTCGGCGAACAGGTACGAGCCGCGGGTTTCCGCCGCGCCCATCGCCCAGGGACCACCGCAGGGCGATTTCGGCACGGGTTCGTTTTCGGCCATCGCACGCAGCATCGGAATCAGCTGCGCGCGTGGCCCGGCGGCCAAACCGATGCGGGGCCCGACCAAACCGTGTTCGGCCGTCGTCGAGGCGCGGAACCGCGGGGCCGGGCTGTGAAACGACGTATCGACTTCGAGCCCCAAACTGCGCAGGCACACGCCCGACGCCTCGTCGGAAGCCAGGCCGGCCATGTTGCCGAGGTACTCGTTCGGTGCCGGCGCGAGCTGGAAGAACGTGAACCGTTGGGCCTCGGGCACATCGAGCTTGGCGGCGGTCACCGCAAAGTACTGGTCTTTCGCCTCGATCCGGATCGCGGCACTGCCCGCGCCGCGCGGGAAATCGGCGATCAACAGCCCGTCCTCGTGCCGCAAACGCCGAGCCTGGAAACGTTTTCCCGAGGCCGACTCGACCGCCAGCACGGAGTAAGGAGCGTCGAGCAGTTCGCGGCCGCTGCCTTTCTCTTGCAGGGACAGAATCGTCCCGTTGTCGCCGACGATCATCGTGGCCCAGCGGGTTTCGAAGCGGACGAGTTCCTGGCCTTCGTCCTTGGCCGGGCCCGCGTCGCGGTACTCGGCGCTTTGTCGCCCAGCCGGATCGGCCAGGGCCAACACGCCGTCGGCGTCCAAGGCTCGCCGGTAGATCCGCACGTCGTCGATCAGCCCGTGATGGGTGGCCGAGCCGGACCAGCGGCCGACCTGAATGTCGCCCTGGTGCCCGACCGGGTAGTCCCACGTGGCCGAACCGACCTTCTTGCCGTTCACGTAGGTCGTGATCTGCGGCCGCTGGAAGACCGCCGCCAGGTGGACCCATTGTTTCATCGGCAGATCGGCCAGCAGGGGCGCGGACACCTCCGTCCATGCCTCGCTGGCGACTCCGTGCCGCTGCCCCGGACGGCCCATGCGGAACGAGCAGTTGCGGTTGCTCACGAAGAGCAAGAATCCTCCCGGACTCCACGTGCCCCCGGTCAGGATGTTCGGGTACTGTCCGGTTCCTTCCCAATAGACCCAGGCCGCCAGGCTCATCGCGTCGGCGCCGTCGAGTTCGGGCAGGGACGGCAGCGTGACGTAGCTGTCCGAGCCGCTAAACCGCAGCGCGGTTCCGAACTCGCCCGTCACCCAGGACACCCCGTGCAGTTCCGCCTCGCCCGCCGGATCTGCCGCGTTGGCCGAGTAGGCCCCCGCCCCTTCGTCAAACCGCCACCAGCCCAGCAAGCCGGGCTCCGGCTCAGCGGCTCGCGCGTCAGTGACGCAACAAGCGATCATACCTGCCAGGAAAATCGCAACGAACGAAATTCTTGTCTTCATCTTGTCTCTCCTTCCAGAGCCGCGTTTGGATTCCGCTCAAACGGTTTCGCGAAGATGCCGTGGCGAAGGCTCTCAATCTACACGACCGGACAACGCCTGTGCAGAGGACGGAGTGGCATCATTCGGAGACGACGATCTCGGCTCCGCGATTGTTGGGACGCCTGATGGTCAGCTGGACTTCCTCGCGGGCCAACTGCTCGGCCAGGTTGGCGACGAGTTTTCGGGCCTCCTGTTCGCCTGGCAAAAGGGCGAACAGCGTGGGACCCCACGAACTCTGGCCCACGCCGGTCACGCCCAGGGCACGGATCAGATCCACGATGGCCGACAGTCGCGGGCCGTTGTACGGTCCGCCTTGCACGGCGGCGAAACACAGGCCGGCCAGACGCCCGTAGCGATAAACGCTGTCGCTGAAGCGTGCGAAGTCGGCTTCCCGGACGGCGGGCAACATCTGCAGGTGAAGCTCGTCCTGCAACTGGCGCGTGACTTCCTCGGGTACGGGCGGCAATTGGTCGAAGGCGGTTTGTTCGGCGGAGCCGGACAACCCGGCAGCCGCAGGCGGCTGAATCAGCAGGAACCGCCAGGCCTCGGGCAGCGGCAAGCGGCATTCCAGCGGCGAAATCGGCTCGCTGGGCAACTTGCCGTTTTCCACGATCAGTCCGCCTGCCGCAAATCCATAGGTGCCGACAGCGGAACGCTGGCCTCGGCCCACGCTGAGAGCCAATTCTTCCGGCGTGGGCTGGGGCCTGCCACACCAGGCGTTCAGACCTGCAGCCACCGACAGCGCGAGTTGCGTGCCCGCGCCCAAACCGGCATGCGCTGGGGCCATTGACAGGATCTCGATGCGGCATACGGGCTCGCGGGGCAAGCCCACGTGCTCCGCCCACCGGCGGGCGAAACCGCGGGCTCGACCGGCCCTGGGCCCTGTCGCCTGGAACGCGTCCGCCGCCGACACGCGCAAGTGGACGGCCGGGTGGTCCACCATCACGCCCGCGCCGCCGAATTGGCGCCCGGACGGCTGCCCGAACGACAGCAGGCCGAAGTGCAAACGGCACGGCGCGATCACTTCGACGCAGCGGTCGGCTGGAGGGCTCGGCGCGGGGCGGGTCGGTTCGGCGGTCATGGCATCGTCGGCTGGGGGGACGCGCAGGGTGCGCACATCCTGGGCTCAGCCGTACAGAATTCAATTTTCGCGGCCCATCGTCCAACCGATTGGAAAGACGTGTCTCCGCGAAAATTGAATTCTGTGCGTCTGAGCCCTTTACTTGGTATCAAGTTCGGCGGACTTGCCGCGCAGGTAGTCGATCGCCAGTTGGCTCATCGTCCGGATGCCGGCGGGCAGGGCCGCTTCGTCCAGGACGAATTGGGGCGTGTGCAGGGGATGCACCGCGCCGATGGCTTCGTTGCGGACACCCAGGAACACGAACATGCCGGGGATCTCCTGCTGGTAGTGAGCAAAATCCTCGCCCACCATCACGGGCGGCGACTCCACGACGTTGGTTTCGCCCAGCGCGCTGACCAAAGCGGGCTTCATGCGGGCAACCAATTCGGGATCGTTCCAGACGGGGGCATGGTCCCCCGAGAATTCGATCTCGGCCCGCGCGCCGTGGGCGGCGGCCGTCTGCTCGACCAGCTGCCGAAAGAGGCCGACGGCCTCGTCCCGGACAGCCTTGTCGTGCGCCCGCACAGTGCCCTCCAAAACGACCTGCTCCGGGATGATGTTCCAGACCTGCCCGCCTTGAATCACGCCGATGGAAACGACAATCGGCTGGCGGGCGTCGATCCTGCGGCTGGAGATGGTCTGGATGGCCGTGATCACGTGGGCTGCGACCACGATCGGATCGACGCTCAGCCAGGGCATGGCCGCGTGCGCCTGCTTGCCTCGCAGCGTTATGACAAAGCGATCGACGCTGGCCAACATGCCGCCTGCGCGATAGGCCACCTGGCCGGTCGGCAGATCCGGCGCGACGTGCAGACCGAAGATTGCGCTGACATCCGGATCGCGGAGCACGCCCTCCTTGATCATCAGCGACGCTCCGCCCTCTTCGCCCGCCGGCGCGCCCTCCTCGGCCGGCTGGAAGACAAGCTTGACGCTGCCCGGCAGCGACTGGCGCAGCTGGAACAGAACGCTGGCCGTGCCGAGCAGGATGGCGGTGTGAGCGTCGTGCCCACAGG
>ERZ795059.2649-NODE-2649-length-18296-cov-13.982950_pt1 | contig 18296 bp, 5 predicted proteins | sample MGYA00375143_ERZ795059 | MGnify/ENA primary metagenome ERZ795059 (study PRJEB30188, sample SAMN05720168) | activated sludge metagenome | isolation source: Anaerobic digester | place: USA | collected 2015-01-07 ... | reverse complement strand
AATGTACGCGGAAGCAATCCGCAAAGTGTTCGATAACCTGTCTGAATTGTTCTGAAGCAGAAATTTCAGTTTAGGATAATAGGGACATTCAGCGCGGCTTCTCCGCGATGGGTGTTCCCCTTTTCTTCGCTGATACATGAATTCTTGATTTTTGCGCGGATTGCTAATAAAATACAGTCGCACATTCAAAGATTTATAGCATCGTATGACGAAAACACGAAAAGGAAAGACCTTGAGGAAAGCTCGTTATATTTTTATGGCGGCGATGCTGTGTACGCTGTCGCTCGCAGGCTGCGGAGGCAAAGGCCTTTTTGCGCCGCTTCCCGCGCCTATTCAGGAATCCCGCGCCGCGCTTGTCTCCGTTGGCGACGCCCACACCTGTGCGGTCACGCCTTCCGGCGGCGTAAAATGCTGGGGAGACAACGAATACGGCCAACTCGGCGACGGAACAAACACAGACAGACATGCTCCCGTTGACGTTGTCGGCCTTACAAGCGGTGTCACCTCAATCTCCACTGGCATTGATTACACATGCGCGGTCACTTCCTCTGGGGGCATTAAATGCTGGGGAAGAAACAGATACGGCATACTTGGAGACGGCACGGCCATAGCGCGCCATACGCCTGTTGATGTTGTCGGCTTGACAAGCGGTGTCGTCTCAATCTCTTCCGGCCGCGACCACAACTGCGCGGTCACATCTTCCGGCGGCGTTAAATGCTGGGGAAGAAACAGATACGGCCAACTTGGCGACGGGTCGACAACGGACAGTAATATACCTCTTGACGTTATCGGCCTTACAATCGGCGTAGCTTCAATTTCATCTGGCGGTGGCCACACCTGCGCGCTCACAACCTCTGGTGGCGTCAAGTGCTGGGGGTGGAATATTTCAGCCCAACTTGGCGACGGAACGGCCACAGACAGAAATGCTCCTGTTGACGTTGTCGGCCTTGCAAGCGGCGTCGCTTCAGTCTCATCAGGGTTCTTACACACATGTGCGGTCACCTCCTCCAGCGGTGTAAAATGCTGGGGAGGAAACTATTCCGGCCAACTAGGCGACGAAACGAACACAGACAGACTTACTCCCGTTGATGTTTTCGGCCTCACAAGCGGTGTCGCCTCAATCTCTTCCGGCGGCTCCCACACATGCGCGGTCATAACCTCTGGGGGCGTTAAATGCTGGGGAAGAAACTATTACAGCCAACTAGGCGACGGGACGATCAATGACAGGCACACGCCTGTTGACGTTGTCGGTTTTATTGGCGGCGGCGCCTCAGTTTCATCAGGGAGCAATCATACCTGCGCGGTCACAAACTCTGGCGGCGTCAAATGCTGGGGAAGAAACAGAGATGGACAGCTTGGAAATGGAACAGCCACAGAGATATATTTGCCTGTTGACACAACAGGTCTTACAAGCGGCGTCGCCTCAGTCTCTTCTGGAAATCTACACACATGCGCGGTCACATCTTCCGGCGGCGTTAAATGCTGGGGAAGCAACTATTACAGTCAACTTGGAGATGGTTCGGATATTAGCAGATATATGCCTGATGACGTTGACGGCCTTATAAGCGGAGCCGCTTTAGTTTCATCCGGGTACTACCACACATGCGCGCTCACAACCTCTGGCGGCGTCAAATGCTGGGGAAATAACGACTACGGAATACTTGGCGACGGGACGACCACAGACAGCAATATACCTGTTGACGTTGTCGGCCTTACAAACGGCGTCGTATCTGTCTCATCCGGGGTCATGCACGCCTGTGCGCTCACAACTTCCGGCGGCGTCAAATGCTGGGGGGATAACGCACATGGAAAACTTGGCGACGGGATGATAACATCCAGCACAATACCTGTTGACGTTGTCGGACTTACAAGCGGCGTCGCTTTGATTTCATCCGGCGCCTACCACACATGCGCGCTCACAACTTCTGGCGGCGTCAAATGCTGGGGAAATAACGACTACGGACAATTAGGCGACGGAACGAACACAGACAGACATGCTCCTGTAGACGTTGTCGGACTAACAAGCGGTGTCGCTTCAGTCTCATCAGGGTTCGACCACACATGCGCGGTCACAACCTCAGGCGGCGTGAAATGCTGGGGAACCAATTACTATGGACAGATTGGCGACGGCACAACCACAAATAGTTATATGCCTGTTGATGTTGTAGGACTTGCGAGCGGCGTCATTTCAGTTTCATCTTGGAGCAGTCACACCTGCGCGGTCACTACCTCTGGGGGCGTTAAATGCTGGGGAAGCAATGAAAATGGACAGCTTGGCGACGGCACAACCACATATAGTTATACGCCTGTTGATGTTGTAGGACTCACAAGCGGCATCGCCTCAGTCTCTTCTGGAAATCTACACACATGCGCGGTCACAACTTCCGGCTGCGTCAAATGTTGGGGAAGCAATGTAGGCGGCAAGCTAGGCATAAACCCCGGCTGGGTTCCGGTAAATGTGATTGGTTTTTAGATGCGATTCTGTCTTTAACTCGTAGGGGCAATTCACGAATTGCCCTCTTCCTTCTGCGCCTGCCCGCTTCCCGACACGCCTTCCTATTCGGGCGACCCAACGGGTCGCCCCTACGGTTTGCGTTTCTATTGTTGCTAATGCGCCAGTCTTTATTCGGGCGATTCGTGAATCGCCCCTACACATGAATATCTTTATGGTCATTTATTCCGGTTCTAGGAAAATGGGACATTCAGCGCGGCTTTGCGCGATGGGTGTCCCCTTTTCTTCGCAGACGCGTTTCGGAAAAGCGGGTACAGGCAGCCGCTGAGATGCGCGTTGCCAGTCCCCGTTTTTCGCTTTATGGTTATTTGTTACGCGCCCCACAAAGAGTTCGGGCCTATGCCTAAAAATCATTAAAAAATGTGAAACTTTGGAATGCGGCGATTCATCGCCGCTCTGCCTTTGCCGGGAATTCATTCCCGGCTCCCGTGTCGGGCGGGAACGCTGTTTCCCGTCGCCAATTACGAAAAAAGGGTACAGACATCGCGCGTTTTTTTGCGATGCCTGTACCCTCTTTCCATCGTTACCAAGGTCTTTTTGGTAACGCGCAGACTGAAAGCTCTGCTTTCATCGCTTTCTTCTATACGGTTTATTATTTTGAATTACCTATGAATAGTCGCTGTTTTCGCTCATGCGCAATAGTTTGTTTTTGCGCATGGCCCACAGGCGGGTGGGTATATACGATAAATTAAATGATACTTTTCATTAGCCACTTCATAAAACCGTATCATGCACAAAGGAAAAAGCTTTGTGCATGGCACACATTTAAGTGGGTGGCATCATCTAATAATATGTATAATCAATTAAGAACCGCTATGTGTCTGCGTTGCCAAGGAGACCTTGGCAACGATGAGCTAGAACGATGAGCTAGAGACATTAGTAACGATGAGCGAAATCGCTATGCTTTGCCGGGGAATTAATTCCCCGGCTTGTTCGTGCCGCTCGCGTTTAAAGCGGCGATTAATCGCCGCACTCCAAATTAATGCCTCTGCTATTCAAAATCGTTGTCATCTAAAGACATTTTTCCATCGTTACCAAGGTCTCCTTGGTAACGCGCAGACTGAAAGCTCTGCTTTCATCGCTTTCTTCTATACGGTTATTATTTTGAATTGCCTATGAATTGTCGCTGTTTTCGCTCATGCGCAATAGTTTGTTTTTGCGCATGGCACACAAGCGGGTGGGTAAATAAATTAAGAACCGCTATAATTAAATTTAATTATTGCTTTAGCTTTGGGACAGCATTCGGGCGAGGGCGGCTTCGTCGATGACGGGCACGCCGAGTTTATTCGCTTTTTCGAGTTTTGACCCGGCGTCTTCTCCGCAGACGAGGAAACTCGTGTTCTTGGACACCGAAGAAACCACTTTGCCGCCGGCGTTTTCGATGTCGCGTTTGATTTCGTCGCGGGGCCGGGAGAGCGCGCCAGTGATGACGAAGGAAAGTCCGTCGAGCGGCCTCGGGCCGTCCGCGCGCCGTTCTTGTGTCATGTTGACCCCGGCAGCCCGCAGTTTTTCGACGACATTTTTCGCGGCATCTCTCTGGAAATATTCTTTGACGGAGGCGGCCACGCGCGGCCCGACATCCGTCACTTGAGTCAGCCGCTCCGCGTCTGCGGAAGCGATAGCGTCGAGCGAGCCGAACTCGTCCGCGAGTTGTTTGGCCGTCCTCGTTCCCACCATAGGGATGCCAAGCCCGAAAATCAGCCTGTCCAGAGGGGCTTTGCGGCTGCGGTCGATTGCCTCTATCACGTTTGCCGCCGATTTCTCCGCCATTCTGTCCAGCGACTCAAGTTTCTCCCGAGTCAGCGCGTACAAGTCTCCGAAATCATGCACAAGCCCTTTGTCCACAAGCTGGTTAATGAGGCTGGGGCCGGCGTTCTCGATGTCCATAGCCTGACGGGAGCAGAAATGAGCCAGCCGCTCCCGCAGTTGGGCCTCGCAGAAAGGATTTACGCACCGCACGTCCACTTCCCCCTCCTGCCGCGATGTTTCCGAACCGCAAACAGGGCATTGCTCCGGAAACGCGAAAGGCTTCTCCGAGCCGTCGCGCTTTTCCTTCACGACGGCCACTATCTGAGGGATAATCTCGCCCGCCTTGCGGACCAGCGCCCTGTCGCCTTCCCGGATGTCCAGCCGTTCCACTTCGTCCCGGTTGTGAAGCGTGGCGCGTTTGACGATGGTTCCGGACAGGCGCACCGGCTCAAGGTTGGCAACGGGGGTGAGTTTGCCTGTGCGCCCCACCTGCACCTCGATGCTGACTACGACGGTCTCTTTTTGTTCGGGGGGATACTTGAAGGCGATGGCAAAGCGGGGGTGACGGCTGGTTCCTCCGAGGGCCTTCTGATGCGCCATCGAGTTGACTTTTATCACCATGCCGTCAGTCTCGTAATCAAGCTCGCTTCTGCGGGACTCCCATTTTTCGAGATGAGCCACAAGGGCGTCAACGTCGCGCAGCGCCTCCGCGTGCGGCTCAACGGGCAACCCCATTTCGCGTATCATATCCAGACATCCGGAATGGGAGTCCGGCATTCTGTTTTCGGCGGCTCTGAGCCAGTAGATGAAAACGCTGAGCGGTCTTTTGGCGGCCATCTTGGGGTCGAGCAGTTTCAGGGAGCCGGCGGTGGCGTTTCGCGGATTGGCAAGAAGCTGCTCCCCCGCCGCTTCACGCTCCTCGTTCATTTTCTCGAAGTCGGAGCGCGGTATGTAAACTTCTCCCCTGACCTCTATTTCCTCGCCGGGGTCGAACTGCCCTTTCAGCCGGAGCGGAACGCTTTTGATGGTCTTGACGTTTTCCGTTATGTCGTCGCCGACCGCGCCGTCGCCGCGAGTGGCAGCGCGCCAAAGTACGCCGCCCCTGTATGTCAGGGACACGCTCACCCCGTCGATTTTCAGTTCCGCAACGTATGACGGGGATTCTTGGGCGGGCAGGCTCTTTCTGACCCGCGCATCGAACTCGCGCACATCCTCTATGCTGTACGAATTATCCAAAGAAAGCATCGGGACCGCGTGTTCGACCTGAGCGAAACCGTCCACCGGAGCGCCGCCCACTTTCTGGGTGGGAGAATCGGGAGTTACAAGCTCCGGATGTTCGGCCTCCAGCCGCTTTAGTTTTGCGAACAAGGCGTCATATTCGAAGTCGGAAATCTCGGGAGAGGCCTGCAAATAATACAGGCGGTCGTGCCGGGCGATCTCCGACCTGAGATGTTTGATTTCATTTTTCGCGTCCATCGCCAGTTCCTTTCAGCCTCGCGCGCGGGCTGCCGGATTCAATCGCCGCCCGCCTGAGCCGCGGCGTCCCCGCTCCCGCCGAAAATCTTCTCTATCCTGTCAGACTCCCGGCGTTCGATTGTTTCCATGTAATATTGTAGCCGTTCCCTGTGACATAATAGCGTATTGTAGCCATGAATTCCGAATTCTAACGCGCCCCCCGCAATCTTCAACAACGGCGCGGGAACGACTTTGAAGACGTCCCTCAAGTTGGGAAATCCTTCTATAAGCAGTCTCGAATAATTAAACACGTCCATCGCGCATTCCAGACGGCGGCGGCTTTCATCCTCGGTGGTCGCGGCGCGGCACAACTTGAAATATGCGTCGTCGTCGAGCGGACACGGCGGCGGCGACTTGCGCATCTCCTCGGCTATGCGCCTGTTCGCGTCGTTCGTCAACTTGTCGAGTTCAAGCAACTGCCTCGCTGTTTTCACGGTGACAGGATGGAAAACGATTTTGAAGAAAGGATTGCGGATGATGCGGCGGATTGAGCGGTTGCGGCCTTCGAGCGCCGCCCTAGCTTCAGGCGGGGGATATATCTTCTCAAAGAAAAAACTTTTCAATTCGTCGGCGTCGTCGATATCCGCGTAGTCGCGCTCCAGCCTTGCCCTGTGGTAATCGTAAATCAACGACTCCGCGCGCGAGTCCGCAGGACGCCCGCGCCCCGCGATTCCCCCGTTGTCCGCCTCTTCGTTCATAACCACATTATTATAATCGCCGGGAAGTATTTAATGCTCCGGCTTCATTCGAAACCAATTTTGCAATCGCGCTTAATCCCGCAATTGGTCTAAAACATATCCTGCAAGCTGCCGGCGCCTTGCCGCGCGAACTGCCCCCAGTATCCTCTGGGGTCTGCTTCGATGGCTGTTTGGAAATACGCGAGAGCTTCTTTCTGCCGGTTCATGGAAGCGAGGAGGGAAGCCAGCCGCGCGCACGCCTGCGGCTTGAGTTCTTTTGGCTCCGGCGCGTCTGCCAAGATTAAATAGGCGGCGACGGCTTGCTCAAGCCTGCCTTCTTTTTCGAGGAGGGCGGCGAGCATGAGAGCCGAGTGGTCTTTCATCGCTCCGTCCGGCAGGGCGACAAGCAGGCCGCGCAACATCGCTTCCGCGCCTTCGGCGTCGCCCGCGAGGGACTTTCTCTCTGCGGCGGTTATCGCCTGAACGTGTATGGGATCGGCGGTCTCGGCGTCCTTGAGAAAGAGCGCGCGGCTGATGGCGTCTCCCACGCTGCGGCTTTCAGGATACCTGCGCGCAAGATTCAGATAAAGCTCGACCGCAGCCTCGAACCGAAGCGAGAACCGCTCGATTTCCGCTCTGTAAAAAAGAATCCTGTCGGCAAACCTCTGAGCGCGCGGGTCTGCGGACAACCTTTCTAAAACCGCTCCGGCGTGTTCGTGTTCTCCGAGTTTGAACGCCGCCACAGCCTCTTCCACTTCCGCGAGAGAGCGGTACGGACTTCCGGGATGTTCCGCTGCGAGCCGAGCGAAGTAACCTCTCGCAGACAACACATCGCCTCGTTCGTTGGAAATCCTAGCGATGAGGGCGAGAGCTTCGTCCGCCTGAGGAGCGTTGTGAAAACCGTCCGCGACCTTGCGGAAACAGTTTTCCGCTCTGACGGCCTCGCCGGAGGCGAGCCACGCCCTGCCCGCCTGCATAAGTTTGACGGAAGGATCGCCCGGTTCAATTTCGGCGGCGGACTCGAACAGGCGAGCGGCGAGCGCTGGGGCCGAGCGAGATATCAGACGTCCGGCGACCTCCGACCTAGCGTCCGGGCGCGCCTGTGAAATTTTTTCCATCCTCTGCTCGGCTCCGGTCTCGTTCCCGCGCAATATCAGCGCCTCGGCAGCCATGAGCCAAAGCTCCGCGATGTCGGGCCGGGCGTCAGCAGCGCGCTCTATCATCCCGACCCCTTCGCCTTCCAGCCCCTCCGCCTCCAGCAGTTTGAAAACCGCTTCCCGCGCGCCCGCGTCTCCGGGCGTTTCGGCGATGACTTTCAAATACTCCTCCATCGCTTCCCTGTTCCTCATTTGCATCTGGAATATCCACGCCATATCGCGAGCGAAAAGAGACGGCTGCCCCAGCGCTTCACGCCCGCTCTTGTACAAATCAATTATCATGTCGTACAGCCGATGCTGCCTGAGATACCCCGTCATCCTGTAATACGACTGGACGTCTGAAGGATTGAACGCAGCGGCGGCCCTCCATGCTTCGAGAGCTTTTTCCATTTCCCCTTCGGCGAACCACAGCGCGCCGAGTTCGCGAAGCGCCGGCTCGTATCCGGGTTTTATTTCCAGCGCGCGCTCAAGGGTTTCCCTCGCCTTTGTCACCCATTGCTCTTTGTAATACATCTTCGACAACTCGACCGCGTCGGCGACGCTGCCCGGTTCCGTCTTCAATATGGTTTCCAGTTCCAGCATCGCCTCTATCGTCTTTCCATCCCAAACATACAAATCCTTTAGACGGCGAGCCTGCTCAAGGTCACCGGGCGCGTTTTTCTTATTCTGTTCGAGCGCGGCGACAAGTTCCTTCATCCGTCCGGCGTCCTTGTAAGCCTTGAACAACAGTTCCCTTAACCCCCTGTTGTCCGGCTGCTCTTTGGTCAGGCTTTCAATCACCGGAATAGCTTGATCATATTTGGCTCTGTCGAGCAGGATGTTGAACAACTGCAACCGAACGGAGACATCGCCGGGGCGGACGGACAGGAAGGCCGCCGCCGCTGTTTCGGCTTCGTAAAGCAGCCCAGCCCTCGTGTACAACTGGATGAGTTCGCGGCCCGCCCTTTCGGCAGATTGCGTTCCGGTTTTCGCCACGAGCGACCTCAGTACAGCCGCCGCCTCTTCCCGCTTTCCAAGCCCTTCGTAAAGAAACGCGAGGTCGAACTTCACCCTTTCCGCCACGCCGCTGTCGGGATACAAATCGAGGCAGGCCTCGTAAAGCGCCGCCGCGTCCGCGCTCCTGCCGCTCTTTCTGATGATGTCTGCGGCGAGCGCGAGAGCCTCCGGCGCGCGCGGATGAGACTGATTCTCCGTCGCCGCCCTTAGATACGCCGCCTCCGCCTCCGCCGGACGCCCCATATTCTCATACAAGCGGCCCAGTTGTATCAGCGCCTCGCACGCAAGCTGATCCGCCGAATGTTCATCCGCTATCCGCGCCAGCATCGCCGCAGCTTCCGCCCGCCTGCCTTCGCTTATGAGCGCCATGCTATCGTTGAACATGTCTGCTGGGGTCTTTGTTTCAGCTCGCGCAAAGCCGAGCGCGAAGAGCGGCAAAAACATCGCGGCGGCCGCCGCCACCCATGACATCTTGATTCGTCCGGCAAATATTCTTTTCATGCGGCACGATCCAGCCGCGCCTTTCGCGCGGCGCGCTATTCGCCTTTCAGCAATTCTTTATAGTAGTTTTGAATGATGTCCTCGAAACCTTCGGGAGCCGGTTCGTCCTTCAGCTTTTCAATTTGCCTCAGCACATGTTCCGGCAGCAAATCGCGCGACACGTCTATCGCCTTGGGAGAAACGGCGGGGGCGTATTCCTTCGCCGATTCGGCAACCCTCTTTTCCTCAAGCGATTCCTTGCGCAGAGACAAGGCGGACTGCCTAAGCCTTCGCAGCGCGTTTGCCTGCCTCCTCTTCACCTCGACCGTGATCCTGCCCCCCTGCATGTCTTTTCGTATCATCTCCATCTCTTCGTTTATTTGTTTAAGCCGCTCCGACATCCCGCCGACGTTTCCCATGTCATCCATGAGTTGTCCGAGGCCGTCTCCAATAAGCTTCTGCTGCATGGCTAAGCTCTGCATTCCGGCGGACATCTGCGGGATAGGCAGGCCGGAATCGCCGAGCCTTTCCGTCGCCTCGTTGAGCGCCTGTTGACTATCGGCAAGCTGACGCAGCCTGCCCATGAACGACTCCAGCTCGGACGCTGAAGACTCCATGCCGGCGCGTTTTTCGGCGTCCAGCAGAGAGACCGCGAGTTGGTTCAGCCGTAGAGAGGCCGAGTTCTGGCTCGACGCCGCTTCGTCCAGCTTCATTTCCGAAAAACTCTCCACAGAGCGAGCGAGCGCCCGCGCCGCTTCCGCCGCGATCAACGGCGCGTTTTGGGACACTGCCAGAGAGAAAGAAGCGAGCGCCGCCGCGTCTTGAGCGAGAGCCTCCGCGGCCAGCCGCGCCGGTTGTTGCTCATCCGCAGCCTTCTTAAACTCAGGGGCCGAAGGCCGCGCGCCCGTCCTCTCCATCATTTTCTCCGTTCGCGCCCTAGCCGCCTCGTGCGCCGCGGACACGTCAAGCGTCCCCCTCAACAGCCTCCTTATCATCGCCTTCTCTTTCGCCGACATCTTTGCCGCAAACTCGCCCGCCGCGCCTTTCAGCTTGTCGTTCATCTTGCGCAAAGTCTCCAGCGCCGCCCGCTCGTTGTCCGCCGCTTTCTTTAGAGAGCAACGACCGAGCGAATCCCTCGCGCCCGCCATCTTTCCTTTTAACTTTTCAGCGCCGGCCGTCTCCGCCGCCGACTTGAGCGACTCCGCCGTTTCCGGCGACGTCCCTTTCATCTCTTCAGCCAAAGCCTCTATGTAATCAAGCGCGGAATCCGCGCCGTCGTGTATCCGGGCCTGTTCCCGCGACTGAGCCGCCGCCTCGGAACATTGCGCCGCGTCCGGCTTCCTGTCTCCGGCAGCCTCGTTAAGAGCCTGTGTCCTGTCCAGAAGGCTCTCCTGCCTCTCCTCAAGCTCCTTGAACCGCGCGCTCGCCGCCGCAAGTTTCTGCTCTTCCCGCACGCGCTTCATCTTCTGGATCGTCCTGTCGAGATTGTCCAGCGCCTCCCTACGCTCCTTCATCGCCTGCATCATCAGCGTGTCCGTGTTTTCGAACCTCGCGCTCTCCAATTGCTTCCTTATTTTTTCGACAAGCTCGCGGATTTCGTCCGTCATTATCTCCTGCATCAGCTTGTTCAACTCGCTCATTTTCGAAACCGTCTCAAGGTTGACGAACTCGTTATTTCTCATGCGTTCGACAGTTTCTTCCAGCCTTTTTGACAGTTGGGCAAGCTCTGAATCGAGCGCGAGCGTCCGCTCTACCGCCCGCTCCGTCTCAGCCGTCCATTTTCTGCCGCCGTCTTCCCTGAGTTCACGGGAAAGATTCCGCGCCATCTCCTCCGTTCTTTCAGCAAGGCTCCTGCCTTCGCCCAGCAGCGCCTCCAAATTCATTTCTATGTCTTCCTGCGCGGCGAGTATTTCACGGTAATCCTCCACCTTCGACAAAACCCTAACGCGCCTGATCTCCGACCTCGCGGTTTTCGGCCCCGTCAGCGCGTCGTTGTCCGTGGCGGAAAGAAAATATTCCAGCGTCTCTCCCTCATAAACTCCCAATTCTTTCAGGTCAAGCCGGAATTCGAACAGCAACTCTTTTCCCGGCCTCGCGTTTATCTGAATCGTCTCATGCCGCCCGGAATCCGCCGCCCGATAGTGAACCGATACCCGGTCGACACGGTAGTCGTCCCTCGATTCGCCTCTGACAGCAATAATCGATTCTTTGTTGGCGTCGATGTCGTTCTCAGGCTTGATAATCGCAATTTCGGGCGGCTCGTCCGCAACCGACTCAACCACATAATGCGGCGGCTTCGTATTGACGAACCCGTTTTCGTCGGTCAGTAGAATCTCATATCTGCCGCTTCTCTCCACAGCGAAACTGCCTTCCGCCCCCGCGCCGTCAACAATCAATTCCGTCTCGTCTCCGTTATCGAACAGAAGTCGCGCGCTTCGCAGTGGCGAAGTAGCTTCCGCAGATATGAACACCTGAGAGCCGAACGGAGCCCTAATATCCCCGCCGCCGGAACGCCGCTCTACCTTCAGACCGGTGTGGCTTGGATAGATAATCTTCAGGCTCACCGACCTCACTCCCGGCGGCTCGATAGCCTTCACTGTGTATTTTCGCGATTGAAATCTTTTGTATTGAACTAAATAAGACATATCGCCGGGGAGAGAGTCTATCTTGAGTACGAACGACGATTTGTTTCCATTCGCCGCGCGCGCCAACTCCATCTTTTCCGCGCGAGGCTCAAGGCCAGCCCTCTCAAGAACGACGACGGGGATTCCGGATGAAACGCCCGTAAGTCTCGCTTCTAACGCCACTTCGCTTCCGACCGGCGCGACGATATCTCCGGTAATCCATTCGAGCTTGATTTCTTCGCGGACAGGCAAATAAGGGGGAGCCATATAGGAGACAAGCCCGGACGGCGATGCGTCGCCTATCGCCAGCGCCGCCGCCACAACCGCCCCGGCCGCCGCCAGCGCAATCAGCGATTTTCTCATTCCCGGCATGTTCAGAGCTTCGAAGTATTCGAAATTAGACATCTCCGCAGCCGTCTCTTCCAATAATGACGAAAGCCGCCTCAAATCGAAATCTGCTTTGCCTGTTTCCGCATCCGAGAAAAGCTCGACGCAGTTGACCGCTTTGCCTTTGAGCGAGGGATGCTTCCTTTCAACCAGAAATGCGATGTCCTTCAGAGTCAGAGGCCTGACGAGGGGAACGACGAACAGGCAGACGACGGCAAGAAAAAAAACAACAAGCGCAGAAAAAACAACAGCGGCGCGCGGCGCGCCTGTCGCGCCTGCGGCCATTGCGAACGCGGTAGGAACTGTCAGCGCGATCAAAGCCGCAGCCGCCCCCCGTGCCGCCTCCGTTGCCCGCCATAATATTATCAGCCGGGCAAGTTTTTCGGAGATTACTCGAAAGTTGTTTTTATCCTTCTCATTCATAAGACATCAGAACGCTATTCGGACAATCAAAGCATTAAGCGATCATATCAATTATAACAATTCCGGCGGCGGATGCCTCCGTAGCGTTTTCACGAAAAAGCCGCCGGAACTACCCGGCGGCTTTTCTATTCGCTAATGTCCATCGCGCCCCCCGCAAACCAGAGCCGATGTATGCCGCAATAAGCCTTAAGGAACTGTTTCCGGCAATGTCGTCGTAGACTGACACACGTTAAGGCTCACGTTCCCGAGATGGTTTGCGTTGCCTGAGTTGTCCACCGTCTGAACGCAGAATTCATACGTGGTGTCAGGATTCAGGTTCGCAATAACCGCTACGTTGCTGGTTGTTATCGAATGCCTGCTGCCATCGACCCAGATGATGTAGCCGCCGCCTCTGTCGGGAGGAACGCCCGGCCAACTCAACGCCTGACCCGTGACTGCCGTGCAGTCGCTCGGATGGTCCCATCTGATTGTCACCGCGCGTTCTGCCGCCGTGATTGAAACATTTCTGGGATTCGGCGGACGTTTCAAAAAGTCCCAAACTTCGGAAAACACCCAAGTATTTCCGCATGTCCCGCCGTCGGGCGTAACGCTTGCTCCAACCCTCCAGTAATATACGACACCGTTCGTCATTGGAACATAATGACCGTCCTGTATCGAGCCTACGAAGCATTGCTGATACGGACATGGGAATGTGCCATGCATCGGGCTTGCAGAATAGTCTGTAAAAACAATGTTTCTAAAATCATACGTGTCCGAAACATCTATCCTGTAGCAGGATTTTCCTTGAGCGAACGGTATCGGGCTCCAATAGAATGATGCGTCCACACAACTGACAGACACACAGTTGCCGATTCCGGCTCCAGTCGGATCAAGCGTCGGATCGCACGCGCCGTTTCCGGGAGGCGACGCCAGAACGACGGAAGGTATCAGCACAGTAAACGAATTGTAAGGAGACCAGTCGCCGGGATATCCAGCCCCTGAAACCGTCTGAACGCCTGATGTGTCTCTCGCCCTCACCCTCCAACTGAATATGTCTCCGTTGGTGACACTGGTGGTCGACAGGTCGCAGAAAGTGTTCTGGGTGTTCGTGCGCGGCGGGTTAGGCGGATTTTCAGGCACATACAGAAATTGCGGGTTGCACAGGAACGGCCTTCCGTTGCTGAGTATTTCAATGTCGTAGCTCGCCGCGCCGATGACGCCTGATATCTGTTGAGTTCCGACTATGCCGCCGTCCCAGTCAAAGTGCAAGCACAATGTCGAAGACGCGCCGTCGCAGTCGTCCACAAGCATGACCTGCTCGCCATGCATTGGCGCGAGCAATCTCGGTTTGGGAAGCCCGGTTATGAACTCCCTAGAATTGGCGTCGTTAAACGGCGTTCCTTGAACGGTCACGTTCCACCGATATCTCCGTCCTGCCATGAACTCGATATTTTCACTCGTCGAGTTCAGGAAACAGGAGGAAATCGTTTTTTGGAATATCGTCACATAGCTGGCCGTTCCGGGAGGAGACCCTTCAGGCAACGCGTCGTCGGACGCTTCTATCGCTTCTATCCTAAACACATATCCCGGATGCTGGCTCATCGTGGTGCATACGAAATCAATGTTGTATTTATATGTCGGCTGACTGTAGAAAGGATCAAGCACTATTCCTGCTGAAAGGTCCGGACCGATTATCTCATTGTTCGCGGGCGAAGTTAAAATCGGAGCCTCGTGGCCTGTAACATAGAATGTCCTTCTATTCACGTTCGGCCATGAGCCGGACACCGCTCCGTAATCGTCGAATGCCCTGACTTCCCACATATACGTGCCCGACAGAGAGCAGGTCGGGTCGCCGGATAGATTGCACGGGTTCAAATCCACATTCGACATCGTAGCTTCATTCGCCGTAACATTCTGCTGCCAGATTATCGGGAAGTAGGTGCAGTTGTCTCCTGTTCCCTGAACACTGCAGACCCTCACGGTATATCCCGCCGCTCCGGGCGTGAGCGTCCATCTGAACGTAATGTTGTTTGCTCCGCTTACCGCGATGTATTCGCTGTTGCCCGGGCTGACAGGGTCGGGCGGGAACAGGTTCTTGATAAACTGCGATTGGGAACAACTAGACGTGTATATGGGGAACTTGCTGTTCGCCGAGCAGACCCTCCACGCATACTCGTTGCTCGCTCCCGTCTGGCTTGGAGTCGTCGGATTCTTCAACGTTTCCTTTGCTGTTCCGTCAGCGTTGTAAACAACGGACGTCGTGTCGCCGCTCAGTGTAGTGTTCCAAATATACTTCGTCGGATTGCCAAAGCCATCCGCCTTCTGAACCAGTTGAAAGTGGTAAAACTCGGCGCCGTTTTCCTTCAGCCATTGGAACTCCGGCTGCGGCACGAATACCGACTGGTCGTAAAGCGGATAATAAATCGTCGGCCCTTTCAGGAGCAACGTGACCGACTGCGGAGTCGAGGGGTTGCTTTCCTCTGCATATTCGTCTATCGCGGTTACATAATAATAGTATGTTCTGCCGCGAGCAAGATATGTGTCTTCGTAACAAACAACGTTTGTTTTGGTGGGACTGCATGCTGTGTTCAGCACTTCGGCCACGTTGAATGTGCATACGCCCATTCCATATCCCTCTTCTCCTTGCACATCGTGGCATCTGTAAATCCTGAATTTTTCCACGCTGGCTGAAGACGGTTTCTGCCAGTACAGCGTTATCGAACTGTTAGAATCATTAGGGAACGTCGGCTCCGACTGCTGGGAACAGTACGTCCCTCCGCACCAATCCGGCGCGTCCGGCTTTCCTATCGATTCCTGCTTGGTGAATTTGAACGCTGTGCTCCACTCTGAAAATATGAACTCGTTCCTCGCTCTTACCGACCACCTGTAGGTTTTTCCTTTTTCGAGCCTCGGCCCATCGTATTGAATCGAAGTGCCGCTTATGGATGATGGATCCCAGACTGTCTGATTGTTCGGTTCGGATTCATCAATTAACTGAAGATCGTAACTCACCTGAGCCGTCCCATTGCCCGAAAACCAGATGAATGTCGGATCGTCTGATGTCATAACTTTCGCCGTCACCGCTCCCGGACTTATCAGTTCAGGTCTTTGCAGCGGCGGGCGCGCGGACTTCGACACAGACTGTTGGCTTGGCACGCCTCCTGTCGTTATGCTTGCAAGCTTATAGAAATATTCCGTTCCGTTCACAACGCTGATATCGCAATAACCCGGCTTCGTTTCGCTGAACTGCACAGGGCAGTTCTCGCTGGGCGGAGATGTCCCCAGTTGCGATTTATATACAGTGTCAAGCGTGGAAAGGCTGGTTGACGATGTTCCTCTGAACACCCTGTAACCGATGACATTGGGGTCTGTTATTTCATACCATTCGAGCGACACTATCCTGTCTCCCGTCAGCACGGGCTGCAATCCGGACCCGCTGACCCATTGGGGAATCGGCAAGTCCGAAGCTTCTGTCGGAGCGCGCTTTGTGAACTGCGCTGTGTCCGCGCTCGTGTACGAACACCCGTTGTCCGCCAGCACGTACCAATAATACGTCATGTCGTCAAGCAACTCTTCCCCGGAGTACGGATCTGAATTTTCGGGCGCGTCCAGTATATTGAAATATACGCTCGCTCCGCTCTGGTTATATACGTGTAACACATATTTCCTAGCGCACGGATCGCTCTGCCACAAAAATGTCGGGTCTGAATACAGGATGTCCGATCCATTAGAAGGGCTAATCGTCGATGGCGCATTAGTTATAGCGCAACATTCTTCTCCTACGTTTCCTCCCGTGTAAGTAAACTGCCAGCTTACTGAAGCAAGCTCCTTGCCTCTCGAGTTGGTATAACCATCCACCCGCCACCTGTAGGTGTTGTTATGGTACAAGCTTGAGCCGCCATAAGCCACCGTATAGGTCTGTCTAGCTCCTGAGCTTGAAGCTCCTTCCCCTTGTTGCCGGAATGAGAACAATACTTCTTTCATTGCCGCCGTGGTTTCCAACGTGACAATGTAATAATCCATCGTCCCTGATCCTGTAAAAATCAGAGATGGCTTCGAATTTTGTATGCTTGAGTTATTTGCCGGCGAAATCAGAGTTATATCTTCGATTTTGCAGACTTCCGGGTCGGCGGATGGCGTGGCGCATTGAATCTGCGACACCAGAGCGTCCTGTTCCTGATTGCTGCTGGTTCCCTGAATGGCATAACAGACCTGTTGGTCGTTCGTCATGTTGGTGAATTCGTAACTTTCCACATTGCGCCCGCTTATCGTGGTCTTCACCGTTGAACAGGATGTCGACGAACAATCATAAATTTTGTAACCTGTAACGCTCGTGCTATCCAGCGCTTGCCAGTAAAGCCCCACTGAGCCATCGCCGCATTGAACTTTGAAATTGCTCGGCCTTGGAAGGGGCGAAACCCTGTTGTCTTTCACTACCACATAAGGCGTAAAATGCTTTACATTGCAGGACACGCCGTATCTGTTGCCTATCGCCGCGTGCCTGCCGTAAGTCGAATCGAGCACTTCCCATGTCCCGAAATCCGTATTGCATGTGGCGCAACTCAACTTTGATGAATCCTCAAAAGCAATGTTCGTCATGTCGAAAATAAGCGTGTATCCAGTGCCGGGAAGCGTCGAGTCTTTTGTCGTTGTCGACAGGAAAAACTCGTAGGCGGTCGTGTTTATCGGCACTATGCTTGCGCTCGAATTCCAGCAGGACATCAGTCCGGCGTCCGATGCGGGATTGGCGATTTTTATAGGAGCGCCGGGGATATAGTCCACATTGAACGGCGTCGGCGAATACACCACTGCCTTGTTGTCTGCGCTCGCCACGGAGGACGGCCCAAGCTGCGCCTGCGGCGATTCCGCCTTGCTCCCTCCTCTGGAAACAGCCGCCACCACTCCCACCGCCAGCAATCCTATGACCAACGGGCTTAACTTCTTCTTTTCTGGAACCTTTTTGATCCCGCCTGTCAACTCTTCGTAAACTGCCGGAGTGTAAACCAGCCTCGCTCTGTCTCCAGCCTTGATGCTCACGCCTTTTTTCTGTTCGATTATTTTTCCGACCGAATGCGCGATGCTGACTTCGTCTATCTCTATGGAAGCAACTTGGCGGTCGCCTCTCATGATTGCAATCTCCGCGCCAACCCTTACGTTGTCTCTCTGAGCAAGGTTAGTGTAAACCTTGTTTCCCTTCAGCATGGTGACAACGCCAAACTTAGACATATTTTCGAAAAGGAATCCGACCGCGTTCCTGACGCCGTCTCTCACCGCCATCTCGGCGAGTTGTTCCAGTGTCCCGGAAAAACCGAGCCTAGCCACCCTGCCGACCACCACTGCCTCGCTCAACAGATGCCCTTCAGCCACGGAATACATCGACAGCCCGACTTCCACCTGCGCCTGTTCCGTGCCGGAATATTTAATGTCGCTCACGAACCCGACCACCACTGCGTCCGCTCCGACCGCTTCGCCGACTGATATCGCCACGTCCGGATTGGGCTTTAACCCTCTCATCGCCTCGACGATTTTCGCTCTGGCCATCAAGTCGCAGTTCTCGACGTCCGAAAGTTCGGCCAAAAGCATGTCTATCCCGAAGTTGTCCGCAAGAATGACGCTTTTGGTAAGGTTCTCTATGCCGACAGCGGCTATAGTGATTTTTTTCTGCGCGGCCTGTTGCGCAAGCGCCGTCCCAGCCCCCTCGCCGTATGTCAGAGTCAGCGTTATCGCCGCAAGCAGATACGCCGCCACCCATCTTGTGAGCCTCATCTCCAGTATCTTTCCGAACATGCTTTCCCTC
>ERZ795059.2648-NODE-2648-length-18308-cov-18.330850_pt1 | contig 18308 bp, 14 predicted proteins | sample MGYA00375143_ERZ795059 | MGnify/ENA primary metagenome ERZ795059 (study PRJEB30188, sample SAMN05720168) | activated sludge metagenome | isolation source: Anaerobic digester | place: USA | collected 2015-01-07 ... | reverse complement strand
CCGACTCCTGGTTCCCAAAACCAGTGCGCTAACCGGGCTGCGCTACACCCCGCAGTCGAGTCACGAAAAATCAAGCCCGTTTCTTGTCAAGCGCTAACTGATACTGGCATCCCCTAGAAATTCTTTACCTATAACCTGTCAATTCAGATTAACGGGTTGAGAAAGTTGAGAAGGTTGAAAGTACCGATGCTCGCTTTTGTGCTGATGGAAAGTGAAAAATGGCTCAAGCGGCGTCTGTCTGTACAGCTGCTGAGACGGTTGAGAAGGTTTAGACCACCTGCCGTCTCAACCTTCTCTACGTTTGGCTAAGGGGCTATGTGACAAAAATCATTGAAATTCCCCCCAATTTTTCCATCCAGGCTGCAATTCCAGCCCGGAGGGCGGCTCAACGTTATAGCCCCCCGTGTAGCGAAGCGGAACGGGGGGATCAGAACGGCCACCCGCCTGAACCCCTCGGGGGTGGAACATAGCATTATCAAAAACAGGATATGAAACATACAAACGTGTCCCGCTCCCGGGGAGCTCTTCGGAATCGTCTGAATCAGGTCCCCCCGTTCCGCTTCGCTACACGGGGGGCTATGACATTGTGTCGCCCGCTGGGCTCAGACTTGTGTATTGACCATCCTTCTACCCAAGTCTTTGATTAGGCCGTCCCATTGATCAGCTCAGGGGTATTTATGAATCAGCAATCGAGTGTCTCAAATCCTCAAGCATGATAAATATCGACTCAATTCAATACCCTTCAGGGGTTTCCACTCAATCTCCCCTTCCCCTCCGCATAGCATTACGGAGTCATTACGGAGTCATTACGGACTAAGTCCGTAATGAGTCCGTATTAGGATGCGGGAAGGATACAGAGAGAAGGTGGAAAGATTATGATTGACAACCGTTTCAGCCCCGGAAATTGATGCCCCAAGTTTACACATGGGAGGACAGATGTCCGAAATCCTGATCACCAGAAGCAGGGGAAGCATCGTGGAATGCGTGCACTTTGGCGATGTCGCCGTAGTCGGTCCTGATGGCAAGCTAATCGCCAGTTGCGGCGATGCGGATAAATACACCTATTTCCGGTCTTCCGCCAAACCGATCCAGGCTTTGAACCTGATAATTTCCGGTGCCGCGGAGCGGTTTGGAATCAATGACCAGGAACTGGCGCTGGTCTGTGCTTCGCATTACTCCGAGGACCAGCACCTTGAGACGGCCAGGAGCATTCTGGCAAAAGCCGGTCTGGATGAGAGCTTTCTGAGGTGCGGCGCGGCCAGGTCCATAAAGCCGGAAATAGCTTTTTCCCAATCAGAAGCTGGCATCCCGCCTCAGAGGATCAAGAGCGACTGCAGCGGAAAACACAGCGGTATGCTGGCCACCTGCGCTCATAAAGGCTACCCGCTGGACACGTATCTGAATCCCGAACATCCTCTCCAGCAAGAACTTATCGCCATCGTTTCGGAAGTCTGCGACTATCCTGTTGAAAAGATAGGCGTGGGAGTGGACGGTTGTGGAGTTCCGGTGTTTGCATTACCGATCCGCAATATGGCGCTCGCTTATGCCCGTTTTGCCGCTCCCGAAACCCTGCCAGAGCGATACCGGAGCGCCGCGATCAGGGCCTTTGAGGCCATGAACGCTTATCCCGCCATGGTTTCCGGCACGGGAGGCTTCTGCACGGCTTTGATGCAAGCTACGGGTGGCAGAATGATCGGAAAGGTAGGCGCCATGGGCGTTTACACGATCGGGATCAAGACTGCCAGGTTGGGCATCGCTCTCAAGATCGGCGACGGCAGTCCCGGAATGGCCCAGGTGGCTGCCATGCATGTTCTTAGGGAACTGGACCTGCTCACAGAAGCGGAATACGAACGGTTGGAATCATTCCACCAGCCACCCGTGCTAAACGATGAAGGACTGCGGGTGGGAGAAGTGAGAGCGGTGTTTAGCCTTAAGAAGAACGGCTGAGGATATTCAGATTCCTTTGGCGCAGAGCCGCTCCCAGGGTTTTTGGAGGGTGTATTCCATCAGGACGCGCTTGAGGCCGCTGAGGCCATCGGGAACGCGATCGGCGTATTCCTGGAGGGCGAGGTAAATCTCGAAGATCAGATCTGATTGGGTCGCGACTTCTTTGAGGATGGCGATGCCCTCTTCCACGACAGCGGTATCGGTGAACTGCATGAGGTTGCTGTTGCAGATCAGGTGGGTGATCTTGAGTTTGGATGAAAACTCCAGCATGGTCTGCATCGTGAGGACCTCTTCCACATTGGATGTGAAGGGCCGGCGGGTATTGACCACAAAGTGCATCTCATAGCCCCGGTCCTTGATGACATCCACAAATCTGCCCAGGGTGCGGCACCCGGCTGGATCGCCTCCCACGTCCAAAACCACTGTCCTGGAGTAGTTTTCGATAGCGCCTTTGATGCGGGGCGAGATCATCGGCAGATCGGCATGCTTAAACTCACCTTCGGGAGCGATGACTTCGATGCCCAGGGCGGCAAAATCATCCCGCACGTCGCGGCTGCGGAAATAGGGATTGACGACATCCATATCGGCCAGGACTACATCCTGGCCCTGGTCTTTCAAGCTGCGCGCCAAATGGATGGAATATTCGCTCTTACCGCTGCCATAGGCCCCGATGACGATATATAAGGCTTCCGCCATGTTTTGCTCCTTAGTTGATACCCAGTTCGCGCCTGACGGCCTGGCCCAGTTGCCGGTAGTCCATAAAGGCCTCGTCGGCCAGGGCTTTGATCCGCTCCCAGAAAGGCTGGCTGTCTTCATCGTAGATGGCAAAGGTCCGCATCCCGGCAGTTTTGGCGGCCTGGACTCCCGTGAGGGTATCCTCGACGGCCAGGCAGTTTTTAGCCGGGACCTGCAGAGCGTCCGCGCATTTTAAATATATGTCTGGCCAGGGTTTACCCATCAGATGCATGTCCCCGGTAATGGCGCAGTGAAAGTGTTGCCAGATGCGGTTGGCGCTCAGAACGGTCTGGGCAAGTTCATAAGAATTGCTGGTGCCGAGGCCAATTTTGATGTTTGATGCCGCAATCTCTGAAACCAGTTCACCGGCTCCGGGCTTGAGAGAAACGTCGTGAGTATAGTGCCAGCGCACCATTTCGGTCCATTCGCTCATGACGCTTTCCACGCTGTCGGGCAGCCGGAAACGGTCTATAAAGTATTGGGCCGTTTGGATAAAACTGTTGCCGGACGGTAGGTGGTCAAAGAGGTCACCTGGCACCTCGATTCCGCGTTTATTGAGGAATTCCGCATCGACCCGGCGCCAGAGCAGCATGGAATCGATGAGGGTACCGTCCAGATCAAAGATGATAGCTTGATAAATCATGAGAGGCAGTTTTCTAATGGGGTCCTATCCGTCAATCATATTCGCAGGAGGGAGGATTTTCTCCGGATAAAAAAATGGAGCGGGAAACGGGACTCGAACCCGCGACTTCAACCTTGGCAAGGTTGCGCTCTACCAACTGAGCTATTCCCGCTTGGTACCAGAGGCCGGAATCGAACCGGCACGGGCTGACGCCCGAGGGATTTTAAGTCCCTTGTGTCTACCTGTTCCACCACTCCGGCAGACCGTGAAAGCGTTGGAGGCGACACCCGGATTTGAACCGGGGATGGAGATTTTGCAGACCTCTGCCTTACCACTTGGCTATGTCGCCTGAAAGATCTGGAGCGGGAAACGGGACTCGAACCCGCGACTTCAACCTTGGCAAGGTTGCGCTCTACCAACTGAGCTATTCCCGCTCGTTCTTGCTATGAGGTTCCAAGTTTTGCAGAGGCCTGTTCTTGTCAATCAAAAAGTCTGCGAATCCCCAAACACGCAGGCTTCAAAGCGATAGAGACGAGCGCCTTCCTCTTCCCAGGCTTTGGGTTGCAGGCCGGCCTTCTGGCAGATGTGGCGCAGGAAAGTCTTGCGATCCCAGTGCCACTCCAGCGCCACCTGCGGCAGCAGCAATCCGGAACCCCAGGGATGCTCAAGATAGAGGCCGTCGCGCCCCACCTCGATCTCGGAAGTGTCAGTCACCGCTATCAATTGCCCCAGTACTGAGATCTCGATCTCGAGTTCATCCATTTCATCGATGGCCAGGGGAGGGAAACGGCTGTCTCGAAAAGCGGCCGCCTGGGCCATTTCCACCACGCTCTCCGTGATACTTTTATGGCCTTTTACATAGCCAATGCAGCCTCGTAGCTCGCCATGCCGGTGCAGGGACACAAACAAGCCCAGTTTCTGGCTAAACAGCTTGTCTTGCGGCACAGCAATCTGCTGATGCTCAAATCTGGCCCGGATGACAGATCTGGCCAGGGCGAGGAGTTCTGTTTGTTGCGTTTTGGTAAGTTCCATAGTTGATATGTTCTCGGTTCAATAGTGGTCACAAGCTGGATTGGAATCCGACGATACTGTCCCCACGGAAACGAGGACGTTCCCGGCTCCATAAGTGTATGGCCTCATTTGTCTGTCATCCTCTGTAACTCTCTCTGTGTCCTTTGGGGCCTCTGTAGTGAAAAAAGAAACCTCTGTATCTCTGTAGTGAACGCAGGAATCCGACGCCAGGGGACGGGCCCCCACGGAAACGAGGACGTTTCCGGCTCCAAAAGTGTATGGCCTCATTTGTCTGTCATCCTCTGTAACTCTCTCTGTGTCCTTTGGGGCCTCTGTAGTGAAAAAAGAAACCTCTGTATCTCTGTAGTGAACGCAGGAATCCGACGCCAGGTTAGCGCCACAGCTTGGCGGCCAGATAGCCCACCACCTGTTGATTATGGCCGGAAACCAGGCCGGAGTGGGTGTATTCCAGCACCTGCATTTTAGCGCCGGGGACGTTGGAACCCAAGCACAGCAAAGTGAGGATGGCCCCGATCCCGCAGGCTTCGCAGTCGCCGTCATTAATCAGGTCCCAGAGATCATCGATAGCCTGTTCCTGCACCAGCTTGGCCAGCAGCTTGTCTTTGGTCTCGGCGCTGGCGGCATCGTGATAATGAGAAAGGTCTGTGGAGGCAATAATCGCCACGCGTCTGGAAGTCTGAGTGAGGAGATAGGAGATACGGTCTGCCAGGCGCCTGGAGTTGTTGAGGTTTTGGCGTCCCAGCATCACAGGGCAGATTCTGGCATCGGGAAAGAAATACTTGATCATGGGAAGCTGGATCTCCATGGAGTGCTCCTGCTCATGATAGCGCAGCCAGAGATCGCTGGGTTCGTCTCCACTGGTGAGAGCGGCATAGCATTCGGTGTCGAGCCGGATGTTGCCAAGGGGGGTTTCATACTCCTGGAAAGCCGAAACGCTGTAATCAAAGTTGCCGCCATGATGGGAGGGGTGCAAGACCACAAAGGCGTCAAAGCCTTCTTCCGAGATGTGATGATAAGCTCTGGCGGCGATAGCGCCGGAATACATATAGCCGGCGTGCGGAACGATCAATCCGAGGCTGTGCTCGGTGTGAGGAGCTTTGCGGCTCTCGGCCGTCCAGCCAGCCAACTGGCTGATGATGGCGTAACCAAAACGGGGATAGAACTTTCCGGCATGAGTGGCTTTGCGGATCATAGGATTAATCCTCCTGATTCTGCTCTGGCTTTTCTGGTATGACAATCAGATAGTCTGCCAGTTCTGACGGGGTTTCAGGAAGAGGCAGGCTGGCATAATGAGGACTCAGAACAGCTATCCTGGCCTTGGGGACGCGGCTTCTGAGGCGTTCCACCGTTCCCAGATATTCCCGGCTGTGAAAATCGCCGTTGTAATGGACAATCCGGTGGCGGGGATAACGTTCCAGATATTGGGCCAGGCTCTCGGCCATGGTGTCGTCTTTCATGCACTGGGCATAATACAGACGCTCCAGCATATTTGCGTCGTTGGGGCTGGCGTGCATGCCGTTGGCCTTCATGGTGGCCATAAATCTCTCTTTATACTTGCCCTCGGGAGCTGATATCTCCAGGGCCATCAGGACTTTATCGTCGTTGCTGAGATCATCGAGCGCGGCTGTTCCATTGCGGGCCACCTGACCTGCCAACCGGCGTGGGATATTGGCGGCGATGGCTTTGAGATTTTTGAGCCTGGCAAATTCCAGGAGGGGACGGTAGTCCGTGCCATAGTTTGACCAGGGCCGCGAGCTCTGCAGAAACTGCTCTTCAGTGACAGAACCTGCCAGATAGGCATCCAGATCAGGCTGGACGTCACGTTCAAACATTTCAAAGGAGACGATCAGGCGCTTGCCCGCTTTGTGCATGAGAGGGAGCAATTCGGCCTGGAGGGCGTGCAGAGTGGCGTCGTCGTGGAATTCTCCAAAGAAGACCACGTCATACTTTTTGAGCTCTTTGGCCAGCTGAGCGATACTGACGGTCTTGCCGTTTCGGGTCGAGATTATCCGCGCGTCCTGAGCAGTCAATGTCCCAATAATAACAAGCAACAGCATCGCAATTATTAATATACGCATATCATTGTTCCTTTAGTCTATAAACTAATCCGTTCTGGCGGCCCCTGCCATCCAGAAATTCACAAAACTCCGGGAGCGATCTCTCCGGCAAGCTCAGAATCGTCTCCACCCGGGCCTCGTAACAGATATCCACAACGCCGCCGCCCAGCTTTTGGACCAGTCTTTGCGCGCTTTCGGCATCGGAATAATCGCTTGTGATCCAGATAGTTGACATCGGGATAGCGGGCACCAGGGAGGCAGTTTTTAAAGCCTCTTCCACGCTCTGGCTGTAGGCTTCAATGAGACCGCGCACGCCCAATTTTACGCCTCCGTAATAACGCGTTACGGTCGCCGCCACGTTAGTGAGTCCGGCACTAAGGAGCGCGTTGAGGATGGGTTTGCCAGCCGTGCCGGCAGGTTCACCGGCATCGGAGTAATAGCTCTGCTCCCGCTTGAAACCAGTGACCCAGGCATAGCAGTTGTGGGTAGCGTCCTCAAATTCATGGCTGCGGGCCGCGATCTCATTTGCCGCCTGAGCGGGATCACGGACAGGAATCACCCACGCGATGAACCGGGACCGATGGATCGTGATCCTTGCTTCACAAGCTTGTTCCAGTGTGTGCCAGTCGCTCATTTGGCCCTCGGAAGGTCGCTCCAGCGGGTCGTGTAGGCGGGTGAGAGTCTGGCGCGTTTCATCTGCCATTCCTTTTTTACCCCGGAGCTGGCGTAAAACACTGTATCCCTGCCGCTTCTGCGGTTTATTTTGTCTACTGTGTCCATCAGGACCTTGCGCCGGTCGTCCAGATAATTGGTCTCGATGAAACTGAGCGGGACGTCTCCGGATGGGATGATCTCGCTAAACATCACCCCCGCTTTCTTGTATTCAAAACCGGGCAGATGCAGCTCTCTGAGCAGCTCCAGAGCGATCCTGATGAGGTCCGGAGTATAAGCGCTGGGAGGTGAAAGCACCGTCTGGAGGGAATTGCTGTATTGGGGCCCTTCTTTGAAGCGGTTGGTGCTCAGAAACACCATCATCCGTCCCGCCACGGAATCCTGGACCCGCAGTTTTTCCGCGGCCCGGGTGATATAAGTGGAGACGGCTTCCTCCAGTTCGGCCAGGGATTCCACCTGTTTTCCAAAGGAGCGGGAGACCACGATGCTCTTTTTGGGAGATGGGACTTCGTCAATCTCGATGGCGGAAAAGCCTTGCAGTTCCAAAACAGTCTTATGTCCCACCACCGTCATGTAGTGGTCCACGAATTTCTCATTGGCGTTGCGGAGCTGCCAGGCGTTGTTTATCCCATTCTGGATGAGGAACTTCTCATATTGACGCCCTATCCCCCACACCTCGCCTACTGGTGTTTTTTGCAGGGCTTTGGCGATCCTGTCTTCATCCATCAACGCCAGAGAACCTTTGAAACCGGGAACCCGTTTGGCCCAGTGATTTGCCACCTTGGCCAGGGTCTTGGAAGTGGAGATTCCCACCGAAACGGGGATGCCAGTCCATTGGATGACGGTCTTGCGGATTTTGCGTCCGTATTCTTCCAGGTCTTTGAGCCGCAGGCCGGTCAGCACCAGGAAGGCCTCGTCGATCGAGTAAATCTCCACTTCCGGAGCGAAATGAGACAGGGTCTCCATCACGCGGGCGGACATATCACCATAGAGGGCGTAATTGGACGAGAGCAAGGTGCCGCCGTGCTGACGAACCAGGCCCTCATATTTAAACCCGGGTGCCCCCATCGGGATACCCAAAGCTTTGATTTCGGCGGAACGGGATACCATGCAGCCGTCGTTGTTGGAAAGCACGGCCACCGGTTTGCCCTCCAGAGAAGGGTCAAACACGCGTTCGCAGGACACGTAGAAGTTATTGCAATCCACGAGCGCGATCACCTGCTGGTCAGTCAAGCCGATTTTTTCCATGTTACCTCGGTTGCAGGGTATATTGGACGGCCTCTTTTGTCAAGCCCCGCTTTCGTGGTTATGAGGCGCCGGGGTTTACAGACTCCAGAAATATGTCTTGACGTTTTCTTTTAAGCATAAAGACTGGGCTGAAAGATAAGCGTTCCCTTTCAGGACGCGTCCCAGGAGGTTTTAATGGATCAGATATTGATCGGCAAAGGAGACAGCCAGGTCTTTCTGGACCCCGCCTTTGGAAACAGGCATGGCCTGGTTGCAGGGGCCACGGGAACCGGTAAGACGGTGACCTTGTTGGTGTTGGCGGAAGGATTTTCCCGGCTGGGAGTGCCCGTCTTCATGGCAGACGTCAAAGGCGACGTGGCGGGACTGGCCATGCCGGGTACGATGAATGACAAACTGGCGGCCAGAGTGGCCCAGATCGGAGTGGAAGGTTATACCCAGGAAGGCAGTCCTCTGATCTTCTGGGATGTGTTTGGAAGCTCCGGGCATCCGGTCCGCACCACGATCAGCGAGATCGGACCTGCTCTCCTTTCCCGCATTCTCGATCTCAACGACGTGCAGTCCGGCACCCTGGAAATTGTCTTTAAGCTGGCTGACGATGAAGGATTGATGCTGCTGGACATCGACGACCTCAGAAGCCTACTCTCCTTTGTGGCCGACAACAAAAGCGAGATTTCCAAAGCCTACGGATTGGTGAGTCCCGCTTCCATAGCTGCGATTCAGCGTTCCCTGCTGGGCCTGGAACGGGAAGGTGCCGAGCAGCTGTTTGGAGAGCCGGCCCTGGAACTGGCAGACCTGATGAGGACCGACCTGAGCGGTCGCGGCGTCATCAGTGTGCTGGCCGCGGACAAACTGGTGCTGAGTCCCAAGCTCTATTCCAGCCTGTTGCTCTGGCTGCTCTCGGAGCTCTATGAAAACCTTCCGGAAGTGGGAGACCTCGATAAACCCCGCATGGTATTCTTCTTCGACGAAGCCCATTTGCTCTTTGACGACGCGCAGCCCTCGCTGATCAAAAAGGTGGAGCAGGTGGTGCGCCTGATCCGCTCCAAGGGCGTGGGAGTCTATTTCTGTTCCCAGTTCCCAGACGACATCCCTTCCGAAATCCTCGGCCAGCTTGGCAACCGCTTCCAACACGCCCTCCGCGCTTACACTCCCAGAGATCAGAAGGCCGTCAGGACAGCGGCCGAGACCTTTGTGCCCAATCCCAGGCTCAAGGTGGCCGACGTGATTTCGCAACTGGGAGTGGGAGAAGCGCTTGTCTCCACCCTGATGACTAAGGGAGTACCTATGCCGGTGGAGAAAACGGTGATCAGTCCACCCCGTTGCCGCATGGGCAGCATCACCGACCAGGAACGTGCCGCCATTATAGCCCGCAGCCCTGTCGGGATCAAGTATGACAGAGCGGTGAACAGGGAATCGGCCCACGAAATCCTGCAGCGCCGGGCTAACGAACGGGTAGAGAATCAGGAACAGGAAGCCAGCGCGGTCAAAACCAAAGCAGAACCTGAACGCAGCGCGGTGGGAGAACTGCTCTGGGGCACCAAAAAACGCCAGGGCCTGGTGGAAACCATGGCCAAACAGACGGCCAGGACGGTCGGCAGCCAGGTGGGCCGCTCCATTATCCGCGGCATCATGGGAAGCATCTTTGGAGGCAAGCGCTAAGGCATTGGCCCTTAACCCTTTCACCCTGTCCGCGGCATACCATGCCCCACCCAAGCCGCATTTGTTGGGGATGGGTCCGATATGGTCCGGCTGGACTCGGGCTCGACAATGCAGCGAGAACGCCGGATGGAGTGAATCAGACAAAGACAGCTATAGTTTGCAACATCTTACGTTATCTCGTGAATTATCTGCTTGACAAAAAAACGGCCTTTGGCGGAAGTGAGCCACGAAACTTGCACCAGCAATTTGGGGCATTAGCTCAGCTGGGAGAGCGCATGACTGGCAGTCATGAGGTCAACGGTTCGATCCCGTTATGCTCCACCACATGTTAGACCCCTTCACCGCAGCGCTGCGGTGAAGGGGATACTTATTTAAGCGTGATTTTGAGGAAAGCATGAGCAAACACGAACAAGACACAATCGCCACGCTGCAAGCCCGTTCCAAGGCAGCGCGTGCCGCAATCCTGACCATGACCACTCTCTCAGCCAGCGGTCATCCCGGTGGCTCGATGAGCGCCATAGATCTGTTAAACTGCCTTTACCACACTATTCGTCACGATCCATCCCAGCCACTTCTGGAATCGCGTGACCGGGTCGTGGTGTCCAACGGGCACATCTCCCCGGCCGTCTATGCCATTCTGGGATTGCAAGGATATTTCCCTCTGGATGAAGCGATTAGCCAGTTCCGCCTGGCTGGCAGCCGTTACGAAGGACACATCGAACGCGAAGTTCCCGGCGTCGAATGGTCGACTGGCAATTTGGGACAGGGACTTTCCGCGGGAGTGGGTATGGCTCTGGCTGCCCGCGTAAAACAAAGCGAGCACAGAGTTTATGTGATGATGGGGGACGGCGAGCAGCAGAAAGGCCAGATCGGCGAAGCCAGACGCCTGGCCGTCAAGTATCAGCTCTCAAACCTCTGCGCCATCATAGACTACAACCGTCTGCAGATCAGCGGCTCCATCCATGAGGTGATGCCTCAAAACATCCGCAGAAATTGGGAAGCGGACGGTTGGGCGGTTTTGGAAGTAAACGGACATGATTTTGAGCAGATCCTCGAGACCCTGGAACAAGCCCGCCGGCAGGATAAACCTGTGATGGTGCTGGCCCACACCGTGATGGGAAAGGGGGTGGACTTTATGGAGAATCTGGCCAAATATCACGGCTCCACCCTGAATCCCGAACAGCTTGACACAGCACTGAAGCAGCTGGGCGAGCCCAACCGGCTTGAAGCTCTCAAAGCTCTGCGCCAGAGGACAGAGCTGCCCGTCAGCGGGAATTGTGACATGAGCTTTGCCCTCAAAGCCGATCTGCAGGGCGGCCAACCGATTGTGTATGAAAAAGACACAGACAACCGCAGCGCCTGGGGAAATGCCATAACCAACCTGGCTGAGATCAACAAGAGCTCCCCCACTCCCATCGTGGTACTCGATTGCGACCTCGCTTCCAGCGTCAAGACCAACGATTTTGCCGCCAGATTTCCGGAGCGTTTCTTCCAGGGCGGGATCATGGAGCACAACACCGCTGTAGTGGCGGGTGCTATATCCAGCTGCGGGATCCAGACTTTTTGGGCGGAATTTGGCATGTTTGGCCTCGCGGAAGTGTATAATATGCAAAGGCTCAACGACATCAACCACAGCAATCTGAAGGTGGTGCTCACTCACGTGGGCCTGGACGTCGGAGAAGATGGCAAGACCCATCAGAGCGTGGATTACATCTCTCTGGTCCGCAATCTGCACGGCTTCAGACTGATCCTTCCCGCAGACCCCAATCAGACCGACAGGATCATCCGCTGGCTGATCAACAAGCCCGGAAACTACATCGTGGCGATGGGACGCTCCAAGCTGCCCATCCTCAAGACCGAAGACGGTGAAATCTTTTTCAAGATGGACTATAACTTCGAGTATGGCAAAGCCGATCTGCTCAGAGTGGGAAACCACGGCACCGTGCTGGTGACGGGAACGCCCTCTGCCAGAGCCCTGAAGGCCGTGGACAAGCTCCGCGAGCAGGGGATTTATCCTCAGTTGTACTATATCTCCAGTCCCTGTGATCTGGAGCTGTCTCTGCTGGAAGAAATTGCCAGAGCCAAAAGAGTGGTCACCATTGAAGACCATAACGTCAATGGCGGACTGGGCAGCATCCTGGCCGACCGTCTGGCTGAAGAGGGTCTCTGCGCGAGCCTGCAGAAGATCGGGGTGAGGGATTATCCCGTTTCCGGAGCGGCTGATGAGCTTTATAAGCGCGCCGGTATGGACCCCTCGACTCTGGCGGAAAAGATCTCAGCCTGGATACAGGGGCCCAGATAGCGAAACACGTTAGCAGATTTAGAAGACAGGCTTGTTATCCGCAGATTAAACGGATGGGCACGCAGATCTCGCAGTTGAGTGTAAGATTGAGGTTATTGAGAAGGCAGGGACTTAAACTCACTAAACCCTATTGAATTCAGCGAAATCTGCGCAACTACCTGCGTAATCTGCGGGAAACTTGTCCCACCTCTCAACCTTCAAAATATATCGCAGAGCCACTCTGGAGCTCAACGCGGAAAAAAAAGTGTTGACAGAATGCACGATACCTCCATCGTGACTGAATATTACATGGAGGAGAAATGAAGAGACTATTGGTTCTTTATTTTGCCCTGCTGATCTCTCTCAGTTGTCAGGCTGGGCGAAAAGCGTTGGTTATAGGCAATGCCATCTATAACGTCAATTTACTTTCCAGCCCTGCCAAGGATGCCGAGCTTGTGGCAGAGACTCTTACGCAACTGGGTTTTACGGTCAAACATGTAGCCGATATTGACTACAATACCTTCGACGCGGAACTCAAGAACTTCACAGGGAGTTTGAGCGGTGGCGATGAGGCGTTTTTCTATTTCGGTGGCATCGCTTTGCAGTTGGAGGGGGAAAACTACCTCCTGCCGACAGGCTTCAACTACAAGTCCGCCAACGACATCCGTTTCTTCAGCATCCCCCTCAAGCGAGTGCTGGAAGATATGTCCAAAGCCAACTATGCCATGCTGTTTGTGGATGGAAGCCGTGAAAACAGCTTCTCGACCTTGGCCGGAGGCCAGATTGGACTGGCTGAACCCGCTGCCGTTCCCCCCAACGCGATCCTCCAGTTTAGCACTGCTCCAAACGTTTGGCTCGAATCCGATCTCTTGCCCACCAGCAAATACGCTCAGTCTCTCGTAAATCAGTTGAGGATCTCCGCTCAAAACATGGAAAAGATCTGCAGCGCCACGTCCGAAACGGTTGCCAGACTTACAGCTGAGGCACAGATCCCCTGGACGGTTGGCTCTCTGCCAAACTACTATTATATCAACAACAATATCATCAACGACGGTGGTTCTGGGCTGGATGATTCTATCGTCGCGGACAATCTGACCTTCAAAGAGATGGACCTGCAACCGGGAATCGTCACTTCCACTGGTTTGGAATCCAGCCCCGCGCCCGTGATCTACACTGGCGACGATGCCCATAATCTCTATAAAACCAGCAAGTTCGGCAATATCATCGACGTCTTTTCCGCTTCCGAGTTTATCATGACCCAATCTAAAGACTCCAACGATCTGTCCCAGTTTGCCAGCTGGAATATGGTCCGCCTGAATCTTGCCATGTTTGGTGCCGAAGCCTATTACAAAAAGATGTTGGTCTGGTATAAAGGGGCAGGTACTCAAGGTTCCGGCCTGGGCGTCAAGCAAACCGACATTACCCAGATGGGTGCGGGAGCCGGACTGCAAAATCCAGACTTCATCAGGCTCTTTGCCACGATGAATAAGTACGAATACAGCGATCCGAACGTCAATCCTCTTTGGGGAGAAGATCTTGCCGACTACTACAACTACAGCTTTAGTTTTGCCAAGCGCGTGAGGGCCAACCGGCAGAGTCTGCAGCTCGGCGCGGATTTTCTTTACAATCCAGAAGGTTATCCGGAAGCCTTCCTATTTCAGACAAGCCCTTTCCCGCAAGCTTACAGCTTTGACGATTGGGATTTCGCCCATTACCCCTCCTGGAAACTGAGTTCCTATCTCTATACCACCGATGTCTATACGGATGCCCATGAATCTCTGCACCTGGCAGGCGTCGCTCCCAAGGACAGACCTCTGCTGTTCACCAGGCAAGACGGGGTGCTTTTTGGCCTCACCTTCAATATGGAAGAGCGCAGCGGGCAATCCTACAGCATGGAAGATTACCAGCGCTACCAGTTCTCGGTTTTGCTCCACAAGAATTTTGGCAAAGCGGTAGGCTTCGATTTCAATTTTGATTACAACGACAGCCTGATGCTGGATACCGACGAGCATCATAAAAACAACCAGTTCCGCGGAACGATGCGTCTCACCCTGGTGGACGCGGGTCCCCTGGCTTTGTCGACCGCGATCGATTATGTGAACCGTGGTCAGTTGTCTTCAGGGACGGATCCCGATGAGGTCACCCCGGAACGGGTGCAGGGCATCAATGGCGCTGCCTTCCTAATCCTCGATATATCAAAGCGTTTGATTATTTCCGGGATGGGCCAGATTAACATGAACTGGTTTCCCAGCGATACACTTTTTAAACTGGAACAGACGGAATTCTTCTTTGGTGGAACGGTGGGACTGAGGCTGTGACCTCAGCTTAAGCCTATCCAGACCATCCGAACCTGGCAGATGGACAACACCTCTTCCAGAAAAAAGAGATTGACCTAATCTCAACCCCGGATTTGTCTGGCTCAAAATCTTAATTCCTTAAAGGAGCGGGTAATGAAGAAATTCTTGAAAACCATGCCGGATCAGTGTATCGCTTGCCATGTCTGCGAAAGCACCTGTTCCAACCTGTATTTCAAGACCGATGACGCGGAGCTCTCCTGCATCCGCATCACCGAAACAGAAGACCTTCCGCACATGAACGCGTGCAACCAGTGCGAAGCTTGTGTCAAAGTGTGCCCCACCAAAGCCCTCACCGTCAGCCCTCAGGGCGTGGTGCTGGTGAATAAGAAGCTGTGCATCGGTTGCTATATGTGCATCGCTGCCTGCCCCACGGGGTCGATGTTCCGCACTCAGGGCGGCCTCTATCCCTTCAAATGCATCGCCTGCGGAGCTTGCGTAAAAACATGCCCGGCGGACGCGATCCGCGTAGTGCAGGAATAAGGAGATCAGCATGCAAAAACCATTGCGTAAAGTATTGGCTGAGTTCAACTACGAGCTCGCTCCCGTCATCAAAGGCTACAACCGTCGCACCCTCTACATCAACGTGGGAGAGAAGGCCATCAAATCCAAGCCCGTCTCCGATATGATGATAGACAAGTTTGTGGGCGGCAAGGGTTTTGACCTCTTTCTGATGTGGCACGGCGTGCAGGACGACACCCATTGGGACAGCCCTGAAAACGAAATCTGCATCTCCTTTGGCCCCTTGTGCGGAAACACCAGCTACCCCGGCAGCGGAAAATCCATTGTTACCACCATTTCTCCGCTCACTGGCATCCCGGTAGACTGCAATGTGGGTGGCCACTTTGGTCCGTATTCCAAGTTTTCCGGCTGGGACGCCATCGAGATACAGGGCAAGGCCGACGAGGAAGTGATCGTCTATATCGACGGCGACAAAGGCATTGTGCAGATCCTCAGCGCTCCGGATGAGGAAATCAACAGCCATATCCTGGCCGAAAACCTCATCACCGAATTTGCTGACGATCCCGAAAAGCATCAATTCGTGTCGGTGGTTTCTTCCGGAAAGGGTGCCGAACATGTGCCAATCTCCTGTCTGAACTTCAGTTTCTGGGATAAACGCCGCAAAGTGGCCAGGCTCAAACAAGCTGGACGCGGTGGCACCGGTATGGTATTCAGGGACAAAAAGATAAAAGCCCTGGTAGTCAAATATTCCGGCCTCAAAGGCGACACCAACAATCCCGTCGATCTGGAAACGGTCCAAAAGACCGGCCTCAAGCTCCACAAAGAGATTGAGGCAGGAGATTCCACTCAGTGCCACATGCGCGAAATTGGCACCGCTCACCTGATGGAAATCATGGATGATTATGACCTCCTGCCGATCCGCAATTTCAAGTATGGCCAAATGCCGGAAGCCAGGGCCCTGGCCTCCTGGGAGTTTAAAAATCTCTTCACGCAAGGGATGGCAGACGGCTGCTGGTATGGCTGCTCACTTTCCTGTTGCAAAGCTGTGGACAACTTCGTGCCCCGCAGCGGCCCCTATAAAGGTCATAAAGTCTGTGTGGACGGGCCGGAATACGAGACCGCCGCTGGATGCGGTTCCAATCTTTGCATCTGGGACCCCAAAGACGTGGTGGAGCTCAATTTCTACTGCGACACCTATGGCATCGACACCATATCTTTCGGCACCAGTGTGGCTTTCGCCATGGAGTGCTTTGAAAACGGGATTCTCAATCTGGAACGCACCGGTGGGATTGATCTCAGTTGGGGCAATGCCGACAGCGTTTTTGAGCTTATCCACCAGATGGCCCGGGGTGAAGGATTTGGCGTGACCGTAGGCCAGGGCGTCCGCAAGATGAAAGATATCTTTGCCCGTGAGTATGGTGCCGATCCGGCTTTTCTGCAGGATATCGGCATGGAAGCCAAAGGCCTGGAATATTCACAATATATGAGCAAGGAGTCGCTGGCCCAGCAGGGCGGTTATACCCTCGCTCTCAAAGGACCCCAGCATGACGAAGCCTGGCTGATTTTCATGGACATGGTCAACAACCACATCCCCACCTTCGAAGACAAAGCCGAAGCCCTTCACTACTTCCCCATGTTCCGCACCTGGTTTGGCCTGCAGGGACTCTGCAAACTGCCCTGGAACGACATCGAGCCGGCCAACAACGCCGAGACCGACGAACCTGCCAAGGTCCCGGAACACGTCCAAAACTATGTGGATATCTATAAAGCCATCACTGGCAAACCTTTGGATAAACATGAGCTCATCCGCCAAAGCGAGCGGGTCTATAACTTCCAAAAGGTCTTCTGCATGCGCTTTGGCAAAGGCCGCCGCATCGATGACGTGCCACCCTATCGCGCTGTCGGACCGGTCACTGAAGAGGAATACCTCTCTCGTCAGGAGCGTTATGACAAAGCTCTGAAAGAAAAGCAAAACATCGATCCCACCGGGCTCTCCACTCAGGATAAGATGAAACTGCTGCGCCAGTATCGCGAAGATCAGTATCAGCAGCTCATAGATGCCGTCTATCGCCGTAAAGGCTGGACTCCGGAAGGCGTGCCCACCCTCGAACACCTCAAGTCCATCGGAATGGACCTCCCCGAGGTAATCGCCGTGGTGTCCAAACACTTAAAATAGTATCCCGAAATAAATATCCGGAACGGCGGTGGGCTTGGCTCGTCCGCCGTTCTTTGTATGAGGAGCCCATGCAAGAGAATACTTCCATCACTGGGTCTCTCCACCACGTGGAGATATATGTGAGAGACCTCAAAATCAGCCGCGAGTTTTGGAACTGGCTGCTGGCCAAACTGGGCTACACCGTCTTCCAGGAATGGGACGCGGGTGTAAGTTTCATCAAGGGCGATTGTTATCTGGTATTCGTCCAGACGGAAGAACGCTGGCTGGAGCCGAGGTATCACCGCTGCCGGACTGGCTTGAACCACCTGGCCTTCCATGGCGGGACCAGGGAGTTTATCGATTCCATCACCAGGGACCTCGAAACCAGAGGTGTAAGCATCCTCTATCGGGACCGGCATCCCTTTTCCAATGGGCCCGATTGCTACGCGGTCTTTTTTGAAGATCCGGACCGGATCAAGGTGGAAATCACGCTCTGAGCCGCTACTATCCAGCTATCCTGGCCACCTGGCCCCTATCTCACATCATGTGCCCCTCCTTCACTCCTCCTTTGCCAAAGTAAAGGAGAGGCAAAGGAGAGGCATAGGTGGTGCAAAGGAGGCTGACAGGAAAGCGTTGACGCTGGCTTCAGAGTTTGTGCGAAAAGGTTAACTTGGAGTTCAAAGCCCTTGGACAGAATCTGCGGTTAGTACATTGTATGAAGGGGCTTTGGACTTACGTGCAGTACATCGTAGGAAATTGTCTCGCGGGTGTGCTGGTTGAAGTCCAAGCGGCCCGCAAACTCGCTGTCATGTATAGCTTTATCGTGGCCGCTTGAACTCCAACGGGGCAGGAGCGAGTGGCATCACTTGGAGTTCAAAGCGCTTGGATAACATACACATCCATCTCTTTATGTCTGAGCGCTTTGGACTTCAAGCAGTATATCGGAGCGAGTGATTCCCCCTTCGTTGTACTGGTTGAAGTCCAAACGGCCCGCAAACTCGTTGCCATGTATAGCTTTATCGTGGCCGTTTGAACTCCAACGGGGCAGGAGCGAGTGGCATCACTTGGAGTTCAAAGCGCTTGG
>ERZ795059.2646-NODE-2646-length-18316-cov-8.016100_pt1 | contig 18316 bp, 16 predicted proteins | sample MGYA00375143_ERZ795059 | MGnify/ENA primary metagenome ERZ795059 (study PRJEB30188, sample SAMN05720168) | activated sludge metagenome | isolation source: Anaerobic digester | place: USA | collected 2015-01-07 ... | reverse complement strand
TCTCCACTACGTATTGAGTAGAACTATTTCTTAAAGTATACGGATTTGGATTAGTCAATGTACCTAATTCATTTGTTCTATATGACAATGCTTCGGCAACTTTATCACCATTAAATACTCCAAGGTCAACATAGTTTTTACTGACATCATCAAGATAATCTGTGAAAGTGTACCGAAAGCCAAATTCTGCAGAAAAGTCCAATACTTCATTTATTCTAAAACGCGCACCAATTCCTCCTGGTATGGCGATCTGCAACAATTTATACTCTTTAATTCCATAGTTGACATCAGTCGGAAGCAAGGTCGCATTTTGTCCTTCTGTTCCATAATCTCGCAGGTTTACCCAATCACCAGCCCCAGGCAAAGCAGTAACGCCATCAACACCAAATTTCGGAATTTGAGCTTGTGGATTATGAAGGAAGCCCGCAACTCCTAGGAAGACATATGGTGTCCATTTTACCCTGCTGATGTAGGTAGCCTGATTTTCGAAAAGATCAAAACTAGCAACCACAGAAAGCTCCTTTATGCGATTCCTGAAAGATAAATTTCGTCTAGACCTGAATATGCCATTTTCTGTATCTGATGCATCTGCCGATTTAGCATCAGAACCCTTAAGGGTACCATACATAAATGTCCCTGTAAGTGTATACCGCGGACCAAACCGGTGTGCAAATGATATTCCGATTGCGGGTCTTGTAAAGGAAATATCCGTGCTGACTATTCCCTTCTTAGGTGATAAATCCCCGTAATAATTCAACGCATTTAATGAAATGCCGATTGAATTATATCGATTGGCTGGGGTGAAGTGATTTTTCTTTCCCCGATAGCTCGAAATTCGTTTGTTATTTCTCTTGATGCTTTTTCGATTCATCTGACCAAATGAATCATTGGCGGTGAAAAGTATTATAAGTGCCAGTAAGAGGTATAAAGTCTTTCTCATTTCTATGGAAATAAGGATTTAAAAATCAGTGAATTACAAATGTACTAAAAATCAATTACGTACATCCAAACCCCAGTTCAACTTTTGACGCAAGGTTTTGAAATAGTGATGATCTTCCAGTTGAATCAAGTTTACCTTAAAATCAGCTTTAGCAAGCTTCAGTTTTATTGTCGAGTCAACTGACGAAATACGTGAATCTAATGAAACCAAAAATCGCTTACTCCTCCCTTCAATTTCAAAAGTAATTTCAGAACTATCACTGACAACAATTGGACGTACGGTTAATGTGTGTGGACTTACGGGTGTGATCACAAAGTTTCCCGAGCGAGGAAAAATTAAAGGTCCCCCGCAGCTTAATGAATATCCCGTTGAACCGGTGGGTGTTGATACAATAATACCATCTGACCAATATGAATTTAAAAACTCTCCATCAATAAAAGTGTGGATGGTAATCATGGATGACGTATCCTTCTTCATTATCGTAAAGTCATTAAGAGCAAAATTCAATTTGCCAAAAATCTCTTTGCTGGAATGAAGCCTGAGTGCGGTTCGTTTATCCAATGAATAATTCCCATCAAAAACATTTTGTAATACATGGTCGATCTCTTCCTTACCTATGGTAGCTAAAAACCCGAGCCTGCCCGTATTAATACCAAGGATCGGTGTTTGAAACAAACCAATGTGGGTAATAGATTCCAGCAATGTACCATCACCACCAATACTAATGAACAACCCAACATCTTTGAAAGGATGTCCTTGCTCGTAGGTTTTGAATTTTATTTTTTTGAATGCCGTGCCCTTAAGAAACTTGCTGAAAGTTAAGGAGACAATTATTTCGGCCCTATACATTGCAAGAATCTCGAATATATGAGCTATAAATGGCGCGGCCTGCCGTTTAAATTCTTTGCCGTGTACCGCTACTTTCATTAAGCTTGGGTTTCTCTCTGTTCAGGGATGTTAACGATTAAAGATAATAGGGAAGTGCCAAAGCACAATGAGTGGAGGATAATTAAATATCAAGGTATCTCAAAAGCATGTCAATTCTATCTTGCTCATCGCCTCTTGGTTTTGTTTCCTGATATCTGCCTATAACACTGTATTTGAAGCGCTCTAATGTTGCTACAATACGGGAAAGATCCAGTTGGTTTATTTTCAAAGTCAACCTTAGTTTTAGTGGATCAAGTGGATCATCCTTTACAATAGTGCTAAGAATTTTTGCATGATTTTCTTCTACTAATCTGGATATCTCTGCAAGTGAATAATCTACGCTATTCATTGATAAAACTAAAATTCCACCAGGTAACTGCACCGCTGCCGTTTGAGCGAAGGAGGTGAGTGTGTCTTGAACTGTGATAACCCCGGCATACGTTCGATCATCGTTTAGCACAGCAACCATTTGAAGTTTATTTTCAGCGGCTACTTTAAGTATGTCGTAAAAGTGTGTGTCTAACTGAACATAACAGTTAAGGCCGGCCAGATCAAAATCTTTAACAAGCTGCTCAATATTATTTGTTTCAAGAATAATTTCTTCAGAAATAAATCCAAGAAGTTTATCATCTTCAACAACGGGCATGTAATTGCAGCGAAATTCTTCCATCCAGACAATTGCTTTATGGGCATCGTCTGTTCCTCGTAAGGGAGGAATCATGTGGTTAATTAAATCTTCGGCTATCACGCTGTTGCTTTATCAAATTACCAGAAAATCTTCTACTAACTCGTTGAATTTGTCGGGATGCTCCATCATAGGGGCATGGCAACATTTATCAATAAATTTCAATTCAGAGTTTGGAATAAGTCGGTTAAATTCATGCGCCACCAAGGGGGGTGTAATGGTGTCGTTTAATCCCCAAACCAATAATGTTGGTGCTGTAATGTTTGGTATTTCATCGGCCATATTATGACGCTGTGCCGACTTTGCAATGGCTACAATGCGTAAGCATTTTGGAATGCTGTTCGTTATTTCAAATACCTCATCGATCAATTCTTTTGTGGCTACCTTTGGATCATAGAATGTATACGAAACCCTTTCTCTTATATAGTCGTAATTGCCTCTCTTCGGATATGATCCTCCCATAGAATCCTCAAACAGACCTGAGCTTCCTGTCAGGATAAGTTTTTTTACCTTATCCGGATTTTTAAGCGTATAAATCAATGCGATATGACCACCCAGACTATTGCCCATAATGATCATATCTTCCAGTTTTTTCTGAGCAACAAAGTCTTCGACAAATTTTCTGAGACCATCTAATCCTGCTTCTCGAATGGGCATTTCATATAAGGGAAGCATAGGTATAATAACCCGAAAGTTTTTAGAAAAACGACTTACAACACCTTCCCAATTACTTAGTGCTCCAAACAATCCATGCAGCAACAAGAGCACCCTGCCCTGACCTTCCTCGACAAATTTAAAATTACCTTCTTCTTTTATTTTGATCTCCATGCTCTAAATTCTTGGGGATAAGTAAGGGATTTTTTTTTATAGAACGAAACGATTTTTAACAATCGCAACCATTACTGAACTCTAATCCTTGTAAATAAATGTTTTGCCTTCTCCCTTTTTTGTTATGTATCCGCGATACATCCCTTCTGTGCAAAATGTAAAGGCAAAATTACCTTGTCTATCTAACGCAATAGTTCCACCATCACCACCAATTGCAGGTAGCTTTTTCATCACTACACTGTCCGATGCTTCTTTAACAGAAAGTCCACCGTATTCCATTAGCGCGGCAATGTCTCTGGCAACCCCAAGCCTTATAAAATATTCGCCCCAACCGGTTGATGAAACCGCGCAAGTTGTATTATTTGCATAAGTCCCAGCTCCAATAATGGGGGCATCTCCTACTCTCCCATATTTTTTATTATTCATCCCTCCGGTAGAAGTGCCTGCTGCCAAATTTCCATATTGATCGAGTGCCACGCATCCTACCGTGCCAAATTTTTTGTCCTTGATGAAGGGATCATATAGCGAAGCTTCAGTTCCTAACTCTTGCTTCTTCAGTTTTAAAAGCTGTTGATAGCGAGTAGAGTCAAAAAAATACGAAGGTTCAACCATGATAAGCCCAGCTTCCTTTGCAAATTTTTCCGCGCCCGGACCCACCATCATAACATGATCAGATTTCGTCATAACAGCATGCGCGGCCGTTATTGGATTTTTAATAGTAGTAATACCTGCTACCGCACCGGCCATTAAATTACTTCCATCCATAATCGAAGCATCTAGTTCATTTTTTCCTTGGTTTGTAAAAACCGCCCCTTTGCCGGCATTAAAAAGGGGGGAGTCCTCCATTACTTTAATTGCAGCTACAACAGCATCTACACTTTTGCCTCCATGCTCCAGTACTGCAAAGCCACTATCAAGTGCCTCATTGAGTTTGGCCTGATACGCCTTTTCTTTTTCCTCGGTCATATTTTCCCGCTTTATTGTCCCAGCGCCACCGTGAATTACTAAGGTAATAGGGCCTGGCTTCACATTCTCAATAGAATTGTTTCGCAATTCCTTTTGTGTACAAGATAGCGTCACCAGTACCAATGCGAGGACCAAAAAATTCTTCATCATGTACTTCATTAATTTCAAAATTAGGCAAATATGGTTAGAACGGGGGTTCGGGAATTAATTCAGCAATATTTTTTGTTTTCGTGCGTGAGCGCATAATTTTGCGCATCTTTTACCTAATACAGAAACTACCATGGCTAAGAATAAAAAGGCAAGTTCAAAGAAAGTGGTTGCGAAAGCAAAGAAGGCTCCGGCCAAAGTGAAAAAACCAGCAGCAAAGAAATTAGCCCCTAAAAAAGTAGCGAAGAAGCCCGCACCTAAAAAGCCCGTAGCTAAGAAGGTGGTGGCAAAAAAGGTAGTGGCAAAAAAAGCAACTCCAAAAAAGGTTGTAGCTAAAAAAATAGTTGTCTCGAAGAAGGTAAAAGAAGTAGCCCCTAAAAAAATCGAAAAAACCGTAGTGAAGAAAGTAGAGAAGGAGACTGTCATTAAAGTTGTGGCGCCAGAAGTGAAAAAGCCTGCGCCTCCACAATTGAATATTTTTCCGATTCTAAATCAACGCCCAATAGCACATAAGCAAATAAATCCTCCTTCTGCAAAAGATGAGAGAAGTCGTTACTCGGAAGATGAGTTGAAAGAGTTTGATGTATTGATCAATACAAAATTAGACAAGGCTCGCGAAGAGTATCGTATTCTAAAAGAGACCCTGAATCGTCATAATGATGAGGGAACAGATGCTACTTCTGGAGGGAATACAAAAGTATTGGAAGACGGTGCCGAAACTGCCGAGAAAGAAAACTTGAGCCAGTTGGCTGGTCGTCAACAAAAGTTTATTCAAAATTTAGAGAACGCACTAATCAGAATTAAGAACGGTACCTATGGCATTTGCTCTGTTACCGGAAAACTTATTCCGAAAGACAGATTGATTGCTGTGCCTCACACTACACAATCGATCGAAGCGAAAATGATGCAAAAAGATTAAGAAGCAGCCTCTCAGCATTAGTTTGCAGAGAAGCATTTGTCTATCTTCCTTCACCCATAATCAACATTACTTTGGATTTCCTACAAAACCATATTGAGGCGCTCATATTTTGTTCGCCAAGCCCGATCAAAACAGCGGATATTAAGTCATGCCTTTCAGAAATGTTTAATGCCGATGTTCCGGAAGAAGATATCGCAGGCGCAATACAACGGTTGGAAGAAAAGTTTGTAGGTGATGAGTTTGCTTTTCAACTATTTAAAACAGCTGGAGGGTATCAGTTTTTAACCAAGCCAGCATACCAGGCCAGCATCGGTATCATGCTGAAGCAGCAATCGAAGAAAAGATTGTCTACATCAGCAATGGAAACACTTTCGATCATTGCGTACAAACAGCCCATTTCAAAAACAGAAATTGAAAACATTCGCGGTGTAAACTGCGATTATGCTGTTCAGAAATTAGTTGACAAAGGCTTAATTGAAATAACTGGAAAAGCAGAAACCATTGGACGGCCAATGTTATATGGAACAACCGTTAAATTCATGGAATATTTTGGCATTAATGATTTAATGGAACTACCAACTCCAAAAGACTTTACAGGAGAAATCAATACGATCGGGGAGAATCCCGAATTAAAAGATACAGATGCCCAGATCTAACTCAACCGGCCCATCACGAGGACGTAAATCATCATCCTCACGTCCAGACTCAGCCGGAAAATCGGGTGGAAAAAGATCAGAAGGGAAACCTTTCAAAAAATCCAGTAAATCCGGAAGCAAGCCATTCGGGAAATCGAGTGGTGATAGTGCTTTTGAAAAAGGCAAAAAGTTTTCAAGCAGTTCTCGTTCGTTCAAAAAAGACGATTCCGAAAAGCTATCCTACAGTAAACCTTCCTTTAGCACCAAGAAAGCATTTCGCTCTGCCACGGATGATAAACCAGCATTTAAGAAGCCGGAGAAAAGTGGTGATGGTAAATACTTAAGCAAGAGCGAAAAAGCATTTAAACGTTTCGATCCTAAATACGACACACGCAAACCAGATTACGAAAAGGGTGAGTTGGAAGTCCCTCAAAAAGGTGGCAGAAGTAATTCGGGTTTTACAAAAAAAGATAGCACTTCATCTTTCGAGAAAGGTCCTAAGAAATTCGATTCACGTAAACCATCCTTCGATAAAAAAGAAACGCCTGCATATCCAAAGAAGCGGGTGAGCGATTCTTCTTTTCAAAAAGATGAACCTGTTAAAAGAACCTATAAGAGAAGAGAAGAAGATGCAGACGGAAAAACTGGTTTCTTCCGGAAAGAAAAGGATTTTAAATCCGATAGAACCGGGAAGGGCAGAATTGATAATCCTGAAACATCAGAGCCAGGTGATGGCAAAATCCGATTGAACCGATATATATCCAACAGCGGTGTTTGCTCCAGAAGAGAAGCTGACAAGCTAATCACGATGGGTCTTATTTCTGTCAATGGGAAAACCATTACTGAGTTAGGTTATAAAGTAAGTAGAACAGACGAAGTGCGGCACGAGAATAAAGTTCTTACTGCTGAAAAGCCGGTTTACATTTTAATGAATAAACCGAAAGGATTCCTCACAACAACTGCAGATCCTCAAGAACGAAATACAGTGATGCATATCATCGGCAACAGTGTAAAAGAACGTGTATATCCTGTAGGTAGGTTAGATCGAAATACAACAGGATTACTTTTGCTTACTAATGATGGTGATTTAGCAGACAAACTGATGCATCCATCATACAAAGCAAAGAAAATCTATAAAGTGGAACTTGATCGTCCACTTACAAAGGCAGATTATCAGACAATTTTAGAAGGTGTGCGATTGGAAGAAGGTCGCGCCATGGTAGACGATCTGGCCATTGTTTCAGAAGATAAAAGAACCGTTGGCATTGAATTACATATTGGTTGGAATCGTGTTGTTCGAAGAATTTTTGAATCACTTCAATATGAAGTAGTAAAGCTCGATCGCTCCGTTTATGCCGGTCTCGACAAAAAAGATTTAGGCCGCGGTCAGTGGCGATTCTTAAAAAGAGAAGAGATCGTTATGCTGAAGCATTACAAGTAAGTCTCCAAAGTCAAATTTTTCTTACTCCAAAAATGATTCTTCAAAAAAGAATCAGATAATGCCATACCTTATTTGGTAATACTTCAAAGAGCTCTAAAGAATCCATCACCTACAAACCTATTGAGATCCATCCGTTTGTCTCCTTTAATAATTTAAAGGGCACAAAAAAACCTCCAACAAAGGAGGTTTTGGAGTGGTGATGGAGGGAATTGAACCCCCGACACAAGGATTTTCAGTCCTTTGCTCTACCAACTGAGCTACATCACCGAAAAATGAGGCACAAAAGTATGTAAATTTATATGCCATGCAAAACTGGCTGTAGATTTATTAGTTTTTAAATATGATGTAGTTTTAGCGATTCGAAATACTATGATTCAGCAACTACTTTTTGTCATAACCCTTTGTATTGCCATTTTCTTCATTCGTAAACGGGTGGTACGCATTCGTTCAAATATTAATCTTGGAAAAGCACAAACCATCAACGATAGAAAACCAGAACGTTTACAAAACATGATGTTGGTGGCCTTCGGTCAAAAGAAAATGTTCAAGCGATTTATTCCGGCAACACTTCACTTCCTCATTTACATTGGATTTTTGGTGATTAATCTGGAGGTATTGGAATTTGTTATAGACGGACTCGCAGGTACACATCGGATTTTTGCTCCTTACCTAGGAGGATTTTATAATGTGTTAATGAACATCTTCGAGTTCCTAGCCATTGCTGTTTTATTTGCATGTGTTGTCATGTTGATTCGCAGAAATGTATTACGATTAAAAAGATTTTGGTCTGCTGAGATGACCTCATGGCCAAGGCTGGATGCCAATCTGATTTTGATTACTGAAATTATTTTGATGTGCGCCATTATGATCATGAACGCATCCGATCAAATTCTACAAGGCCGCGATGAGCACTATGCAGCAACAGGCACACTATTCTTTTCATCTTTTTTAACTTCAACACTCAAACACCTCAACACCTCAACACTTATATTCATTGAGCGCTTTGCATGGTGGTTTCACATCATTGGTATTCTTGGATTTTCACTTTACATAACGTACTCCAAACACCTCCACATTTTCATGGCATTCTTAAATACCTACTATGCCAAGTTGGAAATGAAAGGCCACATCAACAACATGCCTGTAGTCACGAACGAAGTGAAGTCTATGCTTGGTCTTACAGATGCTAATGCAGCTCCTGCAGCAGAGCCGGGTCGCTTTGGTGCGAAAGATGTAAATGATCTTTCATGGAATAATTTACTTGCAGCATACTCTTGTACTGAGTGCGGAAGATGCACTTCCGAATGTCCTGCTAATCTTACCGGAAAAAAACTTTCTCCACGTAAGATCATAATGGATACTCGTGATCGAATGGAAGAAGTTGGAAAAAGCATTGCACTTGGTGGAACTGGGTTGGCCGATGGCAAATCTTTATTGGGCGATTACATCAGCAAAGAAGAAATCAATGCCTGTACCAGTTGTAATGCTTGCGTTGAAGCGTGCCCGATCATGATTAATCCTCTGGAAATTATTGTTGAGTTAAGACGATATGTGGCCATGGAAGAATCAGGTTCGCCAGCCCAGTGGAACAGCATGTTTCAAAACATTGAAACCAGTTTTGCTCCCTGGAAATTTTCTCCAGCCGATCGGTTTAAATGGGCAAGTGATCCTTCAAAATAAAATTGCAAGCGATCTGAAAAATCGCACTTCAAAAATCTTAAATCTAAAATTGTATTTATGAGCGTTCCCACCCTTGCAGAGCTAACATCAAAAGGAGAAACACCCGAAGTATTATTTTGGGTCGGCTGTGCAGGTTCGTTTGATGATCGCGCCAAGCGTGTTACCAAAGCGTTTGTAAAAATTCTGGAAGCTGTAGGAACAAAGTTTGCCGTGCTGGGTACAGAGGAAACTTGTACTGGCGATCCGGCCCGTAGAGCAGGAAACGAATTTCTTTTTCAAATGCAGGCCATGAGCAACATTCAAGTAATGAATGGCTATGGGGTAAAAAAAATTGTAACAGCTTGTCCGCATTGCTTCAATACCATTAAGAATGAATACCCTGAACTGGGCGGAAACTATGAAGTGATTCATCACTCTACTTTCTTACAGCAACTCATTAGCGATGGAAAAATTCTTCTGAAAGAAGGTGGTTCATTCAAAGGAAAAAAAATTACCTATCACGATTCATGCTACTTAGGCAGAGCGAACAATATTTATGAAGCTCCTCGTGCTGTTCTTGAAAAACTGGATGCAGATCTGGTTGAAATGAAACGATGCAAAACAACTGGTTTATGCTGTGGTGCCGGTGGTGCACAGATGTTTAAAGAACCTGAAAAAGGGAACAAGGACATCAACGTTGAACGCGCAGAAGAAGCGCTTGCAACCGGAGCAACTACCATTGCAGTGGCCTGTCCGTTTTGCATGACCATGATGAGCGATGGTGTAAAAAATAAAGAGCGCGAAGCAGAGGTAAAGGTGAAAGACTTGGCCGAACTTATTGCCGAAGCGCAAGGTTTAATTTGATTAGGTATTACCATTTCCTATTAACCATTCACAATTAACTTTAGAGTCTATGTTCGTTCCTTTTCAATCCCTACCCGATTACTCCAGAATCTGGATTTACCAAGCCAATAAAAAATTAGATTCAACGTCAGTTGCTATACTATCTGAAACCTTAAAGACGTTTACAGAAAACTGGACGGTGCATGGCCAGCCCATGCGGGCTTCATTTGATATTCGGTTTGATCGCTTTGTTATTCTTGCCGCAAATGAGGGTATTAATGCCGCTAGCGGTTGCTCGATTGATAGTTCGGTAAGAACCTTAAAAGAAGTTGGGCAAATACTTCAGGTCGATTTCTTTGATCGAAATGAAGTCGCATTTAAAAATGATAACGATGTTCTTACCTTAAAGATCAGCACACTGAAAAACCATTTATCAAGTGGTGATTGGAATGCCAATACATTGGTATTCCACAATCTGATAAATGAAAAAAGTCAATTGGAAACAGGTTGGCTCATCCCTGCAAAAGCCTCGTGGCTCAAGCGGTATTTGCCACACGAAACAGTTGCACACTGAACAACAATATTTTGTAGCTTTAGCAACATTTTAAAACGTTATGAGCGGAAAATTTTTCTCCTTTTTGATCATCGTCATTTTGCTTGCCTCATGCAGTGCCGAGAAAAAAGCGATCAAAGCATTTAACTCTGGTAAGTATCAAACCTCAATAGGGTTATTTAAAAAGTTAGCGGCAGGTAGCAATCCAAATACAACAGCCCGATCAAATTATTTTATTGCTGAATCGTATCGCTTATCAAATCGCACAAAAGAAGCGGAAGCGTATTATGCAAAAGCGGGCGGACGGGGTATCGATAAAGATTCTATTCAGTTTTACTATGCCGAGTCGCTCAAGGCTAATGGTAAATACGAAGAAGCCAAGAAACAACTTGAAGATTTAGCAGCAAACACCACCATAACCGGGTTGAAGGATCGCGCCAACGCAGCAATAAAAGGTATCGACTACATCGTCAAGCTTGATGAGAATCCCAGTTTCTATAAAGTGAAGAACATGGAGGCAATCAATACCAATTATAGTGAGTACTCACCCGTATTTCTGAATAACGAATTATATTTTACCTCGTCCCGATCAAACAGCAGAGTATATGAAGCAACAGGTACACCCTACACGGATCTGTATAAAGTTGCAACACGTGGAGCAAATGTAGATTTGGCAACCGTTACCAAACTACCCCCAGGGATCAACGATGAAATCCGCAATGAGGGCTGCATCACCTTTACTCCTGATGGTAAAACAATGGTTTTCGCCAAAGGAAATACAGAAAAGAAAAAGGGTCTTGACTTTGATGTTGACTTATACATTTCCCGCTATCGTAACAACGTCTGGAGTGAACCTATTCCGATTAATATTAATACGGTAATAAAAGGTCCTCTCGATCCGGAGGCAATGAATAGAAGCTGGGATTCAAGCCCCGCCTTTAGCCAGGATGGAAGAACGTTATACTTTGCCTCCAACAGAAAAGGCGGATATGGTGGCACCGATATCTATTCCGCACAAATGGATACACGCGGACGTTTCTCAAAAGTTAAAAACCTCGGGCCTGAAATCAATACGCCTGGAGATGAGTTATTCCCTTATGTAGCCGAAGACGCCAAGTTTTATTTTGCTTCTGATGCCCACGCTGGTTATGGTGGCTTAGATCTCTTCGTGGTAAAGCGGGTAAATGGAAAAAACACGATCGAGAATTTAGGTAAGCCCATGAATTCTGACAGCGATGATTTCGGAATTTTTCTCTTTAAACCTGATCGTGGATTTTTTACTTCCAATCGTGAAGGCGGAAAAGGTGACGATGACATCTACACGTTCGTGAACGAAGACCCGAACCTGAAAGTGGTAAACTACTATTTACAAGGTATTACCTATACTCCTGATGAAGATGGTAAGCTTCAACTTTTGCCAAACACAAAGGTTACGATGCTCGATGATAAGGGTGAAGTCATGCAGGACTTTGTAACCGGAAATGACGGTAAGTTTTTGTTCCGTGTATATGAAAATGAAGACTATAGCATGGTTGGTGAAACAGACGGATTCCTTGTTAGAAGGCAGTCGTACACAATGAAAGGAAGAGGTGTTGATCCTTCTACCTTAAAAGATTTATTAACTAACATTACACTGGATACCATGCTAGTGTTGGATAAAATTGTAAAGGATAAAATATTTGCTCTTGAAAATATTTATTACGGCTTTAATAAGTGGGATATTAATCCCGATGCCGCAATAGAACTTGATAAACTACTTCAACAGTTAATTGACAATCCAGAAATTAAAATTGAACTAAGCTCACACACCGATAGTGTGGATACTGACTCTTACAATCTTGAACTTTCACAAAAACGGGCTGAATCAGCTGTTCGATATTTAGTGCAACATGGCATTGCACCTGATCGATTAGTAGCAAAAGGTTATGGAGAATCCAAACCCATTGCCCGCAATACAAATCCTGACGGAACTGATAACTCAGTGGGACGTCAAAAGAATAGACGAACAGAATTTAAGATTCTTGAAATAGGTGTAATGCCAAAGAACATTGTAGACGATAATGAAGAGTTGGACGATGAGGACAAGTATTTTAAGAACGATGGAAATTGATGTGTTCAATTAAATAAATAAGATGCCCGCCTCAGGGCATCTTTCTTTTTAACGTTTTCCTATTTTTGCCATCGATCAAAAATGATCTTTCCCTTCACTTAAATCAAAGATTCACAATTAACCTATACCAAAATGGATTACCGCATTGAAAAAGACACCATGGGCGAAGTGCATGTGCCATCCGATAAATACTGGGGCGCACAAACCGAACGTTCACGCAATAATTTTAAAATAGGACCAGAGGCCAGCATGCCAAAAGAAATTATTTATGCTTTTGCTTACTTAAAAAAAGCGGCAGCTCAGGCCAACCATGAACTTGGTGTTTTAGATGCTGAGAAAAAAGACCTCATCGGAAAAGCGTGTGATGAAATTCTGACTGGAGCACTTGATGGTGAATTTCCATTGGTGATTTGGCAAACCGGATCGGGCACACAAAGTAATATGAATGTCAATGAAGTGGTCGCCTACCGTGCACATGTTCTCAGTGGCGGCAGATTATCGGACGACAAGAAAGTGCTTCATCCAAATGATGATGTAAACAAATCACAATCATCTAACGATACATTTCCAACGGCCATGCACATTGCAGCCTATAAACAGGTTGCTGAAATTACATTACCAGGCATGAAAAAACTGCGTGATGCATTGGCAAAAAAAACCGAGGAGTTTAAGTCCATTGTAAAAACCGGACGCACTCATTTTATGGATGCTACTCCTCTTACTTTAGGTCAGGAGTTCTCGGGTTATGTGCAACAGATTGATAACAGTATGCGGGCGCTTAAAAATGCTTTGGAGGTTGTTCGTGAACTTGCATTGGGTGGAACGGCTGTTGGCACCGGGCTCAACACACCAAAAGGTTATGATGTATTAGTCGCCAAAAAAATTGCTGATTTAACAGGATATCCTTTTATAACGGCACCCAATAAATTTGAAGCCCTCGCTGCTCATGATGCGATGGTAGAACTGTCAGGAGCATTGAAAAGATCAGCGGTTTCATTGATGAAGATCGCAAATGATATTCGAATGCTGAGCTCAGGCCCTCGCTGTGGTATTGGCGAAATTATTATTCCGGATAACGAACCGGGTTCTTCTATTATGCCAGGGAAAGTGAATCCTACTCAACCAGAAGCGCTCACTATGGTATGCGCACAGGTAATGGGCAATGATGTTGCAGTTTCCATTGGTGGATCGAATGGTCACTTTGAGCTTAACGTTTTTAAGCCGGTCATTGCAGCAAACGTACTTCAGTCGGCCAGACTCATTGGAGATGCCTGCGTTTCCTTTACAGAGAAATGTGCGGACGGTATTGAACCCAACCTGCCCATTATAAAACTACACATGGAAAATTCTTTGATGTTGGTAACAGCTTTGAATACTCATATCGGTTATGAGAACGCTGCAAAGATTGCCAAGAAGGCGCACAAGGAAAACAAGACCTTGAGGGAAGCTTCCGTTGAACTTGGACTAGTAACTTCTGCTCAGTTTGATGAGTGGGTAAGGCCTGAAAAAATGGTAGGCAGTTTATAGAAGATTGCTACCCTTAAACATATTTATAAAATATTTGTACCTTTAAAATGATTTTAACCAACCTGAGAATGAAAAAAGGAATCATACTATTCTTCTGCCTTGTGTTGATCGCAGCATCAACATCAAGTTTTGCCCAACTTTCTAAAAAAGAAAAGAAAGAATGGAAGAAAAAAGCAAAAGAGTATTCAAAGAACCCAACGAATTTAAAGCAGCTAACCGAAGACAAGCAAACTGCTGATAACACTGTATCTACGCAGACTGCAAAGATCACTGAAATGCAATCCTCTATCAGCGATAAAAATGCAAAAATAGCAGAGTTAGAAGATCAGCTTTCTCAAATGAGAGGACAACTCACAGCTGCAAAGGCAGAGTTAGCCCAGCTAAAAGAAAGTCCGGTTGTTAACTCAATGGACTTCTCTAAAGGTGTTGTTTTTAAAGTACAGGTCGGGGCGTTCAAAAATAAAGATCTTCAAAAGTACTTTGATAACAATCCAAACTTTGGTGGAGAAGCAAAGGATGGCGAACCTCAAAAAATAACCATCGGTATCTTCCGCGATTATTGGGAAGCAGATACATTCAAAAAATACATGCGCGATATGGGCGTTAAAGATGCTTGGATCGTTCCGTTTAAAGATGGACAGCGAGTTGATATTAAAGATGTTCTGGAAGGTGTCGTAAACGAAAAGCCGGCAGAGGGGACAAAATAATTTTAATTCCTATCTACACGTATCGAAAGCCTCGCTTTATTGCGAGGCTTTTTGCTTTTAATACGGCATGATTAATGAGTTGTTAAACTAAATTTTCTAAAGTCCGATCCCCTCTTATTTTTGTGTCTATGTCTCGTCTGCTATTCTTCTTATTTCTTTTTTCTACAAGTTCTCTATTGGCTCAGGTTCGCGTAAGCAAACTGGTTATTAAGGCCAATGAAAAATATGTATTAAGCGAATCTGATATTTTAGTTGCGGATACTCTTATAATGATGGATTCTTCAACCCTGGTTTTGAACAAACTTAAACGCGATAATATTGTGCGCGCCCGTATTGCAATCTTTGGTAATTACTGCACAATAGATGGACGAGGAGTAAACGGAGCTGCAGGCAGAGACGGAAAGCAAGGGTTTACACCATCAGGTCCATGTCTTGATGGAACGCCAGGAAAGGATGGAACTAATGGACTTGACGGAACGCCTGGCATAAATCTTTTTCTGTACCTTGAAGTAATTAAAATCAAAGGCCAGCTTATCGTTGATCTAACTGGAGGAGAAGGTGGCCGAGGCGGCAATGGAGGTATGGGAGGTGGCGGAAGTCAGGGAACTGTACACTGTTTTGGAGGTAATGGTTCAAATGGCGGAAACGCAGCTCATGGTGGTAATGGCGGTAATGGTGGTTCGCTAACATTAAACAGTAAAAAGACACCAGCCGCCAACCAATGGATAGGTAATAAAATAATGGTACGCAATTCAGGTGGTGCTTATGGTTCTCCGGGCAAAGTAGGTTATCACGGTTCAGCAGGGTTAGGACCTTCCCGCAGAAATGGAAAAGACGGAGAGCCCGGCCAAGAGAGCAAGGCTGGCCTTACCGGTGCACCAGGAACTACAAAATTCGAATCAAACTAAAGCATGGAGAAGCGCTGGATCGTAAGGGAAATTCCGGAACGTGAGAAAATTGAGCAGCTCTCAAATGCATTGAATATTAACCCATCACTCTCCACCATTTTAATCCAGCGTGGCATACACGATTTTGAAAGTGCAAAACATTTCTTCCGTCCATCCTTAGATCATTTACACGATCCTTTCCTGATGAAGGACATGAACCTTGCTGTAGATCGCTTAAAGAAAGCTATCGATGGTAATGAAAAAATTCTGGTTTATGGAGATTATGATGTCGATGGAACTACGTCTGTTGCCCTGGTAATTAGTTATCTCCGGTCATTTTACTCTGCATGTGAAATTTATATTCCAGATCGGCACGTAGAAGGATATGGTATTTCACTTGCCGGGATTGAGTGGGCCGAACAGAATCAATACACACTCGTAATCGCCCTTGATTGCGGCATAAAATCTAACGAGTTAATTCAGGTAGCTAAGCGAAAAGGTATCGACTTTATTATTTGTGATCATCATTTGCCGGACGATAATATTCCAGATGCTGTTGCCGTACTTGATCCCAAACGAAAGGATTGCACGTATCCTTACACTGAGTTGAGTGGTTGTGGTTTGGGCTTTAAACTTATTCAGGCGTATGCACGAAGTTTTAGAGATGAGCATGAGGTGTATCAATATCTTGACCTGGTTGCTGTCAGTATTGCATCTGATATTGTTCCGATAACAGATGAGAATAGAACACTTGCTCATTTCGGGTTGAAGAAATTAAATGAAGATCCAATGCCTGGATTAAAGGCATTAAAAGAAATAGCCGCCATCCGAAATGAGATGGATATCTCCAGCATCGTATTCACACTTGGTCCGCGTATCAATGCTGCTGGTCGCGTTGCTCACGGAGGTGCAGCCGTTGAATTGCTGATTGCCAAAACAGAAGAGGAAGCCAATACACTTGCTGAAAAGGTGAATGTAAAAAATGAGGTGCGCAAACAGTTTGATTCCGATATTACAGAAGAGGCCATTGCTATGATTGAAGGAAGTGAAACCCTTCGTTCTGCCAAATCAACTGTGCTCTTTAAGAATACGTGGCATAAAGGTGTTATTGGCATTGTCGCTTCCAGATGTATTGAAAAGTATTATCGCCCAACGGTAATCTTAACTGAATCGAATGATAAGGTTACAGGATCAGCCCGAAGCGTTAATGGTTTTGATTTATATAACGCAATACTTGAGTGCAGCGATCTTCTCGAAAAATTTGGAGGCCATAAATATGCTGCCGGCCTGACTTTAGATATTTCTAAAGTAGAAGCATTTCAACGAAAGTTTGAAGAAGTAGTCTCCTCTACCATAACGGAAGACATGATGGTGCCCGTAGTGGATATTGACATCCCTTTGAATTTTAATTCAATCAATGTAAAGTTTCTGAATGTGTTAAAACAAATGGCTCCCTTTGGACCGGAGAACCAACGTCCGTTTTTTGTGGCCGAACAGGTTTATGTTTCTAATGCATTGAGTTCTTTTAAAGAACGTCACTTAAAATTTTTAGGTGGACAACACGGTAGTGATCAGGTTTTTCAGGTAGTAGGCTTTGATATGATTGACCATTACAACCGGATTTCAAATGGCGAATATTTTAAAATGGTTTTTACAATTGAAGAAAATACATTCAATGGAATTACCTCTATTCAACTACGGATGAAGGACATTAAATTTTTATAGTATGATCTTGCGCGCTGAAAATCTGATGAAGAAATATAAAGCACGAACTGTTGTGAACGATGTTTCGGTGCAGGTAGGCCAAGGAGAAATTGTTGGACTTTTGGGACCAAATGGTGCCGGCAAAACAACATCCTTTTACATGATTGTTGGATTGATAAAACCGAATGAAGGCCATATTTATTTAGATGATGAAGATATAACCGCCCTGCCCATGTATCAGCGTGCGCGCAAAGGGGTAGGGTATCTTGCACAAGAGGCATCGGTGTTTAGAAAGTTAACCGTAGAAGAAAATATTTTATCCGTTTTAGAAATGCGCAACATGAGTAAGCAGCAGCGGAAAGAAAAAACAGATATGCTTATTGAAGAATTCAGCCTTCAGAAGGTACGCAAGAATTTAGGTATGTCATTATCAGGAGGGGAGCGCAGACGAACCGAAATTGCCAGGGCGTTGGCCGTTGATCCTAATTTTGTTTTGTTGGATGAGCCCTTTGCCGGTGTCGATCCTATTGCTGTAGAAGAAATACAAGGTATTGTTTCGAAACTGAAACGAAAAAATATAGGGATACTCATCACCGATCACAATGTTGATGAGACATTATCCATTACCGATCGTGCCTACCTTATGGTCGATGGAAAATTATTCAAAGCCGGAACAGCAGAGGAACTTGCCATCGATTGCTCCCAAATATCCTCACCAAGAGTAAAAGCCCTATCAAGATGCGCATGAGAACTCACAAACCCTTTCACCTTTCCACCAGAGACAATTTTGATTTTTTCAGCCTCTCTCAAAAAAAGTTGCTTAAAAAGAAATACCGGC
>ERZ795059.2642-NODE-2642-length-18333-cov-5.375971_pt1 | contig 18333 bp, 23 predicted proteins | sample MGYA00375143_ERZ795059 | MGnify/ENA primary metagenome ERZ795059 (study PRJEB30188, sample SAMN05720168) | activated sludge metagenome | isolation source: Anaerobic digester | place: USA | collected 2015-01-07 ... | reverse complement strand
GGGTTCTGCTAATCACTATTCCTGGCGCCGCCATTACTCGTATTCGAGTTGATGGGGCTAACCATCTTTTTACTACTCTTCCTGGTGTTAAGGAAGATTTAGTTGCAATTTCTTTAAATCTTAAAAAAGTTAAATTTAACTACACCAAAGATGAACCGACCGTCCTCAAACTTGAAAAAAAAGGTCCAGGTGTAGTTACTGCTGCTGATATCGTTGATAACGACTTGTGTCAAGTCAGTAATCCTAATCAAATTATTGCTAATTTATCTGATTCTAAGTCAAAGTTATCCATGGAACTTTCGAAAGGGGAGTCGGTTACACCATGGCTAAGGAACAAAAAACTGATGTCGTTGGGGAAATCATCCTCGATGCCACCTTCACTCCAGTTCTTAAAACCAATTATACTGTTGAACCTACCCGTTTAGGTAAAAAGTCTGATTACGACAAACTTACTATGGAAATTTGGACCGATGGTTCTATTGATCCACTTTATGCTCTCAAAATGGCCGCTAAAGATTTAATTAATTCTTTCGGCCAAATTGCTGATCCAAAAGAATTTGAAGAAGAAGTTGTTACCATTAATACTTCTATCGGCCCGCAAGGTAGCGATATTTCTGTTGAAGAAATCGAACTTCCTCTCAGAGTTACTAACGCTCTTAAAAAAGCCGGTTATCCTACCATTGACGCTTTGACTAAGGCTGGACGTCTTGATGTCAGCCGTGCTAAAAACGTTGGTGAAAAATCACTCAAAGTTATTGATTCCTGGTTAAAGGAAAGAGGTTTTACCTGGAAATAAAACTTTAATCTCCTGTTTATGAAACATCGTATTTTTGGAAAAAAATTAGGTAGAAACCATAACGAACGTAAAGCTCTGTTCAACTCTTTGACCAGATCAATCTTCATCCATGGTTCTATCAAGACTACCGAAGCTAAGGCTAAATCAATTGTTTCTACTGTTGAATCGCTGGCTAACACTATTATTACCAAACCGGAATTAACTGCCAAAAGAGAACTTTTCCGTTATCTCCAGGATCAAACTTGGGTTAACCATGTCGTTTCCAAATTTAAAGAAACTTTTGGAGATCAGTCCAGCAATTTTACCCAAATTACTCGTGTTAAACGCCGTTTTGGCGACGATGCTCTTATTGTTAAGCTTAGTTTTGTTAAACCGGTAAAATTTGACAAAACTAAAGCTAAAAAAATTGAAGAAAAAGCTGATAAAAAAGCTGCTTCCAAAAAACCGGCTCTCAAAAAAACCGTTAAGAAAGCTGATAAAAAGGAGACCAAATAATGAAAACCACAGTTACTAAAGGCAATCAGATTCAAAGATCTTGGCATTTAGTTGATCTTTCCGGTCAAACATTAGGTCGTATCTGTACTCAAATTGCCCAAATCCTTATGGGTAAAGACAAACCGGCTTTCTCTTATCATCGGGATGATGGTGACTATGTTGTGGCCGTTAATGCTGATAAAATTCAAGTCACGGGTAGTAAACTCAAAGAAAAACTCTATCGCCATCACACTCACTGGTCTGGTGGTCTCAAAGAATTAACTCTAGCCGAGATGATGCAAAAAGATGCCAGACAAGTTATTATCCATGGAGTTTATGGCATGCTTCCCAAAAACAAACTTCGCGACACCCGAATTACTCGTTTAAAAGTTTTCGTTGGTGCCACTCACCCATACGCTGACAAATTAACTAAATAATTATGGCCAAAACTACTTCAAAAAATTCTTATACCCGATCTATTGGTCGTCGAAAAAGTGCGGTTGCCAGTTTGAAATTATTCTCCGGTAAAGGTGAATCCACTGTCAATGGTTTATCCCTAGAAAAATATTTTCCTACCAAAACCGAAAAAATCGTTTACGACAAACCTTTTGAAATTACCAAAACTTCGGGAAAATATCATTTTCAAGCCAAAGTTCTTGGTGGTGGTAAAACCGGTCAAGTTCAGGCTCTTAGCTTAGCTATTTCTCGCTGCTTAATCAAAATTAACGACACTTTTAAAACTGATCTTCGTGCCAATGGTCTTTTGACCGTTGACTCCAGAGTCAAGGAACGCCGTATGGTTGGTACCGGTGGCAAATCTCGAAGACAGAAACAGTCACCTAAGCGTTAAACCGGTAATTCGATCCGCCTCTGGTGGATCGCCGACAGAAACAATCTCCAAAGCGTTAAAGGTAAATTCTGTTTTGCAGAAAAATGGTTTTATACTTTCAACCCTACTCCGGTATGGTTTTCGGTTTTCATCTTATTTTTTACTTGATAGACTGAAAAACTGATAAACTAAATCCATGACTCTTATTCAATCTTTAACTCTCGGTCTAGTTCAAGCCATTAGTGAATTTTTACCCATTTCTTCAGATGGACATCTTAATTTAATCCAGTATTTTTTTAAATTAATTCCATCTCTAGATTTCGATATTTTTCTCCACACTGCCACATTTATTTCAGTAATTTTCCTTTTCCGACATCAAACCAAATATTTTTTTACTAACCTTAAATATATCATTGTTGGTTCTATCCCTGTAATTTTAATTGGCTGGTTTCTAAAAGATCAAATTGAATTAATTTCTGGACTACCGAAACTATTACCATTTTTTTTCTTATTCACCGGTATTTTAGTTTTTTCCACTAAATTTATCTCGGCCAAAAATAAATCCTTGAACTATTTTTCTGCTTTTATTATCGGTATCTTTCAAGCTATCGCTCTTTTACCTGGAGTTTCCCGTTCCGGTTGTACTATTTTTTCTGGCCTACTTTTAGGGCTTTCGCCCCAGAACGCCTTTAATTTTTCTTTCAGCTTATTTATTCCTGCCACCGCTGGCGCTATTTTACTTAGTATCAACGATATCGCTTCCTCAAATTTTATTACTTTCAATAATATTCTCACTTTTATCATCACTTCTCTTGTCGGTATCTTTATTCTTTCTTTGTTTCAAAAAATCACCGTTAATCATAAATTCTGGTACTTTGGTGTCTATGTCATCTTCCTTAGCTTTCTTCTTTTCTTCATTCTTTAATTTTAATCATCTTTTTTACTTTTATACTTTTTAGCCGTATAATACGGTTATATGGATAAAAACACCAAAGTTTCGGAAATTTTTAAACAAAGTTTAGTTATTTATCAAAAACGGTTTTGGACTTTCTTTTTAATCGTCCTTATTCCTCTTTTATTCACTGGATTAATCAGTTACTTTACTGGTTTTTTACCTAAAAATATTAAATTAATCAATCACCTTCTAACTTACATTATTATCAGCACCATCCCTTTTTGGGGAAATCTATCCTTATATCAAACAATTCAAAATAAAAACACTGATTTATTCAAAATTTTTAAACTATCATTAAAAAAACTTTTACCTTTCTTAATTCTTAGTCTATTGTTCGAATTAGCTATTTTTGGCGGTTTAATTCTCTTGGTAATTCCGGGAATTTTATTTATGATTTGGTTTAGTTTAGCCTTTTGGATTTTTGTTGATCAGGATATTCATGGCAACAAAGCTTTGTTATTAAGCAAAAAATATATGACAGGTAATATTGGTTATGTTTTTAAAAAAATGACTTTTATTGTATTACTTTCTATTCTCCCATTATTAGTCACTTCAATTATTTTTAAAGAAAATTTAATCCTAAGTTTGGTCACCACTAGTATTCTTTCTGCTTTAATCGGTCCGCTTAATGCTATTTATGGATACTTTATTTACCAAAATATCAAAAATTCCCAAACACCCCGTCCCAATAAAATTAAAAACTAACACTCACCAATTTTCCCATTGATTCGGTTTAAAATTAGTTTCTTCAAATTTTTTCTGGCAATTTTTACCATTCTTACCGGTCGTTCTTGTTCCCTTAAGTCTATAATTTCAAAATCTAAATGGTATTTTCGATCCTCATTAATATTTAAACTAAATTCTGATTGATCGTCCCGATGAAGTTTTGATTTATATCGGGATTTTTCTTTTTTATTTTTCATATTTTTAAAATTTTTTATCCCTGCCCTGTCAAGGGAAGGGTTGGGAAGGGTTTTGTTTTAAATCCCTGACATAAACTCCTTCCAGATTAAATAAAGTTGTGTTGTCGAATAAGCGTCTCTGGCCACGTAGTCAGCAATTTTTTGGAAATCTTTTTTATCAAACAATTCATTTACGTCGCCACCATGAACTCCGGCCTCCTTAGGATTTTCTATTCCAAAGGCTTTACACAGCATTTCTAATTTAAACCCATGGTTTTGTCTGATTTTATTTTGTAAATCAATAAATTTATCTGATCCCCACTTTTTTACTTCAAACGGCACTTTAACTCGATTGATTCCCGAGCGAATTATTAAATACGGAAAATCAAAATTGTCTCCGTTGTAAGTCACAAATAATTCATAGTCTGTAGTAATTTTCCAAAATTCTGTCAATAAATCTTTTTCTGTTTCAAATATTTTGTAAGTATAATTTTCTTTTTCTGGAGTTAAATCTTTTTCTCCTAGTAACAATACCATTCCTTTTTTAGAACCCGGGTTATAAGCCCCAATGGCGCAAACCTTGCCAAAAATTGAATAAAGCCCGGTTTTTTTCTTAGCTTCCTCTTTGTCTTCAGTTGCTTTTTCCAAATTATTCAGCAAATAATCTTGTTCTGCTTCATCCAACTCTTCAAATTTTTTCCCCACAGTTTCAATATCAAACACCATAGTTTTAGAAATAAGGGAATATTCGTCCACTTCTTCGCTGTTTACTATCTGACAACTATCAATTATCAAGCTAATTTGACCCTTATATTCTTGAGTTTTACCATTCACTTCAATTATTTTCCCTTGCTCTAAATTACATTGGGGGATATTATTATTCCAAATTTTTGCCTCAATTATACCGTCTTTATTCGATAATTCCAGCTGAAAATAAACATCACCTTTGCTGGTTTGTTTATTTTCTTTCTTTAAAACTAAAAAATGCTCATCCCTGACCAGATCATTTGCCTGAAATTTTACCGCCATAGTTAATTATAAAACATTTCACCCAATTTTATTCTAATATGTTTTAAGTGTGTACTTTTTTTAGTTTTAATCTTCATCGGGTGTTATAATATGACCACTATGAATTCTGCCATATCCATAGGAGTCAGTTCCCCTCAAACCATCAACGCTATTGTTGAAATCACCAAAGATACCCATAATAAATACGAATATGACGAAAAATTAGACATAATTAAACTTGATCGAGTTCTCCATTCTCCTATGCATTATCCAGTTGATTACGGTTTCATCCCTCAAACCCGCTCTAAAGATGGCGACCATCTTGATGTCATGATTATTACCAATTCTCCGGTTTTCACCGGTTGTCTTATTGAGGTTAGGCCAATTGGCATTTTAATTATGTCCGATGAAAACGGTGACGATGAAAAAGTTCTGGCCGTGCCATTAAAAAATCCCAACTATGACCATGTTAAAAATCTCAAAGATGTCGAACCTCATTTCCTTAAAGAATTAGTCCATTTTTTTTCCGAATACAAGCGTCTCGAAAATAAAAATGTCACTGTCAAGGGTTGGCTCAATCGTACCGAAACTTACAAAATTATTCGGGAGTCAAATAAAGTTTATCTTAACGAAGAACATCAAAAAAACATTGAACTATCCGCTGCTCATATTCTGGAATAAAATATTATTCTCCCCCCAAAAAAAATCCATCACCTTGCCAGACTCAATCCTATCAACACCCTTAGGTATAAGTAATTAATATTCTAAAAATAGAATTCAATAAAAAGAAACAAACAGCTTTGTTTTATAAATCGTTTTTGAAAATTATCAAAGAATCGGAAAGGAGGGTATCTTATTAATGCCATTTTTCTTAAAAACGAGTGGAAAAATACCAAAAAACTACCATATATGGTTTTTGTCGGGAATACAGGATTCGAACCTGCAACCTCATGCACCCCATGCATGCGCGCTAGCCAATTGCGCCAATCCCCGTAGTTTTATCAAAGTGCTTATTTTATTAAAACAGAAATTGACACACTAGCCTCAGCCACAGGCTGATCCGCCTTTGGCGGAAATTGCCTGCCCGCAGTCCGAATGTCGGACAGCTTTTGCAGGCGGGCGCCAATCCCCGTTGCTTGTGTATTTTACTTTTTTTATTCTTAATTTACTAGGCTTCGGTTTTTATTTGGGTTTTACTCCTTGACTTGATATAGTCTGGCTTGATATCACTATATTGTTAACTTAAAATATAATATTTATGAAAAAGAAAAAAGAAATTCAAAAAGGTGCTACTGTTGGTGCTAATCAAAGTCAAAAAAATGAAGCTGTCCGTGTGGCCATGGAACAAATTACTAAAGCTTTTGGTGACGGTGCCATTATGAAGATGGGGGCTAAACAGGCCGATATGTCCATTGAAGTTATTCCTACTGGTTGTTTACCTCTTGATATTGCTCTTGGTGTTGGCGGTTTGCCTCGCGGCCGGGTTACTGAAATTTTTGGCCCGGAAGCCTCAGGAAAAACTACTGTCTGTCTTCACGTTATTGCTGAAGCTCAAAAACTTGGTGGTACTTGTGCCTTTATTGATGTCGAACATGCCCTTGATCCACTTCGTGCCTCCACTGTCGGTGTTAATCTTGATAATTTGCTTATTTCTCAACCGGACAATGGTGAACAGGCCTTAGAAATCGTCGAAACTCTGGTTCGCTCCAATGCGGTTGATGTCATTGTTCTCGATTCTGTTGCCGCCTTAGTTCCCAAAGCTGAAATTGAAGGTGAAATGGGGGATTCTATGATGGGTGTTCAAGCTCGTCTTATGTCTCAAGCTCTTCGCAAACTCACCGGGGCTATTTCCAAATCCAAGGCCGTGGTCATCTTCACTAATCAAATTCGCCAAAAGATCGGCGTTATGTTTGGTAATCCCGAAACTACTCCTGGTGGTTTAGCCCTCAAATTTTATGCTTCAGTTCGGATTGATTTGCGCAAAATTGCCAACATTAAAACCTCTTCCGGCGATGCCATCGGCTCTCAACATCGCGCCCGAATTATCAAAAACAAAGTTGCTCCGCCGTTTAAGGAAGCCGAATTTGACATTATGAACACCGAAGGTATTTCTGTCTTTGGCGGTTTAGTTGATTTAGCTGTTCAGCATGGTTTAATTACCAAATCCGGCGCTTTCTTCAAAGTCGGTGATCAAAATATTCAGGGCCGTGAAGGTGCTAAAAAATTCTTCAAAGAAAATCCTAAAATTGCCCAAGATTATCGTGACAAAATTTGGGACAAAATCAAAAATGCGGCTGAATCCGGTGAAATCCAAAAGTCTGCCCAGGATTCTGCCAATGAAGAATAATGTTGACCATTACCAATATTAAAACTGGTCGAGTTTCTAATCAGGTTAATCTGACTTTTTCAGACAACTCATATCTTCCGTTTTTTATTGATGATGTCGTTAAACTTGGCCTTCAAAAAAACCAAACCATCGACGGAGAAAAATTTTCTCAAATTATTTCTGCCGCCTTATTTTATTTAGGTCGGGAATATACCTTGCGGCAAGTGGCTATTTCCCCCAAAACTCAAAAAATAATTTCTCAAAAATTAAAATTATTTTTCCAAAAAACTACCAGAAAGTATAAACATTTTATTGGTTTCAAGACCGATGAAATAATTTCTGCTATCATTAATGATTTAAATTCCAAAAATCTTCTCAACCAGGATGATTTTGTCAAAAGTTTTCTGGCCAAAAATCGCCGTAAATCAACCAATCAAATCAAATTTCTCTTATCTCAAAAAGGGGTCGATATCTCATCTTTAAAACTGGATAAAACCAATGATATCGACTCTATTAAGCGAATTTTAGCCAAAAAAAGACCGACCAAGGAATTTTTAAAGGATTTTAAAGCCAAAAATAATTTATATGCTTCACTTTTTCGCCAAGGTTTCGATATTTCCGATATTAAGGCCGCAATTGACGATTACCTTACATTACAGTAAAATATACTGATTTCGTTTTTATACTATTACTTATTAAATTAATTTTTTTAACTTTTTACTTAAAACACACACTTTTATGTTTTCTTGTTTTCTAATTTCCTAAAAAGGCTGCTATAGTTGTGTCGTAAAAAGTATTGGAGGTTCCATGTTAGATTTTTTCTTGACCAAGGTCAAAGGTTTATTTTCTTCACCTGCACCAGCTCGAAAACCGGTTTCCAAAAAAGAAACAGTTAAGGTTACTAAGGAGGTTGTTAAAGAAACTCCGCTATCTGATAATGAAGACAAAAACCGGGTTGTCTTTAGTCCTACTAAACCTGTCGCTCAGCCGGTAACTCAATCTTCTGTTTCTAAAGAAGAAATTGATAAAGCCAACGCTCAGGCTCAAACCATTCTTCAAAACGCCAAAAAAGTTGAAGCTGATGCCAAAGTTAAAGAGGCTGAAATTTTTCAAAGATTATCATCACTTGATGAAAAAGAACGCTATTTAATTCAAAAAGAAAAATCTCTTGATCAACAATCATTAGATTTAAAAAATAAATTAACTGGTGTTGACGATCTTTATCGCAAACAACTTGATAAACTCGAAGTTATTTCCGGTCTTGATGTTGAAAAAGCCAAACAATTGGTTATTAGTAGTACCGAAAAAAGGATGTCTTCCTGGGTGGCCAAAAAAATCGACGAAGCTCGTGATAAAATTCGCCAAAAAGAAGAGGAGATTACCAAAGAAGTTATCGTCGATAATATCCGTCATGGTGTTACCGATTATGTGGCTGAATATACCGTTTCCACAATCTCTCTAGCCGACGAAGCTGCTAAAGGGAAAATCATTGGTCGTGAAGGGCGTAATATTCGTGCTTTCGAAAAAGCTACTGGTGTCGAACTTGAACTTGATGAAACCAATGATATCCGTATTTCTTCTTTCGACTCTACTCGTCGTGAAATTGCTCGTATCGCTCTCGAAAAATTAGTCAAAGATGGTCGGATTCAGCCCCTCAAAATTGAACAAATTGTGGCTCAAACCAAAAATGACATGGATAAAATTCTTGTTAATGAAGGTAAAAAAATGTGTCAGGAAGTTGGTGCTTTTAATTTACCTATCGACCTTATTAAGGAAATTGGCAAATATAAATTTCGTTTTTCTTATGGCCAAAATTTAGCCAAACATACTATTGAAGCCACCAAAATTGCTGTCGGTATTGCCTACGAATTAAAAGCCGATGTTAATACTGTCCGCTTAGGTGCCTTACTTCACGATATCGGCAAAATTGTTGCCGACCAGGAAGGTACACACGTCGATTTAGGTATCGATTTACTCAGAAAATATAAAATTCCTGAAAAAGTTATTAACTGTGTTGCCGAACATCACGAAGACAAAGAATTTTCTTCAATCGAGTCAGTTATCGTTTACATTGGTGACGCTGCCTCTGGTGCTCGCCCCGGTGCTCGTTATGAAGTCCACGAAGAATATCTTAAGCGGATGAAAAATATTGAGGAGGTTGCCAACTCCTTTAATGGCGTCACTAGTGTCGCTGCTTATCAGGCCGGTAGGGAAGTTGTGGTTATTGTTGAACCTTCCCAAGTTTCTGATTCTGAAGCCGAAGTCTTAAGTCAAAATATTGCCGAAAAACTCGAAGAAGAAGCCAAATGGGCTGGTCAAATAAAAGTTACTGTTATTCGTGAACTTCGTACCAGTAGTGTTGTCACCGCTCCAAAAATCAACAAAAATGCGGTAAAAGAAGACTAAATTTACTTGCAATTTCGGTATTATCCGTTATTATTAAGTTAATTATTTATTAAAACAAAATAAAACAAATGACCAAAAAAGATCTCATTGAGTCAGTCTCTCAAAAGGCTAAACTCAGCAAAAAGGCTGCCAAGCAAGCTGTTGAAACTTTCCTTTCTGAAATAATGAAAGCTCTCGCTAGCGGAGAAACTGTTAAACTTTCTGGTTTCGGTACTTTCAAAACCAAAATGTTCAAAGCTAAAACCATTAAAGCCATCGGTTCAAAAGAATCCAAAAAAATCGTGGCCCGTCGTATGCCTCGCTACATTCCTGGCACCAAGATCAAGAAATTGGTGAAGTAAGCTTCTGGCTTACGGAATCCCGCTACTGCGGGATCAAATACATTAATCTTTAACTCCCCCGTCCATCGGGGGAGTTTTTGGTTTATACTTAGTCAACTGTGAAAACAAATAAACAATTTGGTCTGATTATCGGTCGTTTTCAACCACCATGTCTCCATCATTTAGAATTTATCAAAGAAGTTATTCATTCAGGTATTACAGAAATTTTAATTGGTATCGGTGATGCTGGTATTATCGATGATAAAAATTTTCTTACTGCCAACCAGGTTAAAGGATTATTGATTCCCAATTTAAATCAATTAAATTTTCCTTATCAAATTCAAATTATCCCCGATATTCATAATCCGCCCAAATACGCCGATCATGTCAAAACTTTCTTCTCATTTATTAACGAATTCAACACTTGTCTTTTTACTGACAATAATTACACATCTGACTGTTTTACAAATTATGGCCATAATTTTGAACATCTCATTCCCGCTATTCTTCCCTCCCGTGCTACCGACATTCGTCAAATGATTCTTGCCAAAAATCCCCATTTTTCAGATTATGTTCCGGATAACGTCTTTAAATTTCTCTCCGAATTTAAGCTTAATTTATAATTAACACATGAAATACGGCTACAGTATTATTTACGATATTCAAAAAGATATGTGGAATTGGCGCGATTCCTTAAAAAACCCGTTTTTGGGACGCAGCTGGATTAATAATGTTAAAGATAAAAATGATTTAAAAATCGTTAAACAAATTTTAGAACTTGAAAAAAAATCAGCTGAAAAAATTCTTAAACCATATCTTTTATCTCAAAAAGAAACTCAAAATAGTAGATTAAACAATTTTCTCAAAATCATTAAAAAAGATTTTCAAAAAAAATATCAAAATGCCATTCAAGTTTTAGAAACAATTACTCAACAGCCCATAATGTCAGATAATTTTACTTTCTATATCACTACTTTTCCCCGTTGTCCTTATTTTTATGAAAAAAGAGAAATTTTTATATACGATTCAACTGAAGATTACTGGGGTATGCCCATCGATACTTTTCTTCATGAGGTTCTTCATTTTCAATTCATTTATTACTGGTACAAAAATCCAAAATCAGCTGTTTTAAAATTAAAATATGAAGATTTTGATTATCTCAAAGAAGCCCTCACTGTAGTTTTGGACGATGAATTAAAACCAATTATTTCTCAATCAGATCAAGGTTATCCTAGTCAAATTAAATATCGAAAATTACTTCGTCAAAATTGGCAAAAATATCATGATTTTAATAAATTAGTTGATTTCGGATTATCAAAACTAAATGATTTTATAAAAATAAAATCTACCTAATTTTTGGTAAAATACTCTCATGAAATTATCCATCGCTATCGTCGGTTTGCCTAATGTCGGCAAATCAACTCTTTTTAATGCTTTGCTGGGAAAACAAGTTGCTGATGCTAGTAATTATCCTTTTTGTACTATTGACCCTAATGTTGGCGTTGTTGAAGTCCCTGACTCTAAACTTCCGGTTTTAGCCGAAATTGTTAAAACTGACAAAATTGTTCCGGCTATCGTTGAGTTTGTTGATATTGCCGGTTTGGTCAAAGGTGCTTCTCAAGGCGAAGGTCTGGGCAACAAATTTTTAACCAACATTCGTGATTGCGATGCTATTTGTCATGTTGTTCGGGCTTTTTCCGATGAGAATATTATTAAAGAAGGTTCAGTTAACCCTCAGGGAGATTTTGAAGTTATTTGTGCCGAGTTAATTATCAAAGATTTGGAAACTATTGATAAATACATTGATGCCAACAAAAATAATGCCAAGGAAAAAATCACTAAAAAATTTATTTTGGCTCAAAAATTAAAAACCGAATTAGAGAAGGGAATTTTGGCTGTTAATTTGCAGCTTAGTGACGAAGAAAAAGAATTCTTAAAAGAATTTTTTCTGCTTACTGCCAAGCCTTATTTTATCGTCGCCAATGTCGACGAAGATACCTATCAAAATATTGCTAATTTTAATCTTAAAGTTGAAAACTTTGAATCAGTCGTTCCGGTTTGTGCCAAAATCGAATTTGATCTTTCCGAGTTAAATCCGGAAGAACGAAAAAGCTATCTCCAAGAGTTAGGTGTTTCTCAATCGGGTTTAGAAAGAGTTATCCAAAAAGCTTACGACACACTGGGTCTTCAATCTTACTACACCGCCGGTATTAAAGAAGTTCGGGCTTGGACTATCAAAAAAGGCGACACTGCTCCCCAGGCTGCTGCCGCCATTCACACCGATTTTGCCAAAGGCTTTATTATGGCTGAAGTTGTCTCCTATCAAGATTTTGTTGCTTGTAACGGCCCTGTTGGGGCTAAAGAAGCGGGTAAACTTCGTCATGAAGGTCGTGACTATATCATGCGTCCCGACGATGTCGTCGAATTCAAAGTCAATGTCTAATAAACTTCTTGTCATTTCTGGTCCGACCGCTACTGGTAAAACCGATTTAGCTGTTGAACTGGCCAAAAAATATAACGGTGAATTAGTTTCCGGTGATTCCTGTCAAATTTATAAAGGTATGGATATTGGTACCGGCAAAGATCAACCGGAGGGTACACCGATTCATTTAATTGATATAGTTACTCCTGATCAAAAATTTTCTGTCGCTGATTTTCAAAAAATTGGTTTACAAACTATCAAAGAAATTCAATCACGAAATAAATTACCAATTTTAGTTGGTTGCAGTGGTTTTTATATCGACTCTTTAATTAATTCCAACTACACTACATTTTCCGTTAAACCTCATAAGGTATGGCGTTTTATTTCCCGTCTTTGCTCGGTAAAAACTTTACAAAAAATTTACCAATTTTTAGACCAGCCAAACTTTTCTAAATTAAACCATTCCGATGTAAACAATCACTACCGTTTAACCCGAAAAATAGAAATTAAAATAGCAAATTTAACCAAAAAAAAACAGTTCCCCGCCCTGTCAAGGGAGGGGCTAGGGGAGGGTTTCGATATCTTGCATATTTCCCTCACCGCCCCCATGGACTTTCTTTATCAGCGTATCGATGCCCGGGTTCAAAAAAGAATCGATCTTGGTTTTTTAGATGAAGTCAAAACTTTACTTAAAAAATATCAATGGTCCGATCCAGGTATGCAAATTGCCGCCTATCAATGTCTTAAACCCTATTTTGACAATCAACCAAAACTCCCTGTCCTGTCAAGGGAAGGGTTGGGGAAGGGTTTGAATCAAGAAAGGGTTTTGTCCGATTGTCTCCAATCTTGGTCTTATGCCGAACACTCTGATGCCCGCCGGCAAAGTTGTTGGTTCAAATCAAAATCAAACGCTCACTTTTTCGATATCACTCAAAAAGACTTCAAGAGAAAAATATTGACCCAAGTTTCCCGATGGTATACTAAGGTATGATCAACAAAAAGTTTGAAGTTTCTACTAAAACCGTAATTTTTACCGTTTTCTTTTTACTTTCTCTATTTTTGCTCTGGCAAGTCAGAGCTTTAATCGTTTTGCTTTTCATTAGTTTCGTTTTTATGGAAGCTATCAATCCCGCCATTGTTCGTTTGGAAAAGATGAAAATCCCTCGACCTTTAGCTATTTTAATCATTTACATAATTATTTTAGCTGTTATTTCCTTTGCTATTGCCGGTATCGTCCCTATATTAGTTGAGCAGACTACTGGATTAGTCCAAACCTTACCAGACACACTTAGCCATATCCAGATTTTTGGCACCAATCCCATTGATTTATCTTCTCAATTTAAAATTTTAGAAAACCTTCCTGGCGGTATTGCTAGAACTGCCATCTCTTTAGTTTCTAATATTATCTCTGCCTTTGTTATCATGTTTCTTACTTTTTACTTGCTCTTAGAAAAGAAAAATTTTCCTAAATATAGCCTGAATATGTTTGGAGAAAATGGTCAGAAAAAAGCCATTGCTATTATCGAACGGCTAGAAACTCGCCTTGGTAGCTGGGTCACTGCCGAATTTTTCCTCATGAGCATTATTGGTGTTCTTTCTTATATTGCCTATTTATGTCTTGGCTTAAAATATGCCGTTCCCTTGGCCATTTTTGCTGGTCTTTTAGAAGCTGTCCCGTCCATTGGTCCAACTGTCGCCACCATTCTAGCTGCTTTAGTTGGTTTTACTATTTCTCCTCTAATTGGAATTTTAACTATTATTGTTGGTGTCATTATTCAACAATTAGAAAATAATATCCTCGTTCCTAAAATTATGAAGCAAACAGTTGGGTTTAATCCCTTAGTCACCATCCTTTTGATTGCCGCTGGCGCCAAGATTAGTGGTGTTATCGGTGCCATTCTTGCTTTACCGGTGTTCCTTACCCTCGAAACCATCACTAAAGTCTTAATTGAGAAAAAATAACCCTGGTTCAAACTCAGCCATAGGCTGATTGGCCTTTGGCCAAAAAAGCCTTCAAAGAAATTGTTAAGCCGAATTTTGTTTATGTGTCATCTATCTCCTCTCTCTACCTAAGACTCTCAAAGATCAGATCTTGACGTCTCAACTTGAGATTTCCACCAGAAGGCTGCTCGTTTCATATCAGCTCGCCGTAGCTTCTTGCGAAGGCGGCCCGCTTACTCGTCTCTGTAGCATTGCCGTTCAGTCACCCAAACCCCTACATTTTCAGGTTCTGTATCTTTTGTGGTTCGGACTTTCCTCCCCTCGGATCGCCTTAGCTTTCCTCAGGGTAGACACTTCAATTTCTTTGAAGACTGAAATATTTTAAGATTTATTACTATTGAAGTAAAGCTGCATCAGCGGCAGACAGGATTTTAAACATCTTAGTACCTGTTTCTGGATCAACAGTTTCAGCTGCTGGTCTACCGTTTTTAAGCATAACTTTTTTAACTTTACTTACGTCCACCTCTACAGACTTACGTGATTTAACAGAATAAAATTTAATGGTTGGCATTTAAGCTTCACCCCCTCAAATTAACAAATAAATAGATAACAACTACCAACATAATTGAAACCAAACTCAAAATCAAGCTTTTAATCAAGTCTTTCTTAATATATCTGTTATTTTCTTCCTGATTCATCTTTCTAAGGCCAGTATAGCACATAAATTTTGCTACAATGAAAGTATGGTATTTCTATATATTCTTACTTTTCTCAACCTTTTTTGGCTCGGATTTATCACTCTCGGTATTTACCGTAAAAATCAAATATCTAAAAATCAAAGTAGTTCTCCTAACAATAATCATTTAAAAATCAATGTTCTACGCTATAACCCTTTTGAAAGCATTGGTGGTGATCAAAGTTTCATTCTGACTATTTTAGATCAAAACAATTCGGGTGTTCTTGTTTCTTCACTCCACAATCGCGATATTACCAGAGTCTACGCTAAACCTATCAAAAATGGCCAGGGGGATAATATCACTTTGTCAAAAGAGGAAAAATTAGCTATAGTTAAAACTATTAAAGGTTAAAATTTTAATGAACCCAAAAATCACTAGAATATCTGGATTATTAGGAATATTTCTAATACTTAGTGGTATTTCCTATTTTTTATTTGACTATTTCTTACCAGCTAGTGATGGTGGATTTTTAGGTTCAATTTCTAAAAAACCTACCGACAATCCTTTAGAAACCGAAAAAACTAATTCCACTACTTCAAATTCTTCCAACCTTTACTCTGGTCCCAAAACTGAAGCCTGTCCTATCAATGGTCAGTTGTATACTCAGGAAGAAGCTGCTATTTGGTCAAAACGCCGACCCTTAATGGTTATGATTGAGAATCATGAAGATTCTCGACCTCAGTCTGGTTTGCAAACTGCCGATATAGTTTATGAGGCAGTAGCTGAAGGTGGCATTACTCGATTTATGGGTGTCTTTTAATGTGGTCAAGTTGCTGGGTCTGAAGCCAATAAGTATGATATTGGCCCTGTTCGCTCAGCTCGCACTTATTTTCTTGATCTTGCTTCTGAATATTCTGACTATCCGCTTTACAACCATGTTGGTGGCGCTAATTGTAGTGCGGCTACTACTGGTGGTCCATGCACTACAGCTAAAAAAGCTCAGGCTATTGAACAAATTGCCAGCTTTGGTTGGAACAACAAAGGCACCTGGAGCGATCTAAGTCAATTTTCCTTATCTTATAAAGCTTGTCGTCGTGAACCGGATCGTACCGGTGATGAAAGAGCTACTGAACACACCATGTATTGTTCAACCAAGGAACTTTGGAATATTGCTGTTGACCGAGGTTTGACTAACATTACTACTGCCAAAAATAATTCTTGGGATAAAAGTTATCGCGCTTGGTTATTTAAACAAACAGACAAAGCTAGTTCTTCTCTAACAGCTAATAATGTTTCCTTTGATTTTTGGTCTAGTTACAAAGGTTATTCTGTCAGTTGGAAATATGACAATGCCAATAATAATTATCTTCGATTTAATGGCGGAAAAGAACACATAGATTTTAATACCGCCAAAACCATCACCACCAAAAATATCATTATTCAATTCGTTAAAGAGACTCGCTCGGTCGATGAACATTTACACAATCTTTACGATGTTATTGGTAGTGGTAACGGAGTTTTAATCCAAAATGGAGAAAAAACCGAAATTACTTGGTCTAAAGCTAATCGACTTTCTCGAACTATTTTTAAAGATAAGAGCGGTAAAGAAATTAATTTTGTTGCCGGTAATATCTGGGTAGAACTTTTACCCATTGGCACCACAGTTTCTTACAATTAATCTTTATGAAAATTCAAAATAGTCTTAAACGCCTTTTTATCTCTCAGACCAGAATTAAAATTATTAATGTTTTGTTCTATCACCCTGGAGAAATTTTTTATGTTCGTCAACTGGTTCGCTTGGTCGATGAAGAAATTAATTCTGTCCGACGTGAATTAGATAACCTTCAAAAAAGCGGCCTTATCACTTCAGAATGGCGGGGTAATAGGCTTTACTATTGGGCTGACAAACAATCACCTTTATTTACTAACCTTCTTCTTATTGCCAATCAGTCATTTGGTCTAGGTCTTAAACTCCAAAACAAAAACGAAACTCTTGGTTCTATTAAACTTGTTTTTTATAATTACAAATTTATGACCGGAGAAAAAAGACAGATCGATGATATTGATTTGGTTATTGTCGGTGATGTTTCTATTAGGGAAATGGAGAATTTGATTAAACAAGAAGAAACTATTCGTGGTCATGAAATTAATTATATGGTTATGGGTAAAGGAGAATTTAATCTTCGCCGTCAAAAACGTGATCAATTTATTGTTGACTTCTTTCTAAGTAATCCTATTGCTATAATAGGAAGCTGCCAGGAAATTAATAATCTTTAAATGACTCAAATTAGAAAAGTTATCAGAACCGGCAATAGTTTAGCCATCACCATTCCGTCAAGGTCTATTAAGGATTTTAATATCAGAGAAGGGGATCCGGTCTCTATAAAAATTAATCACTCTAAAACTAGTATTACTTATATGTTTTCCGGTCACCCACGCCAATTATCCCTTATTTCCCATCAAAAATAATTATGACAAAAAGAAAAAAGACTCTTAGAAATTTTTGGGTTATCGTCGCTATCACTCTTTTTTGCTCACTTTTAAATTTTCCAAATGAACTTCCAATTAAAATCCATTTTAAAAATATAAATTTAGAACATACTTTTTATCGTCCTAATTTAAATTTTAAAATTGGTTCATTCACTCCCATAAAAAATATTAACCTCAAATACGGCCTGGATTTAGCTGGTGGCTCTTCACTCCTTTTTGATATTGATACCTCTGGTGTTAGTTCAGAAAATTTACCTTCAGCTCTGGAATCTCTTAAAAACAACATTGAACGCCGAGTTAATCTTTTTGGTGTTAGTGAAACCACCGTTCAGATTAACAAACAACAAGATAAGTATCGCCTTCAAGTCGATCTTCCGGGCGTTGAAAACATTAATGACGCAGTTAGTCTTATTGGTACCACCGCCAAACTTTCCTTTAAAGGTGAAGTTGAGATCCCTCCGGAAGCCACTGAATCAGCTACTGTTTACGATCTTTTTGCTAAAGATACAGGGATAAACGGTTCTCATCTGAAACGTTCTTCAGTTGAAATCAATACCAAAAACTCTCAACCTGAGGTCAGTCTTGAATTTAATGATGAAGGCTCTAACCTATTTGCTCAAGCTACCAAAGAATTATTAAATAAACGGATTGCTATTTTTCTCGACGACTATCCTATCACCGCTCCAGTAGTTCAATCTGTCATTACTGATGGTAAAGCTTCCATTAGTGGCAATTTTACTTCTCAATCAGCCAAAGAACTCTCGGCTCAACTTAACGCCGGTGCCTT
>ERZ795059.2640-NODE-2640-length-18333-cov-12.354579_pt1 | contig 18333 bp, 13 predicted proteins | sample MGYA00375143_ERZ795059 | MGnify/ENA primary metagenome ERZ795059 (study PRJEB30188, sample SAMN05720168) | activated sludge metagenome | isolation source: Anaerobic digester | place: USA | collected 2015-01-07 ... | reverse complement strand
AGATCGATGACGCCCTCACCCTCGCCGTGATTGAATTCAACAAGGAGAACAAAAAAATCGTCCTCTCCGAGAAGAATGCGATCCGGATGGAGAACCGGGAAGCCAAGGCCGCCGCTGCCGCGGAAAAGTCCGCGGCCGAAACCGCTCCGGCCCCGGAAGCGGAAGAAGAGCCCGCTGCTAAAGTCGTCGATGAGGTGGATAGCGAGACTCCAGCCGGGGAATCCGCTCCTGAAGAGGGAGTGGAAGAATCGGCGGAAGAGAAACCCAAGCGCGCCCGCAAGAAGAAGAGCGAAGAGTAGAACCTTCCTGCAGGCCCTGCTTTTGTCAGACTGGAGTTGGATCCGACCGGATCCAACTCCTTTTTATTTCAGGCATCGCTGCTGTAAAAAGCTGTTTGAAATTTGGCTGAATAATAATACATTGCAGCAGCGGAATGACCCGCAGCTGCAGATGATGAGATCCAGGCCTATGCATAGAATGATCTTGCTGTTTCTTGCCCTTCTCTTGACCGGCGCCGCGCCGCTGCTCCACAGCCAGGAAGGCCTGGCTGAGCTGGAGCGCGCCTGGCAGGAGGACCGTTTCGATGATCTCGAAAAGCTCCTGCCCGCAGCGGAGAAGGCTTATCCCCGGAATCCCACCGTCGCCTTTTTGAGGGCTCTGGTCCTTGCTGACGCCGATGAAGCCTTCGCCAGCTATAAACGGGTCTTCGAAAGCGAAGAGATGAGCCGCTACGCCGATACCGCCCTCTTCAAGATGGCCCAATATCAGTATGCACGCGAACGCTTCACAGCCGCGCGCAGGTATTTCCAGATGATGCAGAAACGGTTTCCACAGACCCGCTGGCTGGATGACAGCCTCTATCTGACCGGGCAGTGTTATCTCGCTGAGGGCAAATCCGACTCGGCGCGCCTGGTCTGGAACTCGCTCATCAAACGCTTCCCCCGCTCTCCCTATTGCGATATGGCCGTCGCCGACCTTGAATCGTCGGTCTGGGATCAGCCCGCCTCAGCCCCCCGCCAGTCAGCCGCACCGGTCTCCGGAGGCAAGCCCTTCTATTCTATCCAGGTTGGGGCCTTCAGCAAGCAGGAGAACGCTCACACCATCCTCGCCGGGCTGGAAAAGGTCGGTTATGAGGGGATGATCGTCGAGAAGAAGGTCGGTACCCGCCTCTTTTATGCGGTCTGGATCGGCAGCTTTCCCGACCGCGAGTCGGCGGAGGATTATGCCCGCCGCTTCATCGTCAAGGTCACGAAGGAATACAGCATCGTTAAAAGCGAATGAGACTGAAGATGAAAACAGAGATCCTCACCGCTGTAAAGGAGGGGGCTATCCTCTTTGACGGCGCCATCGGCACCCAGCTCCAGGCCCGCGGCCTCGCTATCGGATCCTCGCCGGAGAGCTGGAACCGGCTCCATCCTGATCTGGTGGCCTCTGTGCACCGCACCTACCTTCAGGCAGGCGCTCAGGTTCTGACCACCAACACCTTTGGCGGCTCACCGCACAAGCTTTTTACGGACGGGGTGGAGGGCGATCCCGAGGAAATAAACCGTCTCGCCGCCGCTATCGCTCGCGAAGCCGCCGGCGATCAGGCCTGGGTCGCCGGCTCCATCGGTCCCACCGGCACCATGCTCATGATGGGCGAGGTCGGCGAGGAGGAGATCTTGGAGGGATTCCTGTGCCAGGCCAGGGGACTCGCCACCGGCGGCGCGGACCTCATTGTTATCGAAACCATGTCCGATCTCACCGAAGCCCTGCTCGCGCTCAAGGCTGCTCGCACGGTTTGCGATCTGCCTGTTTTCGTCTCCCTGACCTTCTCGCCGGGGCAGCGCGGCTACCGCACCCTCATGGGTGTCGATGTCTCCCAGGCTGCGGCGGCACTCGCCAAGGCGGGCGCTGCGGTGATGGGCTGCAACTGCGGTACCGGCATTGATGATGCCATCCATATCGTCCGGGAGATCGCCGTCAGCTGGAAGGGCCCTGTTCTCGCAGAGCCGAATGCCGGCCTGCCTCAGCTTATCGACGGCAAAACCAGCTATCAGGAGACCCCGGAAAAAATGGCGGCCAGACTGCCGGAACTGATCGGAGCAGGAGCCGTCTTTGTCGGGGGGTGCTGCGGCACCACCCCCGATCACATCCGGGCGTTCCATCACCAGCTCAAGGGGGAAGTGTGACATGCTGAAACGAATCCTGCTTATCATCGATGCCTCGCCTCAAATGGAGATCGCAGCCGATTACGCTCTTGCCATCGCTGCCAGGCACGGCAGTCAACTCCTGCTCTTTCCTCTGGCGGAGAAATCCAGCGCCCCCGCCAGGGCGGCCTCGGGAGAACTTTTACTCGGTCCGACTGTGCAGCGCGCCGAAGCAGCTGGCCTCTCCTATCAGGTGCTCTCGACCTCGGCCTTGCCCTTCTCGCGCAGCCTGGAGTGGTCCAGATGCAGCGATATCGCAGTGCTGCCCTATCTTGCTCCCAAATCGGCAGCGCGCATGGAGAAGCGAGTGGTGAGGCTGCTGACCGACGGCGGCTGCCCCGTCCTGCTGCCTTCGGCTGCACCCCTGGAATCGAAGGTGGCCGCGGTGGCCTGGGATGGCTCCAGCGCCATGGCGCGCGCCCTCAAACTCCATCTCCAGCTCTTCCGCCGTTCCCGCCTGCGCTACCTGCTCGTCCATATGGGTGATCATCCGGACAAGGCCCTCTCCATCCTTGAACAGGGCTGCGCTTTGGTCGAGGCCCAGGGAGCAGCAGCCGAAACCCTGGCCCTTTCCGGAGCACCGGTGCCGCGCATCCTCGAACTCTCCGCCTCCATCCGGCTCAACCATCTCATCGTCGCACCGCACAGCCGGAGGCTTTTCAGCAAGCAGCGCCTCGGCCCGACCAGCGGAAAACTCTTGCGCAGCCGGGTCAACTCCCTTTTTCTTGCCACCTGAGCGGATGAGGCTGAATTCATTGAAGAATTTATTATTTAAAAGCTTGACTAATTTTTTAAGTTTTGTTAATTTTACGCATAAATATTGCCGACCACGTGTAGTGACGGGAAAACGGGAGAAACGGTGGCATGAAAATCCAGATAGCTCACCCCATCACCTCTTACTTCGATGCGACCAGCCAGCTGCTCAGAGCCCAGGGAGAAGATTTTCATCTCACAGGCGCCACCTCTCTGCCAGAGGTTTTTGATTCGAGCGCGCAAAAGCTCGAAGATGTCTATGTCATCGACAGCATTCTGCTGCGCGACGAGCCCTCCGAGACCCTGGACCAGATCGGCGCCATGAGCCGCCATGTTCCGACCATCATCATGATCGAAGAGAGTGAGGAGGAACTCGCCGGTGAGCTGCAGGAGCGCGGGTCGGTGACCCTGCTTTACAAACGCAAAGGCTTTTTAACCGCCCTGGCCGAGGCCGTCCGCCAAAGCCACACGGACCATCTCAGACGTCTCGAGGAGGCGGCCCGCGTCGAGGCCGAAAAAGAAAAAGCCCTGCGCCTCGCCCGTGAAAAAGAAGAGGCCGCCAGAGCCGAGGCGGCACGGCTGGAGGCCCTGCGGACCGAGGCCGCGCGTCAGGAAACAGCCCGATTTCAGGCCGAGGTGGAGGAGGCCGCCAGGAAAGAACGAGCGCGCATCCAGGCCCGGCGCGAAGAGGAAGAACGTGCCGCCCGGGAGCGAGCCACCACCATCCGGGAGGCTGCTCCGGCCGCACCTCCTGCCCGGGAGACCGAATCCCCCGAAGAGGGCTTTTTCATTTGCGACCGCCGTGGACGCTTCCTCTCTGCCAACAGGTCCCTGCAGACCATGCTCAATTATGCCGAAGAGGAGCTTCTCGAACTCTCCCTTTCCGACCTGCTCTCCCGTGAGGAGGAGCAGCACCTCTTCAACGACATCTTTACCGGCAGCCCTGATCAGGAAATCTTTCCCATTCAGCTGCACTTCATCGACAAGGTGGGGGAGAGGCGGCCGGTCAGCCTGAAGATCCGCATGCTTCGGGATGAATCCAGGGAAAAACGCGTTATCGGTTTTCGCGGCAGCGTCACTCTTGTCGCCGCTGAACGGGGGATGCCGGCCGGTGTGCACGGGATGCTCGACCAAGGCGTTATAATCCGTCACCTCTTCGACCTGGTGCAGATGAGCTACACCGAACCTCTCAATGTCCTGCTCAAGCGCATTGGCGAAGTGGTATGCCAGATTTTCGGTTTTCAGCGCTCCACCATCGCCCTGCTCGACCGGCGCAAAAAGGCCTACATCAAGCACGCCATGGTCGGCTACGGCGAAAACCGCACCGCTGCAGCGGGGGAAAAGACCCTCGAGGTGCCCGAGGAGGTCGTCGACCGCCTTTTTGTCGACAAGGCCCAGGTTAAGGTCATCTATTACAGCCAGGAGAGCGGCTCCCTTGGCAGTCCGGCCTTGCCTCTCACCCAGACGGAGCTTCCAGCCGTTGAATCGCGCTGGCATCCGCGCGATCTGGCCCTTCTCCGCCTCGCTGACCACCGCGGCCACCAGTTCGGCTATATTTCCATCGACGAGCCCCTCGATAACGTCACTCCGGCCCGCTCCACCTTTGATAATCTCGAGCTCTTCAGTCAGCTGGTAGCGATGGTGATTGAGAACTATTACCGCTTCTCCACCATCGAGCGCCGCAACCGCCGGCTGAAACAGATCCTCATCAACAGCAATATCTTCAAGCTCTACCTCAGCCTCAACGAGCTGCTCAAGGAGGTGGTCTGGTCTGTCAAATTTTCGCTCGAGTTCAATCTGGTTTCCCTCGTTCTCATCAGCAAGAAGAGCGGACAGCTTGAAACCAAGGCCGTCGCCTGCGATGACCGCATCAAGCTCGGCCAGATTCAGGAGCTTGCCTTCGATTTGCGCGACTTTAGTGCGCTCCTGCGCGAGGAGTATCGCCGCGGCAAATCTTTCCTCATCAGCAGCGAGGAGGAGGTGCTGCGCCACTTCAAGCAGATCTATTACGGCAGCCTCAGCAATGGGCACTATGCGGACGGCTGGCCGCGCTATGCCCTGCTGCTTGTGCCCATCAAGTCCCGCGAAGGCAAGATCATCGGCTTTATCCTCGCAGATGATCCGGCGGACGGGAAACTGCCGACCACTGAAAGCGTCCATATCCTGGAGATTCTCGCCAACCAGGTTGCTATTGCCATCGATAACCGGATGCTCTATGTCCAGGCCAAGGAGAAACCTCAGAGCACCGAACCGCCCGCTGCGTCGGAGCCTGCGGCTGGACCAGATGCCGGGGAGACGGACTATCCTGAAGAGAACAGCACCGGACTGCGCAGGCTCGTGGACCGTTTCCTGCGCTGACCATCAGCCGACCGCATTTGCGAAAGTTCAACCGTGATCTCGTGCGGTCTGCGAGGGGATCACGGTTTTTTATTTCACCCGGCGGAAGCCTATGAACAGACGCCAGTTTCTTCATACCGGCAGCATGATCGGACTCGGCACCTGCCTTCTTCCCAACCTCCGCCAGGCCGCTGCAGCCTCAACTCCGGGCCAGGCCCGCGTCGTTTTGGCCGCCGCCGGGGTCGACCCGCGCCAGCCCGACCTCAAGGTCCTCGGCAGCGCCCTGGACCGCGGCCTCGAAGCCCTTTTCAGCCGACCAGCACCCCAGGTCTGGGCCAGCCTCTTCTCTCCCCGCGATGTGGTCGGGCTTAAGGTCAACTGCCTCGCTGGACGCGGCATCTCGACCAGCCCCATTCTGGTGGAGCTGGTGGTCGACCGCCTGCGGACGGCCGGCGTGAACCCGGGTCAGATCATTATCTGGGACCGCCTTAACGCTGATCTCAAGCGCGGGGGGTTCCCCATCATCACCGAGGCCGGACGCGTGCGCTGTTTTGGCAACGATGTCGCGGGCTATTCGCGCCGCCTCTTCGAATCAGGATCGGTGTGCAGCCGCCTCTCCAATCTCGTTGCTGAAACCTGCACCGCCCTGATCAATCTGCCGGTGTTAAAAGACCACGGCATCGTCGGCCTCAGCGCTGCCATGAAGAACTGGTTCGGTGCCATTGACAATCCCAATAAATACCACGATCACTGCGGCGATCCCTTTGTGGCTGAAACCTGCAGCCTGCCCCTTCTCCGCGATAAAATCCGGCTGACGATATGCGATGCCATCACGGCCCAGTACGAAGGTGGACCGCCCTGTATGCCGCAGTGGTGCTGGCCTCTCCAGCGCTTGATCCTGGCGACGGATATGGTCGCCCTCGACACCGTCGCATGGCAGATCATCGAGGATAAGCGCCGACAGGCAGGCATGGCCTCACTGCGCGAAGCCGGCCGGGAACCCGCCTACATCCGGACGGCTGCGGGCTTGGGGCTCGGCATCGCTGACCCCGTGCGGATCGAGATTGTAAAGGTATGAAGGGGAGAGACCTCTTTCCGGCGCTGCTCCCAATCCTGCACCAGATCGGGAGAGAGGCGCGACGGAGGAAATAATGATCACACGCAGATGCTTTCTCGCTTCGGCCGCCTGCGCCGCCCCTCTTCTGTCAGTTGCTGGCCGATCCGTATTTCCCGCTTCCGTCACTGTGGAAAAAGGTGGGACAGTCGAGGCGCGCTATTACGAAAAATTACCCAACCGCAAGATCCGCTGCAACCTCTGCCCCCGCAGCTGCGTCATCGACGATCTCGAACGTGGTTATTGCGGGGTGAGGGAGAACCGCGGGGGCACCTATTATACCCTGGTCTACGGACATCCCTGCTCAATCCATGTCGATCCCATCGAAAAAAAACCGCTCTTTCATTTTCTCCCCGCGAGCCGAGCCCTCTCCCTGGGCACAGCCGGCTGTAATGTTTTTTGCAAGTTCTGCCAGAATTGGGAAATCTCGCAGTCCCGCCCGGAACAACTGGAGGCCATGGAAATCCCGCCTGAGCGCATGGTGGAGATGGCGCGGCGGGAGAACTGCCCTGCCATTGCCTGCACCTACAACGAGCCGGTCGTCTTTGCCGAGTATATGCACGATATCGCCTTGAGCGCGCGGCGCCAGGGCATCCGTACAGTGATGATTTCCAACGGCTATATCCAGAAAAAGCCTATGCTTGACCTCTGCAGGAGCCTCTCCGCCGTCAAGATCGATCTCAAGGCCTTCAGCGAGCGCTTTTATAAGGAACTGGTCTCCGGAGAACTGCGTCCGGTGCTCGACACCCTCGTTCTGCTGCGCGGGGAACAAATCTGGTTCGAAATCGTATACCTCGTCATCCCGGGTGAGAATGACAGCCGGACCGAGCTGACTTCCCTGTGCAGGTGGATCGCCGCAGAACTGGGGATGGATGTGCCCATCCACTTCACCCGTTTTTATCCCCAGTACCGGATGACCAATCTGCCGCCGACACCGGTTAAAACCCTGCAGGAAGCGCGCAAGATCGGCCTTGAGGCGGGGCTGAATTTCGTCTATACGGGGAATCTTCCCGGTGATGAGGGAGAAAACACCTTGTGTCCCACCTGCCATGCCCTGCTCATTCGCCGGCTCGGCTACACGGTCGTCGAAAACCGGATCAAATCCTCCCACTGCCCGGAGTGCAAGACCACGATCCCTGGAGTCTGGAAATGATAATCATGTCTGTTGACTGGTCTTAAATGCAGAAAATCGGAGGGATGTGCGTGATCCTTAAAGCATCAATTCAGGTACTGCTGGCCGCTTTGCTGATTTTATATTCGCCCGCATGTAAAGCATCAGCTGGAGAGATCCGGAAAGCGGCCGTTGCCGGGCAGTTTTATCCCGCTGAAGCGGAAAAGCTGCACGCCGAACTTGCACGCCACCTGGAAAAGGCCTCGGTCTCCTCTGTTGCGGGTGAAATACTTGCCATCAGCGTCCCGCATGCCGGCTATGCCTATTCAGCCCGCACGGCCGCCTCGGCCTACAAGGCGGTCTCCGGCCGGTCCTACGACCTCATCATCATTCTCGCACCGAGCCACCAGGACTATTTCACCGGCGCCACCATTTATCCAGGCGAGGCCTACGAAACCCCGCTCGGCCGCATCAGAATCGATCATGACGCCGCCGTGAGGCTCAATCGCGCCAGCAGCCTTTTCCGTCTCTCCGGGCTTGGGCATGGCTCGCGAGAACACAGCCTCGAGGTTCAACTCCCCTACGTGCAGCACCTTTTCCCCGGAACCCCGCTGCTGCCCATCATGGTCGGAGAATGCGACTGGAACTCCTGTCAAAAGATGGGAAAGGCCCTCGCAAGCCTCTCGGCAGGGCGCCGGGTACTCATCATCGCCAGCACCGACCTCTATCACGGCTATTCCTATCAGGAGTGCCTCGCAAGCGATGCGGCCACCCTCGCTGCCTTTACCCGCATGGACCCGCAGGCCCTCCATGCCGGACTTGCCTCCGAACGGTATCGCGCCTGCGGGGGCGCTGCCGTCGTCATCATGGAGGTGGCCGCGCTCCCACGCGGCCGCTGTGCCGCCACCATCCTCGCCCGCACCAACTCCGGCGACGTCACCGGCGACAAGAGCGGCTATATTGTGGGTTACGCCTCGGGACTCTATTATCTGCAGGAGAAAGCGATGAATAAAAAGCAATTTTCACCTCTGCCCATCGATGCACAGATCGAATTATTGCGCATGGCCAGGGAAAGCATCAAGCATTACTTGAAGCATGGTGTTGTTCCGGAATTCCGCAGCGACATCCCCATCCTCCAGGAGAAGAGGGGGGTTTTTGTCACCATCACTAAGAACGGATCGCTGCGCGGCTGTATCGGCATGCACGAAGCCGACAAGCCGCTCTATCAGGCGGTCCCCGACCGTGCAGTAGCCGCCGCTTTTGAAGATCCCCGCTTTATGCCCCTGCAGCTGGAGGAACTCGAGAAGATCAAAATCAAGGTCTCGGTCTATCTGACCAATGTTTACGAGGCCGAAAGTCTCGATGATTTCGTCATGGGCAAACATGGCATCATTCTCATCAAGGGCAGTCGGGGAGCAACCTATCTGCCCGAGGTGCCTGTTGAGGCCGGTTGGAAGAGCAAGGAGGAGGAAATGGTCAGTCTCTGCCAGAAAGCGGGCCTGCCCCCGGATGGCTGGCGGGAGGGCGCACAGATCCTTCTCTATGAGACCCAGGTCTTCGATGACAGTTTGCTCCGTTAACCGGCTGCCCCTCTCAGAAGGGTATTGCTCGCCCGTGAAAGCTGCACCTCAAAGCGCTGATATTTCCCTTGATTTGAAGCTTAGAATTAGTTAATTTTCAAAAATTTAATCATTCTCACTGTTCCATGAACCAGGGATTGTTCTCATACCCATGCATGGAGAAAAAAAAGGTTATCACTGGCTGCTGCTCGCCGCCGTGGCATTGATGGGCTTGCTCATCTTCGTCCTCACCGCGCCGCGCATTTTTTCTCCCTTCCCCCGCCATATTTCGCTTAATCGGGCGGAGGCGATCAAGAGAGCCGGGCAGCATCTCCAGCTCTTCGGTTTTCAGCCGGGGGAATATCGGGTCCATTCCACCCTGGAAGTGCGGCGTGATCTCATTCAATACATTGAGAATCAGTTCAAGCCTGCGGAGCGCGACTCAGCCCTGCACCGGCTGCCTGCCTTTGCCTGGCAGGTCCGTTGGAGCCGCCCGGAGAATGACGAACTCCTCCCCGGTGCCACGCATGATCTCTTTCCCGCCGCCTTCAAGACGGTCTTTATGCAGATTGACCTTTACGGAAAGCCGATCTCTTTCTGGACCGAGGTGGAAAAAGAGAGCATCGGAGTCAATCTTTCCGCATTTCAGGCGCGCATGATCGCCGATTCCGCTCTGGCCCGCGCCCTTGGTCCGGAGGTCGATGACTATATTTTTGCAAAGACGAGCAGCAGCATCCTCGACAGCCATACCGAGCATCTATTCACCTACAACTGCAAGGAGCTCATCTGCGGCCTTGAGCAGCAGCTCAATGTGGTTGTAAGTGGTGAACTGGTCAGCAAATTCGCCCGCCAGTACAATCCCCCGTCCTATTCTTCATGGCAGAAGGAGCGCTTTGTTCAGACCATACCCTTCTTCCTGCTGCTGATCTCACTTTGTATCGTTTTTATCGTCCAGCTCATCCGCAAACTGCGCACGGACAGCATCAATTTCCAGTACGCCCTCGGTCCGGCCGTGACGGCGAGCGCCCTGACGATTCTGATGATCGTGCTTGAGCCCGGCATGAACGATTTTTATGCCCTGCTCATGAGCTCGCTTTTATCGGGATTTTTTGTCGGCGTGGCGATGTTTCTGGCCGTTGCGGTTGGGGAGTCCAATGCCCGCACCCTTACCGGCGACAAGCTGCTCCACTTTGATGCCATGCTGCGCGGGCAGGTCCGCCACCGTTCTCTCGCCACCGCCCTGCTGCACGGCTCTGCTTTTGGCTTTGGCCTGGCCGGGCTGGTTGCCCTGACGATGGCCATCGCCTCACTGTTCGGCCCGATCAGTATCGCCTCCCTTTGTGCGGAGTTGGGCCGAGGTGCCAGCTCGGTCCCCTTTGTGGTCAGCTTCATCCGGGTCATCACTGAGGTGCTGTGGTACCAGCTGGCTATAGTCCTGGCCCTGCTCCCCCTGTTCATCAAGTCTGTGCCCCGTTCGAGCTGGGTAGTCATCCTTTTCGCGCTGGTTATAGCGCTGGGCCTGCACATGGAGATGAAGCTGCCCAGCGAGCCACTGGTGGTCAATCTCATCGTCGGCTTTTTGATCATGATGACCTTTGCCCTGATTTTCATCCGTTATGATCTGGTGACGGTTGTGACCACCCACTTCACTTTCGCCCTGCTGTTCGCGGCCGCGCCCCTGCTCCTTTTGGGACACCCCACCTTCTGGTATTCGGGCCTCTTCCTCCTGCTGCCCCTGGCCGCGATCGCCGCTTTTGCCGTTTGGGCGTGGCCGGTCTATATGAGCAGGGAACAGCTGCGCAACTTTCTGCCGCGACAGGCCGTAAAAATAGTAGAGAACGAGCGCCTGAAGCGCGAACTCGAGATCGCCAGCCGGGTCCAGATGAGCTTTCTGCCCAAGCAGACTCCGCGTCTGGAGGGGCTCGAGATCTCCAGCACCTGTCTGCCGGCCTCCGAAGTGGGAGGCGATTACTACGATTTCATCGAAATGGGCGAGGGGCGGCTCGGTTTTGCCATCGGCGATGTCTCCGGCAAAGGGGTCTCCGCCGCTTTTTACATGACCCTTACCAAGGGTTTTCTGCGCTCCCTCAGCCGTACGACCTGGAGCCCCGCCCAGGTGATGATCGAGATGAACAAGCTCTTTTACCAGAACGTCGAACGCGGCCATTTTATCAGCCTCATTTTCGGCACCCTCGATCTCCGGAGCCGGAAATTGACCTTCGCACGCGCCGGTCATGACCCGATCTTCTGGTACCGCGCTTCGCAGGAGCGCCTTGAACGGCTGCTCCCGCCCGGGATCGCCCTCGGCCTGGAGCCGGGAGAGATTTTTAGCGAGATCATCCGAGAGCAAACCATCGATTTGGAACCGGGCGATCTCTTCGTACTTTACACGGACGGCTTCTCCGAAGCGATGAATGAATATGCCAATGAATTCAGTGAGGAACGGCTGGCCCAGTCGATCAAACGGCTGGCCGGCTTGCCGACCGACGAGATCCTGGCCAAGATTCGCACCCAGGTCGCCCATTTTGTCGGCCATACCCCGCAGCATGACGACATGACCATGATCGTCATGCGTGTTCTCGAAAGCTGATGAGCGGAGATGAAAAAAATCGGCCCCATATCCCTGATCCTGCCGCTCGCCCTCTTTCTGGGCGGCGTGCTCATCGATCTGAATGTCCTCGGCGGCCTCTTCGACTCCAGGGCGCTGGACTATCTCCGCGAGGGCTTGATCACCCTGGCCCTGATTCTATCCCTGCCCCTCATTTATAAACAGCGTCTGGCTTCGGACCGCAACATCATCCGCGGGCTGCGTACGCTCTTTTATCTCATCCTCGGCACCTTCCTGCTCCTGCTCATCTCCAATCTGGAGCCCTTTGCGGCCCAGAGCCTGAGCACAGGACATAATGTCCTCTACGGCAGCCTGGTCAACTATTTCATCCTCACTGCCTGGGCCCTCTTCTCAAGCCTTTTGGTCCTGGTCATCCTCGGCACCCTGCGCAATCTGATCTTCATCAAGCAGAAAAAAAGCACCGCCCTTCATTTCTTCCTGCTTATGCTGTTTCTGGTTTTCTATGGTGTCCTGAGCATTACCAATATCAGCGACCTCGATTTCCGCTTTTCCTACCGGCTGAGCAGCGAGAATCTCGGCTACGTGCTTCTCTTTATCGTAATCAACCTGATGGTGCTCAACTCCTTTCGCGTCGCCTGGATCAATTATCTCAATCGCAGACAGAAAATGACCCTTTTCTGGGGCGGGATGATCCTCGTGCCCCTGCAGTGGCTGCTCTACATCAAGTTTCATACGGCCAATCCCGCCGCCCTCTTCAGCCCTGTCCTCGGCCGCTTTGTCGACCTGGGCTTTCTTTTCCTCTCCATCTATATCTCTTTGTCCTTTATTGCACTCATCTTTCATCTGCCCACCGCCCATCTCTTCGACCGCCAGATCAAGCAGCTCAGCTCCCTGCATACCCTGAGCAGGGCGATCAGCTCCGAATTCAATCTCGAACGGCTCGCCGAGACCACGGTGGAACTGGCGGTGCAGGTGACCGAAGCCGATTCCGGCTGGCTTGCCCTGGCCGCAGGAGACTCTGCACCCTGGCGGCTGGCGGCGGCGCGCAACCTTTCAACAACCGAAATGGACGGGGGGGTGCCCGAGCCGATCTCCCGCTGGGCCATCGCCCAACTGCGGCCCAAACTGATCAATCATGTCGGCAAGAGCGAGCTTAACGTGCCGATGTCCGTATGGAAGCATGACGTCCAGTCCCTCCTCGCGGTACCACTGCGCAGCGGCGAGGAGGCGATCGGCTGCCTCTATGTGGGAAAAAAGTTCGAATACGGCTTTGAGCAGGATGACCTTGACATGCTGCGCGCCTTCAGCGAGCAGGCCGTCATCGCCATCCGCAACGCACGGCTGGTCGAGTCATCGCTCGTGCGCGAGCGGCTTGAGCAGGAACTGCGCATCGCCCATAATGCCCAGATGAAGCTTCTTCCCAAGCGCATGCCCAGGCTCCCCGGGGTGCTCCTGGATGCAGTCTGCAGAACTGCCAATGAGGTGGGAGGAGACTATTATGACTTTTTTCGCATCGACGAAAACCGTCTGGGGCTGGTGATCGGTGATGTCTCCGGCAAAGGGGCCTCAGCAGCTTTTATCATGGCCGAGTTGAAGGGCATCATGGAAGCCCTGGCCCCCAAGCACCATTCCCCCAAGGAACTGCTTATCGCCGCCAACGAGACCCTCTTCGGTAATATCGACCGCAACGTCTTCGTCAGTCTGGTTTATGGCATTGTCAATGCAGGGGCGGGAGAGATCGTTTTCTGCCGGGCCGGGCAATGCCCGGTCCTATATGCGCCTGCAACAGGGGAGAAGGTCCACATTATTGAGCCGAAGGGGATGGGCTTGGGACTTGATGAGGGGGAAAACTTCGCCCAGGCCCTGGAGGAGTACCGGCAGACTTTCCGAAGCGGTGATACCTTTCTTTTTTACACTGACGGAGCTGTGGAGGCGCGCAATGCGCGGGGCGAAGAGTTCACCGAGACCAGACTGGTTTCCCTCTTCCAGCGCCATCACGCCCTGCCTCCGGAACAGCTGCAAGCAAGGCTCATTGAGGAGATCAGCGGCTTTGTCGGCAGTGCGAGATCGCATGATGATTTGACCTTCGTCATCCTGCAAGCTGTTTGAAACAGGGTAGCATTTCAGCATAGATGGAGGAAAGTGAATGGAAAATTTCAAAGTAGTCCGCCTGGATGGCGTGAATCTGACGACACTCAAAATAATCGGCTTCCTCGATGCCCATACCGCGCCCACCCTTGAAGAGGCGATCCAGAAGCTGCTCGATGAGGAACAGGTCAACATCCTCGTCGATTTCAAGGAGCTGAGTTATATCAGCAGCGCCGGTCTGGGGGTTTTTATGGGCTTCATCGAGGAGGTCCGGAGCAAGAATGGAGACATCAAGATGTGCGCGATGTCTCCCAAAATTTACCGGGTTTTCGATCTCCTGGGTTTTCCGACCATCTACCAGATATTCGACAAGCAGGAGGAAGCGCTGGCGACCTTCCCGCAAAACTCCGCCGCTTCCTCCAGTGAGTGAAGCGGTAACGGATCTCTGTCGATGAAGGGGCTTAGTATCCCCTTATCCTGAATGTTACCAACGTATACAAGGCGGAACCCCATATGCCGAAAGCCAAAATTGAATACAAACTGCGCATTCCCAGTCAGACTGAAAATCTGGAGATCATCCGTTTCTTTGTCGGCAAGGTGGCCGAAAAGGTCGGCTTTGCGGAGGATGATGTCGGGAAAATCGAACTGGCCGTCGACGAGGCTTGCACCAATGTGATGAAGCACGCCTACACCGAGACGGTAAAGGATAAAACCCTGGATGTGGCCATACTTATCGACTACCAAAAGCTTACTCTGGTTGTCACCGACCATGGCAAGGGCTTCAATCCGGACAAGATCCGGCAGCCCGATATGAAGGAGTATCTGGCCGAACTCCGCGTCGGTGGACTTGGCATCTTTTTGATGCGCACCCTGATGGATGAGGTCGACTATGACATCAAACCCGGCGTTCGCAATCAGGTCCGGATGGTGAAATATCTGATCAATCGCAAGAACTCAAAAATTGTCAACTGAACGGGGCCGCCCTGACGTGAAAGAACCGGACTCCCAGAGCGCGGTGGCTCGCGAACTTGATGAACGCCTGGTCGAACTGCAGTCCCTTTTTGAAATGAGCCAGGTCCTGAACTCGTCCTTGCAGCTGCGTTCCACCCTCAACAATCTGCTCCTCACCCCCATGGGGAGGATGATGATCAGCCGGGGGATCGTCCTGGTCGTTAATGAACACCAGGCCTTCGAGGTCGCCGCTCTCAAGGGGCTGCCGCGCACCCTGATGGGTAAAAAGGTCTTCTGCACAGGTGAGCTGCCCGATTCCTTTGTCGTGGCCGATATCCGTGAGACGGATGAAAAACTGAAGGCTTTTTTCGAGGAGAACCGGATTGACCTGGTCATTCCGATTATCAGCGTCCAGCGCACGGTCGGCATCATGGGGCTGGGCAGCAAACTCGGCGGCATACCTTTCACCCCCGCCGAGACCGAGTACCTGACCTCGCTCTCCAATATTGCCGCCTCCTCCATCGAAAATGCCCTCATGTATCAGAAACTTGAACTGGTCAACCGCCGTCTGGATAAAAAGGTTCAGGAACTGCGCACCCTCTTCGAGATTGGCAAGGAACTCAATGCGAACCTCGAGATCGACCGCATTGTCAACCTGCTTATCTACGCGGTCATGGGCGAGCTGGTGGTCAACCGCTGCTATATCTACCTGCGCCGGGATGATGCTCTGCAGCTTTTCGCCAGCCGGGGGATGCGTCCGGATGACCCCAACTGCCAGCTCCTCAATGCCCCCGGCTTCATCTCCGCTCTCGCAGGGGTCGACCGCGTGCTCAACGTGGACGAGGAGGAACCTGCACCCGGACTGCAACTCCTCAGGGAGATGCACCTCAAACTGGTTATCCCCATGCAGATGGAGGAAGAGATTCGCGGCCTCTTCGTCGTCGGTGAAAAAATCAAGGCCCAACCCTTTCAGCCCGACGAAATCGAGTTTCTCTCCACCCTGTGCAATCTTGCCATGATTTCCATCGAAAATGCCCGCCTCTTCGCTGAAGCACTCGAAAAGGAGCGCATCGAAGAGGAACTCAATATCGCTCGCGATATCCAGCAGCGGCTGCTCCCCCGTGGCTGCCCCGGCAACGATTACATTGAGATCAGGGGCTTGAATATTCCAACCTATCAGGTCGGCGGGGACTATTTCGACTGCATCCGGCTCGACGACAACCGCCTCGCCGTGGCCATCGCCGACGTCTCGGGCAAGGGTGTGCCGGCCTCCCTGCTCATGTCCTCTCTCCACGCCGGGCTTCACAACCTCGTCGGCATCGGCGGCGACATCCCCGCCATGGTGGGAAGGCTGAATAATTTCATCCAGGCCAATACCGGCTACGATAAATTCATCACTTTTTTCTATGGTGAATTCGATCTCGTCGGCAAGAGCTTCACCTATGTCAACGCCGGGCACAATCTGCCCTATCTCTTTCGCGCCGACGGCTCCATTCGGCGGCTGGAGACCGGGGGGCTGCTATTGGGCATGCTGCCTGATATGCCCTATGCCTCCGAAACCATCCCCATGCAAAAGGGGGATCTGCTGCTCCTTTTCACCGACGGGGTGACTGAAGCCAAAAGCGCCAGCGATGAAGATTTTGAGGAGGAGAGGCTGGAGGCGGTTGCCTGCTCGGTTTTACACCTCCCTCTGCAGGAGCTTCTCACTGCCCTGGTCGATGCCGTCCGCATACACAGCACAGGTATGCCCCAATCCGATGATATCACCATGATGGCGGTACGATGGCTGAAATAAAACGGCCCAACCACACTATCCTCGTCGTCGAGGATGATCCCAACCTGCGCAGGCTCTTCGTCGAAATCCTGAGGCGGGACTCCCATATTGTCCTGGAGGCCGATTCCGGTGAGGCCGCCATGAGCAAGATCGAGGCTTTTGAACTGGATGTGGTCATCAGCGATATGCAGATGCAAAAACTCAGCGGCCTCGATGTGCTCAAGGCGGCGACCAGGAAGGACCCCAATACCCAGGTGATCATCATTACCGGATTCGCCTCCGTCGGCACTGCCGTGCGCGCCATGCGCGAAGGCGCCTATGAGTACCTGACCAAACCGGTCCAGCCCGATGCCCTCACCATCAAGGTCCGCAACGCCATCGAAAGGCGCCGTCTCCTGCTTACCCTGGTGGAACAGGAAAAAACCCTCCAGATGCATCACGAGATGATCGACCGCGATCTCATCCTCGCCCGCCAGATTCAGGCCAGTCTCGTCCCCTCCAACTTCACCACGGACGGGATCGACATCGGCATTCGCTACCGCCCCATGATCGGCCTGGGCGGCGATTTTGCCGATTTCTATCGCATCGATGAGGAGAGGCTCTACCTCGTGGTCATCGACGTCACTGGCCACGGCATCGCCGCCGCCCTATTGGTCAGCCGGGTCTGCCATGAATGGAGAAGGGCCGTACAGCAGGCTCCCGGTCCCGGGGAGCTGCTTTGGCAATTGAACGAATTCTTCATCGAAACTTTTTTTGATACCCCGCTCTTTCTGACCATCATGGCCGTGGAGGTCAATCTTCGCCAGCGACGGCTGCGTTATGCCGGCAGCGCCCATCCCGCCGCTCTTCTGCAGCGCAACGGCCAGGGATTCGTGCGGCTTGATTCGCAGAATGCCATCATCGGCTTTGCGCAAGCCGACAAGTCGACGTTTCACTCAGCCTCACTTTCCTACAAACCGGGCGACAACCTGCTCATCTACACCGATGGCCTGGTCGAGGCGGAGACCATCGGCGGGAAAATACTCGGTCTCCAGGGGCTGCAGCGCATCATCCGCCAGGAGGCGAGGGGCTCCACTGCGCTTAAAACTGCCGAAGCGATTGTCGATCGCGTGGTTGAGTTCACCCGCGCCGAACCTGGCGATGATATGCTCATGACGGTCGCCCATCTCTTCTGAGCGCTCCATGACGAGGCGCAGCTCAAATCCCCGGATCCTGCTGGTCAATCCCTGGATCCATGATTTCTCGGCCTTCGATTTTTGGCAAAAGCCCCTGGGCTTGCTTTATATCGGCGCCATCCTCAACCGCATGGGATGCGAAACTCTCCTCCTCGACTGCCTGGACCGTTACAATCCTTTCTGGGCTCCGCTATCCGGCAGCGCGGAGGCCGGGGAGAAGATCGAGGGGGCTGGCAAGTATTTCCGCCAGGAGGTGGAGAAACCGGCGCCCCTTCATGGGATACCACGGCGCTTTTGCCGCTATGGCGCCCCGCGCGAAAGGGTGGAGGCGTGGCTGGAGAAGGAGGCCCCACCCGATTATATTCTCATGACCTCCTTCATGACCTACTGGTATCCTGGCCTGGTCGAGATGGCGGAGCTGCTGCGCGCCCGTTATCCACACGCCCCCTTGATCCTGGGCGGGATCTACGCCACGCTTTGCCCCGATCACGCCCGCCGGACAGTCAGACCGGATCACCTCATTACCGGGGAGGGTGAAACCCGGGTGGTGAGCCTGATCACCGAACTCTCCGGGGTTCCGGGGGCTGATTCTTTAGGGCTGGATATCGAGCGGCTGCCCTATCCCTGGTACGAGGGCTACCCGCACCTGACGAGCATCGCCATGCTCACCTCACGCGGCTGCCCCTATCACTGCAGCTACTGCGCCTCCGGAC
>ERZ795059.2638-NODE-2638-length-18345-cov-5.876927_pt1 | contig 18345 bp, 19 predicted proteins | sample MGYA00375143_ERZ795059 | MGnify/ENA primary metagenome ERZ795059 (study PRJEB30188, sample SAMN05720168) | activated sludge metagenome | isolation source: Anaerobic digester | place: USA | collected 2015-01-07 ... | reverse complement strand
TCTTCCGATCTGCTTCAATTGGACGTCGATGTCGCTCCAAGCCTCATCTATCCGTTTGCGCAACCGGGTAGATGAGGCTTGGAGCGACATCGACGTCCAATTGAAGCGCCGCTATGACCTGATTCCCAATCTCGTCGAGACGGTCAAGGGCTATGCCGCCCATGAAAAAGAAACCTTGGAAAAGGTCATCATGGCCAGGAACCAGGCCATGGCCGCGGAAAAAGGGAACAATTTAGGGGAGAAGCTCCAGGCAGAGAACGCCCTGTCTTCCACCCTGAAATCAATCTTCGCCCTGGCTGAGAGTTATCCTGACCTAAAAGCGAATCAGAATTTCCTTGAATTGCAGCGGGAGCTGACTGACACCGAGGACAAGATTCAGGCGGCTCGACGTTTCTATAACACTAATGTCCGGGATTTCAACACCAAGCTCCAGGTTTTCCCGACTAATATGATCGCCGGCTGGCTCAAGTTCAGCGCCCGCGATTTCTTTGAGGCCGAGGCGGCCGAGAAGCAGCCGATTCAGGTCAAATTTTAATTCAAACATTCATTCTCTAACCTTAATCATATGGGGATTGCTATTTACATTATCGTCTTCCTCTTCATTATTTTCTTGTCGAGCTTGAAGCAGATTAATCAGTATGAGCGGGGCGTCCGCTTCACCATGGGCCGCTACAGCGGCATTATGGAGCCGGGTTGGCGCTTCCTCGTGCCGGTTTTCCAAAGCTACAAGAAAGTTGATATGCGCGTCAAAGCGGTGGACGTGCCCGACCAGAAGGCTATTACCCGCGACAACGTCCCGGTGATGGTCAATGCCGTCATCTATTACCGAGTCGCCTTCGCTGAAAAAGCGGTGATTGAAGTCGAGAACTTCTATTACGCCATTTCCCAGTATGCCCAGACGACCATGCGCAACATCGTCGGGGAAGTAACCTTGGACGAGCTTCTGGGCCAGAGGGATAAGATCGCTGATAGGATTAGGGAGATAGTCGATAAGGAGACCGATGAGTGGGGCCTCAAGGTGAACAACGTCGAGCTCAAAGACGTTTCTTTGCCAGAGTCCATGGAGCGGACCATTGCCAAGCAGGCTGAAGCCGAACGCGAGAAGCGGGCGGTAATTATCAATTCCGAAGGCGAACTGGCCGCGGCCGCCAATGTCGCCCAAGCCGCCCAGATCCTTTCCGGCTCAGCTGGCGCCCTGCATCTGAGAACCTTGCAGGCGATAAATGACATATCTTCGGACCAGTCCAATACCGTAGTTTTCGTCACGCCGGCGGAAATACTGCGCGCTTTTGACGGCTTCAAGCCCAAGGCGGACAAATAATTATGGCCAGCCTCTACCAGCACAGCGATGCCAACCGGCGCCAGACCTGGCTTCTGATGTTTTTCTTCTGCCTCTTTATCGTGGCTGTCGGCTATGTCCTGAGCCTGGCTCAGGGAGATTATACTTGGCTAATAGCCGCTGCCGGGCTCAGTTTCGGCATGAGCTTCCTGAGTTATTGGCAGAGCGATAAACTGGTTTTGTCCATGAGCCGGGCCAAGGAAGCTGACCCCAACCGGTATCGGGAACTATACAGGCTGGTGGAGAATCTTTGTATCACCGCCGGTCTGCCTCGGCCGAAGATATACATCATCGACGACAGCGCTCCCAATGCCTTTGCCACCGGCCGTGATCCCAAACATGCGGCCTTAGCCTTCACTAGCGGCCTATTGGCTAAGCTTGACAAGGCTGAGCTGGAAGGCGTCATCGCCCACGAGCTTTCCCATGTCGGCAACCGCGATATTCTCCTGGCCACCATGGTTACTGTGCTCGTCGGTCTCGTTGTCCTCTTAGCCGATTGGTTTAGGCATTCAATGCTATTTTCGCGCCGCGGCCGGGATGATAATAGCGGGCAGGCGCAGGCAATCTTTGTTATTTTGGCAATTATCTTCTCGCTTTTGGCGCCTCTCTTTGCCAGTCTAATGCAGCTGGCCATTTCCCGCAAACGGGAATTCGCCGCTGATTCAGACGGCGCCCTTCTTACCCGCTACCCGGAAGGGCTGGCCCGGGCTCTAGAAAAAATATCGGCAGATAGCGAGCCCTTGGAGGCGGCTAATCGGGCCACCGCCCATCTCTATATCGCCTCTCCCTTCAAAGGCAGGGAAGGAAGGAGCTGGCTGGCCCGGGCTTTTATGACCCATCCGCCGGTTGCCGAGCGCATCCGCCGTTTGCGGGAAAGTAATATTAATTAATACAAAAGCTATGACCACAAGACAGATATATGATTTAGCCGTTACTCTTGGCACCCAGGCCGATTTCCGCCGACCAGCCGGAGTCAAGGCGCATTTAAACAGAATCAAGAAGCAATATGACAATCTCGGGCCAAAAGCCAAGGCAGCCTTTGACAGGGAAAAGCTGACCAACCCCTATTCCGACAGCCGCGTCCTGGTCGATACCGGAAAGAAAGCGATCAAGAAAGTCCTGGCCGGCATTGATATGGAGGGAGCCGAATTGCTTCTGGCCAAGCAGCTGGGCGACATAGACCTGGTCATCGCCCACCATCCTGAAGGCTCGGCCTTGGCTGACCTGGCCGATGTCATGCCGCTTCAAGCCGAACTCCTCTCCACCTATGGCATACCGATAAACATCGCCGAGTCGCTCATCAAGCTCAGGGTGAGCGAGGTCCACAGGAGCGTTTCCCCAGCCAACCATAACCGGAGCGTGGACATGGCCCGCCTTCTGGGTCTGGACTTTATCTGCGTCCACACCCCAGCCGACAATTTAGCCCATAATTTTCTGAGCCGTTTGCTCAAGAAGAACGAAGACAAGCTGGAAACTGTCGGCGATATCATTGATTTGCTCAAGACGATTCCGGAATATCAGGCGGCGACCAAGCTCAAGGCCGGTCCCACCCTTTTCAACGGCTCCGAGGAGAGGAGCTGCGGCAAGGTGATTGCTGTGGAGTTTACCGGCGGCACCTCCGGCTCCAAAGATATCTATGAGAAGATGTCTCATTATGGCATCGGCACGGTGATTGGCATGCATATGAGCGAAGAGCATCGCAAGGAGGCCGAGAAATATCACATCAACGTCATCATTGCCGGCCATATGGCCTCTGATTCCCTGGGCATGAACCTGTTTTTGGACGAGCTGGAAAAGAAGGGCGTCGCGGTCCAGCCGGTCTCAGGGCTGATTAGAATAAAGCGTTTCAAAAGATAGTTAATCTTCTGTCGGGTGGATATGAAAAACCCTCTGTTTGAGCAGAGGGTTTTAGTTTCAGCTTTCCATCTCTTTTTCCAAGCCGGCTTTGAGGCAATCGACTTGGGCTTTGAGGCCTTGATTTTCCCCGACCAAAGCCAAATAGTCGACATGGGCTTCATCCAGCCTGCTTTTTAGCCGCCTAGTATGATATCTTTGCTTGGTTAGGCAAACTAAGCAGATGACCGAAGTTAGGAAGAAAATTAGGACGGCTAAGCTCAGGCTGGCCATGAGCCCGGCCAGGGAAGAAAAGAAAGCCTCCATTTCCATCTGGCTTTCCGGAAACTGGCCAATGGACCAGGCAGAGATCGGCAGGAGCAGCGGCAGGGCGATTAGGTTCACTATTCTTTTCATGATTAAATGGTTTTATATTTCATTAAAGTACTATTCAGCCTGATATATTCTCATTATCCTGGACTAATGTCAATATTTATTTTCTCCTTTGATTATATTATACTCTAATTAGATAAAAAATGCTTTTGCCTGGCCGGCCTGCGGCCTTATTCCGGATATGGTATAATGGGAAGGGAGGATAAGCTAAAGATATGATCGCTTTCTTGAGAGGAACGGTTAAATACAAAGGAAACGGCAACTTCATCCTGGAAGCCGGCGATATCGGCTACCAGGTTTTTGCCAGCGAAAGCCTTCTAGCCGATTTGCGCAGCGGCGCTTCGGCCGAGGTCTATACCCATCACCATGTCCGGGAAGAGGCCAGCGACCTCTATGGCTTCAAGTCGACCGATGATTTGGAGCTTTTCGAGCTCCTGCTGACGGTTTCCGGTATCGGGCCCAAGTCAGCTCTGGGAGTGATGAGCATCGCTTCGGCCGATGATATCCGGGAAGCTATTGTCCGCGGCGATGCCAACCTTCTCACCAAGGTTTCCGGCATCGGCAAGAAGACGGCCGAACGCCTAGTCCTAGAACTTAAGAATAAGGTGAGCCGTGGCAGCGCTTCGCCGACCGCCCTAAATGTCTTAGGCGGCAGCGACGAGATAGACGCGCTTATGTCCCTGGGATACACATTGGGCGATGCCCGTTCCGCTCTTAATCTAGTCGACTCCCAAATAACTGAAAGCGGCGAGAGAGTGAGGCAGGCATTAAAATTGATGAAGAAATAATATCCCATACCCCAGCCTTTTTGGATAAGATAATAAATTTATGGCTAATTTTGAAAAGCGGACCATCACTAAACAAGCGGAAAATTTTCCCGAGTGGTATCAGGATGTTGTCCGGGAAGCAGAACTGGCCGAGAGTTCCGAGGTGCGCGGCTGTGGCATCGTCCGCCCCTACGGTCTCAAGATCTGGGAGCTCATCAAAGCCGAGCTGAGCCGGCGCCTGGAAGATGACGGCGTCGAGAACGTATATTTTCCCATCTTCGTTCCCTTGGAAAACCTGGAAGCCGAAAAGGACCATGTCGAAGGCTTCTCGCCAGAATTAGCTATCGTCACCCATGGCGGCGGGGAAGAGCTGGCCAACAAGCTGGCCATTCGCCCGACAAGCGAAGCGGCCATGTACCGGACCTACGCCCGCTGGATCCAGAGCTACAAGGATTTGCCCCTGCGCCTCAACCAATGGGCCAATGTTGTCCGCTGGGAGAAGCGGCCGCGGGCTTTCCTGCGCTGGAGCGAATTCCTCTGGCAGGAAGGGCATACCGTTTTTCCGGACGAAGTTTCAGCCCGGGCGGAAACCGAGAAGATGCTTTCTGTCTACCAAGACATATATGAGTTCATGGCTATCCCGACCTTTGCCGGACGAAAATCGGAGAATGAAAAGTTCGCTGGCGCCGTCACCACCTTGACGGCTGAAGTCATGGCCAGAGACGGCAAGGCCATTCAGGGAGCCACCAGCCATTATTTGGGAACGAATTTTGCCTCGGTCTTCGGCGTTAAATATCTTGGGCCGGACGGACAGCCTCATTTGGCCCATCAAAACAGCTGGGGCCTTTCCTGGCGGGCGGTCGGAGCCGTGGCCATGGTCCATGGCGACGACAATGGCCTGCGTCTGCCACCGAACATCGCTCCATATCAAATAGTTATCGTGCCGATATACAAGGATGAGGCCGGGCGCAGTCAGGTTCTGGAATTCTGCCAGGGCTTAGTCAAGCGTTTGAAGAAGAAATACCGTCTCAAGCTGGATGACCGCGACGGCCAGACTCCGGGCTACAAGTTTAATCACTGGGAAGTGAGGGGCGTGCCGGTCCGCTTGGAAATCGGGCCTAAGGAAGCGGCCGAGGGCCGGGTGACTGCTTTCCGGCGGGACGACGGCAGCAAGGAATCAATCGCTTTGACTGACCTGGAATCTGGCCTGCGCCGCTTGATGAAGGCTATCCATAAGAATTTGTACCGCCAAGCCAAGGATTTTGCCAAGAGCCGTATATATAGGATAAAGAGCTGGGAGGAAATAGATGACCGCTCTGGCTGGTTCGAAGCCAGTTGGTCGGAGGATCCGGAATCAGAGCGAAAATTAAAAGAGCGCTTTGGCATGGTTTCCCGAGTGCTTCTCCCTGAGCAGGCGGCCAAAGGCCCGCGTCAGAAGAAATGTTTCATCACCGGCCAGCCGGCCAAGCACGATTGGCTCTTTGCCAAGTGTTATTAATTTATTGAAATATGGCTATGTTTGATAAGCTGCTAGGAAAATTCAGCCATGACTTGGGAATCGATCTGGGCACCAGAAATACTCTGGTCTATGTCGCCGACAAGGGCATCGTTATCAACGAGCCGAGCGTCGTGGCGATAAACAAGCGGACTAATGAGATTCTGGAAGTAGGAGAGGCGGCCAAGAAGATGGTCGGCAAGACTCCGGGCCACATCGAAGCGGTCAAGCCCTTGGTTGACGGAGTAATTTCTGATTTTGAAGTGACCGAGAAGATGCTCAAGTATTTCATTGAAAAGGTCCAGGCTGACAATTTTTCCCTTATCCCCCGGCCGCGGGTGGTCATTGGCATTCCGCTTGATTTGACCGAGGTGGAAAAGAAGGCGGTGGAAGATGCGGCTAAATCAGCCGGCGCCCGCAAGGTCTATTTAATAGAAGAAGCCATGGCTTCGGCGATTGGCGCCCGTCTGCCGGTTATTGATGCGACTGCGACCATGATAGTCGATATTGGCGGAGGCACTACCGAGATTGCCGTCATTTCCTTGGGCGGCGTCGTTACCTGGAAGTCGCTCAAAGCGGCCGGGAACGAATTCGACAACAACATCATTGAATACGTCAGGGAAGAATTCAATATCCTGATTGGCGAACAGCTGGCTGAGAGCATCAAGGTGGCCATCGGTTCGGCCATGCCGCTTGACGAGCCCAAGGAAATGGAGCTGCGCGGCCGCGATCTTCTTAACGGTCTGCCCAAGGCGATTATGATTAACGACAAGCAGGTCAGGGAGGCAATTAGCCGGACAGTGACCCGGATTATTGAAAACATCAAGACGATTTTAGAAACGACGCCACCGGAGTTGGTCTCAGACATTTATGAGCGCGGCCTCTATCTCTCCGGCGGCGGGGCCTTGCTGCGCGGCCTGGACAAGGCGATTTCCGCCGCCGCCAAGATACCGGTCAAGATAGTCGACGATCCGCTGACCTGCGTCGCCCGCGGCACCGGGCTTTTGCTCAGTAACAAGGAGCTGCTTGAGAAAGTCGTTCTGCCCACGGTCGGGGAATAAAGGCATTAAGGCAATATGGCTTTTAAAATAAAGCGGAACAATCCGGTTTTCATTTTTCTAGTAGTTTTCGGGCTGCTTCTTTTTTTACATAACCTTGGCATTCTCCGTCCTCTGGAAAATCTACTCGCTTCCTTATCCAAGCCTTTAAATATCAAGTTATATGGTTTAGCGTCCAGTTGGCCGGCCCGAGAAGAGAAGCGCGAGCGGGAAGCTCTCGAAGCGGAGATTGCCGGCCTGAAAGAGGAGCTTGCCAGACTCAATGTGGCCAATTCCCGCTATCAGGACATTGCCGCAGAAAACGCCAAGCTGCGCGGTCAGCTTGATTTCGCTCAGACCAGCGCTTGGCGTAGCATTTTAGCTGACATTATCGCTAGGGAAAGCTCAGCCGCCGGGGAAGAGAGGCAGGATTTGATAATAGACAAGGGGAGCCAGGACGGCCTGCGTCCCGGTTTAGCTGTCATCAGCGAGACCGGCGCCGTAGTTGGCAAAGTCGTCGAAACCAAGAGTAAGACGGCCAAGATCTGCCTGACGGTCAGCCCCGACTGCCAGCTGGCGGCTGCGGTGCAAAACAGCAGTCGTACCCAAGGTTTGACTGACGGCGACTTAGGTTTGACCATTAAGATGGAATATATCCCTCAATTGGAAGAAATCGCCGCTGGCGATCTGGTTATCACCTCCGGCCTGGGCGGCGATATTCCTCGCGGATTGCTTATTGGCCGGGTGGCCAGCGTCGCCAGCGAAAATAACGATGTCTGGCAGTCGGCGACCATTGAGCCGTTGATCGACTTCAACGATTTAACGGTTGTTGGCATCGTCTTGCCTTGATTTATGTGGAGACGGATTTGGCAAATTTCATTTTTCGTCATCATCGTTTCTTTGGCGGCGTTGGCGCAATTCTCCTTGGTTCCGGCTTGGCCGGGATTTCTGGCCTATATCAATCTCGGTTTGATTATATTGATTTTCAGCCTTTTCTTTTTTGATTTTCGTGGCGCTCTTTTGGCCGGCTTGGTTTTTGGATTCTGGCTGGATTTCCTGTCTTTCCGCTTTTTCGGCTTTTATCTCCTCAGCCTCTTTTTAACTCTGCTTATTTCCGCCTGGCTCCTGCGCGATCGCCTGACTAACCGTTCCCTTTATTCTTTCAGCGCCCTTCTGCTCATTGCCACTTGGCTGTATAATTTTTTAGCCGCCATTCTTTTTGAGATCTTTGAAGCCAACCAGGCCTCATTTTTTCTCTTCCGAGGAGACTTTTGGAAATCCGGGCTTTATCAATCGGCCTGGGGCCTGCTGGCGGCCGTTTTTTTCTTCCATTTGGCTGCGGCTTTGACTAAGCGGTTCAAGCCGTTTTTCTTGGATAAGCAGGGCGGATTGTGATATTATTTAAAAGCATATCAAGCGTATGGCTAAAAACTATAAATACGATTTCGTTGCCGTTGGCGGCGCCACCCAGGATATCTCCTTCTTTACCGATGCCGGGATAGTTTTGGATAACCGTCATGACATTTTGCGCCAGAAACTCCTGGCTTTTGAGCAGGGGGCGAAGATAGGTATAGACAAGTTCCACTACACTTATGGCGGCGGAGCGGCTAATGCCGCGGTCAATCTGGCTAATTTTGGTTTCCGCACCGTTTGTATTGCGGCTCTGGGCGACGATGCGCCCGGGCAAGACATCAGGCGCAATCTCAAAGGCCGAGGGGTCAGCCTGGCCGGCCTGAAGCTTATCAAGGGGCAGGACAGCGGTTTTTCCTTTATTCTCATATCCCCGGGCGGAGAAAGAATCATCTTCAGCCAGCGCGGCGCCAATACCCATCTCCGCCTTGCTTCGGCTGAATTAGCCGTTCTTGGGCAAGCCCGCCAAGCCTATATCGCTTCCTTGTCTGGGGACTGGCTGGCAGTCTTGAAGAAGGCTTTTTCCGTGCCGGGATTGGAGATAAGCTGGAATCCGGGCGCGGCTCAATATGCCGCCGGGCTCAAGAGGCTGGCGCCGTTTATTCGGCGGACAAAAGTTTTTGCCTTAAATCAGGACGAAGCGACCGAGCTGGTGCTTAGCTCCCGGCCGGGCTTAGGCCGGCCTTGGCTGAATCGGGTTGATAATCTGCTTAGGGAAATCAAGTCTTTCGGCCCCCAAATAGCCCTGATTACCATGGGCGCTAAGGGCGTGGCCGCCTATGACGGACGCAAGATATACCGCCACGCCATCCTCAAGGAGAAGAAGCGCTTGGATACCACAGGCGTCGGCGACATTTTTAATTCTTCCTTTGTCGCCGGCCTGGCGCTCTATAATGGAAATATCAGCCAAGCCCTGAATTTGGGATTGAAGAATACGGCTTCTAAGATAGGACATTTGGGCGCCCAGAACGGGTTGATAAGATTAAATAAATAGTTTCTATGGAAATAGACGGAGTCATCATCAGGAAGCTTGAACGCTACAGCGATGAACGCGGCTGGTTGGCTGAGATTTTCCGTTCCGATGATTTAGATTTTGTTCCGGCCATGGCCTATCTGAGCCTGACCGAGCCGGGCGTTATTCGCGGCCCACACGAGCACGCTTTCCAAAGCGATTGCTTTGTCTTCGCCGGACCGGGGCAGTTCCGCCTCTATCTTTGGGACAGGCGTGAGAGCTCGCCGACTCAAGGCCAATCTTTGGTTTTAGAGGCCGGCGCAGACAAGCCCACTCTGGTCATTGTTCCGCCCGGCGTCGTCCACGGCTATAAATGCATTTCTCAGATTCCGGCCTTGAGCATTAATCTGCCGGACAAGCTCTATCGCGGGCAGGGAAAACAGGAGGAGGTGGACGAGATCCGCTGGGAAAACCGGGCGGACAGCCCTTATCAAATAGAATAATATGTGTATTTTTTGCCGCATCATCAGCGGGGAGCTGCCCGCGTATAAAATCTACGAAAATGATAGGGTCTTGGCTTTTTTAGACATCAACCCAGTCAGCTCTGGACATACACTAGTCATTCCCAAGGCTCATGTTGAGGATATTGAATCAGCTAGCTTTGAAGATATGCAGGCCATTGCCTTGGCGATTAAAGAAATCGGTCGGCTTCTCAAAGAAAAGCTGGGCTGCCCGGCCTATAATGTCAGCCAGAACAACGGGGCGGCCGCCGGCCAGGAAGTGCCGCACCTCCATTTCCATCTCATTCCCCGCCATGAAGACGACGGGCTGAAAGCCTGGCCCCAGCATCCATATCATCCCGGGGAAGCTGAGGCGGTGTCAGCTAAGTTAAACGCCCGAATATGAGACTGCTCGTTACCGGCGGCGCCGGCTTCATCGGTTCCAACTTCATTCATTATTGGCTTTCTGCCCATCCGCAAGACAGCATGATTAATTTAGATAAACTGACCTATGCCGGCAATTTGGCCAGCCTGGAAGATATTGCAGCGAATCCGAATTACCGTTTTGTCCAGGGAGATATAGTTGACGCGTCTTTAGTGGATGATTTATCAGGGGCAGTCGATATCATCGTCCATTTCGCGGCTGAGAGCCATGTCGACCGTTCCATTGCTGACAGCGCCGATTTCATTCGGACCAACGTCGAGGGCACGCGCGTCCTTCTGGAGGCAGCTCGCCGCCATAATTTAAGATTCCATCATGTTTCGACCGATGAGGTTTTCGGCTCGCTCGGCCCGGCTGATCCGAAGTTCAATGAAAATACCCCCTATGATCCCCGTTCTCCCTATAGCGCTTCTAAGGCGGCCTCCGACCACCTGGTCCGCGCCTATTTTCATACCTACGGCTTGCCGGCGACCATTTCTAACTGCTCCAATAATTACGGCCCCTACCAGTATCCCGAGAAACTTATTCCGCTGTTTGTCACCAATTTGATCGAAGGCAAGCCCGTACCGGTCTATGGCCAGGGGGCTAATATCCGGGACTGGATCCATGTCGATGATCATAATCGGGGATTAGATCTGATAATCGCCAAGGGCCGGCCCGGGGAAACCTACTGCCTGGGCGGTGACAGCGAGAAAAGCAACCTGGAAATTACCCGCCTTATCCTGGAACTCATGGGGCAGGGAGAGGAAAAGATAGAATATGTGGCCGATCGGCCCGGCCATGACTGGCGCTATGCCATTGATTTCTCCAAGGCCAAGGCGGAACTCGGCTGGGAGCCGCAGATAGGCTTCGCCGAAGGCCTGGCTAGGACCGTCGCCTGGTACCAAGAGCATCCTGGCTGGTGGCAATCCTTAAAAGCTAAACAGAAATAATATATGACAGAAAAAAAGATTTTCATCATTGAGGATGATGCCAATATCCTCTACGGCCTGGAGTCGCAGTTCGCGGCCGAAGGCTTTGAAGTCGAAACCAGCGCCGGGGACGAGGAGGCCAATGAGATCATGGACAGAATCAGGGAATTCGATCCCGACTATTTTGTTCTTGACCTCATCCTGCCCAAGCTAGATGGCTTTGATGTCGTTAAGCGGATCAAGGAAGACCCGGAATTCGGCGACAAGGAAATTTTTATCTTCACCGATTTAAGCGACGAGGACAGCCGCAGCCGCAGCCTGGAACTCGGGGCCGACTATGTCTTTTTCAAAGACGAATTCGATACCTTCCAATTCGCTGAAAAAGTCATCAAGATAATTGCTAACCAGGATAAGCAGGCAGAGGCTGACGAAGAGGAAGGCTACGAAGAATAATTTGACTAAAAGCAGGAAAGATACTAAGATGGATTAGTATTATTTTTATGTTTATCAAACGGATCGGCATCGATCTTGGCACAACCTATACCCTAGTCCACTTGCCCAAGCGCGGCATCGTAATCAACGAGCCGAGCGTCGTTGCCGTATCCGTCAGCGACAAGAAGATCCTGGCCGTGGGCAACGAGGCTAAGGACATGCTTGGCCGGACGCCTGACACCATTATTGCCGTCAAGCCACTTAAAGACGGAGTAATTGCCGACTATCGGGCGACCGAAGCCATGATCCGCTATTTTATCAATAAGACCCTGGGCGGCCTGCGTTTCCTTCGTCCTGAGGTGATGGTGGCGGTGCCGGCCGGGATTTCTTCCACCGAGCGCCGGGCGGTCATTGAAGCGACTATTGCCGCCGGAGCCAAAGCCGCCTATATCATCAAGGAGCCGGTGGCGGCGGCCATTGGCGCCGACATTCCCATCGGCTCGGCTACCGGGCATATGGTGGTGGACATCGGCGGCGGCACGGCTGAGATGGCCGTTATTTCCCTGGGCGGAGTGGTCGCCTCTACTTCAGTCCGGGTGGGAGGCAACAAGTTCGACGCGGCTATCTTGGAGTATGTCAGGAAGAAATATAATCTGGCCATCGGCGAAAGGACGGCGGAAGAGATAAAGATAAATATCGGTTCGGCTCTTTATATGGAGGACAAGCTTTATCTGGAAGTGCGCGGCCGAGATATCGTCACCGGTTTGCCGCGGACCATTACCGTTTCCAGCGATGATGTCACTGAATCCATCCAAAACGAGCTGGAAGCGATTATGGCGGCCATCAAACGGGTTTTGCACAAGACCCCGCCCGAGCTTTCGGCCGATATCATCGACAAGGGTATAGTCCTGACCGGCGGCAGCAGCTTGCTGCGAAACATCGATCAATTAGTTTCCCGCACGACCGGCGTGCCGGCCTATGTGGCCGATGACGCCATGCTCTGCGTTGCCCGGGGCACGGGCATCGCTTTGGAGAACCTGGATTCTTACAAGAGGAGTATATTAGCGACAAAGTAGGGAAGAGCTGGCACTGCGCCGGCTCGCTTTTTTATGGTCATAGGCATAGACGCTTCGCGTGCCAACCGAGAGAAGAAAACCGGTACCGAATGGTACTCTTTTTACGTCATTAAGCATCTGGCCGAGATTGACCATAAGAACCATTATCGTCTTTATCTCAACGAGCCGGCCCGGCCGGATTTAATCGCCGCCGTCAAGCATAATCCTAACTTTTCCCTGAAATTTCTGGCTTGGCCATTTTATTCTTTCTGGACCCTGGGCCGCCTGAGCTGGGAAATGCTCTGGCGCCGCCCCGATGTTCTATTCATCCCCGCCCACACCTTACCCCTCTTTTATCCCCGCCGGACAGTTAATACCATCCATGACATCGCCTTTGTCCGGGAACAGAATCTCTATCGTTCCCAGAAGCCGAAAACCGATTGGCCGGTTTCCCGGAAGATAATTAATGTGCTGATTAGGCTTTTTACCCTGGGCAGATACGGCTCCGCCTCAGTTGATTATCTTTTCTGGTCAACCGCCTTTGCCCTGAGCCACGCCAGGAAGATAATCACCGTTTCAAATTTCACCAAACAGGAAATATTACTCGCCTATCCCAGGGCTAAAGCGGAGAAAATAAAGGTTGTTCATAATGGCTATAACGATTCTTTGTATCGGCCAATAGATGACAAGGGGAAGGTGGCGCCTGTCTTGGAGAAGTATGGCCTGGAAGCCCCATATTTCCTCTATGTCGGCCGCTTGGAGAAGAAGAAGAATACTCCGGCTTTGATTGAGGCTTTATCAATTTTGCGAGACAGCCATCCGGAGATAAAAGAAAAATTAGTATTAATCGGCGATGCCAGTTTCGGCTTTGATGAAGTCAAATATGCTATTGAGGAATTCAACCTCAACAGCCAGGTGCAGATGCCGGGCTGGGTGGAAGAAGCCGACATGCCCTATATTTTTGCCGGTGCCAGCGCCTTTATTTTTCCCACCAAGCACGAAGGTTTCGGCATTCCTCTGATTCAGGCTCTGGCCTGCGGTTTGCCGACGGCTGTTTCCGACATCCCAGTGCTTCGGGAGGTAGCCGGTGAATCGGCTCTCTTCTTTAACCACTATGACAAGAAACAGATTGCCGAGGCCATGTACCAGGTAGTCGCCGATCAGGGGCTACGTCGCCAGCTCAGGACGCTTGGGCTGGAGCGGGCCAAGCAGTTCAGCTGGAAGAGATGCGCTAGAGAGACTTTAGCCGAATTAGAAGACATGTGAAGGGTTGTTTGAAAAAAGGAAGCATTTAGGCTATGATGGAGATGTTATATGAGAAAAGCGATAACATCTTTTTTTGTAGTTTTCACTCTGTTTTCCGGCTTGTCAGCCGGGCCGGTTCAGGCTGGCCTCAGCCCCAATGATCCGTATTATAAGAACCAATGGTATCTGCCAAAGATATCCGCTGATAGCGCCTGGGTCAAGGTTTCCGCCAGTCCCGACATGGTCGTGGCCGTGATAGATTCCGGGGTCGATATCGACCACCCCGATTTGGAAGAGAATGTCTGGCGTAATCCGGGAGAGATTCCAGGCAACGGCTTGGATGATGATAAGAACGGCTTTATCGACGACATCCAAGGCTGGGACTTCGTTAACAACGAGGCGGATCCTTCCCCTAAATTCAAAGATGGCTGGACCGAATCAGGCATTAACCATGGGACTATCATCGCCGGCATAATTTCTGCCAGCACCAACAATCAGCGGGGCGTAGCCGGCGTGGCCTGGCAGACTAAAATAATGCCGCTTAAAGCCATCAACGACCGAGGCGATGGCCGGGTGAGCGATGTAGTCAGAGCGATAGATTACGCGGTTAATAACGGGGCGGATATTATCAATTTAAGTTTTGTCAGCCTTAGCTATAATGATTCGATGCAGGAAGCTATTCGTCGTGCCCATGCCGCCGGCCTGATGATAGTAGCCGCGGCTGGGAACGAGCAGAGCGGCGGCCAGGGATACGATATTGATAAGCAGCCGATTTATCCGGCCTGCTATGACGGTCGCCTGGTTGGAGAAAATATGGTTATCGGCGTAGCTGCGACCGATGCCTTGGATCAGAAAGCGGATTTTTCCAGCCATGGCTCCCGCTGCGTCGATATTGCCGCTCCCGGCATCAGCTTCTTCAGCACGGTTGTGGCTGGTTCGGACAAGGAAGCGCCGAGCAAGGCCTATGACGGCTATTGGTCCGGCACTTCCATGGCCGCGCCTCTGGTGAGCGGGGCGCTCGCCCTTATCGCCCAAGCTAATCCGGAATTGAGCCGGCGGGAAATAGTTAACATTCTTTTTGCTTCCACTGACAGCCTTAGCCGTCTTAACCCAGAATATTTAGGCGAGCTGGGAAACGGTCGCCTCAATTTAAACAAGGCGGTCAGCCTGGCCAAGGATGAATTATATAGCCGTCTAAGCCGCTTGCTCCTCGCCCCTTTATCTTCCAGCGCTCCTCTGCGCCTGGCTGGCACCGGGGGAGAAACCGCCGCCGAACTCATTCCAGCTAAGGACTATCGAGCCGGCCGCAGCCTGGCAGCCGGCGATATAAACGGCGACGGCTTGCAGGAAATAGTGGTTGGGGCGGCTAAAGGTGAAGAGGCGAAGATTTTGGTCTTTGACCAGTCAGGCAAGAAAATAAAGGAATTTCAGGCCATACCAAAGCCTTTTCAGGGCGGGCTCAACCTGGCAGTTTCCGATATTAACGGCGACGGCCGCGATGAGATTTTGGCTGTCCCGGCTTCTAGCGGCGAAGCTTTGGTGCGGATATTTGATTTTAGCGGAAGGCAACTCTCCAGCTTCTATATCGCTGCCCGCTCCTGGCAAGGCGGCTTCAGTTTGGCGGCCGGAGATTTGGACGGCAAGGGCGGGCGGCAGATAGTGGTCGGCTTCGGTTCCGGCCTGGAGCCTCAGGTGAGGATATTCCGTCCCGACGGCAAGCTCTTGGGCGCCTTTTTCGCCTATGAAAGGAATTTCCGGGGCGGGGTCAATGTGGCTGTATCAAATTTGGACGGGCGGCGCGATCGCAGCCGATCAGAAATTGTTGTCGCGCCGGGACCGGGCCGGTTGCCGGAGATAAAGGTATTCGACCATCATGCGCTTCTCAAGAGCCGCTTCCTCGGCTATGGCCGCAATTGGCAGGGCGGAGTAAAAGTAGCGGCCGGGGATGCCAATAACGACGGGCGGGGAGAAATTATCTTAGGGGCTTATCCCGGGGCCGCGCCCCATGTCAGGATATTCGATATCCAGGGTCAGCTTCTGGAATCTTTCTATGCCGCTGACGAGGGCTTCAAAGGCGGCGTTAATGTTGGTATAATTAAGGTGAACAATTAAAATATGCCCAAGCAGCTAATTTTCGACAAGAAGAACGTTCTGGTGGCCGGCGGCGCCGGCTTTATCGGCTCGCATCTCTGCGACCGCCTGGTCAGGGAGGCTAAAGTAATCTGTATCGACGATTTTATTTCCGGCACGGAAAAGAACATTGATCATCTTTTAGCCAATCCCAACTTCGTTTTTATCAAGCACGACCTTGCCCAGCCGATAGATCTGGCTGCCCGGCCGGAATTGTCCGCTTTCAAGGTCGAGTTTCAGGGAGTCCAGGAGATATATAATCTGGCCTGTCCGATGTCGCCTCGCCATTTCCTAGATAATCGCCTGGCCATCCTTCAAGCCAATTCCCACGTCATGTTCAATCTGCTGGACATGGCCGTAAAATATCAGGCCAAATTCATGCACTTTTCTTCTTCTGTCGTCTATGGCTTGCGCCAAGGGAATGATCCGGGGCAGAAGCTTAAGGAAAGCGAGCTGGGATCGGTTGATCAGCTTTCCGAGCGCAGCGCCTATGATGAAGGCAAGCGTTTTGCCGAGACCATTGTTTCAAACTACCGCTCCATCCATGGTATTGATACTAAGATCATGCGCCTCTTCCGCACCTATGGCCCCCGTATGGAGCTAGATGACGACCAGCTCATTCCGGATTTTGTCAATAACGCCTTGGAAGGGCGAGACCTGGTTATCTATGGAGATGAGAAATTTTCCTCTGCTTTCTGCTACATCGATGACGCCTTGGACGCGACCCAGAAATTTATGGAGACCAATCTGGCCGGCCCGCTTAATATTGGCTCCGATGTGGATGTCAATCTAACCGATCTGGCCAAGATAATCATCCGTGAGACTGGCTCCGCTTCTAAGATTACCTATGCTGAAGCGCGCCTTTTTGTCAGCGGCCTGCGCCTGCCGGACATTTCCCAAGCCAAGAACGCCTTAGGCTGGATGCCAGTGGTCACCCTGGAAAACGGCTTGAAGAAGACCATCTTTGACATTTCCGCCAACAAGCGTTTGCACGGGCTTAATGTGTAGGAAATATATTTGGATATATAAAAGCCGCTCCTTTTTGGGGAGCGGCTTTTGGTATTTATTAAATTAATTTAGAACATTGATTTTAGTGCTTCCTTCAAACTCCCTTTATCTCCGCCACTAAATAACCTATCGTTTTGTCCGATTGCCTCTTTGGTACCGCCGAGATCTGAGGCCAGCACCCTGAGCCCGGCGGCCTGAGCCTGCTTGATGACTGTCGGATAGTTTTCATAGCAGAGGGAGGGCAGAACAAGCAGGCTGGCTTCCTGCATTAAATCTAACATCGCCTTTTTATTAAGGCGCCCTTGAAAAACTATTCGCTTATCCCCCTCAGCCTTTTGTTTCGCTTTTTCCAGCAATTTGCCGTCACCGACAATATCCAGCCTGAGCTCGGGATCAGGCATTTCCCGGAAGGCGTCTAGAAGAAGGAAGATGCCTTTGTGTTTTTCTATCTGGCCGACAAAGAGCAGGCGCTTGGCTTGGTGCCGGTTCTCGTTAGCAATGCCCTTAGCTTCAAAGGGCCTGATTTCGGTCTCGGCCTTTTTAAAGAAGCCGCGTTTTAGGTGCTCGTCCAGGAGCCAGCGGGAAGGGGATATAACTTTAGCCGTCTTTTTGAAGCAGGATTTTGTCAGGGATTGGTATAGCTTGGCGAACAGAGAATCCAAGATTCTTTCTCGGCCTTTAAAGACAAGGCCAGAGGGGTGGAGGAGCTGGATGTCATGGAGAAAATGCTCTTGCTGAATACCTTGCCTAGCCAAGACGCGGGGGATATTCCAACCCAGACCCATCAGGTTATGGGTCAGGGCCAGATTCGGCTTTTCTGTCTCTATTGCCTCGATTATTTTCTTGGCTCTGAGGGAACAGAATTGCCCCAATTGCCAGAGCAAGCGCCCTAGCCAAGGAAGATCGGCCAGTTTGAGATAGCGGGAAGGAAAACGGTATATGGTCAGTCGGCCGATTTTTTCGCTGTCTTGTTTTGGCCCGGTAGTGAAGAGAATAAGCTCTTCTCCTTGAGATAAGCGCTTTTCAATTTCCGCGCGGACGACCTCTTCGGCGCCGCCGCGGTTGTATGGAAAATATAAATTGTTGAAGATGGCCGTTTTCATATCAACTGAAGATGCGCTTGAGAGACTCGGCCATCCGTTTAATATCATATTTAGCCTCGGCCAGGCGTCTGGCTTTCTTGGCCATATCCTGCCGGAGCAGCTCGTTGTCCATCATGAATTCAATTTTGCGTCTCAGGTCAGCCTCATCCCCGGGAGCGACCAGCAGACCTTCCTGATAGTTAGAGAAGACGCTGCGCACCCCGGGCAGGTCAGAGGCGACAACCGGCAGGCCGCAGGCCATAGCTTCAATCAGTACTAAGCCGAAGGCTTCATTGCCGTTTATAGAGGGCAGG
>ERZ795059.2632-NODE-2632-length-18356-cov-6.124365_pt1 | contig 18356 bp, 13 predicted proteins | sample MGYA00375143_ERZ795059 | MGnify/ENA primary metagenome ERZ795059 (study PRJEB30188, sample SAMN05720168) | activated sludge metagenome | isolation source: Anaerobic digester | place: USA | collected 2015-01-07 ... | reverse complement strand
CGCCAACAAAGATGGCGACACCCGCCAGGGACCCGGCGCGGCATCATACCCCAAGATCGCCACGTCCTTGGCCGGCAGGTGCAACTCGTTCCACAACTCTTGCGAATCGCCGGCACCGGTACACATCGCCGCCGGAGATATTCTCAGGCGGAGCGCCGCTTCCATCGCCAGCGCATTGTCGACCTGCAGATCGGCCACGATCAACTTGGGTTCAGCGCAGCCCGTTCCCAAGAAAAGCACGATCAACAACGGCAACCAATAACGACGCAACGGCGATCCTCACATTATTTGAGCGATGAATTGTTGCACAGGTTTCGGGTGATAAACAAACGGGCGGATCAATCTTGTTGATCGATATCCGTTTTGTCGGGCGGAAAAGAACCGCGGCGGAGCCGGTCGCGCAATTCGAGGTCCAGGCAATCGTCGCTGAACATGTTGCATTCGGAGCATTTGCCGTCGCATTGTCCCATCTTCTGACGCCGGCGCGGATCGGTGTAATGGCGAAGCAACCAGACCGCCGCACCAACGACGATCAAGGCGACGACAATCCATTCCCCATAATGCATGCACGCCCTCCTACCCGATCGCCAGGCGGCCGATCTGATACACAGCGACGGCCAACAGCCAGCCGATCGTCGTCAAGCCGAAAAATTGCAGCAAGGCCCATTTCCACGAGCCCGATTCCTTGCGCATGATCGCCACCGTGGCCATGCACGGCGTGGCGACGAGCAGGAACAGCATCATGACGAATGCCTGTAGCGGCGTGTAATGGCGGCGAAGCGTTTCGCGCAACGAGGTCGAAGTTTCATCGGCCTCGCCCAGCGAAAATACGATGCCTAGTTGGGCAACGAACACTTCCTTAGCCGCGAAGGCGCCGAGCATCGCCGTGGCGATGCGGTAATCCGAACCCATCATCGTGGTCAGCGGCTCGATCAACTTGCCCACACGTCCGGCCAGCGAGTAAGACAAATCGCGCGAGCCATCATCCTCAAGGGTGAGAATCGGTTCATCGGCAAGCGAGCGCTCCGGCGCGCGCGGGAACGAGGTGGCCACCCACATCAAGATGGAAATGGCGAGGATGATCGTTCCCGCCTTACGCACGTAGGACCATGAACGCTGGCCCATTTTAATCGCCACCGAACGCAGGGTCGGCAGGCGATAAGGCGGTAATTCCATAACAAACGGCGCGTCCTCGCCGGCCAGCAGCGTGCTGCGCAACAGCTTGGCGAGCAGCACCGCTAGCATGATGCCGATCACATAGATCAAAAAGAGCATCGGCGCCTGCCAATGCGAGGCAAAAAACGCTGGAATGAGCAACATGTAAATCGGCAAACGCGCACCGCAACTCATCAAAGGCAGCACAAGCATAGTGGTCAGGCGGTCGCGTTCGTTCTCCAACGTACGTGTGGCCATGATGCCCGGCACGGTGCAGCCGAAACCGGTGAGCATCGGCACGAAACTTTTTCCGTGCAGACCGAAGCGGTGCATGAAGCGGTCGACCAGAAACGCTGCTCGCGACATGTAGCCGCTGTCTTCCATCAGCGCCAAGCCGAAAAAGAGCAAAATGATATTCGGCAAAAAGACGAGTACGCCGCCGACGCCGGCAAGCACGCCGTCAACTAACAACGAACGCAACGGCGACTCGCTGCCGGCGGGCCACAGGTTGCCGACCGTCTCGCCGAGATAGCTGAAAAGGGCCTCAATCCAGCGCATCGGCCATTCGCCGACGGTAAAGGTCAACCAGAACAGTACGTACATCGCCGCGAAGAAAATCGGCAAGCCCACGATACGGTTGCACAGAATCGAATCGACGAAATCGGAGGCGGCGCGGGAATCGGCCCGCATTTCGGAAATACGCACTTCGCGCAACAAGCCGGAAATAAAACTGTACCGATTGTCGGCAATGAATAGAATGATATCGGTGCGGCCGACTTTCTCGAGTTCTTCGATTTCCTTTTCCACTTCTGTAAAAACAAAGGCGCTGTCGCCGACCTTGTCACGCAGCCATTGGCTCAGTTCGCCGTCACGTTCGAGCAACTTGACGGCCAACCAACGCGGCGGCGGCGAAGGCTGCGGCAACAACGGAAGCAGTTTTTCTCCCAAGCGCATCACCGCGCGCTCCAGCGGCGGGCCGAAGGAAAATCGTTCGCCGTGCGTGGGATTGAAAAAAGCGCGGCGAATCGCTTCGCGCAAAAGTTTGGTCCCGCCTCCTTTGTGACCGACAGTTTCAACAACGGGAATGCCAAGCAACATCGTCATTAAATCGATGTCCAGTCGCTGGCCGCCAGCGTGCGCCTCGTCGCTCATGTTCAACGCCAATACCGGATTGGCGCCCAGTTCCATCACCTGCACCAACAAGTACAGATTGCGCTCGAGATTGGTGGAATCGGCGACGACCACGACCACGTCGATGTCATCGCGCAGCAGTTCGCGCCTGGCGATGCGTTCTTCCGGCGAATAGGACGAAAGGCTGTAGGTGCCGGGAAGATCAACAACCTCGACATCCAAGTCGCCGTCGCGGTAACGGCCTTCTTTTTTCTCGACAGTGATGCCCGGGTAATTCCCCACGTGCTGATGCGTTCCGGTCAACGCATTGAACAAAGACGTTTTGCCGCAGTTCGGATTGCCGGCCAGGGCGATTTTAATTTTCTTTACTTCCGCTTTATCCGCCGCCATCGCCTCATCACTCACGTGAATCGTCAATTATCGATCAGGCAATTGTCTGTCGTTCAACCAGAATTCCGTTCGCTTCCTGTTTGCGCAGGGAAATGTTGAAACCACGCACTTTTAACCAGATCGGATCGCCCGAGGGGGCGACGCGTTCCACTTCCACCAGGGTTTGCGGCAGCAAGCCCATGTCGATCAGGCGTTGACGCAATGCACCCAGAGCCTTGATATGCAGGATCTTTCCTTTGTCGCCCGGTTCCAACTCGCTGAGCAATGAACTTTCCTGCTCAAGCTCCTGACGCATCTGTGTGTCATGCCGGGCGCATTCTTCCACGCAGGTAGGCAATTCCGGATTGACTTCCGAGCAGTTCTTGAACATTTCCTGCACCTGATTGCCCAGGGGACAAGTGTCCATGAACTCGAAAAAGCGAACAAGGCGATCGATTGTCTGGTCGGAAATGTGGTGCTCGATCTGACAGGCATCCTGCTCGGCGATTTTTTTATCGACATGAAGAAAGTCGCGCAGGAAGCGGCGAAGAATTTCATGGTGGGCGATGACCTTGCGCGCCACCTGCTCACCCTTGGGTGTGAGCTGGATGAATTCTCGTTGGTTGTATACGATTAAATCCAGATCCCGCAGACGATGCATGGCTGGGCTGACTGAAGCCATACGCACGTTACGAATTTTCGCAATATCCTTAACGCGCGCCACCTGTTTATCCCGGATTAGTTCGTAAATCGTCTCGAGGTAATCTTCCAGCGATTCGGTTATCGGTCCGTCATTGGTGTGATGGCCCATCGCCTCTCCATGTTAGTCTTATCTAATTATCGTATACTTCTCGAAGTTGTCAAGCATAATTTTGGTCATAACACACCAGTTGCGACAAAATCTCATCAACAATCCGACAATAATAGATTGTGATAATGGTTAGTTACAAATTATTTCGGCGGAAGATCGATTTGCTCAAATGCTCCGGGAACCTGATAGCGTTGGGCCATATCAACATACAATTGCTTACCATAGCTCCAGATCATCCGGTGCTTTTCCTCAATATCGCCAATCACCCGTACCGGTACGCCGACCGCGACTTTACCAGGCGGCACTTCCTGGGAATTGCGCACCAGGCCCATTTCACCGATGATCGTCCATTCGCCGACATGGCTGTAATCGCTAATCAAAGCACGCATGCCGATCACCGCGTTATCGCCAATGGTCGCATTGTGGATCACAGCGCCATGCCCGACTGTGACGTACTTACCGATCGTCGTTTTGTCCGCGGGGCGGGCGTGAACGATCACCCCCTCTTCCAGAGCCGTTCCTTCACCGACATGGATGGTTCCGTAGTCGCCACGTAAAATGGCGCCATGACCGATATAGGCATTTTTGCCGATGTGCACATCGCCGATAACCAACGCAGACTCAGCAATAAAAGCGGTAGGATCCACCTGAGGCTCGCGCCCTTCAAAGCGAAACAGCGCCACTTGCTTACTCCCAATTCGATTATTAAATTTGTTCTAACTATAGGAATATCAAAAAATATTCCAATGGGCGACCAGTAAAAATAAAAAAATTTATTGCGCGGACATCTTGTGAAAATTATAACGAATTCGTTGACATATTTTTCCATCGATCTTTTTGTCACTTCCATTGACCGATGATACAAAAAGGCATTTTTTTGCTGCTGCTCTTTGGTGGAGGCGACGATAACTGGATTGAATGCGAAGGAGCGTAGCGCTGTAACCTGAAAGTTCAATAGGAAGTGGAAAGACCAAAAGGGAGGCAAAAATGGCAGCGGATCCCAACATGACCATCCTGTGTGTCGACGATTTTTCGACAATGCGCAGAATCATCAAGACTTTGCTCAAGCAGTTGGGTTTCAAGAACATTTTGGAAGCCGACGATGGCTCAACAGCCCTCCAAGTCTTGCAGTCGCAAAAAATCGACTTCGTCATTTCCGATTGGAATATGCCGAAGATGACCGGTCTTGATCTGCTCAAGACCATTCGTTCCGCAGACGACTGGAGAAACATGCCGTTCCTGATGGTCACCGCTGAGGCAGAAAAAGAAAGTATTATCGCTGCAGTACAAGCCGGCGTGAGCAATTATGTGGTTAAGCCGTTCAAAGCGGAAGTGTTGAAGGAAAAAATCGAAAAGATATTCGGGGTGTAAGACAATACACGATTCCCAATGAAATATCTTTTAAAGTCATCTGATTCCGGTATAGAAAAACGGAAAAAAATCCGATAACTAGAAAATGATCGAAGGTGTAGGGACCTGACGATTATCTCGATCGGATTGAGCGACGATTTCTATTTCTATAAGCACTCGGATTGCAGGTGAGGTTTTCGACCCAAGGGAAGGAGGGTCAGGATGTCGGCCAGGAAACGCACCATTTTGGTCATTGAGGATGAAAAGACCATTTCAGACTTAATCTGTTGCATCCTCAATCGTTCAGGTTACGTCACCGCCACCGCGGCTACGGGAGCGGAAGCGGTAATGCTCCTGGAGAAAATGAACGACTCCGTCGACTTGATCATTATCGACTACAATTTGCCCGATATTACCGGCCGTGAAATGATTGATCGGGTGGGAACAATCTTACCCAGAAGCCGAATTATCGTCACCAGCGGATATTTGCCTGAGATGCTGGAGGGAATGGATTCGGACCATGTGTACGGTTTTCTACAGAAACCGTTCAACATTGCCCAAGTGAAGCGTCAGGTGGCCAACGCGTTGAATTAGGAATCAGGCGCACGACGAAGATAGTACATAAGCAGTAGCAATAGCATTCCGGCGACTACCGCCCCGCCGCCGATAGTCCATTGTATCCATCTTTTGTCATCATTCCCCGATACAGTTGCCGCCAGAGCAATTGCCTCCGCCAACTGATTTTCCACTTCATCTATACCGAACAACACCATCCGGTCCAACGCAACAATCGGGGTCGGGCCATCGCGATCGGTCAGCGCGGCCAGCATTGCCTGGTTTTGGGCATCGTCTACAGAACGATACGTCGCCAGGATGGTGCACTTGAGTTCCTCCGCCATCGCCGGGAGCAATTCCTCCAATTCGTTGCATTCATCGCAATGGGGAGCGAAAAAGACAGTCAACGCCGCCGTTTTCGGTCCATGGGCATAGCTGCGGATGAAGGTCGCGGCCTTCGCCTCGTCCAGATGCGTGGCGGTTTCGGCAAGCGAAACCTCGTAAAAACTTTCCCCGAACGAGTTGATCGCCTGCACGCTCGCCGCATAATCGTCGGTCTCGATTAAAAGGAAATGATGAATCGCGTTGTAGTAGCGAAAGGTTCCTTCTTGCGGCTTTTCAGCGTTGAGAGCCGCTCCGCCCCCGCCGTTCGTAAAATAGTGCACTCCGTTGTGGACCTTGTGCGAAAAAAAATGAGCGCCGGAAAAAACGGCATTCACTTGAAACGCTTCGAAGATCGGTTGAAAGGTTCGGCGAATCGCAGACGGAGTTTTACCGTTAACTTCATAAACCGGCTCGTGCATCACCACGAAAAGATAGCGGCTGCCCCGTGCTCGCGCCTGCGCCAGATCCTGTCGTAACCATTGCGCTTGCGCGCCTTCAGAAGCGGTTTGTGCCGCCGGTTGCGAGGCCGACTCCCATAGATTAAGGACAACCACATGCGCATTGCCGCGATCGAAACTGTACCATCCGTTCCCACGCAACAACGGGAATAGACGGCGCATCAGGGCGTCGGGTTGATCGCTTTGGCCGATCGCCGGATACAATGGCGCGGTGGCCAACACACTTTGTTCCAAGTGAAAAAAGTTGGCCCACAAGGAAAGATCGTCACCCTTTTCGATGAAATCGCCCGTGTGCACGATCGCGTCGGGGACGACCGATTCGCGCAACGATTGCACCACCTCGCGATGGGCCAGATCGAAGCTGTCGTCGCCGCTGCGCGTATCGCCGTAAATCACCAGGGTTGTTCGGCGGCTCGATGCAGTGACAAAACTCGGCCACGGCTCAGAAGTGAGCGTTTGTCCGTTTACCACAATTGCATATTCGTATTGAATGTCGGGCTGTAAAGCGTCGAAAACGACACACGCCGGTTGTTGCTCGGCAACCAGCGACGCCTCGCGCGGCTCCTTCCCCTCATCGCGCAAATACACGGTGTAACGATCCTGCTCTTCCAGGTAAGCGCAAACGTACATGACATCGGGGGCGGTCGCTTGCAGGTAGGGACCGAATTGCAGATCGGCGTGAGCCGCGCCGGTAAAAAACACAAAAAATAAAAGCGGCAGCAGACGTTTCATCACCCTTCCGTAAGTCGCGTCAGCATTTCAGTCAATGCCGCCTGTTCGTCTTCGCCAAAAACTTGGAAGGAAGAGAGAACGCGACCGTCGACGCCGATGACGAACGTAGCCGGCAAAGCCTGTACGCCGTACGCCTGCATGATGCCCTGCCCCTCATCAAGCAAAAACGGATAGGGTATGGCGAGCCCGGAGGTCATGGAGCGCACACGTTCGGCATTTACCGGATCAACCACGACACACAATACGGTGATGCGGTCGGCGAAGCGTTGTTGCACTTCGCTCAACAATGGCATTTCGTCGCGGCAGGGCGCACACCAAGTGGCGAAGAAAGTAAGCACCACGGGCCGTTGGAGTTCGGCGTTAAGATAGACCGTGCGGCCGGTCAGATCATCGGCGCGAAAATCAGGCGCCTCGCGTCCGGCGCTCAACGGTGCGGAAGGCCGTTGGCAAGCTGCCAGCAGAAAGCAAATTACCAGCGCGACCGTCAATCGCATTGTTGTTCGCTCACTGTCCATCGCTCACAACCCGAATACATACAGTTGATGAAAATGATACAGCAGCAAAAACAACATCGCCGGCGGCGCCGTCAGCGCATGCGCCATCACGACGATCATCCGTCCGCGCCGCGACATTCCGGCCAAGGCATTGTTCCATAACACCAACGCCGACGTGCCCGTCGCCATCGCGGCGACCGGCGGCAAAAGGATGTTCGTTCGTTCGTAGGTCAAGAAAAAAAACAGGCCGCCCGCGAATCCAAACAAGGTCAACACGACAATGGCAGTCAACCAATCACGCTTGGACGGGATCACCCGCCAGAAAAACGACAGCAACAGCCATCCACCTAAAATCATCCAGGCGGCGTACCGATTTTGTTCGCGGCCGATGTTGCGGTCGGACTTACGCAGCTTGTCTTTCACCGACAGATGAAAGTTCGCCGGCACCACGGCGAGCGCTTGATTATAAGCAGTGATCGCCTGCCGGTATTCCTTGGCCCGATAGTGAATATCCCCCAGCGCGATCGCCGCCATGGCCGCGTTTTCGCTTTGCGGAAAACGATCGATGAGAGTCCGGTAATGCGCTTGCGCCCGCACGGCGTCGGTTTGTTCCAAGATATGCCCGAGCCAATAAAGCGCCTCAGCGGTCACCGACGATTGCGGAAACGCATCGACCAGTTTCTCCACTTCGAGCACGGTCGGCATCACGTTGTCGCGCACCAGCGCCGATTTAACCTGCTCGAAACGGCGCAGCGGAAAGTAGTCGTTATCCGCGTGGGTCGCCAGGTAATCGAGCCGGTACTTGATGAGTATCGTTCGTCGGCTGTCGGGATAACGCGCCATGAAATCGTTGTAGGCCGCGATCGCTTGCGGGTAGTCGAACAGCTTTTCATCCAAAATGCGGGCGAGGGAATAATAAGCATCTTCCACCGCGTGACGCTCCTCGTTCTCGCGAATGAAAGTGCGGTACCATTCGAGGCTCTCCAGGTAGCGGCCGGCTTCGAGCAGGCGATTGCAGAACAGGCAACTTTTTTTTGTCTCCGGCGGAGCGGCGATAATCACCTCGCGCATGCGTTCCAGCCCCACACCATGCACCTGCGCCACCTCGAACGCATCAATCTCCAGCCACATGAGTTGATTTTCGGTCAACGTCGCCGCTCGCTCGCGATAGCGATAGGCGCGGTCGGAAACGTACAGCACGTTTTCATCCCGCTGCGCATCATATTCGGGGATAGCGGGACCAATCGCCAACAGAGGCGCACCGGCTGAAGGCGGCCGTTCGGCGATTGTCCGCCCCAACGAAACCGTATCGGCCGCAAGGACAATCTCATATCGGCCGTAGTTGAATCTGACAACCGTTTCGCCGGACAAATTTTTTATCAATCCTGTGGAAGCATTCTCGTCCAACGAGCATTGCTGCGGGGCAAGATTGGCAATGATATCCGGCCGCGATGAGGTGAATGGATCTTGGTTCTTACAGGCGGGCGAACTGGTCGACAAAACGATCAAATCGAAGACCCCGTCTTTCCCGGGCGCAGTACGAAAATATTTAATTTTGTCATGCTTATGCAGACGATATCCATAACGCGTAGCCGGCTTCAACCCGGTGAGCGTTAATTGATGACGAGTGCTTTTCTCCTTATCCTCCACCTGACGGTCAAGCAGATCGCCTTCGCCGTATTCGACTACAAAAGTTTGGGGAGTCTCGCTGTTCCAGGATAACGTCGCGGTGAAGGGACCGATCGTTTCGAAGCGCAAGGCATCATATGACAAAAGAGAGGTACACGCCGCCGATAGCAGCGCGAGAAGAAGAATCGCCCGATTGTTCATGTCCTCGGCTTACTTGCTCGCCAGACCGATGCGGTCCGGAGGAATGTCGGCAAGTTCGGCGGCAAAAATACGCGCCAGTAACTGTTTAACCGCATCCAGGTCCATTTCTTCAGCCGGCAACGCCAGCTGACGGCTGACGATCTGCTGACCGGCTTCGTCACGGCGTGCCGTTTCCGGTTGGATGAAACGATAGTACACGCCGGCCTCTGCCACCTTCTCGGCGGTTTTGTCGGCATCCTGCCCGCGGGCTTGGCTCAAGCCGTCCAATTCATAGAGTACCGACAGCAAATAAACTTTGGTCAGCAACGAGCGGAGCGCGTCGAACGATTCGGCTTTACCGGCTTTGATTTCGTTCAACAATTCGATAAACCGCGTTTGATACTCCTCATTCAATCCGACCCACTGACTTCGCGTTAAAACAGTCGCCTGAATGACGGGTTTGGCTTTATCCAATTCCGCCCAGTGTGCTTCAGCGCCAGGTTGTGACTGCAACGCTTGCAGAGTGTCGGTAAAATGCAGGTAGTGAGCATAATGGATCAATTTGTCGATCGCCTGGGCATTCCCATAGATATTTCGGCCATTTTTTCCTTCCATGAACGCACGTTGAATTTCGCCCACCAAACCTAGACCGTGGCGCTGATCGGTCTGGGCGACATAATCGGTCAAATGCCGGGAATACAAGGCTTCCATCGCCGTAAAATCGATCGGTTTGATTTGTCGCAGTCTCACCAGTTCCATGAAGGGGTCCGCTTGGACAGGGGGCGACAAAACCGCCGGCGCAACCGGCGTCGGCTTTTCCAGCGCTACCGGTTGGACCTTTTCACAAGCAACGGATAAAATAACAAGAAAGAATAACCAGCAAAGCCAAAGATTTCTCACGATGCAATCCTTTCCTCGGGATTTTTACCAAAATCGTATTTTATAATTCTAAGAGCCTTTTTTCAATGGATAATACCCGATCAAACGACCCAAATGAGCGTAATGCGACGGAGCATACTATTAAAAAGAATATTTTACCCAATAATTGGGGCTTCTAATTCTTGGAGAAATGTTGTTTATTATATTCACAACCTCACCAACCGGCGCTATAATTGGATAATAGATAAAAAATCGGGTTACTACGTGCAACCGAGTAAATTGAAAAAGTAAGGGAGCGGGAGGGATTTGGTGCCATGAGCAAGAAGATCTTTTTAATTATTCAGGACAATCAGATCGCCAAACCGATCGCCGATTTTCTGGAAGAAATCGGCTATATCGTGCACACCTGCCAGGATGCAAAGATTGCGATCAGCACTGTGGTCAACCTCAATCCCCACTTGATTATTTGCGATGATTATCTCCCGCACATTTCCGGAAAAGAGTTGGCTCGGTTGTTCAAACGTCACGAAAAACTCAACTCCATTCCCTTTCTGCTGTTGACCTCGAGTATGCCTTCGATGGGCGACATGGATCGCGCCGGTTTTCGCGTCGATGCCGATGAATTCATTCAACTGCCGATTAACCAGACGCAGTTGTTTTCGATCGTCTCCAAGTGGCTGGAGTCCGATTCTTCACCGAATCCGGTGGCGGAAAAAATCGCCGGTCCCCTCGCCGATCGTGATCGGCCCACCAAAACAATGCGTCCCTGGAACAAGGGCCATATCAATCCGGCCTCGTTGGGCCGGTTGTTGTTTCAAATCGTCCGCGCCGACGATTCCGGTGTGTTGCGCGTCAAAGGTGATCGGCGTACGATGCGGGCGATTATCAAAGGCGCCAAATTGGTGGATGTGGTCACCAACTACATCCGTGAAGACACGCTGGGAAGGTTTTTGATCGACATCAATAAAATCACCGTCGAACAAAACGAGCGCTCGTTGAAAACCGCTCTTTCCAAGAACCTGCCGCAAGGAAAGATTTTAACCCAGATTGGCGCGATCACCGAGTCCGAATTGGAATATTTCGTCTCCCAGCAAAAACTCAATAAATTTTTAAACCTGTTTACTGTCTCATGGGAAAACGCCGCCTTCGAGTTCATTTCGGAACGCGTGGAAGCCAAAGACATCGAAATGGAGCCGATCTTTCTCCACAAAGCGTTGCTCAAAGGCGTGTTCGTTACCGCGACTCCCGAATCATTGGTCGAAACTTTCGTGCGCAATAAAAAAGAAGACCTGGCCATGGAACTCGACAAACACTTTGACCAAGTCGTCAAAACCTTGAGCCTGAATTCCCAACGAATGGAGCAAATCGACAAAATTCAAGGGCACAGTCTCAATCAGCTTCACGATCTCGATCCGGAAAACTATTTGGAGAATATGCGCCTGGCGTTTCTGTTGATCGTCACCAAAGCCTTTCGTTTCGGTGAAAAGGTTCAATCGATCGAAAAGGAGCACTTGTCCGACGAACCGATCACCGATGTGAATATCTTGATAAAGCGACCGCCGACACAATTCGGTCAATGGAACGCCGATCTGTATCATCAGGAATTGGCCGAGGGACAAACCCTGTTCAACAAACATGAATTTCCGGATGCGAAAGATCATTTGGAAAAAGCTCTGGAGATCAATCCGGAAAGCACCCAAGCCATGTCACTGTTGGCGTGGACTAACTATCAATTATCCGGAAAAGACAACATCACGGTAGCTTTTGAATCCAAGGAAATGTTAAAAAAGGCAATCAGTATCGATGACCAGAACGACCTGGCTTTTTTGTTTTTGGGCAAAATCCTAAAACAAGAAGGCAAGGATGGATTGGCCGGCACGTATTTCAAGCGGGCTTTGGAGGTCAATCCGGCGAATGAGGAAGCGCGACGGGAAGTCAAGCTCTTGCAGATCAAGCGACGAAAGGACAAAGATCTCGGCTTTCGTTCCTAAGTGAAAGGGGAGTTGCATCCATGGGCATTCAATCGGTAATGATCATCGAGGATGATGAAATCGCAGCCGAAATTTTACAGAAATACATACATCATTATGCATCGGATATCCACATCGAGTGGAGTTGGAACGGTTACGAGGCATTGGTTCGCATTCAGGAGGTGCGTCCTCAAATAATTTTCCTCGACTACATGATGCCGAAATTCGACGGCCTGGAATTTCTCAAAAGCATTAAAGAACTCAACACGATTCGCGACACCAAGATTGCGATTATCTCGGCCTACGTCGATAAATACAACGAAGATAAATTCATTTCGCTCGGCGCCGATTTCGTACTGCCCAAACCAATTAAATTCGATCAAATTGCGGGGATTCTGGATAAATTTTAAGCGATCTAATGGGCTGCGGCGAGGCGCAACCGACAAGTGAAATGGAACACGCTGCCGGTATTGACTTCGCTTTCCACCCAAATTTCTCCGCCCAGCAAATGCACCAGTTCTTGCGAAATTGTCAGCCCCAAGCCGGTGCCGCGGTATTGGCGGGTGGATGAACCGTCAACCTGGTAGAAGGATTGAAAGATCTTGCCGAACTGATCCGTTTCGATGCCGATGCCGGTATCGCTGACTTGGAAATGTAACGTTAGTTTTTCCTCATCGACTTCTTCGTTTTCCACGCACAACTGCAGCGAGCCCTGGTTGGTGAACTTGATGGCGTTGTCCAACAGGTTGTTGAGCACCTGTTCGAGAATCATCGAGTCGCCGACAACCAGCCGCGGCACCTCCGGTTGAATGGTGAGACCGAATTCGAGAAATTTCGCCCGCGCCTGCGGAATGAACTTTTGATGGACGCCCTCGATAAATTCGATCAAATCGAAGTCCTGCTGCGAAACGTTCATCTTGCCCGATTCGATCTTCGACAGATCCAGCACGGTGTTGATCATCTCCAGTAAGTTCTCGCCGCTGCGTCGCACGATCAGCAAATACTTGCCGCGTTCCTCGGCGGGCATCTTGGGATCCATCAGCACCAGCGAGGTCAGGCCGATGATATGATTCAACGGAGTGCGGATTTCATGACTCATGTTGGCCAGGAATCGCGTTTTGAGCAATTCCGCTTCCTGTGTGCGGCGCAAGGCCTTGCGCAATTCGTCCTGTTGTTCCTTGAGCGAGGTAATGTCATAGGCGAACACGGTTAGCTTTTGCACCTGGCCGTAAATGTCCTTCACTGGATAGGTGGCGATTTCAAACCATTGTTTGCCGTTGGTTTCCTCATGACGTTCCGGCTGACCGCTACGGATCACTTGTTCGTTGTTCGCCCGCCGTCTCGCCGCCGTCGGTGCGGTGAATAAAGTATAGGCATCCACGCCGATCAACTCTTCCGCCGGCCGATGGAAGTACGTCGCCGCCGCATCGTTGAGCGCATCGATGACGCCGTCGGTGTCGACCATCACGGCGATTGCCTCGGTAGCGTTGATCAGCGAGCGAGCGGTTTCCTCGCTGTTGCGCAACGCCTCTTCCTTGCGTTTGTGCTCCAACGCGTTAGCGATGATGATGCCGATGGTCTGCACCAGCGCGGACAAATCCTCCGACCACTTTCGTTCGGAGAAATAGGCGTCGAAGCCCAACAAGCCGATCAATTCGTTGGCGTACAGAACCGGCGTGGCCAACACGGACTTGCAATGAAAGTCCTGGAACAACTTACGTTCGCCGACGGCGTCCCCCGGCAAATCCGACAAGCTGGAAAGGTTGATCAATTGACGGTTTATTAACTGATTAAACATCCAGCCGTATTCGGTCGTGTTGTAGTCGCGCATGGCGTCGGAAAGCGACGGCACGCCGGGGGCGCACCACTCATTGATCGCCTGAACCATTTTTGCATCGGGCGACAACTCGAGCATGAAACAATGATCGATGCGCAATAGGCGGCCGATTTGCTTGAGCGCCTCGGTAATGCCGCGGTTGATTTCATGCGGTTCGAAATTGATGAAATTGGTGGAGATCGAAGTCAGCAGTTTGAGCATCTCCAGCCGGTTCTGCAATTCCTCCTTATCCCGGATCCGTTCGGTGACGTCACGCGAGACGCCGGTCAGCGTGCGCACGCGTCCTTCAGAATCTTTCAACACGGTGCCGTAAATTTCGAGCCATACCTGTTCGCCGCTTTTCGCTCGATGCAAGGCTTCGACAACCACGTGAGGATCCTGGGGATAGCGCTCAAGCATTTCCTGAAACGCTCGGCCGACACGAACGGCATGCTCTTCATCCATCAGACTGAAAATGGTTTTGCCGATCATTTCATCGGGGCGATATCCCAGTGTGCGCTCCACTGCGCTGGAAACAAAACCGTAGCGCATGGTTTCTAAATCGTAGGTCCAAATTATGTCCAGGGAGTTTTCCGTCACCTGACGATATCGTTCCTCACTCTCCCGCAACCGCTTTTCCGCCTGCTTGCGTTGGGAGATATCACGGGTAACCCCGAGCACACCCACCGGAATGAAATCCGGGTCGCGCAGGAAAGTGACCGTCACTTCGGTCCAGAATTTTTCACCGGCGGCGTTGTACTGTTCCACTTCCAAGGTGCGGGAACGATAGGGATCGGCCTTGCCTGTCCTTTCAATTTCCATTTCTTCTTTATAGACTCGCCAGACGTGATCGAGCGTTTCTTTCGGCGCCCCTCGGGCAATTCCCCCCTGCACCACCTGTTCGACCGACTGACCGAAAACCGATTGCACCGACGGACTGATGTAAGTGTAATTTAGATTCATATCGGTGGTCCAAATCACGTCGCTGACGTTCTCGGCGATCAACCGGTAGCGCTTGTCGCTTTCGCGCAGCGCTTCTTCGGTCCGCTTGCGGGCGGTGATGTCGCGGAACACAACCAGAATGGCCGGTTTCCCCAGATAGTGGAGCATGCTGGCGTTAAGTTCGATGTTGCGTTTGCCGCCGTTTTTATGCATAAAAACGGTTTCAAAAATTCCCAGTTCGCGCTCGCCCGATAAATAGCGGCCGTACAACTCCAACAAGCGTTCGATTTCGCTGGGGTGGATATACTGCATGAATTCTGTATCGATCATCTCCTCGATGTCGTAACCGAGTATTTCCGTCAACTGCGGGTTGGTGTATTTGAGCATTTCGTCCTGGATGATGCAGATGCAGTCGCTGGCCGTTTCGACCAGTGTACGATACTTTTCTTCCGATTCACGAAGACGCTCTTCAGCTTCCTTGCGTTCGGTGATGTCGCGCGCCACTGCCTGATAACCGATGAATTTATTCTGCGCGAACGTCAACTGAACGTTCTGCCCGATCCACATGTGATCGCCCCGATCGTTTTGCACAGGCAATTCCAGATACGTGGAAGGGATCTCTTCCAGGTATTGCCGCGTATAAAACTGCCGCACATTCTCGCGATAATCGGGGTGAATGAAATCGAGGTAGCCGCGCCCTTTCAATTGTTCGTTGGGAATACCGAGCAGATTTTCCGTCACCGGATTCACATATTGGAACCTGCCGGCCGCATCGGTTTCGTAGATGATATCGTGGCTGGATTCGACCAGACGGCGGTACCGCGCCTGCGTTTCGCGCAAGGCTTCTTCCGCTTTTTGCCGCTCGGTGACATTGATGAAAATACCCAACACGCCGATGATGACGCCATCCACCCGTGCCGGGGCAATGACCGTAAATACGGTCATCGTATCGCCTTCAAAATCGAAATGATCTTCCTGTTGAACAACTTCGCCGGCCAATGCCCGCGCGACAATCTTTTCGACATATTGGCGCGCATCCGCCGGCAGCCGCTGCAAATCGTCGATGCGTTTCCCGATCATCTTGCCCCAAAAGCGTTGGCTCACCGCGTTTTGCATAATGAAATGGCCGGCGGTGTCCATCGCCCAGAATTCGAAGGGCAAATTGTCGACCAGCGTGCGCAAGAGCACTTCTCGTTCCTGCAGCGCCCGTTCCATTCGGATCCGGTCGGAGATATCGCGAAAAATTCCCAGCGACCCGATGAATCGCCCTTGGACATCAAACCGCGGCGTGGCCGTGACGATGATCTGGCGGCGTTGTCGATCCGGGCGAACGATTTCCAATTCGTATGTGCTCATTTCGCCGCGAGTCCGAATATTGTTTTGTTCGGAAATGATGCTCCAATTAGCCTCATCGACAAAATCACGCAGGTTGCGATCGATCAACTCATCGGTGGGCAGACCGAAGATCTCGCCGGCGGCATTGTTGGCGAACAGGAACGTGTCGTTCTCGCTGACGATCGAGATGCCCTCGCCCGTGTTCTCGACCAGATTGCGATACTGCGCCTCGCTTTGTTTCAACTTCTCGGTGATCATCAACCGCGCGAGGCCGGCGCCCGCCTGGGTGCCGATAGCGGTCAGCACCTTGCGTTCGTGTTCGTTGAACGAACGCGCGGAGGTATTGAACACACCCATTACGCCGACTGTCTGGTTGCCGGAAATCATGGGAATCAACGCGCCGGACTGTGCCGGACACCGTTCCTGCAGCATCTGCCATTCGTCCTGATGCGTATCGGAGAACAGCGTCGGCGCTCCCCGTTCGATCATCAGTTGATTCAAGGCTTCATTTGCTTGCCGGCAATTGTGATGATCGCCCCCGACCGTCGCTTTCATTTCAAACCGTTGGCGGTGTTCATCAAAGAGGCTGATCATCCCCACTTCAAACTGCAGATCCTGCAGCACCAGCATCAGCAAATCGTGAAAAATTTCATTCAGGTCTTCTTTTTGTGTGGTGATGGCAATCGCGCGGTTGATGACGTCCAACTCCAGATGCCGAGCCGTCAGACGATCGAGATTTTTTAACTGGAAGGATAAATCGCGCACGGAGGCCATCACCGCCTTGCGCCGCTCGAAAGTGGACGACGATAACTTTAAACGACAAGCAAACGAAGAACCGTCCGCGCGCCGGCTGATGACTTCAAGCTCACTGTGCGAAACATCCCTATGCGCATCGGCACGGAAAATGGTTTCGATTTCTCGTAAAATGGATTGATGGAATTTGGTGGGAAACAGTTCGACAAAACCGGAGCCGTCGCCATCCAAAGCATGACGTCCGAACATGCGTTGGGCCGCTTGGTTGCCGAAGAGAATTCGCCCCGATCCATCCAAAAAAAGGATGGACTCATCCAAATGGTTCAGCATTCGTTTTATTGGCGATCGGCTGCTCACATTTCCCAAAACAAAGCGCCCTCATCCGCTCGCCGGTCCTACGAAGCCGGGACACCCGGAACGACACCCAATCAACAAGAATAGGACTGCCTGCAATCATCAATTATCATTTGGCAGTAGATTAGATTATGTTTTTGCATTTGAAAAGAGATAATTGCGGTGGATTTTCCGTGCTCGATCCAGCGCCCATTTGCCGTCACGACAAACCTCTGTTACAAATATCGCACGTTCATCAGGCGAAACAACAACGGAGATTTTACCGATGCAAACAACAAATGCCGATGTAATTCTGGTCGGTTGCGGACCAATTGGTTCTTACCTGGCTTGGAAACTGGCGCAAGCTGGTCTGCATGTCATCGGGTTGGAGAAAACGAACGAAGGTCAACCGCTATCTTCCATCGGACTGTTTCATTTCGAGAACGTTGCATTCGATCATCTCGACATTCCCCGCCCCACGCCGGAAAAAATATTCCACCGTTATCCGGGAATGACCATCCACGCGCCGGATCCTTCGCTCTTTCTGGAAGTGACGGGCGTGGAAACGTGCGTGATGGACCTGCACACCTACATCAGCGACATGCACGCTCTGGCGCAAAACGCCGGTGTGACGATCCGGCACGGCGCGAAAGTCGAGTCGATCATCCGCGAAGGCGGTCGCGTGGTCGGCGTGGTCGCCAAGCAAAACGGGGAAACGAACGAATATCGCGCCCCGGTGGTCGTCGACGCCAGCGGTCTGGCGCGTGTGGTGCGGCGCCACATCCCGGCGATGGCGTTTCCCGGCGACCAGAAATTCTTCACGGTGTACCTGGAGTACTGGGACAACAGCGCGCACCAGCGCCACCTGGGCATTCATTCCTACGCCGGTCTGAACGGATGGACCGCCGCCTACGATGGAAGCTGGGGCATCGGCATCGGCCAGCCCGCTTCGCTGGAAGCGACCAAGCGCCTGCACGCCGATTTCGCCGCCAAGTATTATCCCGGCAGTAAAACAGTGCTGGAAACGATCGCCGGCGTGGTGCCCTACGCCTATTCGCCGCCGACCTTCGTCGACGAGGG
>ERZ795059.2629-NODE-2629-length-18378-cov-12.021339_pt1 | contig 18378 bp, 22 predicted proteins | sample MGYA00375143_ERZ795059 | MGnify/ENA primary metagenome ERZ795059 (study PRJEB30188, sample SAMN05720168) | activated sludge metagenome | isolation source: Anaerobic digester | place: USA | collected 2015-01-07 ... | reverse complement strand
GATTGGATGGTGTGACTGGAGTTCAGACGTGTGCTCTTCCGATCTTGTCGAGCTGGCCGAGCCCCTGCCCGCGCCGGAAGCCCGCTCTATCCTGCGGCAATCGCCCGGCATCGTGCTGATCGACCGGCGCGAGGAAGAGGACGGTTACGAGACACCCGTCGGCGTGGTGGGCGAATGGGCGACCTATGTCTGCCGCGTCCGGGATGACCCAACGGTGGAGAACGGCCTCGCCATGTGGATCGTCGCTGACGACATTCGGAACGGCGCGGCAATGTTGGCCGTCCAGTGCGCGGAATTGCTGCTGAACAAGGGAGCGTTCAGCGCAGCTCTGAAGGCGTAGGAGTTTTCCTCACTCTATCCAGGCAGCAACGGGCTGAAACGCAAAGTGATGTCGTCTTTCCGGTTACGCCGCCGGGAGAACGGGCCTATCTAGCCGCAATGATCACGGCAGATGAACAACGCGCGAGCATCCGCACCGGCCTGATGGCCGCTATCGGGGCGTATGTGCTCTGGGGCTTCCTGCCGCTGTACTTCAAGCTTCTCGGTGAGACGTCTCCCGCTGTCATCCTCGCGCACCGGATTGTCTGGTCGGTGCCAACCGCGCTGATGCTGATCGCGGTCGCGGGCAAATGGGGCGAACTGACGGGACTATGGCGCCAGCCGCGCGTGCTGTTCACCCTGCTCGGTTCCTCGATCGCCATCGCGGTCAACTGGACGATCTACATCTGGGCCGTCACCAACCATCGCGTGCTGGAAGGCAGCCTCGGCTACTTCATCAACCCGCTGATCAACTTCGCCTTCGCGGCCCTGCTGTTTGGCGAACGCTTCAAGCCGCTGCAGATCGCTGCGCTGCTGATTGCGGCTGCGGGCGTGATCAACCAGACGCTGGTGGTGGGGCAGTTCCCGTGGATCTCCCTGTCGCTGGCGATCTCGTTTGCGATCTATGGCGCGATCCGCAAGACGACGCCGGTCGACAGCCGCGTGGGCTTCGGCATGGAAGCGATCTGGTTATCGCCCATCGCAGCGTCTTACCTGCTGTTCTTCCTGCCGGCGGGCACGCACGCCTTTGATCCGAGTGATCCCGGGCTGATTGCGCTGCTGCTGCTCGCCGGACCGGTAACTGCAGCTCCGCTGATCCTGTTCGCGATGGGCGCGCGGCGCCTGAAATTCTCGACCATCGGCGTGCTGCAATACATCGGACCAAGCCTGCAGTTCTTCCTGGCGCTGGCTCTGGGCGAGACGTTTACGCCCGCCCACGCGGTAACATTCGGGCTGATCTGGACGGGCGCGATCCTGTTTACCCTGGCTGGCCGCAAGCCCCGGCCTGCCGCCGTCACGGCTGCGCCGGCTGCTGATTAGCAAAGAAAAAACCCCGCCGGTGCTGGGCAGCGGCGGGGTGACCAAGTTTGCCATGCGAAGTCGCGAAGAGCGATTTCACAGTTCGTGTCGCAAGAGCGGCGCCACAATCCCTACAATCCCTTCGCGAATTTTAACCCAAAAAGCCCCAGCTGCGCGCGATTCCGGCGGTTTGCGTTGAGCACTGTCTTAATCAATCCACGAGATGATCCGCACAGGCACGAGAACTGTGCGTTTCTGCGAAAGCAGCAAATTTTCAGTATCCCGCTGCACGCATAGGAAACCTTGCGTGTGATCTACCGCGCCGCTGAGAGGCGCGCGGGTTGGGGCGTAGTAGATTACGAGGTTGAGGCAGGACATGAGCGCATCCATCGATCCGACGGCGTCACCCGAATGGGAACAGGCCCGTGCCGAATGGTACGGCCAGACGAAGATCGAACTTCAGCGCCTGCAGGAGACGGTGAACGGCGCCGTGCCGGGCTCGCTGAACCTGGATACGATCTACGCCCCGATGCACGACATGGCGGGTCTCGCCGGCGTGCTGGGCTATCCCCTGCTCGGCAAGATCGCGCGCTCGCTGATCGAGACGCTGCGCAAGGGCGCCAACCCGCTCGACGACAAGATGCTGATGGTGGCGAAAGCTCACATCGCCGCCCTCGTCGCCCTGCACGCCAAAGACGTGCGCGGTGAAGGCGGACCGGCGGGCGTTGCTGTCATAGCAAAACTGGCGTCCATTCACGCCTGACAGGCGCGCCTGATAGCCGCTACTTGCAGTAATCCATCAGACGCGCCATCCCTGCTGTGTGCGGCAGGGAATTGGGATGCCCGGACCTATCTATTTCGCAATCGGCGATGTGCATGGCGAGGCTGACAAGCTTCGCCACCTGCACGGCGCCATTCTCGATCGCATCGCGGTCGAGGGCCAAGCCGCGAAGATCGTCCACCTCGGCGACTATGTGGATCGCGGACCCGACAGCCGCAGTGTGATCGACCAGGTCATCGCGCTGGAGCAGCGCTTCGACAAGGACCCCGCCATCGCGATCGTCTCGCTGATGGGCAATCACGAACAGATGATGCTCGATGCGTACGACGCTGCAGAAACGGCTGAAGGCCGGATATGGTGGTCGCAGGGCGGGGTCGAGACAGCCGACAGCTATGGCGCAGACGACACGAACTGGCGCGAGGCTGTTCCGAAAGAACACATCAGCTGGATGCGCCGCCTGCCCAGCGCGCTGCGCGACACGGAACGCAAGCTTGTGTTCGTCCACGCCGGCATCGAACCCGCCACCTTCCCGCAGGAAGAACCACGCACCTATCTGTGGACGCGCTCCGACCGCTTCTTCCAGCAATGGCAGTGGCCAGACCGCAACGAACTCAAAGGGCTCATGGTCATCCACGGCCACACGCCGAAATCATTCGATCCGGAAATCTATCCGCACCGCATCAATGTCGACACAGGCGCCGTCTTCGGCGGTCCGCTGACGGCGGTGATGCTGAAGGAAGGTTCGCGCCCGGAATTTTTGCGCGCGAACTAGAGACACCGATACAGCGCATCAATGATCCGCGAGCGCCGGTCATCCTCCAGCAGGTGCGTGCCTTGGCGGTTCATGATGTAGCCGCCGCTCAGGCCCGTCGCCGGATCACCAAAAGCACCCGATCCGCCCCAGCCTGAATGGCACAGCGTTTCCGGGTTCGGTCCGTAGATCAGCGGCAGGTTACGCATCACACCCGCGCCGAAAGCCACCTCGCCCGGCAACACGCGATCCTCGCCCGACACACGCTCGCGCGTCAGCTCGTCCCATGTCACTGGCGCGATGACGCGCGTCTCGCCGATGCGCCCCTTCAGAGCATAGACCGAATAGAGCCGCGCCAGAGCCGACGCCGTGCCATGTCCATTGGCGGAAGGAATCTCGGCAAGCCGCCATTCCGTTGCGCCGCGATTAGCTGCCGCCCACGGCGTCAGGAAGGCGGCGCGCGTCGCTTCGTTCTTGTGCGGGAACTGCGCAGCCGCTTTCGGCTTCAGCAGTTGCGCCACACGACCATGTTCGCTTTCCGGCAGGCCGATCCAGAAATCGATGCCCAGCGGCTTGCAGATATCTTCGCGCAGGATCGTACCGAGTGAACGTGTCGACACGCGCCGCACCAGCTCGCCTGCAATGTATCCCCATGTCAGCGGATGATAGCCCGATCCCTCGCCCCTGCCCCACATCGGTTTCAGTTGAGCGAGCGCTGCCGACAGCGCGGGTGGATCAAGCCACAGGCCCGGATCGATCGGATCGGGGAAGCCCGGCAGGCCCGCCTGATGCGATAACGCTTCAGCAACCGTGAAAGCGCCTTTGCCGTTCGCCGCAAACTCAGGCCAGTAATCGGCAACCGGCGCGTCGTAGTCGAGCTTGCCGCGCTCAACCAGCATGGCGATCACCAGCGCGCCGACAGGCTTGGTGGCGGAATAGACGGGGCACAGCGTCGCCTCATCCCACGGTGTCTCGCCACCCCGGTCTGCAAACCCGCCGCGCAGATCGACGACGAGCTCATCGCCAAGATAGGCCGCGAACGACGCGCCATGCTCCAGGCCTTCGGCAAAGTTCTGCGCGAACGCCTCGCGGACGGGTTCAAAACCTGCGGCGGTAAATCCGGTGATGCTCATGCCTCATCACATCGTCCCAGAGACACGGCAGGTCAACAGGCGTTGCAGGGCAACCCGGCATGGGCTCAACTCATGTCCGTGGAGGACAGCCCATGGAAATCAACGGCATCGCGCATATCCAGATCACAACCGGCCGCTATGACGTCGCCCGCGAATTCTACGGCAAGCTCCTGCCCTTCCTCGGCCTCCGCCAAGTGCTCGACAACGATTACGGTTTCTACTGCGTTGGCGGGCGCACCGGCGTGCTGATCTCGAAGCCCGCGCCCGAACACGCGGGCGAGCGCTTCGTGCAACAACGCGTCGGCCTGCACCACGTCTGTTTCCGCGCCCGCTCGCGTGAAGATGTCGATGAAGCCTACGCCTTCGTGCAGACGCTTGGCGTCCCCATCATCCACGGCCCGCAGCAGGATGGCTGGGCGCCCGGCTACTACTCCATCCTGTTCGAGGACCCGGACGGCGTGCGCCTTGAGCTGAACTATGTCCCGGGTAAGGGCGTGTTCGGCACGGAGGAACAGGCGCTGCCCACCGATTATCCCGAAACAAAACTAGCCTAGCTTGCGCACCGACGCGCGCGGCGGCTTGGCGAGAACATCGCTGCACGCGGCAAGGTTCAGCTCCGGCCCGTTCCACAGCACCGTCTTCTCGATCACGATGTGCGTCGCGCCCACTGCATCGGCCAGCGCATCTTCCACGCCAAGGCCCGACACCACCCCGCCCGCGAATCGCAAGGTCAGCATGTCGCCCGTGCCATTCGGCACACGCCCCGCAATCCGCGTCGTCTCCGCAAACAGCGCCCCATCGGGATCGACATAGAGAACACCGATCCCCTTCGGCGACGGGATCGAGGAGATCAGCCATCGCCCGCCCCTGCTGCGCGCCTCGCGTGCCACCGCTTCAGGCGTCTGCAATGCAGAGATGTCTGCACCGACCAGCCGCGCGAACTCCCACAGGTTTGGCGCGAGAATATCCGCGCGTGGCACAAGATCGGCCATCAGCGCCGCCGCCGTCTCCTGCTTGATGTAGAGACCGGGCGCCTCATCGCCCATCACGGGGTCGACGATGATGATCGGCTTGTCAGGGAAATGCTCATGCGAGGGCGCGCGCAGCGTTGCCCGCACGCGGTCGATCGCGTCGCACGCCACCGCCACCTGGTCCGGCGCCGAAAAATGCCCCGTCACCACCGCATCGGTGAGCCCGAACAGACCATTCGCCTGCACGCCCTCCAGCATCCCGCTCATCGTCGCGGCCGCCACAGCGCCTCCCCCCGGCGGCCCCCAGCCCGGATGCCGCCCGAACAGGCAGGTCGGCACGTGGACAGGATCGACCTTCATCGGCCCGAGAATGTAGGGCGCTATGCCTCCGCCAACGCGGCTGGCGGCGACGTAGGACGAAATCACCAGAACCAGAGGCATGCTCTATCCATCAAGGCCATCGCACACGGCGAATTTTCGACATTAACCCAGCCTGCGGCGCGCTCCACCTTGATCTTGGCGTAAGCCTCCGTCATCACCTCTCGAACTCCACGACGCCTAACTTCAGACCTATCCAGCCTAAAGAACAAGGGGCCGCCCATGTCCGCCAGCATTGCCAGCATCAGGCCGCGCCGCTCGGTGCTCTACATGCCCGGCGCCAACGAACGCGCGCTGGAAAAGGCCAAGACCCTGCCCGCCGACTCGCTGATCCTCGACCTCGAGGATGCCGTCGCGCCAGAAGCCAAGGTTGAAGCCCGCGACCGCGTCTGCGGCGTTGTGAAGGCCGGCGGCTATGGCCCGCGCGAACTCATCATCCGCGTCAACGGACAGGACACGGAATGGGGCAAGGCCGACCTGAAAGCCGCGGCCCACGCCAACCCGGACGCGATCCTCGCTCCGAAAGTCACCTGCGGCGACGATATCCGCTGGCTCGACGAAACCATTTCCGAAGCCGGCGCGCCGCGCTCGTTGCAGCTCTGGGTGATGATAGAGACGCCGCTGTCGATCCTCAACATCAAGGAGATCGGCGCGACCGCGAAGACCACCCGCCTCGCCGGTTTCGTCATGGGCTCGAACGACCTCATCAAGGATTTCCGCGCCGAGCCGATGTCGGGCCGCGAGAACCTCGCCGCCTGCTACACGCTCGCCATCGCGGCAGCACGCGCCTACGACATTCTCGTGTTCGACGGCGTCTATAACGACATCGCCAACGCCGAAGGCTTCGCTGCCGAAGCGCGCCAGGCGAAAGCATTCGGCTTCGACGGCAAGACGCTGATCCACCCGACGCAGGTCGAGCCCTGCAACACCATCTTCGCCCCGCCCGCCGACGCCGTCGCACAAGCCCGCGACGTCATCACCGCCTTCGCCGACCCCGCCAACGCCAGCAAGGGCGTCCTGAAGGTCAACGGCAAGATGACCGAACTCCTCCACCTCGCACAGGCGAAACGGTTGGTCGCGGTCGCGGAAGCAATCGCGGCGCGCGAAGCAATCGGATGACGGAATCGACGCCTCTCGTTTTCGACCCGATGAAGCTAGCGCTTCAACGAGAACGCGAAGGCACATTAATCTATCACTATACCGACTTCGCCGGCCTGAAAGGCATCGTAGAGGCTGGCGAGCTTTGGCTCACCGACGCACGCTTTCAGAACGACTCAAAAGAGGTGCGCGCGTTTCTCGAAACTGCTGAGAAAATGCTGAAGCAGCGAAACGACGCCCCTACCAATCCTCACGATCCATTCCGGCAAGCACTTTCGCCGGGATGGGAATACTGGATGTTCACCTGCAGTTTTTCAAAGGCAAGAAACCTACTCAGTCAATGGCGCGGCTATACCAATCGCGGCGGAGTATCCATTGGCTTCTGCCGAGCACAGATTGAGTCAGCAGCGCGCAGCGCGGGCTTCGAGCTAAAGGAATGCATCTATCACCAACACGAGAAGAACAAGCTAATCTCAGAGTGCTTTGACCAAGTTCAAGCGGCAACAAACTACCTAAGGTGGAACAAAGAGGGTGGCGACTCTTCAACCGTCGCGAACGAGCTCAGGCGAGAAATTCTACGATATGCGACACGCGCGAAGCCGTATGAATACATAGAAGAACAGGAAGTTCGGCTTTTCAAACAAATTGAAGCACTGCACGATGGGTTCGAATTTCGACTGCGCGGCCACCGCTTGGTGCCATTCACGAAATTCAAGTTGGACACAGATCCAATTGTTCCGTCATCAAATAGACTTGGCATTGCTGAGATTGTGGTTTGGCCGGGCGACAGTCGCGACATGGCGGCTGTCAGCATGTTTCTTGGAAAACACAAACTCAGCGCAACAGTGATCAACTCTCTTTCTTCGCACCGCACAGACTAACGATACGGCGTTGTCCTCGTTGCCCCAATCCGCCTGACCTTTCGTCGCACCATCTGGCGCCGTCGGGATGAAGGCGCCAAATTCATCCCATGGCTTGGGGACCAAAAGCAGCGCCTGACATCCGCAAGGATGTGATCGTGTTCGATGGCGATTGCGTGCTCTGTTCGCGCATGGCCGCGACTGTGCACCGCAACGATCCCAATCATGCGTTTCGCCTCACCGACATGAACGCGCCTGCCGGCCGCGCGCTGGCGCAGCGCTTCGGCGTGAACCCGGATAATCCCGAAACGGTCATCGTCGTGCGCAAGGGTCGGGCCCTGTTCAAGACGGATGCGGCCTTTGCGATCGCGCGCACGCTACCGCTGTGGCGCTGGTTCGCGTGGCTGCGCTTTGCGCCGCGCTGGTTGCGTGATCCGCCCTACGATCTGATCGCACGCAATCGTTACAACTGGTTCGGCAAGAAGACGGCCTGCGCGCTGGCCGACCCGAAGCTGCGTGAGCGGCTGGTCGGCGATCTCGACGAGCTTGCATGAGCCGCTCGCGCATCCTGCTGGTCGGCGGTGCAGGCGTGTTCGGCTCGCGCCTCGCGCGCGGACTGGCGGATACGGTCGCCGCAGACGTTCTGATCGCAGGCCGCAGCCTTGCAAAAGCGCAGGCCGCGGCGCGCCAGACCAACGCCTTCGTCGCTGTGCTGGATCGCAACACGGCGACGCCGGAAGACATCGCCGCGCTCAACGTGCGGCTGGTGATCGACGCCGCCGGCCCGTTCCAGGGCGCTGATCTGTCCTTCGCCCGCACCTGCATAGCGGCAGGCGTCGATTATCTCGATCTCGCAGATGGCCGCGATTTCGTTGCCGCCTTCCCATCGCTCGACGCTGAAGCAAAGGCCAAGGGCGTCCGCGCCATCACCGGCGCAAGCTCGACACCCGCCATCTCACATGCCGCGCTCGACGCCATGACCGCAGGCTGGCTGCGCATCGACAGTATCCGCGCCGGCATCTCGCCCGGAAACCGCGCCCCGCGCGGCCTCTCCGTTGTGAAAGCCATCCTCAGCTGGGTCGGCGCGCCGGTCCGCGTCTTCGAGAACGGCGCCTGGCGCACCCGCCCCGGCTGGAGCGGCACGCGCAAGCATCTGATCCCGGCCCTCGGCCGCCGACGCTTTGCGCTAGCCGAAACGCCCGACCTAGACTTGATTCCGCAACGCTTCGCGCCGCGCGAGGACGCCGTATTCACTGCCGGGCTCGAACTGCCACTCCTCCACTCAGGCGTCGGCGCGACGGGCTGGCTGCGCCATATCGGCATCGTGCGCGACTGGCGTCCCATCGCCGGCCTGCTTCAGAAACTCGCCATGCTCACCACGCCCTTCGGCTCGGATCGCGGCTGCATGTTCGTTGAAGCCTTCGGGCGAGATGCAGACGATCGTCCAATCCGCGCCGAATGGACGCTCACCTCGCCGCCCATGACCGGCCCCTTCACGCCGACGCTCCCCGCCCTCGCCATGGCTCGCAAACTCCTCGGCGGCGCCTGGATCGATCCAGGCGCCCGTCCCTGCATCGGCATCCTCACACTGCAGGATCTCGCAGCCGATCTCGCCCAACACAATCTCGTCACCGGCATCACGCGCGAGCCCTTAAGCGGCGCGTTCGAACAAGCCCTCGGCGCAGATTTCGAAAAGCTGCCCGACGCCGTCAAAGCCTCGCACCGCAGCGGCCCCATCGCCCGCTTTCACGGCAAAGCCCGCGTCACCGGCGCAAAAGGCCCAGCCGCCATCGCGGCCCGCCTGTTCGGCTTCCCGCGCAACAACGATGCTGCGGATGTGACGGTCGTGAAGCGGCTCATTGCGCCGGGGCGGGAGATCTGGGAACGAACCATCGGCGACTCGCGATTCCAGAGCGAGATAGCCTACGCCGCACCCGGCCAGGTCACCGAACGCTTCGGCCCGTTTACCTTCACGCTCCGGTTGAGCGCCACCACCACACATCACCAGATGCAGATCGTCAGATGGCGCATGGGCCCCCTTCCGCTGCCCCGTTTTCTCGCCCCCAGCTCCACCGCCACCGAAGCCGTCGGCGCTAACGGTCATTTCACCTTCGATGTGCCAATCGCTGCGCCGTTGTTGGGACGGCTCACCCACTATAAGGGAGAGCTGCAGAACACAGATACGGAAACGCGCGCGACATGACCCTCAAATCCGATCCCGGTAATTTCTTCGAGGATTTCGTCGTCGGCGACGAGCTGATCCACGCAACGCCGCGCACGGTGACGGAGGCGGACGCCGCCATCTACACCGGCCTCACCGGCACGCGCTTCGCGCTCTACTCGGCTGACACCTTCGCGCAGGATTGCGGCCTCCCGTCGTCGCCGCTCGATCCGCTGCTCGCCTTCCATGTCGTCTTCGGCAAGACCGTGCCGGACATCTCCCTCAACGCGGTCGCCAACCTTGGCTACGCCGATGGCCGCTTCCTCGCGCCCGTCTTCCCGGGAGACACGCTGCGCGCCGTCTCGGAAGTTATCGGCGTGAAAGAGAATTCCAACGGCAAGACCGGCGTCGTCTGGGTCCGCACCACCGGCTACAATCAGGAGGGCGATGAAGTCCTCACCTACGTCCGCTGGGTGATGGTCAACAAGAAAGACCCGGCCAATCCCGCGCCCACGCCCGTCGTGCCGGACCTGCCCTCCGTCGTCGATCTCACGACGCTGCCCGATCGCGGCCTCGATGTCAGCGAGTACAACTTCGTTCTCGCCGGCTCGCCCTTCGGCTTCGAGGACTACGAAATCGGCGAGAAGATCGACCACGTCGACGCCTTCACCGTGGAAGAAGCCGAACACCAGATCGCCACGCGCCTCTATCAGAACACCGCGAAGGTCCACTTCAACCAGCACGCACAATCGCAGACGCCGCGCGGCAAGCGTCTGATCTATGGCGGCGTCGTGATCTCGCTCGCGCGCTCGCTGGCCTTCAACGGCCTCGCCAACGCCGCAGAGATGATCGCCATCAACGCCGGCCAGCACGTGAACCCGCTTGGCTCGGGCGACACCGTGTTTGCGTGGTCCGAAGTGCTCGACAAGGCGGATCTGGGCGACGGCCTTGGCGCTCTCCGCCTGCGTCTGGTCGCCACCAAAAACCGGCCCTGCGCTGACTTCCCCTACAAGGACGAGGCCGGGAAACACCTCCCCGACGTCATCCTCGATTTTGATTATTGGGCAGCTATACCCAAGCGCGGGTAGGCCTCCCTATATTCAGGCGATGTACCCGCCCGCCCTTGCCCAGCTAGCCGCTGCACTCGCCATCCTGTTGTCGGTGATTATCCGCTCGATTCGCGGCGGCGCATCCTGGCAACAGGTCGAGGACGGCCAGGCGACAGCCGACACGCTGCGCGACCTGACCGGCATCATGAGCACCGACGACCTGCAGCAAACCTTCGGCCCGCCTCGGCTGGAGGACGGGATCTTCCCGGTCACCCGCAACGAAGTGCGCCGCGCCCGCACGGGCCTTGGCTATCTCTTTGGCGATCGCTGGCTCGACGGCGCATCTGCGCTGGTGGCGATTATTTCGCTGATGCCGATCTGGCCACTGTGGAACACGCGGCAATGGCTCGACACGCTGCTGATCTTCGCCGGCGCCTATCAGGCAGCCGGCTGGATCGCCTCAATGAGAATGATCCGCACGCGCTAAAGGCGCTATTTCCCGGCCGCGCTCAAAAACCGCACGATCCACTCGCCCACCATCGCGCCATCGCCCGGCAGGTGCATCGACGCCAGCGCTGTATCAACCTGCACGTCGCTCAGCGCCTTGCCGCGCCGCGCCTGCCACAGCGCCGAGGCGTACTGGTCCGAAAACTCTGGATGCCCCTGGAGGGTCACGACCGGCGCATCCGTATATTCCAGCATCGCATGATCGGTGTGGGCCGACCGGGCCAGCGTTGCTGCACCCTTGGGCGGCGTAATCACCTGATCCTGATGGCTGGCCGATAGCGAAACCTTGCCTCTCTGCTCGCCCATCCAGCCCCGCCATTGCGTGATTTCATAGGTATGGCGGCCAATACCCCAGCCTTTATCGGATTTACGCACGTCTCCACCCAGCGCATCAGCGATGATCTGGTGGCCAAAGCACACCCCGACCATGGGAACACGCGCCGCATGGGCCGTTCGGATAAAGGCCCGCAACGGGTCCATCCAGGGCGTGGAATCATAGACGCCAAAGGGCGATCCGGTGATCAGGATGGCCTCGCAGGCTGACGCGTCCGGCAGGACATCGCCATCCAGCACGCCCACGCTTTCATAGGCCAGTTCCCGCCGCCAGGGGGACAGCAGGGAGGCGAACATGTCCGGATAGGGAGGGTACTCCTCCACCAGCTTGCCCGGCGCCCGCCCAGTCTCCAGAATCGTGATCTTCATGCTCTGAAAATGTTGTCTCGGTTAAAGCTCGCCAAGTGGCGTTTATCGCCGCGTTGACAGGGCCAAAACGGGGTCTAATACCGGGGCCAACCACAGGGCGGAAGAGCCCGGGGCCAGAGGGATAGAGGCATGAGCGACTGGACCGACAAGCGGCCGATGTCGCCGCACACGTCGATCTGGAAATGGCATCTCACGATGGCCAGTTCCATCCTGCATCGCGTGACCGGCGTCGGCAATTATCTGGGCATCTTCATTGTCGTGGCCTGGCTGTTCGCCACCGCCGTCGGCCCTGACTATTACGAGCCGCTCTCGGCTGTGGTTGGCTCGATCTGGGGCCAGCTCATCCTGTTCGGCTTCTCGCTGTCGATCAGCTACCACCTGCTCAACGGTCTCCGTCACCTGATGATGGACACCGGCACGGGCTACAAACCGAAATTCGCCTCGTTCACCGCCGGCTTCGTTTTCGTCCTCGCGCTGGCGCTGGCTGTCGGCATCTGGATCTTCTCCGGCCTCGTACCCGGCGTTGACCCGCTGAACATGACGGGAGCCTAGCCGTGAGCAAGGAATCCATCCGCACCCCGCTCGGCAAGGTTCGCGGTCTTGGCTCGGCCAAGCACGGCGCCGGCCACTTCATCGCCCAGCGCGTCTCGGCGATCGCCCTCGTCTTCCTCGTTCCGTGGTTCCTGATCTCGCTGATCGGCGCGGTGCGCGGCGGCTATGACAACGCGCTCGGCTGGATCGCTGATCCGATCAACGCGGTTCTGGTGCTTCTCGCTGTCGGCGCCTCGCTCTACCACATGCGTCTCGGCATGCAGGTCGTAGTCGAGGACTATATCAGCAAGCACAGCACGAAGAACATTCTGCTGATCCTGAACACCTTCATCTGCGTCGTGCTCTTTGTGGCGGCTGCCTATGCCGTTCTCAAAGTCGCTGCGATCTGATCTCTGCTTTCCCAAGGACGTGCTGCCATGAGCGCTTACACCTGGAACGATCACACCTATGACGTCGTGGTTGTGGGCGCGGGCGGATCGGGCCTGCGCGCCGCGCTGGGTTGCGCGCAAGCCGGCTTGAAGGTCGCCTGCATCTCGAAAGTCTTCCCCACGCGTTCGCACACGGTTGCAGCGCAGGGCGGCATCTCCGCCTCGCTCGGCAATATGGGCCAGGACGACTGGCGCTGGCACATGTACGACACGGTGAAGGGCGCTGACTGGCTCGGCGACCAGGACGCGATCGAATACATGGTCCGCGCCGCTCCCGCCGCCGTTTACGAGCTTGAGCACTGGGGCGTCCCCTTCTCGCGTACCGAAGAAGGCAAGATCTACCAGCGCGCCTTCGGCGGCATGACCAAGAACTATGGCGAAGCCTCGATCCAGCGCACCTGCGCCGCGGCTGACCGTACCGGCCACGCCATGCTTCACACGCTCTACGGCCAGTCGCTGAAATACGCCGTCGACTTCTTCATCGAATACTTCGCGCTCGACCTGATCATGGAAGATGGCGCGTGCCGCGGCGTGACCGCTCTGAAACTCGATGACGGCACGATGCACCGCTATCGCGCGCAACGCGTCATCCTCGCGACCGGCGGCTATGGCCGCGCCTACTTCTCCGCCACCTCCGCGCACACCTGCACGGGCGATGGCGGCGGCATGGCGCTGCGCGCCGGCCTGCCCCTGCAAGACATGGAATTCGTGCAGTTCCACCCGACCGGCATCTACGGTTCGGGCTGCCTGATCACCGAAGGCGCACGCGGCGAAGGCGGCTATCTCACCAACTCGAAGGGTGAGCGGTTCATGGAGCGTTATGCGCCGTCCGTGAAAGACCTCGCCTCGCGTGACGTCGTCTCGCGTGCCATGACGATGGAAATCCGCGAAGGCCGCGGCGTGGGCGAGCAGAAGGATCACATCCACCTGCACCTCGACCACCTCGATCCGAAGATCCTGCACCAGCGCCTGCCCGGCATTTCGGAAAGCGCGAAAATCTTCGCCGGCGTCGATCTCACGAAAGAGCCGATCCCAGTCCTGCCGACCGTGCACTACAACATGGGCGGCATCCCGACGAACTATCACGGCGAAGTCCTCACCAAGCGCGGCGATGATCCGGATGCGATCGTGCCGGGCCTGATGGCTGTGGGCGAAGCTGCCTGCGTGTCGGTCCATGGCGCGAACCGCCTCGGCTCCAACTCGCTGATCGACCTCGTCGTCTTCGGCCGCGCTGCGGGCATCCGCTGCGGTGAAAAACTCGAAGCCAACGCGAACCAGAAAGACCTGCCGAAAGGCGCAGGCGAAGATCACCTCGCCCGCTTCGACAAGTTCCGCAACGCCTCGGGCGGCACGCCCACCGCCAAGCTCCGCGCCCAGATGCAGAAAGCGATGCAGGAAGACTGCGCCGTGTTCCGCACCGGCGAGACGCTGGCGCAAGGCGTCAAGCGCATCGCAGAAGTCCACGCCGGCATCCCGGACATCGCGATCAAGGATCGCGGCCTGATCTGGAACACCGACCTGATCGAAACGCTCGAATTCGACAACCTGATCGTCCAGGCCGCCGCCACCGTGAACTCGGCCGTGAACCGTGAAGAAAGCCGCGGCGCTCACGCCCGCGAAGACTTCCCGAACCGCAACGACGAAACCTGGATGAAACACACGCTGTCGTGGGTCGACGACAAGGGCGCAGTCAAACTCGACTACCGCCCCGTCCACGCCTACACGATGTCGGGCGACGTCGAGTACATCAAACCGAAGCCCCGCGTTTACTAGGCGAGCGTTTTACTAGCGCCAGCTAGCTCGCACGCCGCTTGCCGAACCCACCGCCAGCCGGCGCGGGCCGCACTTGCGTGACCATTGCCGAAGCCGCGCGCGTCGCAGCCTTCACAGGCGTCGCCTGCCGCGCCTGATAATCCGCCAGCGCGCGCTTCACCGGATCGTCGCCCTCGGCCTTCACGAACGCCTCGCCCGGCGCAAACACAGACGCGCCGCTCTGCGGGTCGGGTCCGTGCACGTTCGGCCCTTTCTGTCCGGGCATGATCGAGAGGTAGGCAACGTTGCCGATTACGCCGACAAGCGTGATGCCCAGCATCGCCAGCGGCACGGGCTGCCACGTCCGCCCGCCCAGATCCTGCCCGATCAGGAAAGCCAGCGCATTCATGTCGCCCGTGCTCGCCATCGTGGCCGGCAACAGGAACTGCAGCGCGAACGCGCCCAACGGAAGCAGCATCACGAACGGCCGCCCCAGCCTGTAGATCGCGCCCGACAGTCCAAGGTCGTGCCAACGCCGGATGTTCAGCGCATCAGCAACCGATGCGAACACAACCCAGCCTAGCGAGAACACGATCGACGCAGGCCCGCTCACCATCTCCGGCGCCATCATGAACGGCACGCCCGTCGCAGCAACAAGAGCCGCCAGCGGCGCAACGAAGAACTTGAGATAACCCGAGCGGCTCAAGCGACCGTCACTCGAGACCAGCGCAAACCGCTTCATGGTGACCCCCCATCGGATACAACATGATAGCCCGCAGGCCGCTTCGGCACGCTGAATCCGATCCCGCAAATTTCATCGATCCGGCTCGTTTCGCGTCCGCACCAACGATATTCAGTTACAAAAAGCCTGCGGCAAAACTGGTCACGCCTGCGTTGATTGCAGCGCTCGCGGTTGACGCGCCGCGCCACAGACACAATACATTTCCTCATGCAAACCATCTGGGGTCGCCGGACCGAAACCGGCCACACAGGCGAGGATTTTCGTGAAGAGGTGCAGCTGCATCTCGCGCGCTGCCTCGGCGATGCGCACATTGCCTTCTCCGATCAGGATGGCTGGGCCAACGCTTCGAAAGAGCCGGGCCCGCCCGTCGATGTGATGGTGATCCCGCCCGAAGGCGAACGCCGCTTTGCCTATGTCTGCACCTACGGTTCATGCCTCAAGAAAGGCGGCGACGTTCTCTCGCCCGGCGGCAAGGCCCGCATGGAATTCGTGCTCGCCACACCGCAACGCGGCGACCCGAAAGCAGACCTCGCCATGCTCAACATGGCCGCCAACACCGTCCGCCAGTTCGCCAAGCTCGTGCACATCCAGGGCGTCCGCGTCAGCGCCGGCGAAACCGTCCAGTTCAGCAAGAGCCCGAAGCCGGTCTTCGACACCACGAAACAGGTCGCCTTCGCCTTCATCAAGCCGCGCATCCCGGCCGAAGGCTTTGACCGCCTGCGCCTGCCCGGCGGCGAGACGGTCGATTTCTGGTCGCCCACACCCATTTATCGCGACGAGCTGGAAGCCGCCGCCACCCATGGCACTGTCAAGCTGGCGAGGGCCCTGGAGAAGGCCGGCGTCACCGAGATGCTGCATCTCGACCGCCCGTCTGTGGCCCGGAAAGCCTATGGCCTGCGCCGCTCGGTGATCTCCAGAATCCGCAACCTGTTCAGACGCGACTAGTTCGCAGGCTTCCCACTCCCCTTTTCTGGCCAAATACCTGATCCGCCGCGACTTTCCGGCGCTTTCCATTTACGAATCCGGGAGTAGATTGCCGCCAACTTCAGGGCCGCCGGGGAAGACGCGTAACCATGGTCGAACTCACCCTTCCGCAGAACTCCAAGATCACCCGCGGCAAGGAATGGCCCGCCCCCGCCGGCGCCAAGAAGGTCCGCACGTTCAAGATCTACCGCTACGACCCGGAAAACGGGAAAAACCCGCGCTGGGACACCTACCGCGTCGACATGAGCAAAGTCGGCCCGATGGTCCTCGACGTGCTGATCTACATCAAGAACGAGATCGATTCGACGCTGTCCTTCCGCCGCTCCTGCCGCGAAGGCGTCTGCGGCTCCTGCTCGATGAACATCGGCGGCAACAACACCATCGCCTGCACCAAGGGCCATGACGAATTCTCGGGCACGGTCACCATCTCGCCCCTGCCGCACCAGCCGGTGGTGAAAGACCTGATCCCCGACCTCACGACCTTCTACGCGCAGCACACCTACGTTCAGCCCTACCTGAAAACCACGACGCCTGAGCCGCAGAAAGAGTGGAAGCAGTCGGAAGCCGACCGCAACAAGCTCGACGGCCTCTACGAGTGCATCATGTGCGCCTCGTGCTCGACCGCCTGCCCCAGCTACTGGTGGAATGGCGACAAGTTCCTCGGCCCGGCAGCCCTGCTGCAAGCCTACCGCTGGATCATCGACAGCCGCGACGAATCCGCCGGCGAGCGCCTCGACGATCTCGAGGACCCGTTCAAGCTCTATCGCTGCCACACCATCATGAACTGCGCGCAGGTCTGCCCGAAGGGTCTCAACCCGGCAAAGGCCATCGCGGAGATCAAGAAGCTGATGGTCGAGCGCGCGACCTGAGGCGATGGGACCAGACTTCCCCGTCACCATCTACCACAACCCGGACTGCGGAACCTCGCGCAACGTACTCGCGATCATCGAGGCTGCGGGTTATCGCCCGAACGTCGTCGAATACCTGCAAGCCGGCTGGACGCGCGAACAACTCGTCGCCCTCTTCGCAGCCGCTGAGGTCACCGCCCGCGAAGCGCTGCGCGACAAGAAAACACCCGCGGCCGAGCTGGGCCTGCTCGACCCCGCCATCACCGACGACCAGCTTCTCGACGCAATGGTCGCTCACCCCATCCTGGTGAACCGTCCGTTCGTGACGACGCCGATCGCCACACGCCTCTGCCGCCCGGATAGCGGCGCGGTCCTCGATCTCCTCGCCCACTGGCCCAAAGGTCCATTCGCGAAGGAAGACGGCACGCTCCTCATTGATGCAGATGGAAAGCGACCAGACGCAGGGAAGCCAGACTCAGGGAAGAATGCGTGATGCCAACGGTGCGCCCGGTCCAGCCAGCAGACCTCCCGGCCATCACCGACATCTACGCCCACGCCGTCACCAACGGCACAGCCAGCTACGAATACGATCCGCCCACCCTCGCCGAAATGACAAAGCGCCACGACGCGCTTGTCAGTGCGCACTACCCCTACATCGTCGCCACGGATGATGCGGGCGCCATCCTCGGCTACGCCTACGCCGGCGCGTTCAGAACACGCCCCGCCTACCGCTTCATCGTCGAGGACTCGATCTACATCGCCCCCACCGCCCAAGGCCGGGGCGTAGGCCGCGCCCTCCTCGCCGACCTCATCCAGCGATGCGAAGCGAGCGGTTACCGCCAGATCATCGCCGTCATCGGCGATGGCGAGGTCAACCAGGCCTCCGTCAAACTCCACGCCTCACTCGGCTTCACCCACTCCGGCCGCATCACCGGCTCCGGCTACAAACACAACCACTGGTGCGACACCATCCTGATGCAACTCCCCCTCAACGGCGGCGCCACCACGCATCCGTAGGACGCATCAAAGATACACCACGCACATTCATTGTCCCGCTCATCCCGACGAAAGTCGGGACCCAGGGGGGGCTTGTCCCGGTGCCTGAACTCCTGGGTCCCGGCTTACGCCGGGACGAGCGGATGATGGGGAACGTAGGGTGCATTGAAAATGCACCGAGCCACACACGTTGAACGTGATTGGATTCCGCTGAATCGCGTGTCCGTCTCCAGACAAACATCCGAGCAATCTCAACCCGCTGCGGAATATCTCGTGCAATTCCACACCGATTCCGTCCTACACCCCCTCAACCTCGCTGATACTGCCCCCGCACCAACATGAGGGAG
>ERZ795059.2624-NODE-2624-length-18418-cov-5.423733_pt1 | contig 18418 bp, 5 predicted proteins | sample MGYA00375143_ERZ795059 | MGnify/ENA primary metagenome ERZ795059 (study PRJEB30188, sample SAMN05720168) | activated sludge metagenome | isolation source: Anaerobic digester | place: USA | collected 2015-01-07 ... | reverse complement strand
TCATCCAGCGGAGCCTGTCCGGAGCGCACAACGATTTGTTGGTGCAGGGTGAAATTCGACGCTGGCTGGATCAGATCGAGGTCTTCGGCCTGCACTGGGCACGGCTGGACGTGCGGCAGGATGCCCGCTACCACGAGGCGGTGATCGCCGAACTGCTGGCCCGGGCCGGCATGGCGGCCGACTTCGCGGCCCTGTCCGAGACGGAGCGTCAACGGGTTCTCCTGCAGACCTTGGGACGGCCTGTGAGCTGGGACGAATCGGCATTATCCGCCGCCGCGCGGGAAACGCTGGCGCTGGTCACGCTCTTGCGGCGCGCGATGCGGACTTGCGGGGCGGAGACATTGGGCGGGTACGTGATCAGCATGACGCGGACCACGAGCGACGTGCTGGCCGTATTATGGCTGTGGGAATGGTCCCGCACGGTCGATGGCGGCCATCCTCGCGATGCCAAACTGAACCTGCCGATCATTCCTCTGTTCGAGACCATCGACTATCTGCGGGATGCCGCGACGACGATGGCCGCGCTGCTGGATGTGGCCCCCTATCGGTCGTACCTGGCGGAGCAAGGTCTGCACCAGACGGTCATGATCGGCTACTCGGACAGCACCAAAGACGGTGGCTACCTGGCGGCTTGCTGGGCCCTGTATCATGCCCAGACGCAAATCCATGAGGTGGCCCGGCAACGCGGCGTCGCGCTCACGTTCTTTCACGGCCGGGGCGGCTCGCTGGGACGCGGCGGCGGGCCGACCGCTCGCGCGATTCTGTCGCTGCCGGCGGCAACCTTCGATGGCAGCTTGCGTCTGACGGAGCAAGGCGAAGTGTTGGCCGAGCGGTACGATGACGCGCAGATTGCCCATCGGCACTTGGAACAGCTCACTTGGTCGGTGCTGCTGGCGGGTACGCGAAAGCCGGCCGCGGGCGTGGAGGGTTGGCGTCAGATCGTGCAATGGTTGGCGGACCGCTCGTTCCGCGCCTACCGCCGTCTGACGCAGGAGCCCGGCTTCGTGGACTTCTTCCGGCAGGCGACGCCGATCGGCGAGATCGAACAGTTGCCGATCGGTTCGCGGCCGGCGCGGCGCAAGGCCGGCGGCTCGTTGAGCGACTTGCGGGCGATTCCCTGGGTCTTTTCGTGGACCCAGATCCGCTGCCTGGTGCCGGCCTGGTACGGCTTGGGCAGCGCCGTCGCGGAACTCCGCGCCGAGTCACCGGAGCGGTGGCGGGAGCTGGCGGAGATGTACCGCAAATGGCCGTTCTTCCGCGCTTCCGTGGACAACGCCGTGCTGGCCTTGGCCAAGACGGATCTCACGGTCGCCGCCGCTTACTTCCGGCTGGCGGAGGATCCGGCCTTGGCGGAACGCTTCGCGACGCTGATCGTCAGCGAGCACCGCCGCTGCTGCGAGTCCGTGCTGCAGATGACGGGCCAGCCGCGTTTGTTAGAGGACGTGGCCTGGCTGCAGGATTCCATCCGTCGGCGGAGCCCGTTTGTGGACGCGTTGAACCTGATGCAGGTGGATTTGCTGAGCCGGCTGCGAGCCGCGGCGGACACGACTGCGGCAGACGTGGACGAGTGGGCGCACCTCGTTCGGTTGACCATTCAGGGGGTCGCCGCAGGGATGCGGACCACGGGGTAAGCATGCGGTCTTCCGGAGCTAAGAACCGCTAACAAAACCGTTCGGCGCGGGTCTCTGACCCCGCCGAAACCGCCGACCGAAGACATCCGATTTCGGTTTTGTTAGCGGTTCTAAGTTATGATGGTCGCAACGCATCAGCGAGTTGATGCCTCCGCTGCTCTGACCCGTTCCGGGACGCTTTTGCCGAGCATGGCCACTTTCTGAGCAAGAGCGTCTGCGGTTATACTGAGCAGCGTTCGAGAAATGACTTTCGCCCCGTGAAAGTAGCCATCACACTCCGTGTGATGATCGGCAAGAAACACCGGACAGGGATTTCTCGAACGCTGCTTCGCGGGCCGCAGGCTCTTAGAAAGGCGGTTCAGGACTCATGGAAGCGACAGGAAGCCCGCGCAACGCGGAATGCACCAGGGGGCGGCACGCCATGCCCCATCCTCGGGGGCGTCATACCCAGGTATTGCTGACCAGCGTCTTCGGGCCGTATGCCCAGGACGACGAGTACGGTAGCCGGGTCATTAACCCGATGGAGTTGTACCATAACCAGGTCACTCGGGTGCAAGGTCCGTTTTCGCTGCGGATGTTCCATCGCTCCTGGGGGCTGATGCTGATCCAGGCCAACATTGCAGCCCCCTGCACGTTGCTCGACTTCCCCACCCTGGACCGCTTCACGGCCGAGATCCGCGACCGGCACTACGATGTGGTGGGGATCAGCAGCATCACGACCAACGTGCAGAAAGTCCGGCGGATGTGCGAACTGGTCCGGCAGCACCAGCCCGGCGCCGTGATTGTGGTCGGGGGCCACGTGGCGAATATCCCCGACCTCCAGGATCGGGTCGATGCGGACTGGATCGTCCGCGGCGAGGGCGTGCAGTGGTTTCGCCGCTTCCTGGGAGAAGACCCGGACCAACCCATCCGGCATCCCGTGATTCCCACGCGGATCGGCACCCGCAACATGGGCATTTCCGTCAAGGACAAGGCCGGTGACGTGGCTGCCACGCTGATTCCGTCCGTGGGTTGTCCGGTGGGCTGCAATTTCTGTGCGACTTCGGCCATGTTCGGCGGCAAGGGGAAGTGGTTTGACTTCTACCGCACCGGGGATGAACTGTTCGACATCATGTGCCAGATCGAAGGAACTCTGGGCACCCGGTCGTTCTTCGTGATGGACGAGAACTTCCTGTATCATCGCCGGCGAGCGCTGCGGCTGTTGGAATTGATGGAACGACACGACAAATCGTGGATTCTGTACGTGTTCAGTTCCGCCGGCGTGGTGGCGTCGTATGACATCGAACAGCTGGTGGCGCTGGGCGTCTCCTGGGTCTGGATGGGAATCGAGGGCGAGAACAGTCAGTACGCCAAGGTCCAAGGCGTAGACACGTTCGCCTTGGTTCGCCAGCTTCAGTCGCACGGAATCCGCGTCCTGGGCTCGACGATCATCGGACTCGAAGACCACACGCCGGACAACATCGATCAGGTCATCGACTACGCCGTCCGGCACAACACGGACTTCCATCAGTTCATGTTGTACATGCCTTTGCCGGGTACGCCGTTGCACGCCGAGTTCTGCTCTCAGGGGCGCATCGTGGACGAGGCCGAATGTCCGCTGGCCGACACCCACGGTCAGTCGCGGTTCAATTACCGGCACGCCCACATCGCTGCGGGCCTGGAGTCCGAACTGATCGTGCGGGCATTTGAGCGTGATTTTGCAGCCAATGGTCCGAGCATGATGCGGATGCTTGGCACCGTATTGGCCAGCTGGAAGCGTTACAAGAACCATCCGGATTCCCGGATTCGACGGCGATTTGCTTGGGAAGTCGAAGGGATGGCGACTGCCTGGTCCGCGGTCGTCGCCGCCGTGCGGCGGTATTACCGGAGGAACCCGGCACGGTACGCGAAGATGTCGCGTCTGTTGGAGGACATGAACCGCGAGTTCGGCTGGTCTTCCCGGCTGTCGGCGGCGCTGGGCGGGCCTTACGTCCTGTGGAAGATTCGGCAAGAGGAGCGGCGTCTGGCTGCGGGATGGACCTATGAGCCACCCACGTTCTACGAAGTCAACGACGCCGTGCCGCCGGAAGATCGCTCCGCGGCGGTTCGATGCCGGTACGTAACGCCGCAAGTCGTTTCGCCGGAAGGCGGCTTGGAGGCGATTCCGCAGCTTCGTGACTCCCGGTCCGGACAGAAGGCGCCGCGCAGGCTCGTTCGGCAGGGCACTTAGCAGCGTTCGAGAAATAACTGTCGCCTCGTCAAAGTAGCCATCACACTCCGTGTGATGACCGGCAACAAACGCTGGACAGTGATTTCTGAAATGCTGCTTAGCCGGTTGTGGATCGGTTCGCGGGGAGGTGAATAAGGGACGACTTGGACGTCTTTGCCGTGCCCCGCGGGCGCCGATCGCGAACCATTTGCGCTGGAGGCAAACCATGATCCACCTGATCGACCTGGCGGAACGTGCCGTCCTGCCGGACCGGCTGATCCGCGTGGGCATGCGGCGACTGATGGCCGGCCGCTTGGAGGAAGAACGACGGCGGGATAACGCCCAACCAGGAGGGGCCGTGCGGCAGTTTGTGCAGGAACTGCGCCGCAGCCCGATCGCCGTCCACACGGACGCTGCCAACGTGCAGCACTACGAAGTCCCCGCCGAGTTCTTCCAGCGGGTCCTCGGTCCCCGGCTGAAGTACAGTTCTTGCTACTGGCCCCGCTCGGACACGACGCTGCCACAGGCGGAGGATGCCATGCTGGGATTGTTCTGCCAGCGGGCGGGCATCGAGGACGGCATGGACGTCCTTGAGTTGGGTTGCGGCTGGGGCTCGCTCTGCTTGTGGATCGCCGAGCACTTCCCGAACTGCCGCGTCCTGGCGATTTCTAATTCCCAGACGCAACGCGAGTTTATCGAGTCGCGTTGCCGGGAGCTGGGGCGGAACAACGTCGAAGTGCAGACGGCCAACGTCGCCGATTTCGGGACCGAACGGCGGTTCGACCGGGTGCTGTCGGTCGAGATGTTCGAGCACGTCCGCAATTACGAAGAACTGCTGCGCCGCATCTCGATCTGGCTCAAGCCGGACGGCAGGCTGATGGTTCACATCTTCTGCCACGCCCGGTATGCCTACCCTTTCGAGACGGAGGGCCGGGCGAACTGGATGGGGCGGCATTTCTTCACGGGTGGCATCATGCCGTCCGACGACCTGCTTCTGTACTTTCAGCGCGATCTGGTGCTGGAGGATCACTGGCACGTGTCGGGTGCCCACTACGCGAAAACCCTGGAGGCTTGGCTGACGAGTTGCGACCGCCAGCGGTCTGACCTGCTCGCGCTGTTCGGCTCAACGCTTGGGCGAAAAGACGCCGCCCGTCAACTTCAGCGCTGGCGGATGTTCTTCATGGCCTGTGCGGAACTTTTCGCCTATGGCGGCGGGGACGAGTGGTTCGTCTCCCACTACCTCTTCTCGAATCGCCTGGCCAGCCAGAATCGCGGGTAGTTCAACCGCTTTGCTCGGCACCCCGCGGGTCGCGCGGTTCCGCGGCAGCGCGGTCGGGAGTGCGGGGCGTCAATGGCTCGGCCGTGCCCGGAACAATGCGCGGCACTGGGTCGGATTCTTCGATGAGCCGCTGCAATTCGTCCGAGTCGATCGACTCGACTTCGATCAGCCGCCGCGTGACTGCTTCCAACGCGGTGCGGCGAGTCTCCAGGATGTGCCGCACCTTCTCCATCGACTCCTCGATGATCCGCCGCACTTCCTCGTCGATTTCGCGAGCCGTCTTCTCGCTGTGCGTCCGCAGTCGTTCCTCGGCTCCCGCCATCGCCAGAAATGGCGACCGCGTGGTCTCGCGGTAGCTGACGCGGCCCAAGCGGCTCATGCCAAAGTCCATGACCATGCTGCGGGCGATCTCCGTCGCCCGCTCCAGATCGTTCTGTGCGCCGGTCGAGATGTCCTTGAATACGATCTCCTCCGTGACGGTGCCCGCCAACAGGACTTGGATCCGGCTCTCCAACTCCGACTTGGTCATCAAGAACCGGTCGCCCTCGGGGCGCTGCAGGGTGTAGCCCAGGGCCGCCAGTCCGCGCGGAATAATGGACACCTTGTGTACCGGGTCGGTGTTGGGCAGCGAACAGGCGACCAGCGCGTGGCCGGATTCGTGATAGGCGACGCGGTGCTTTTCGTCGTCGCTCATGACGCGTTGCTTCTTCTCCAGTCCCGCCGTCACGCGCTCCACGCCGTCGTTGAATTCGGCCATGCCCACGGCCGAGCGGCCTTTGCGTGCGGCCAGCAGCGCGGCCTCGTTGACTAGATTCCTCAGATCGGCGCCGACGAAGCCCGGCGTGATGGATGCGACCTGCTTCAAATCGACGGTTTCGTCCAGCCTGTAGTTCTTGACGTGGACCTTGAGGATCGCTTCCCGCCCCCGGATATCCGGCCGGTCGACCAACACCTGGCGGTCGAAGCGTCCCGGCCTCAGCAGCGCCTGGTCCAACGTCTCGGGCCGGTTGGTCGCCGCGATCACGATCACGCTGGCTTTCGAGTCGAACCCGTCCATCTCGACCAGCAGCGCGTTCAGGGTCTGCTCGCGCTCGTCGTGACCGCCGACTACGCTGCCCATGCGGCTCTTGCCCAGCGCGTCCAGTTCGTCGATGAAGATAATGCAGGGGGCCTTGGACTCGGCTTGCTGAAACAAGTCCCGGACGCGGGCCGCACCGACGCCCACGAACATCTCGACGAAATCGCTGCCGGACAGGCTGAAGAACGGCACGTCTGCCTCGCCGGCAATGGCTCTGGCCAGCAGCGTCTTGCCCGTGCCTGGAGGCCCGACCAGCAAAACACCTTTGGGGATTTGTCCGCCCAGACGTTGATATTTTTCGGCGGATTTGAGGAAATCCACCACTTCGCGGACTTCCTCGACGGCCTCGTCAATCCCCGCTACGTCGTCAAAGTGGATGCCTATGTCTTCCTGAGCGTACAGGCGTCCCCGGCTGCGTCCGAACGCCATGGGCGAGCCGGCACCGCTCAACCGCCGCAACATGAAGAAGAAAAGCCCCACGAACAGTGCAGTAATCATCAGCAGCGGCATGTAGGACCGCCAGATACTAGGTCCCGGCTCGTTGCTGTACGGCAGGCGGTATTCCTCCAGTTTTCGCAGCAGCTGCTGTTCCGCCTCGCTGGATGTCGGTTTGACGACTCGAAACTGAACGCCAGTCTGTTCTTTCTCGGACCCCGCAATTTCCGTGGCCCCTGCGACCGGCTCTTGGCCTGAAGTCTCCCCAACTTCTTGAAAGTCCACTTTTCCTCTAATTACCTGCAGGTCGTTGCGCAAATCACGCAAGTTGCGGTATCTGGTTAATTTATACCGTCCTTCTGCAATCGGTGTTTTGACGACAATATACGGCGTGCTGCTGGCTGGCTTTCCCTGTTCGTCCAGGCGACTGGCCTCAATCAAACGCAAGAAATCGTAATAGGATATCTCGTGTCCGACGTTGTTGACGAAGAACATGGTGACGATGAACGCTGCGGCGCCGACCACGACGAGATACCAGAACACATTCTGGCCAGCGGAGGGTGTCTTGTTATCGTTGGGGCGGCGCGAGTTGCCGCTATTGTCGCTCATCGAGGGACTCCCGGTAATTCGGGTTGCCTGTTCACGGACGCGGGCCTAGAATTCGGCGTTGAACGAAACTCTATACGTCAAAGCAAGTTGCACCGACGGATATGCATCCAGAGGGCGAGGGCAGCAGGTGGGCAGCCGGAGCTGACCGCACCCCTACCCAACCGCGTGCGCCCTGAACGCCCGTCAGAGTTCTGGTCGTACGCTTGGGGAAGTTCCCGTCGGCGTGTGGAACAGTTTCGACCATAGGGTATTTTTGACAATGAACTGCTGCTAGGCAACCAGAGGCCAGCGATTCTTCGCCTCCCGCGAGTCATCTTTTTCCCATGAGCCGTCCGTCGCGTAAGATCGTCGTCCTCGGTTCGACCGGCAGTATCGGCGGCAGCACTCTGGAGGTTGCAGCCGCGTCGGACGGGAATCTGCAGATTGTCGGCTTGTCCGCGAACCGCAGTTGCCAGCGGTTGTTGGAACAGGCGCAGCGACTGCGCCCCCGCTGGGTGGCGGTGACCGACGAGGAAAGCGGGCGGCAGTTCGATTGGAGCGCGTTGCCCAGGGAAACGCGGTTGCTGCTGGGGACGGAGGGCATGGAACGGATGGTGGCGCACGCCGAGGTCGACGTGGTGGTCGCCTCGGTCGTGGGCAGCGCGGGCTTGGCCGGGGCCTGGGCGGCGGTACAGGCCGGCAAAACGCTGGCCTTGGCCAACAAAGAAACGCTGGTCATGGCGGGGCCGCTGGTGATGCGGGTGGCGGCCGAGCGGGGAGCGACGATTCTGCCCGTGGACAGCGAGCACAGCGCGGTGTTTCAGACGCTGCAGGCGGGCCGCCGCGAGGAATTGAAACGCATCATCCTTACGGCCAGCGGTGGACCGTTTCGCGAGCACACCCAGGAGCAATTGGAAACCGTCACGGTCGAAGACGCGCTGGCTCATCCCACCTGGGAAATGGGCAGGAAAATCACCATCGACTCGGCGACGATGATGAATAAAGCCCTGGAAATCATCGAAGCCCGTTGGCTGTTCGAGTTGCAGCCGGACCAGATCGATGTGGTCATTCACCCGCAATCGGTGGTCCATTCGCTGGTCGAGTTTCGCGACGGCGCCGTGATTGCGCAACTGGGTCCACCGGACATGAAATTGCCGATCCAGTACGCGTTGAGTTATCCTGAGCGGTGGGAGAGTCCTGCGGCCAAGCTGGACTTTCGCCACGCTTTCTCGCTGGATTTCTGCCCGCCGGACACGACGCGTTTCCCGGCTTTGTTGCTGGGGCACGAGGTCGCTCGGCAGGGTGGGACGGCCGGGGCAGTGCTGAACGCAGCCAATGAATCGGCGGTGGCGGCCTTTTTGCAGGGGCAAATCCGTTTCACGGACATCGTGCCCGCTTGCCGAGCCGTTCTCGATGTACACAATTATGAACCGAACCCCACGCTGCCCCAGTTGTTGGAACTGGACGCGTGGGCCAGGAAGGAGATGACGAAGTGGATTGGTGCTTGATTGCCGACGTCAATGAGACGCTGTCGTGGGTGTGGATGATCGGTTCGGTGGCGGTCGGACTGGGGCTGGTCATTTTCGTCCACGAGCTGGGGCACTTCCTGGCAGCCAAAGCCTGCGGGGTGAAAGTCGAGAAGTTCTACGTCGGTTTCGACATCCCGATGGGACCTTTGCCCTCGACCCTGCTCAAGTTCCGGCGGGGTGAAACGGAATACGGCATCGGCATCCTGCCGTTGGGCGGATACGTCAAGATGTTGGGGCAGGACGACAATCCACGCAACCAGGCGAAAGAGAACGAACGCATCAAGATCCACAAAGGTTCGTCGGCCAGCGTTCCCAGCGGCGACAATCTGGCGGCGACTGCGGTCACGGCGGACAAGGTGGACAGGTCCGGCGCGGAGCCTTGTGCCGACAAGGCTGGCAACGTTGGCGACAAGGTTCACGACGAGGTTGACGACAAGGTCGGCGAATTCGAATGGGATCCTCGCAGTTATCCGGCCAAACCGGTTTGGCCGGATAACTGCGAGGATCCCATTCGAATTCGCCGACCTTGTCGTCAACCTCGTCGTGAACCTTGTCGCCAACGTTGCCAGCCTTGTCGGCACAAGGCTCCGCGCCGGACCTGTCCACCTTGTCCGCCGTGACCGCAGTCGCCGCCAGATTGTCGCCGCTGGGAACGCTGGCCGACGAACCTTTGTGGATCTTGATGCGTTCGTTCTCTTTCGCCTGGTTGCGTGGATTGTCGTCCTGCCCCAACATCTTGACGTATCCGCCCAACGGCAGGATGCCGATGCCGTATTCCGTTTCACCCCGCCGGAACTTGAGCAGGGTCGAGGGCAAAGGTCCCATCGGGATGTCGAAACCGACGTAGAACTTCTCGACTTTCACCCCGCAGGCTTTGGCTGCCAGGAAGTGCCCCAGCTCGTGGACGAAAATGACCAGCCCCAGTCCGACCGCCACCGAACCGATCATCCACACCCACGACAGCGTCTCATTGACGTCGGCAATCAAGCACCAATCCACTTCGTCATCTCCTTCCTGGCCCACGCGTCCAGTTCCAACAACTGGGGCAGCGTGGGGTTCGGTTCATAATTGTGTACATCGAGAACGGCTCGGCAAGCGGGCACGATGTCCGTGAAACGGATTTGCCCCTGCAAAAAGGCCGCCACCGCCGATTCATTGGCTGCGTTCAGCACTGCCCCGGCCGTCCCACCCTGCCGAGCGACCTCGTGCCCCAGCAACAAAGCCGGGAAACGCGTCGTGTCCGGCGGGCAGAAATCCAGCGAGAAAGCGTGGCGAAAGTCCAGCTTGGCCGCAGGACTCTCCCACCGCTCAGGATAACTCAACGCGTACTGGATCGGCAATTTCATGTCCGGTGGACCCAGTTGCGCAATCACGGCGCCGTCGCGAAACTCGACCAGCGAATGGACCACCGATTGCGGGTGAATGACCACATCGATCTGGTCCGGCTGCAACTCGAACAGCCAACGGGCTTCGATGATTTCCAGGGCTTTATTCATCATCGTCGCCGAGTCGATGGTGATTTTCCTGCCCATTTCCCAGGTGGGATGAGCCAGCGCGTCTTCGACCGTGACGGTTTCCAATTGCTCCTGGGTGTGCTCGCGAAACGGTCCACCGCTGGCCGTAAGGATGATGCGTTTCAATTCCTCGCGGCGGCCCGCCTGCAGCGTCTGAAACACCGCGCTGTGCTCGCTGTCCACGGGCAGAATCGTCGCTCCCCGCTCGGCCGCCACCCGCATCACCAGCGGCCCCGCCATGACCAGCGTTTCTTTGTTGGCCAAGGCCAGCGTTTTGCCGGCCTGTACCGCCGCCCAGGCCCCGGCCAAGCCCGCGCTGCCCACGACCGAGGCGACCACCACGTCGACCTCGGCGTGCGCCACCATCCGTTCCATGCCCTCCGTCCCCAGCAGCAACCGCGTTTCCCTGGGCAACGCGCTCCAATCGAACTGCCGCCCGCTTTCCTCGTCGGTCACCGCCACCCAGCGGGGGCGCAGTCGCTGCGCCTGTTCCAACAACCGCTGGCAACTGCGGTTCGCGGACAAGCCGACAATCTGCAGATTCCCGTCCGACGCGGCTGCAACCTCCAGAGTGCTGCCGCCGATACTGCCGGTCGAACCGAGGACGACGATCTTACGCGACGGACGGCTCATGGGAAAAAGATGACTCGCGGGAGGCGAAGAATCGCTGGCCTCTGGTTGCCTAGCAGCAGTTCATTGTCAAAAATACCCTATGGTCGAAACTGTTCCACACGCCGACGGGAACTTCCCCAAGCGTACGACCAGAACTCTGACGGGCGTTCAGGGCGCACGCGGTTGGGTAGGGGTGCGGTCAGCTCCGGCTGCCCACCTGCTGCCCTCGCCCTCTGGATGCATATCCGTCGGTGCAACTTGCTTTGACGTATAGAGTTTCGTTCAACGCCGAATTCTAGGCCCGCGTCCGTGAACAGGCAACCCGAATTACCGGGAGTCCCTCGATGAGCGACAATAGCGGCAACTCGCGCCGCCCCAACGATAACAAGACACCCTCCGCTGGCCAGAATGTGTTCTGGTATCTCGTCGTGGTCGGCGCCGCAGCGTTCATCGTCACCATGTTCTTCGTCAACAACGTCGGACACGAGATATCCTATTACGATTTCTTGCGTTTGATTGAGGCCAGTCGCCTGGACGAACAGGGAAAGCCAGCCAGCAGCACGCCGTATATTGTCGTCAAAACACCGATTGCAGAAGGACGGTATAAATTAACCAGATACCGCAACTTGCGTGATTTGCGCAACGACCTGCAGGTAATTAGAGGAAAAGTGGACTTTCAAGAAGTTGGGGAGACTTCAGGCCAAGAGCCGGTCGCAGGGGCCACGGAAATTGCGGGGTCCGAGAAAGAACAGACTGGCGTTCAGTTTCGAGTCGTCAAACCGACATCCAGCGAGGCGGAACAGCAGCTGCTGCGAAAACTGGAGGAATACCGCCTGCCGTACAGCAACGAGCCGGGACCTAGTATCTGGCGGTCCTACATGCCGCTGCTGATGATTACTGCACTGTTCGTGGGGCTTTTCTTCTTCATGTTGCGGCGGTTGAGCGGTGCCGGCTCGCCCATGGCGTTCGGACGCAGCCGGGGACGCCTGTACGCTCAGGAAGACATAGGCATCCACTTTGACGACGTAGCGGGGATTGACGAGGCCGTCGAGGAAGTCCGCGAAGTGGTGGATTTCCTCAAATCCGCCGAAAAATATCAACGTCTGGGCGGACAAATCCCCAAAGGTGTTTTGCTGGTCGGGCCTCCAGGCACGGGCAAGACGCTGCTGGCCAGAGCCATTGCCGGCGAGGCAGACGTGCCGTTCTTCAGCCTGTCCGGCAGCGATTTCGTCGAGATGTTCGTGGGCGTCGGTGCGGCCCGCGTCCGGGACTTGTTTCAGCAAGCCGAGTCCAAGGCCCCCTGCATTATCTTCATCGACGAACTGGACGCGCTGGGCAAGAGCCGCATGGGCAGCGTAGTCGGCGGTCACGACGAGCGCGAGCAGACCCTGAACGCGCTGCTGGTCGAGATGGACGGGTTCGACTCGAAAGCCAGCGTGATCGTGATCGCGGCGACCAACCGGCCCGAGACGTTGGACCAGGCGCTGCTGAGGCCGGGACGCTTCGACCGCCAGGTGTTGGTCGACCGGCCGGATATCCGGGGGCGGGAAGCGATCCTCAAGGTCCACGTCAAGAACTACAGGCTGGACGAAACCGTCGATTTGAAGCAGGTCGCATCCATCACGCCGGGCTTCGTCGGCGCCGATCTGAGGAATCTAGTCAACGAGGCCGCGCTGCTGGCCGCACGCAAAGGCCGCTCGGCCGTGGGCATGGCCGAATTCAACGACGGCGTGGAGCGCGTGACGGCGGGACTGGAGAAGAAGCAACGCGTCATGAGCGACGACGAAAAGCACCGCGTCGCCTATCACGAATCCGGCCACGCGCTGGTCGCCTGTTCGCTGCCCAACACCGACCCGGTACACAAGGTGTCCATTATTCCGCGCGGACTGGCGGCCCTGGGCTACACCCTGCAGCGCCCCGAGGGCGACCGGTTCTTGATGACCAAGTCGGAGTTGGAGAGCCGGATCCAAGTCCTGTTGGCGGGCACCGTCACGGAGGAGATCGTATTCAAGGACATCTCGACCGGCGCACAGAACGATCTGGAGCGGGCGACGGAGATCGCCCGCAGCATGGTCATGGACTTTGGCATGAGCCGCTTGGGCCGCGTCAGCTACCGCGAGACCACGCGGTCGCCATTTCTGGCGATGGCGGGAGCCGAGGAACGACTGCGGACGCACAGCGAGAAGACGGCTCGCGAAATCGACGAGGAAGTGCGGCGGATCATCGAGGAGTCGATGGAGAAGGTGCGGCACATCCTGGAGACTCGCCGCACCGCGTTGGAAGCAGTCACGCGGCGGCTGATCGAAGTCGAGTCGATCGACTCGGACGAATTGCAGCGGCTCATCGAAGAATCCGACCCAGTGCCGCGCATTGTTCCGGGCACGGCCGAGCCATTGACGCCCCGCACTCCCGACCGCGCTGCCGCGGAACCGCGCGACCCGCGGGGTGCCGAGCAAAGCGGTTGAACTACCCGCGATTCTGGCTGGCCAGGCGATTCGAGAAGAGGTAGTGGGAGACGAACCACTCGTCCCCGCCGCCATAGGCGAAAAGTTCCGCACAGGCCATGAAGAACATCCGCCAGCGCTGAAGTTGACGGGCGGCGTCTTTTCGCCCAAGCGTTGAGCCGAACAGCGCGAGCAGGTCAGACCGCTGGCGGTCGCAACTCGTCAGCCAAGCCTCCAGGGTTTTCGCGTAGTGGGCACCCGACACGTGCCAGTGATCCTCCAGCACCAGATCGCGCTGAAAGTACAGAAGCAGGTCGTCGGACGGCATGATGCCACCCGTGAAGAAATGCCGCCCCATCCAGTTCGCCCGGCCCTCCGTCTCGAAAGGGTAGGCATACCGGGCGTGGCAGAAGATGTGAACCATCAGCCTGCCGTCCGGCTTGAGCCAGATCGAGATGCGGCGCAGCAGTTCTTCGTAATTGCGGACGTGCTCGAACATCTCGACCGACAGCACCCGGTCGAACCGCCGTTCGGTCCCGAAATCGGCGACGTTGGCCGTCTGCACTTCGACGTTGTTCCGCCCCAGCTCCCGGCAACGCGACTCGATAAACTCGCGTTGCGTCTGGGAATTAGAAATCGCCAGGACGCGGCAGTTCGGGAAGTGCTCGGCGATCCACAAGCAGAGCGAGCCCCAGCCGCAACCCAACTCAAGGACGTCCATGCCGTCCTCGATGCCCGCCCGCTGGCAGAACAATCCCAGCATGGCATCCTCCGCCTGTGGCAGCGTCGTGTCCGAGCGGGGCCAGTAGCAAGAACTGTACTTCAGCCGGGGACCGAGGACCCGCTGGAAGAACTCGGCGGGGACTTCGTAGTGCTGCACGTTGGCAGCGTCCGTGTGGACGGCGATCGGGCTGCGGCGCAGTTCCTGCACAAACTGCCGCACGGCCCCTCCTGGTTGGGCGTTATCCCGCCGTCGTTCTTCCTCCAAGCGGCCGGCCATCAGTCGCCGCATGCCCACGCGGATCAGCCGGTCCGGCAGGACGGCACGTTCCGCCAGGTCGATCAGGTGGATCATGGTTTGCCTCCAGCGCAAATGGTTCGCGATCGGCGCCCGCGGGGCACGGCAAAGACGTCCAAGTCGTCCCTTATTCACCTCCCCGCGAACCGATCCACAACCGGCTAAGCAGCATTTCAGAAATCACTGTCCAGCGTTTGTTGCCGGTCATCACACGGAGTGTGATGGCTACTTTGACGAGGCGACAGTTATTTCTCGAACGCTGCTAAGTGCCCTGCCGAACGAGCCTGCGCGGCGCCTTCTGTCCGGACCGGGAGTCACGAAGCTGCGGAATCGCCTCCAAGCCGCCTTCCGGCGAAACGACTTGCGGCGTTACGTACCGGCATCGAACCGCCGCGGAGCGATCTTCCGGCGGCACGGCGTCGTTGACTTCGTAGAACGTGGGTGGCTCATAGGTCCATCCCGCAGCCAGACGCCGCTCCTCTTGCCGAATCTTCCACAGGACGTAAGGCCCGCCCAGCGCCGCCGACAGCCGGGAAGACCAGCCGAACTCGCGGTTCATGTCCTCCAACAGACGCGACATCTTCGCGTACCGTGCCGGGTTCCTCCGGTAATACCGCCGCACGGCGGCGACGACCGCGGACCAGGCAGTCGCCATCCCTTCGACTTCCCAAGCAAATCGCCGTCGAATCCGGGAATCCGGATGGTTCTTGTAACGCTTCCAGCTGGCCAATACGGTGCCAAGCATCCGCATCATGCTCGGACCATTGGCTGCAAAATCACGCTCAAATGCCCGCACGATCAGTTCGGACTCCAGGCCCGCAGCGATGTGGGCGTGCCGGTAATTGAACCGCGACTGACCGTGGGTGTCGGCCAGCGGACATTCGGCCTCGTCCACGATGCGCCCCTGAGAGCAGAACTCGGCGTGCAACGGCGTACCCGGCAAAGGCATGTACAACATGAACTGATGGAAGTCCGTGTTGTGCCGGACGGCGTAGTCGATGACCTGATCGATGTTGTCCGGCGTGTGGTCTTCGAGTCCGATGATCGTCGAGCCCAGGACGCGGATTCCGTGCGACTGAAGCTGGCGAACCAAGGCGAACGTGTCTACGCCTTGGACCTTGGCGTACTGACTGTTCTCGCCCTCGATTCCCATCCAGACCCAGGAGACGCCCAGCGCCACCAGCTGTTCGATGTCATACGACGCCACCACGCCGGCGGAACTGAACACGTACAGAATCCACGATTTGTCGTGTCGTTCCATCAATTCCAACAGCCGCAGCGCTCGCCGGCGATGATACAGGAAGTTCTCGTCCATCACGAAGAACGACCGGGTGCCCAGAGTTCCTTCGATCTGGCACATGATGTCGAACAGTTCATCCCCGGTGCGGTAGAAGTCAAACCACTTCCCCTTGCCGCCGAACATGGCCGAAGTCGCACAGAAATTGCAGCCCACCGGACAACCCACGGACGGAATCAGCGTGGCAGCCACGTCACCGGCCTTGTCCTTGACGGAAATGCCCATGTTGCGGGTGCCGATCCGCGTGGGAATCACGGGATGCCGGATGGGTTGGTCCGGGTCTTCTCCCAGGAAGCGGCGAAACCACTGCACGCCCTCGCCGCGGACGATCCAGTCCGCATCGACCCGATCCTGGAGGTCGGGGATATTCGCCACGTGGCCCCCGACCACAATCACGGCGCCGGGCTGGTGCTGCCGGACCAGTTCGCACATCCGCCGGACTTTCTGCACGTTGGTCGTGATGCTGCTGATCCCCACCACATCGTAGTGCCGGTCGCGGATCTCGGCCGTGAAGCGGTCCAGGGTGGGGAAGTCGAGCAACGTGCAGGGGGCTGCAATGTTGGCCTGGATCAGCATCAGCCCCCAGGAGCGATGGAACATCCGCAGCGAAAACGGACCTTGCACCCGAGTGACCTGGTTATGGTACAACTCCATCGGGTTAATGACCCGGCTACCGTACTCGTCGTCCTGGGCATACGGCCCGAAGACGCTGGTCAGCAATACCTGGGTATGACGCCCCCGAGGATGGGGCATGGCGTGCCGCCCCCTGGTGCATTCCGCGTTGCGCGGGCTTCCTGTCGCTTCCATGAGTCCTGAACCGCCTTTCTAAGAGCCTGCGGCCCGCGAAGCAGCGTTCGAGAAATCCCTGTCCGGTGTTTCTTGCCGATCATCACACGGAGTGTGATGGCTACTTTCACGGGGCGAAAGTCATTTCTCGAACGCTGCTCAGTATAACCGCAGACGCTCTTGCTCAGAAAGTGGCCATGCTCGGCAAAAGCGTCCCGGAACGGGTCAGAGCAGCGGAGGCATCAACTCGCTGATGCGTTGCGACCATCATAACTTAGAACCGCTAACAAAACCGAAATCGGATGTCTTCGGTCGGCGGTTTCGGCGGGGTCAGAGACCCGCGCCGAACGGTTTTGTTAGCGGTTCTTAGCTCCGGAAGACCGCATGCTTACCCCGTGGTCCGCATCCCTGCGGCGACCCCCTGAATGGTCAACCGAACGAGGTGCGCCCACTCGTCCACGTCTGCCGCAGTCGTGTCCGCCGCGGCTCGCAGCCGGCTCAGCAAATCCACCTGCATCAGGTTCAACGCGTCCACAAACGGGCTCCGCCGACGGATGGAATCCTGCAGCCAGGCCACGTCCTCTAACAAACGCGGCTGGCCCGTCATCTGCAGCACGGACTCGCAGCAGCGGCGGTGCTCGCTGACGATCAGCGTCGCGAAGCGTTCCGCCAAGGCCGGATCCTCCGCCAGCCGGAAGTAAGCGGCGGCGACCGTGAGATCCGTCTTGGCCAAGGCCAGCACGGCGTTGTCCACGGAAGCGCGGAAGAACGGCCATTTGCGGTACATCTCCGCCAGCTCCCGCCACCGCTCCGGTGACTCGGCGCGGAGTTCCGCGACGGCGCTGCCCAAGCCGTACCAGGCCGGCACCAGGCAGCGGATCTGGGTCCACGAAAAGACCCAGGGAATCGCCCGCAAGTCGCTCAACGAGCCGCCGGCCTTGCGCCGCGCCGGCCGCGAACCGATCGGCAACTGTTCGATCTCGCCGATCGGCGTCGCCTGCCGGAAGAAGTCCACGAAGCCGGGCTCCTGCGTCAGACGGCGGTAGGCGCGGAACGAGCGGTCCGCCAACCATTGCACGATCTGACGCCAACCCTCCACGCCCGCGGCCGGCTTTCGCGTACCCGCCAGCAGCACCGACCAAGTGAGCTGTTCCAAGTGCCGATGGGCAATCTGCGCGTCATCGTACCGCTCGGCCAACACTTCGCCTTGCTCCGTCAGACGCAAGCTGCCATCGAAGGTTGCCGCCGGCAGCGACAGAATCGCGCGAGCGGTCGGCCCGCCGCCGCGTCCCAGCGAGCCGCCCCGGCCGTGAAAGAACGTGAGCGCGACGCCGCGTTGCCGGGCCACCTCATGGATTTGCGTCTGGGCATGATACAGGGCCCAGCAAGCCGCCAGGTAGCCACCGTCTTTGGTGCTGTCCGAGTAGCCGATCATGACCGTCTGGTGCAGACCTTGCTCCGCCAGGTACGACCGATAGGGGGCCACATCCAGCAGCGCGGCCATCGTCGTCGCGGCATCCCGCAGATAGTCGATGGTCTCGAACAGAGGAATGATCGGCAGGTTCAGTTTGGCATCGCGAGGATGGCCGCCATCGACCGTGCGGGACCATTCCCACAGCCATAATACGGCCAGCACGTCGCTCGTGGTCCGCGTCATGCTGATCACGTACCCGCCCAATGTCTCCGCCCCGCAAGTCCGCATCGCGCGCCGCAAGAGCGTGACCAGCGCCAGCGTTTCCCGCGCGGCGGCGGATAATGCCGATTCGTCCCAGCTCACAGGCCGTCCCAAGGTCTGCAGGAGAACCCGTTGACGCTCCGTCTCGGACAGGGCCGCGAAGTCGGCCGCCATGCCGGCCCGGGCCAGCAGTTCGGCGATCACCGCCTCGTGGTAGCGGGCATCCTGCCGCACGTCCAGCCGTGCCCAGTGCAGGCCGAAGACCTCGATCTGATCCAGCCAGCGTCGAATTTCACCCTGCACCAACAAATCGTTGTGCGCTCCGGACAGGCTCCGCTGGATGA
>ERZ795059.2621-NODE-2621-length-18424-cov-6.306331_pt1 | contig 18424 bp, 17 predicted proteins | sample MGYA00375143_ERZ795059 | MGnify/ENA primary metagenome ERZ795059 (study PRJEB30188, sample SAMN05720168) | activated sludge metagenome | isolation source: Anaerobic digester | place: USA | collected 2015-01-07 ... | reverse complement strand
ATGAACAACGAGGTCATGATCAACGATGCGCTCGATGGCGAGACGCCGCTGGCTACGGCGTTCCCCGACACCCATCTTGGCCGCCAGTTGCAGATGATCGCGCGCCTGATCAATGCGCGGAATCCGCTGCAGATGCAGCGGCAGATATTCTTTGTCGGCCTGGGCGGATTCGATACCCACGACAACCAGTTGGCCGATCAGGCCGATTGCTTCGCCGAACTCGATGGAGCGCTCGCTGCGTTCCACGCCGCCACGGTGGAGATGTCACTGGCCAATGCGGTCACTACGTTCACCGCATCCGAGTTCGGTCGCACGACCAGCGTCAACGGCGATGGCACCGATCACGGTTGGGGCAGCCATCATCTGATCATGGGAGGCGCGGTCAATGGCCGGCGCATCTACGGTACTCCGCCGAGCCTGGCGGTCGGCGGTCCCGACGATGCGGACTGGGGACAGATCATTCCGACGACGTCGGTGGATCAGTACGCCGCCACGTTGGCCCGCTGGTATGGCGTTCCAGCGAGCGACATGTCTACCGTGTTCCCGAATATCGGACGATTCGCGACGTCCAATCTTGGATTCATGAGCAACAGCTGAGCGCGCCGCTCACGCGTCGTTCCGCGCGATTCCCACGTTGGCCGATCGCGCCGGGTGCGAACGCCGTACCGTCGGCAGCAGTTGTGCCAGGACACCGCAGATGGCCAGGGTCCATACGATCATCGCACCACTCGGCAGGTCGAGAATCGCCGAAAGAACCAACCCACTGACATAGCCAACGATGCCGATCGTGTACGCGGCGACCAGACGCTGCCGCCCGTGCATGCCGACTGTCGCAAGCGCTGGAACGATCAGGCTCGCAAACACGAGGTAGACGCCGATCAGTTGCACCGAAATCGTTATCGCCAGCGCGAACACGGCATAGAAGGAGAAGCCTGCGAGTTTTCCGCTGCGCCACGCGATCACTGCAAGCAACACGGCGGAGGCGATCGCGGCCGTCCACAACTGTCCCGGACTGACCCAGAGTATCTGGCCGACCAGCAGATCCTTCAGATGCTCGCCACCGTGCGGGTTGTTGGCCAGCAACAGGATGCCGCCTGTGGCCGCGAGCACGAACAGGGTCCCGATCAACGGCTCCTGGAAATCCGGCCATCGTTTGTCCGTTGCGCTGAGCAGAGCCGCACCGAGCAGTGCTGCAACGCCCGCAGCAATCTGCACGCCGAATCCGTGTTCGTCCATGCCGAGGAATTGGGCAAGGATCACGCCGAGTGCCGCGATCTGCGCGATTGCCAGGTCGATGAAGATGATGCCGCGCGCAAGCACGCGCGTGCCGAGCGGCACATGGGTGGCGAGCACGATGAGTCCGGCGAGACAAGCCGGCAGCAGGATGCTCAGATCGAGTCCATCCCAGTTCACTTGAGCACTCCGAGCAGCTTGTCGAGCGTCGAGTCGTAGAGACCGAACAGGTCCCTGGCCTGGTCATCGCCACCAACCGTGAATGGCAACACGAGCGCCGGCACACCGGTGCGGCCGGACAGCCATTCGCCCGGTTTGGAATCCTGATAGGCCGCACTGATGATGGCGATCGCAGCGCCGCTCTTTGTCACGTCGACAAGGCTTGAGAGGTGCGCGCTGGTCGGTGGAACACCAGGTTTCGGTTCGAGCGAACCGATCTCGTGCATGCCGAGCCACTGCAGCAGATAGATCCAGCTTGAATGATGAACGACCACGGCCTTGCCCTTGAGCGGCGCCGCCTTCGCTTCCCATACCTTGATCGCCGCTTGCCAGCGCGCCTCGAAATCGCCGAGGCGTTGCTGGTAAGTCGCCGCGTTGGCCGCATCGAGTTCAGCGAGGCGTGCAGCAAGCGCTTTCGAGATCGCCAGCACGCGGTAAGGATCGAGCTGTACGTGCGGATTGCCATCCGGGTGCACATCACCCGCCGAGCGATCCACGCTGGCCGGTTTCTCGAGGGTCATGACCTGGCTGGCCGCCATGAAATTGCCCGCGCCTGAACTGACCTTGGCGTTGCCAGCCTGCATCAGCAACTGCGGCAACCAGCCGATCTCGAGCTGCGCACCCGAACAGACCAGCAGATCCGCCTGGCGCATCTTCGCGATCAGGCTGGGCCGCGCTTCGACGACGTGGACATCCTGCAGGGCACTGGTCGCTACATCGACCGTGATCGCATCACCGGCCAATTCGGCGAGCAGCGAACCCCATTCGGGCTCGCAGGCGAACACCCGCAACTTGGCCTGCACCGGCGAGCTGATCGCGAAAGTGACGACAATCATCCACAAAAGCATCTTGCGCATCGCGTGAATCCTCAGAACTTGTGGGCGCCATGGGCACCGAGACTCACCTGGTATTGCAGGGTGAGGATGTTGTCGATGAAATGCGGTTGCGGCTGGTCGTGCGCGAGTTGCAGGCGTACGAGGCTGAACTCGCTGTTGTGCCAGGTCAGCATCGCCGTGCTGCGTTGCGGATCGAAGTCGCTGGCGTACGGACCTGCCGACGCCGCCCAGAGTTTGTCGTATCGGTAGCCTGCATCCCAACTGCGACTGAAGCGATACAGGCCTTCGATGTATGCACCACGGCGCTGACCGTCCCACGCTTGTCCAAGCGCATCCGGATCGGCCGGATCAACGACGATGCCCTTGCGGTCGTCGAGAAACGCCTCGCTGCGCACGACAACGCCGGCGTCCTTGAACTGTCCATGCGGCGCCCATTTCCATGTGAAGTCGAACAGGTAGACGTTGTCGCGTCCGGAAAATCCGTCTTCGCCACCCGTGCTGTCCGCACGCAGGATCGATGCGCCGGCCAGCCATGAATTCTCGACGCCAACATCACCCCCGGCATGGGCGAAGAAGGTCTTCACGCCGACACCGCTATGCGCGGCACCGCCTGCAGGTGCGTTCTCGCCGCGGAATGCCTCGCTGCCGAATTCGAGATAGGTTTCGGTCGGTGCCACCCAGCGCAACTGGATGCCGTCGTCGCCGTACTGGTTGCCGAGGAAAGCCTGGTAGGCGAGCGGTCGATCGCTGAAGAAATCCGTGTGCGTGTGATGGCTGTTGAGATAACCGATGTTCGAATAGAAGCGACCCGCGCGGGCCGTGAATCCTTCCGGCAATGCCGTTGTCTCGATATACGCTTCCTCGATTCCGGCATGCGTTTCGCCATCCTCGCTTTCCATGGTCAGGGTGAGCTGGCCATAGAACTTGTCATCGATGTTCGCGGCGAACGACAGCTCGCTCTCGCCGAGGTGCAGGCCGGGCGTCCCGGGACCACCCTCTCCGACGAGCGGAAATCCGGCCCGCTGATAATTGACCGGGTCCTGCGAATGGTTTTCGTAGAGACCATTGAGGATCAGCGAAATGGCCGGGTTGAACGCGTTGGCCGAAGCACTGGGCGATGCTGTTCCGTTGCTGGCGACAGCCGCCACCGGCGCGTCCTGCCGGACCGCCTTCATCTCCTGAAGCTCGGCCTGTGCGGCTTGTGCGGCGGCAAGGGCATCGGCAGCCTGCTTTTGCAGGATCTGAGCATTCGCTTCGAGCGCGCGAATGCGCTCGGCGAGCGCAGCAACCGCTGGATCCACCGCGCGTTCGGCTGCCTGTGCCGAGGTAATCAGGGCTGACGAGAGGACAAGCGCAAGTGGCATGGGGCGCATCGGAATTCCGTAACGTAGGGAAATTCGGCTCGCGAAGCGCTCATGCGAGCCCGCGTCGCGACGATTCTATCGTTACGTTATACCATCACATTACGTGGCCGCCTTCAAGTGGCGTTCGCTGGCGGCGGACTTTGGCCGCCAACCTGGGTGGTCAGCGGGCGTGGTTCGCACGCGCGATATCGCCGGCGTAGTGACCGAGGACGCGCCGGTCCATCAATGCAAACCACGCGGGCGGGAAATAGACCAGCGGAATCAGCGTCGCGTATCCGGCCGGCAACTGCGGACTGTCGTCGAAGTGGCGAAGGGTCTGGTAGGCGCGGCGCGGATTGGCGTGGTGATCCGAATGACGCTGCAATTGGTACAACATCAGGTTGCTGACTACACGATTGCTGTTCCACGAGTGCTCGGGACCGCAACGCTCGATGCGCCCGTTCCTGTCCGTTTGGCGAAGCAGTCCGTAGTGCTCGATGTAGTTGACGGCCTCGAGCAGGGCTGCGCCATACAGCGCCTGCGCAAATAGGAACGGCAATGCCATCCAGCCGAACGCGAACACGAGAGTCGCGTACAGCACGGCGGTCAGCAACCAGGCTTGCAGGATGTCGTTGTGCGGATCCCATGCCGACCTGCCCTGTGCAGCCAATCGCGCGCGCTCGATGCGCCACGCCGAACGCGCGCTGCCGAGCAGCGTGCGCGGCAGGAAGGACCAATAGGATTCGCCCAGTCGCGCGCTCGCAGGGTCCGCACGGGTTGCGACATTGCGGTGATGCCCGCGATTGTGTTCAACGTGGAAGTGTCCATACGCCGCAGGAGCGAGGCTCAGTTTCGACATCACGTCGGCAAACCGACCGCGCTTGTGCCCCCACTCGTGGGCACAGTTGATGCCGCCACCGCTGACGATGCCGATCGTGACCGCCAGCCCCAACCATTGCCACGGATCCAGCGACGTCGTCGTCGCGACCCAGACGCCCAGGACAATGCCGGACCACTGCAACGGCAGCGCGGCGAGCAGGACGCCTCGATACCAGCTGTCGCATTCCAGTGCATCAGCCGCAGCCTCCGGCGGACTGTGGGTGTCCTCGCCGACCGCCCAGTCAAGCAGGGGCACCACTGCGTAGATAACCACGGCACCGGTCCACCAGAACCAGGCCGACCCGCTGACGACCACGAGTACCCAGGCGATCAGCGCCAGCGAGGGGACCACGAGGCTGATCGGCCACGCGTAGCGCCGTCGATCGGTCCAGTTCATTGCGGTCGCGGCGCTGTTCATCGGATCTTCCAGGCTGGGAATGGCTGAATGAATGATTGATCCAGCCGTCTGGCGTCACCTGTCATTTTGCGCCAGAGTATTGTCATTTCCCGCCAGGTCGATCTGATGGCCGAAATGTCGACACGCTCCGGTCGTTTTCTACCGGCGCGCTACTACCTGCTCCTCCTCGAGCTTGCGAGCCAGCACGGCGCGGACCTTGACGCCCTGCTCGGCCAGACTGGCATCGACCCTGCCGCGCTGTCGTCGCCTGACGTCCTGCTCGATCTCGACCAGGTCGACGCGCTGATCGAGGCAGCGACCGCGGCGACCGCACGAAGCGACCTCGGCTTCCATCTTGGGCGCATGATCAAGCCCAGCAACCATGAGTTGCTCGGCTACGCCCTGATGACTTCGGCGACGCTCGATGAAGCTTTGCACATGGCAGCGCGCTACTGGCGATTGATCACGCCGACGTTCACCTTGCGCCACGAACGTGCGGCAAGCGGCGTGCACATCCATATCGAGCCGGCACTCGAACTGAAACCGCTGACCCTGCGCTTCCATGTCGAAGCGATCGCCACCGCCTTTCATGCCGAACTCGCGTTCCTGCTGTCCACGCGTATTTCCGCCTATGACATATACCTGCCTGAAACGCTGTCCGATGCGGCGAGCCGCTATCGCCGGCTGAAACCTGCCCGCGTACATTTCGGATTGATCCAGCGCGCCGGCCTGCGCATCGAACTGCCCACGGGAATGACTGCGCAACCGCTGGCTCTTGCCGATCGCAATGCACTTTCGATCGCGCGCCGGCGCTGTGACGAGGAACTGTCCCGGCTGATCCGGCACGGCTCGTTGGGCGAATGGCTCATGATGATACTCGATCAGGCCAGCGATCATCAGCCTCGCCAGCACGAGCTCGCGCGCATCCTGCATCTCTCGACGCGCACACTGAATCGCAGACTCGCTGCCGAAGGAACCAGCTTCCGCGAAATCGGGTTGCGCAGCCGTCATCGGCGGGCGTGTCGACTGCTCCTCGATGGCGGCTTGTCGATCACGCGCATCGCAATGCAACTGGGTTATCGCGATGCGGCCAATTTCACGCGCGCGTTCCGGCGTGCATCCGGCAGGTCACCGATCGACTATCGCAAGTCAGGCGGATCCTGAGCCGGCACGAATCGGTCATCGATCCGGGTTGTGCAGGCCGGGTCAGATCAGGAACAGCGTGGCCAGGCCGAGAAAGATGAAGAATCCGCCGCTGTCGGTCAGCGCCGTGATCAGCACGCTGGAACCCATCGCCGGATCGCGGCCGTAGCGGATCAGGGTCATCGGAATCAGTACGCCCATCAAGGCAGAGAGCAACAGGTTGAGGGTCATCGCCGCGGTCATGACCGCACCAAGCGCGGCGCTGCCATACAGCAACCAGGCGACCAGACCGATCACGCCGCCCCAGATCAAGCCGTTCATCACGGCGACGCCGACCTCCTTTCGCAACAGGCGCGTCGCACTCGAAGGACTGACCTGACCCAGCGCGAGCGCGCGCACGATCATCGTGATCGTCTGGTTGCCCGAATTTCCGCCAATTCCGGCCACGATCGGCATCAGGGCAGCAAGCGCCACGAGTTTCTCGATCGAGCCCTCGAACAGTCCGATCACGCGCGACGCGATGAAGGCCGTGACCAGATTGATCGCCAGCCAGGTCCAGCGATTGCGCAGGGATTTCCAGACCGAAGCGAAGATATCCTCGTCCTCGCGCAGACCGCCGCGACTCAGCGTTTCGGCGTCACTTTCCTCACGGATCACGTCGACCATCGCCTCGATCGTCAGACGACCGATCAGGCGACCCTCGATATCCACCACTGGCGCGGAGATCAGGTCGTAGCGCTCGAAGGCCTGTGCGGTTTCGGCGACATCCTCATCCGGGCGGAAGGTATTCGCGTCGGCTGCCATGACGTCGCTGACCATGCGTGCCGGATCATTGACCAGCAACCATTTCAGTGGGACGACGCCGGTCAGCACGTGGTCGCTGTTGACGACGAACAGCTTGTCGGTCTGCTCGGGGATCTCCTTGAGAAAGCGCAGATAGCGCAGGACGACTTCCAGGGTCACGTCCTCGCGGATCGTGATCATCTCGAAGTCCATGATCGCGCCGACCTGATCGTCCTCGTAGGACATCGCCGAACGCAGTTGTTCGCGCTCGGGCGCATCGAGGCGCTGCATCAATTCGTGGACAACGTCGTCCGGCAGGTCCTCGGCCAGGTCGGCCAGCTCGTCGGCATCGAGTTGCTCGGCCGCCGCGAGGATTTCCGGCGCGTCCATGTCGGCGAGCAGGCTTTCGCGCACCGCATCGGAGACTTCAAGCAGGATCTCGCCGTCGCGATCTGCCTTGACCAGATGCCAGACACTGAGGCGATCTTCGGGCGGCAGCGCATCGAGAATATGGGCGACGTCAGCCGGATGCAGCTTGTCGATCTCGCGCTGCAGCTCAGCCAGATTCTGCCGATGCGCGAGATTGTCGACGACTTCCTGGTGCGCTCCGCCGTCGCGATGGACGAGTTGCTCGACCAGGCGATGCCGGTTCAGCATGTCGCTCACGCGGGCCAGATGGCCTTGCAACTGCGTGGTCGAACGGCTGCTGGTGTCGGCTTCAGTCATCATGCGCTCGCATTCCGCCATGCGGGCGCACGGCAGGGATCAATCCGGAATTGATGTGGGCCGTTGTCGCGGCATTCGGTTCGACAGCTCGGTTTGGCGGATCAGGCTGGGGCGATGGACCCTGCGGAGCAGGCACGGCAGGACGACCGAAACAGCATGGTCGCGAATGATACGCCGCAGTCCGGATTCTGTCGCGCAGCAGCAAAGCGGCCGCGGCGTCGACGCGGGAGGCACCGTGGCATGGATCCGGTTCAAGCGGAGCGCCCGCTTGGCGCGTGGGTCAGGCCAGTGTTTGAGCGGGATGTCCCGCGGGATTGCGCATCCAGTCCGACAGCCAGGAAACGCCGACACAAGCGGACAGCGCCAGTATCCATTTGAGGTCCGGTTTCGTGACCGGCCCGATCAGGTCTAGGGTCGGGCCGAACCAGGTCTGGCCGTAGAGTACGCAGACGGTGACGGCCGCCACCGCGAAGACTGCGCCGAGCACCCAGAGCAGATAGCGTTCGATCCGCGAGTCGACGGCAAGCTCGCTGCTCCGGCTGGCGGCCAGGCTGGCCACCCGCTCGGCGAAATCGTCGGCGAGCTTCACCTCGATCGGTTCACGCAGCGCGCGCGCTATCAACAGATAGGCCGTACCCGTCGCATCGGCATCGAGAGACTCGCCGGATCCACGCTCGACACGCGTCGCGCGCTCCTGAACCAGCCATTCGCGTTCGTCGGGAATCATGCGGCTACTCCTATGCTTTCGGTCAGCGTATCGCGCAATTGCTTGCGCGCGCGAAACAGGTGGCTCTTGATCGTGCCCTCGGCCAAACCGGTAATTACGGCGATATCGGCGATCGGCAGTTCGTCCAGATGATAAAGCGTGAGGATGGTCCGTTGCAGCGGCGGCAGGCAGTCGATCGCTTCGTGCAGATGCCCGGCCGATTGGCCCTCGATGCTCGCCGCCTCGATATCGAAATCATCGGTGATCCGGTCGAGCAGCGACAATCCGTCCCCTTCGGCCGAGGACTCGGCGATCGGGATGCGCTTGCGCTCGAGGTGCCGCTTGGCGACCGAATAGGCGACCTGGGCGACCCAGGACTTGAGCGCGCTCTCATTGCGATACTGGTGAAGATACTGGTGAACACGCAGGAACGTTTCCTGGCAGAGATCCTGGGTGTCCTCGGTGTGACGGACCATGCGATGGATCACATGCCAGCACAATTTCTGGTACTGGCGCACAAGCTGCTCGAAAGCGCCCGCGACGCCGCCCAGTACGGCATCGACGAGCGCTTGGTCATCTTCACGCGTGGGCGGGGTCTGGGTCACGGGCTACTGGATACGCCCGCACCGCGATCGGTTGCAAGCCCTGGCGCTGCAACCGCCGGCATGAACCCCGTATCTCCTGTTGCGCACCCCGAACTCCCGTCAAGGCATATCCATGGACAACTTCGTATTTCTCGTTCCGATCTCGCTCTTCGTCTGCATCGCCTATGCCATCAAGGCGATCGTCGATTCCCGTGTACGCAAGCAACTGGTCACCTCGAACGTCTCGCAGGAATTGATCCAGTCCATCGTCGAAGCCGACGAACTGCGCCGGCGCCATGGCACCCTGCGCTGGGGTGCGATCCTCGTATCGCTGGCGATCGGCTTCGCACTGATGGAAGCCTTCGGCTGGCGCGACATCACGCCGGGAGTATTCGCCATCCTGCTCGGCAGCACCGGCATCGGCAACCTGGTCGCCTACTACCTCTCGCGCAAGATGCCCGCATAGCGATCGCGAGCAGACCCGCGGTCCCTCGGTTCGCGCGGGACCACAAAAAGGAACGGGCCGCATATGCGGCCCGTTCTCGTTGCGGCATCCCAAACCGTACTGCGCTCAAGAGGAGCCGGGTCAGAACGGGATGTCATCATCCTCGAAGGGGTCGTTGCGTGCTGGCGCGGGAGCCTGGCGCGATGGTGCAGCCTGCGGTCCGCGCGGCGCGCCACGTTCCGGGCGGTCACCACGATCGCGGCCGGAGTTGCCACCACCACCGCCCGCGCCACCTCCTTCATTGCCGCCGCCCAGCATCTGCATCTCGTTGCCGATGATGTCGGTGCTGTAGCGCTGCACGCCTTCCTTGTCGGTGTACTTGTCCGTGCGCAGCGAGCCCTCGACATAGATCTGGCGCCCCTTCTTGAGGTACTCGCCGGCGATTTCGGCAAGCCGGCCAAACATCTTGACGCGGTGCCATTCGGTGCGGTCCTGCTGTTCGCCGGTCTGCTTGTCTTTCCAGGATTCGGACGTCGCCACGCTGAGCGTGCACACAGCAGTGCCTCCCGCCGTGTATTTGACCTCCGGATCTGCACCGAGATTGCCCACCAGGATGACCTTGTTCACACCCCTTGCCATTGCCTCGCTCCTCTCTCATCGATTCGATCGTGATTCGCCTGATCATGCGTTCGGCAGTCTCAAGCCCTGCGAATGCGCCGCGCGAATCCAGTCGTCCATGATACAGGTCGGCAGCCGCCTGTTCTGCATCGGTGTCAGCGGCAGGGGATTTCCGCTGCGTTCGGGCGACGATGTCGCGCTCGCTCGGCGGTCGGCTAGGATAGCCATCCCTGCCGCTGCAACCCCGAGGCGATGCTCAAGATGCCGCTGGTGCCACGCAAAACCGGACCGGCAATGCGTCCGATCGTGCCCGGAACTGGCGCATGAGCCCAACGAGCGGTGCAACGCGCTGGGTCATCGAAAGTGCCTTGGCAGCGATCCGGAATCGGATCCCGGCTGCACTGGCCGTGGTCGTCGAAACCAGCGGTTCGACCTATGTCCAGGCAGGGGCGATCGCACTGTTCCCGACGCATTCGAGCCAGGTCGGCTGGCTCAGTGGCGGATGCCTCGAACCCGAGATTGCGCGCCGCGCCGAATCTGCGGCAAACCGCGAATGCGTCGAATGGATGGAGATCGACAGCCGCGACGACGAGGACCTGTTCAGCGGGTCCGCCGTCGGCTGTCGCGGGCGATTGCGCCTTGCCTTGCTTCCCGTGCTCGCGATGGACGGATGGAAAGCCCTGGCCGACGCGTGGATCGACGGCAGCGGTGCGCTGGTTCTGCGACTGGATGCCTCGGGACAACTCGAATGTCGCATCGGCGATCTTGGCCAGGACTGGAATCTTCAAGCGTCCGTTCCGGACTGGGAACAAGGCGATGGCACCGCCGCGTCCTGGACGATCGCGCTGGCCGAACCTCCTGCGGTCCTGATCTTTGGCGCCGGTCCTGAAATTCCGCTGCTGGTCCCGATGCTGCGCTCGCTCGGGTGGATGACCTGGATCGTCGAATCGCGCTCGCGCTGGCAAATCCATTCGGATCTCGCCGATCACCGGATCGACCAGCGACCGGCATCGGCAATGGCATTGACCGGACCCGTCGCCATCCGCGCAGCACTCGTCATGCAGCACAGCTTCGAACTTGATCGAGAGGCGCTGCTCGCGCTCGCGATGTCCTCGGCACCCTTTGTCGGATTGCTCGGTCCGCTGCGCCGCCGCGACGATCTGCTCAAGGTACTGCCCGGCGACATTCGCGACACCTTGCTGCCGCGACTGCATTCGCCGATCGGACTCGATCTCGGAGGCCACGGCCCCGAAGCGATCGCGTTGAGCATTGCAGCGCAATTGCAGGCATGGCTGCATCGTCGATGAGCACGCCGGCTATACTCGTCCGATCCGATCCTGGAAGGCACGCTTGAACTCGATGCAACAACCCGACACCGCACCGATCCGCAGCTTCGCCCACGTGCAGGCGCTCGCTGCCGGCGACATGGAGGCAGTCAACACGCTGATCCGCAATCGCCTGGCTTCCGATGTCGTCCTGATCAACCAGATCTCCGGACACATCATCAGCAGCGGCGGCAAGCGCCTGCGTCCGATGTTGCATCTGCTTGCCGCGCGTTGCTCGGGCTATCGCGGGGAAGCGCATGTTCCGCTGGCCGCGCTGATCGAGTTCATCCACACCTCGACCCTGTTGCACGATGACGTCGTCGATGAATCCGACCTGCGGCGCGGACGCAAGACAGCCAATGCCGTGTGGGGCAATGCCGCGAGCGTGCTCGTCGGCGATTTCCTCTATTCACGCTCGTTCCAGATGATGGTCGAACTCGACAACATGCGGGTCATGCGCATTCTTGCCGACGCGACCAATCGCATCGCCGAAGGCGAAGTCCTGCAGTTGCTCAATATCGGCAACGCCGACACCAGCGAGCAATCCTATCTCGACGTCATCGAGCGCAAGACGGCCGTGCTGTTTTCCGCAGCGACGCGTCTCGGCGCCGTGCTGGCGGGACTTCCTGGCGAGCAGGAAGAAGCCCTCGCCAAATATGGGCTCGACCTCGGCTACGCCTTCCAGATCGCCGATGACGTGCTCGATTACGTCTCCGATGCCGACACGCTGGGCAAGAACATCGGCGACGATCTCGCCGAAGGCAAGCCGACCCTGCCGGTCATCCATGCCATCGCCAACAGCCCGCCCGAACAGGCAGCAAGCCTGCGTCGCGCGATCGAATCCGGCGGCCTCGATTCCCTGCCGAACATCATCGCGGCGATCCGCGATTCCGGCGCCATCGAACATGCACGCTCGCGCGCCACGCACTACGCGCAATCGGCCCGTTCGGCCTTGTCCGCCCTGCCCGCCTCACCCGCACGCGAGGCATTGGCCCTGCTGGCCGATCATTCGGTCAACCGCAGTTCCTGAGCGAATTCTGCGCGCGGTGTCCGGCTGCTGCGGTGGGCGACGCGGCACCGGATCGCCGGCAGCGGTCTGAAACTCCACTGCGGTACGAATCACCTGGATGAAATTCCGGCGATGAAGTCGCGTGGACTCGCGGCCTGCGCGAATCCGGGCCTGATCAGGCTCCGCCAAGCCGCTCCATGCGATAGCTGCCGTCGAGCACGCGGCTCACCCAATCCTGGCGCGAAAGGTACCAGTCGACTGTCGCCGCCAATCCCGATTCAAATGTCTCGGTCTGTCGCCAGCCGAGTTCACGCTTGATCTTCGAAGCGTCGATCGCATAGCGGCGGTCGTGTCCCGGGCGATCCTTGACATGGCTGATCAAGGATTCGCGCCTGCGCCCATCGACCAGTGGCTGGCGTTCATCGAGCAGCGCGCAGACCGTCTTCACGACATGGATGTTCTCGCGTTCGGCATCGCCGCCGACGTTGTAGACCTCGCCGGCACGGCCGATCTCGAGCACGCGCAGGATCGCGCTGCAGTGATCCTTCACGAACAGCCAGTCACGCACGTTGCGGCCATCGCCGTAGACCGGCAACGGTTCGCCCGCGAGCGCCTTCTGGATCATCAACGGAATGAGTTTTTCCGGAAACTGGTACGGACCGTAGTTGTTCGAGCAATTCGTGGTCAGCACCGGCAACCCGTAGGTGTGGTGGAACGCGCGCACGAGATGATCGGAAGCGGCCTTGGAGGCCGAATACGGCGAGTTCGGCTGATACGGCGACTGCTCGTTGAAACGGCCGACAGGTCCGAGCGAGCCGTAGACCTCATCGGTCGAAACATGCAGGAAGCGAAACGCATCCTGGCGATCAAGCGGCAAGGCACGCCAGTACCCGAGCGCGCATTCGAGCAGGTTCAAGGTACCAACGACGTTGGTCTGCACGAACTCGGCCGGGCCGTCGATCGAACGATCGACATGCGACTCGGCAGCAAAATTGATGATCGCCGTCGGCTGATGGGTCGCAAGGATGCCGAGCACGCGTTCGCGATGACCGATATCGCCGTGTTCGAACGCATAGTCAGGATGCCTGGCGACATCGGCCAGCGTGTCCTGGTTGCCGGCATACGTCAGTGCGTCGAGATTGACGATGCGATAGCCGCCGAGAGCGAGCACGTCGAGTATGAAATTGCCGCCGATGAATCCGGCGCCACCGGTGACAAGCAAGGTCTTCATCGAATCACTGTGTCCTTGGAAATTGGCTCAAGCGCAAACCGGAATCGGCGGCATGGTATCGCGAACGTCCCGCACGGCAACGCTCATGCCGAACCGTCGTCCGTGCGTCGCAGTGCATGGAACTCCGCGACAAACCCATCGAGCCTTGATTCCGCGATCGCCAAGCGCAGGCCGCGCATCAGCTCCTGGTAGTGGTGCAGGTTGTGGATCGTCGCAAGCTGGCTGGCGAGGATCTCGCCGCAGCGGTCGAGGTGGCGCAGGTAGGCGCGACTGAATCCCGAGCGGCAGGTGTAGCAGGCACAATCTTCCTCGATCACGCGCGTGTCGCGGGCGAATTTGGCGTTGCGGATGCGCAAGGTGCCGTGTCGCGTGAACAGGAAACCGTTGCGTGCGTTGCGCGTCGGCATCACGCAATCGAACATGTCGACGCCACGCCGGACGGCCTCGACGATGTCTTCGGGCCGGCCCACGCCCATCAGGTAGCGCGGCTTGTCTTTCGGCAGGAAGGGTTCGATGGTCTCGAGCGTCGCATTGCGCTCGTCCTCCGGCTCGCCGACGGCAAGGCCGCCGATGGCATAGCCATCGAAACCGATATCGACCAGGCCATCGGCCGAGCGCTTGCGCAGGTCCGGATAGACCGAACCCTGCACGATCCCGAACAGCGCATTCGCATTGCCGAGTTCATCGAACGCGCGGCGCGAACGCAGCGCCCAGCGCAGGCTCAGCTCCATCGAATCGCGCGCGACCTGCGTGGTTGCCGGATAAGGCGTGCATTCGTCGAAGATCATCGCGATGTCGGAATCGAGCACATGCTGGATGCGCATCGATTCCTCGGGGCTGAGGAACACCTTCGAGCCATCGACCGGCGAAGCGAAAGTCACGCCCTCCTCGGTGATCTTGCGCTTGTGCGCCAGCGAGAAAACCTGGAATCCGCCCGAGTCGGTCAGGATCGGCTTGTCCCAGCCGATGAAGCGATGGAGGCCGCCGAAGTCGCCGATGACCTCCAGTCCCGGGCGCAGGAACAGGTGGAAGGTATTGCCGAGGATGATCTCGGCACCGATCTCCGCGATATCGCGTGGCGTCATCGCCTTGACCGTGCCATAGGTGCCGACCGGCATGAAGGCCGGGGTCTCGATCGTGCCGCGAGCGAAGCTCAGGCGGCCGCGGCGGGCGTTGGCATCGGTGGTAAGGAGGGTGAAGTGCATAGGGAGCCGGTATTCGGGATTGGAGATCGGGGATTCGGTAGAGCGGACATCGGCAACGCGCGGGCTTCCCGCTCCTACGAATCCCGGATCCCGACTCCCGGATCCCGGCCTTTCGGCCACACCAGCATCGCATCGCCATACGAGAAGAAACGATAGCGCTGCTCGACCGCGTGACGATAGGCATCGAGGATGAACTCGCGTCCGGCTAGCGCCGACACGAGCATCAGCAGGGTGGATTGCGGAAGGTGGAAATTGGTCAGCAGGCCGTCGATGCTGGTGAACCGGTAGCCCGGAAAGATGAAGATCTGGGTTTCGCCGGCAAATGGTTCGAGCACGCCGCCGCGGCTGGCGCTTTCGAGCGCGCGCACGACGGTCGTGCCGACCGCGATGACGCGTCCACCTGCCGCACGCGTGTGCTGGATCTTTTCGATCAGTTCGGCACCGACATTGAGCCATTCGCGGTGCATGACGTGGTCTTCCAGCTTTTCGGCGCGCATCGGCTGGAATGTGCCGGCACCGACATGCAGGGTGATGTGCGCCGATTCGATTCCGCGCGCAGCCAGGCGATCGAGCAGGTTGGTGTCGAAATGCAGCCCCGCGGTCGGCGCCGCGACCGCACCAGGCTCGCGCGCAAAGATGGTCTGGTAGCGCTCGTTGTCGGCAGCTCCCGGATCGCGCTCGATATACGGCGGCAGGGGCATGCGACCGAGCCGCAACAACAGTTTTTCCAGTGATTCGGTCGATTCGAAACGCAGGCGGAAGAACTCGCCTTCGCGGCCAAGCACGCGCGCCAGCGTGCCATCGGCCAGCTCGATCGCCGACCCTTCCTTCGGCTTCTTGCTGACACCGAGCTGGACTGTCGCTTCGTGCGATCCGGTCACGCGCTCGACCAGGATCTCGACCGCGCCACCCGATACCTTGCGGCCGAAAAGACGCGCCGGCAACACGCGGGTGTCGTTGAATACCAGCAAGTCGCCTGCGCGCAGCAGTTCCGGCAACTCGCGCAGTTGACGGTCGACCATCGACTCGGCGACCGCGTCAAGCACGAGCAGGCGGCCAGCCGAACGTTCGGCCAGCGGTTGCTGGGCGATCAGCTCGGGCGGCAGGTCAAAATGGAAGTCCGATTTCTTCAAGGCATCAGGCAGCAAAACGGGCGCGCATTGTAGCCGAGACGGCCTCGACGCGACCTGGCCCAAGGCGCTCGATGGCTACAGCCAGCCTTTCTGGCGCGCCAGTCGATACGCCTCGATTCGATTGCTGACACCGAGCTTGCCGATCGCCTCGGAGAGATAGTTGCGCACCGTCCCGTGCGAAAGATTCAGCCGCACGGCGATATCGCCCGCGCCAGCCCCCTCGCCTGCCATGCGCAGGACCTGGCGTTCGCGCTCGTTGAGCGGATCGGCTTCGGACCACGCGTCGACAGCGAGCTGCGGGTCGATCGAGCGTCCGCCCCGGTGCACCTTGCGCAAGGCCTCGGCGAGATTCTCGGCAGGCGCATCCTTGAGCAGATAGCCGAGCACGCCGGCATCGAGTGCACGACGAAGGAAACCGGGACGTGCAAACGTCGTCACGATGACGACCTTCGTGGCCAGCGCGTGGCGCTGGATGCGCTGGGCCAGTTCGAGGCCGGTCAATCCCGGCATCTCGATATCGGTGACCAGTACATCGGGCTTGAGTTGCTGCAGCTCGCGCCAGGCGGATTCCCCATCGGCAGCGGCACCGACCACGTCGATATCCGCTTCCAGGCCGAGCAGCGCGGAAAGCGCGCCGCGCACCATCGCCTGATCTTCCGCCAGCAACACGCGAATCATCGCGTCACCGGTCCCGAAGCGCAAAACAGCGCAAGCAGCATGTTTCCAGGGAACACCATCCTGTCATGAGTTCCATTGCATCGAGATCGGCTTGCCTGCCCCGTTGCGCGAGACCTCGTTGACGTCGCTGGAAATCGGAAACTCGATATCGATGCGCGTTCCCTTGCCGCGTCGCGAACCGATCTGCAGCTTGCCCTCCAGTCCTTCGATACGCTCGCGCATTCCGTTGACGCCGTTGCCCGGAACGATTTCGCCGCCGTGGCCATCATCGCAGATTTGCATGCGTGCCCGGCCGTTGCTCGCTTCGAGCGACACGCGGACGGCGCGCGCGCGTGCATGGCGCTGGATGTTGGTCACCGCTTCGCGCACGACCAGGGCCAGTGCTGTTTCCTGTGCCGGTTCGAGCTTGACGTCCTGCAGCGAATAGTTGAACTGGATCCTTGCCGATTCAAGCATGCGTCGCGCGGAAGCAAGTTCGGTAGCGAGCCCTGCCGCGCGGATCCCGGTGACCGCCAGCCGGACCTGTGACAGCGCATCCCTGGCCACCCAGGTCACTTCGTCGATCTCGCGCCGCGCAGCGCCAGGATCGCGATCGAGCAAGCGGCCTGCGAGTTCGGATTTCAGGGTGATCAGGGACAAGGTATGGCCCAGCAGATCGTGCAGGTCGCGACCGATGCGCTCGCGCTCGGCCAGCGCGGCGAGCCGCTTCACTTCGTCATGCGAAAGCTTGAGGGCCACGCGCTTTCGCTCGTTCTCGACCTGGAAATGGTTGGACGTGAACACCGCGACCGAGATGATCGCTGTGATCGCAAAAATGAAGACAGGAACCCTGAGCAGCAGGATCTCGAACAGGAACGCGCCCAGCAGCAGGACGACCCAGGCGAGCCGTTGCAGGAGCCTCGCATCGAGGAACGCAGCACCCGCGATGGCATAGATCAGGTAGGTGTTGGAAAACGGATTGAATGGCAACAACAGCAAGGCGAGCGAGCCGATCCCCAGCATGCACAGGATCGCCTGCACTCCGGAACTTCGATACAACAGGAAGTACAGCGGCAGGAAAACGACGAGTGAGAAAAGTGTCGGGGCGAACGGGACGTCCGGCACCCTCAACGAGTAGTCCACGCCAAGGCTGCTGAACAGCAAGGGCATGAAGAGGAAGGCGAGGAATCCGAGGTTGAAGATCGGCATCCAGCCCAGTTGCCGTTCTCCAGGCAACAGATGGCTGCGCAACTGCAACAACTTCGCCTGGATCCGATCTTTCATTGCTCTCCGCCCCGGCACGTTCGATTCAACCGGATCCAACCTGGTCAAGATGGATCAGCCGCCTGGCCGCCAACAGGTAGCAGGCCGCGGTCACTGCAACCAACATTCCGACATGGGCGGCAACGCCTTCGCCATGACCGCCGACCACGGCCAATGCGATCTGGCCCAGATGATAGGACGGCCAGACCGGTGCCATGGCGGAAATCGAGTCCGGCAACATCGACAGGGGCAGCCAAAGGCCGGACAGGAACGACATCGGCAGATAGATCAGGTTGACGACGGCGGGAGCCGCCTGGCCGCTGACCCAGGTACCGATCAGCAAGCCGATTGCCGCAAACGGAATGACGCCGAGCACGCTGACGACGAACAGCAGCAACCACTGCCACGGCGCGAGGCTGACATCGGCCAGGCTCACCGCGATCGTCGCGAGCATCAATGAAATGGTCGCGGCGAATGCCATGGCCATCGCGGTCTTGGCGAACAACAAGGCTCCTGGCGGCATCGGCAGCGCTCGTTTCAGGGCAAGCAAGCCACGCTCGCGCTCGAGCGCGATGGTTACGCCAAACCCGAACAGCGCCACGCCCATCACGCCAAACGTGCCATAGGTCGCCAGCAGGTAACAGATCGGAAGAGCGTCGTGTAGGGAAAGAGTGTACCATCCAGTGTAG
>ERZ795059.2619-NODE-2619-length-18446-cov-6.502365_pt1 | contig 18446 bp, 11 predicted proteins | sample MGYA00375143_ERZ795059 | MGnify/ENA primary metagenome ERZ795059 (study PRJEB30188, sample SAMN05720168) | activated sludge metagenome | isolation source: Anaerobic digester | place: USA | collected 2015-01-07 ... | reverse complement strand
ACTGGATGGTACACTCTTTCCCTACACGACGCTCTTCCGATCTGCCGGGCATCGGGCGGTCGATCTGAACAATCTGTTCGTCGAGGACGAGCGGGCGCCCGCGTTGCTCGATCAGGCCGAGCGCGAAGGATTCCCCCCCAACATCTGCGCCTGGATCAAAGGCATTTACGCGGCGGTGAAACGGGGCCGGGTCGACGCGGTGGTCGCTGTGCTGACCGGCGATTGCTCGAACACCCGCGCGCTGGCCGAAGTGTTGGCGCACCAGGGCGTGCCGATCATCCCGTTCAGCTATCCGGCTTCGCCCGAACCGGCGCTGGTCGAAGCGGCGTTGCAGGACTTTGCGCACCGCTTGGGCGTCGAACTTAGCGCGGCCGAGGCGGTGCGGCGGCAGTGGCGGCCGCTGCGGCGACATCTGGCGGAACTGGATCGTCTTGCTTGGGAGGAAAACAAAATTTCCTCGCGTGAGTTGCACAAGTGGCTGGTGTCGGCCAGCGATTTCGGGAGCGAACCGGAACGCTTCGCCGGCCAATTGCAGGAATTTCTGCTGGAGGCGGACAAGCGCCGCGGCGCGGCCTGTCATCGCCGGCTGGCGCTGCTGGGCGTGCCGCCGATCTTCACCGATCTGTTCGAGATCGTCGACCAGCATGAGGCACGCCTGATCTTCACCGAGGTGCCGCGTCAGTTCGCCATGCCCTACCAGTGCACCGACCTGGTCGAGCAATTCTGCCGCTACACGTATCCCTATGACTTGGCGCATCGCCTGGGCGACCTGGAAAACGAAATCGCCCGCCGCCGCGCCAACGGCGTCATCAATTACCTGCAGGCGTTCTGTCACCGGCAGATCGAGGCGGTGGTGTTGCGCGACAAACTGCGCGTGCCCATGCTGGCGCTCGAAGGCGACCGCCCCGGGCCGCTGAGCGGGCAGGGCCTGACGCGCCTCGAAGCGTTCCTGGAGATGCTGCCGTGACGCGCACCTATCGGTTGATCAGCCTGGGCTGCGCGAAGAACCTTGTGGACAGCGAAGGCATTGCGGCGCTGTTGCGGCGCGCCGGGTGGGAGGTCGCGCCCGATGGCTCGGTCGATTTGATTCTGGTCAACACCTGCGCTTTTATCGAGGAAGCGACGACCGAGTCGGTCGACACGCTGCTGGAAATGGCCGAGGCCAAGCAAGCCGGCGAAACGCGTTGGCTGGCCGCCGTCGGCTGTCTGCCGGAAAAGTACCGCGAGGAACTGGCGCGCGAAATGCCCGAGCTCGACCTGGTCGTCGGCGTGCCCGATTTCGGACGGCTCGACGAGCTGCTGGAAAACCTGACGCGCACGGGCGAGCGGCAGATATCTTTCGCGCCGCACCCGAAACAATATGCGGGCGCGCTCGCGCGGTTGCTGAGCACGCCGCCGCACCGCGCCTTTCTCAAAGTCGCCGACGGCTGTTCGAACGCCTGCGCCTATTGCATTATCGGCCGTTTGCGCGGGCCGTTCCGCAGCCGGCCGCTCGCCGACATATGCAGCGAAGCGCGCGAACTGGTTGCCGGGGGTGTCGTCGAACTGGACATGGTGGCGCAGGATCTGACGCTTTATGGTTCCGATCTAAAACCGCGTTCTTCGCTGAATGAATTGCTGCGCCGCCTCGACGAAATCGACGGGCTGCGCTGGCTGCGGCTGCTGTACGCGCATCCGGCACGGGTGGACGAGGCGCTGGCCGCGACGATGGCGCAGTGCCGTGCGGTCGTGCCGTACCTCGACCTGCCGCTGCAACACGTCAGCGACCGCGTGCTTCAGCGCATGAATCGACCCCAGACGCGCGCGCAAAGCGAACGGGCGCTGTCGTGGTTGCGCGCGGCGATGCCCGACATCGCGCTGCGCACGACGTTTCTCGTCGGCCATCCGGGCGAGACCGAAGACGACGTGGCCGAGTTGATCGAATTCATCCGCGCGTGGCGGTTCGATCACCTGGGCGCGTTCACCTGGTCGCCGGAGGAGGGCACGGCTTCGTACGCGCAGGGCGAGTGGGTCGATCGTGACGAGGCGCAGGATCGTCTGAATCGCGTGCTGGCGGCGCAACAGGACATCAGCCGCGAGAAGCTCGTCGCGCGCATCGGCGGTGAAGAGGACATATTAATCGAGGAAATTCTGCACAAGCACGACGACGACGCCTATTCGCACGTCGGCCGCAGCGCGCGGCAGGCGCCGGACGTGGACGGCGTAACCTATCTGCGCGCGCCCGCCGAGGACAGTTGCCGCGTCGGGCAGATCGTGCGCGGGCGCGTCACCGATGCCGCCGACTACGATCTGTTCGCCGACTTAATCGAGTGAGCAATCCTCCAGGCACAACGCCAACGACGTGCACAGGCCGCGATGGTCGAAGACGCAATCGTCGACGCACGCCCAGTCGTATTCCTCGTCGTCGCGGCAATATTGGCGGGCCTTGGCGCGCGACGGATAGGCGCCGTCGAGGCGCGGCAGCGTGATGTCGCAGTCGTCGTAAATATCCTCGACGAGTTCGTCGCACGCGAGATTGGTCAGCGTGTCGGGATCTTCATCCTCGTTGCAGGCCGGCAGGGCGAGCCAGAGGATGCACAACAACCCTAAGAAGATTATGCGTTTCATGCGCTCTCCTGATGCGCGTTATAGACAGCCGCAACCGCCGTCGTCTTCGGCGCGTTCGCGGGTCGGACCTTTTTCTTCGCCGTCGTCGGGCGGCGGCGTATCGTCGTCGTCGTCATCGTCGTCGATCTCGCGGCAGCCGTCGTCCAGTTCGCCGTTGCAGTTCTGGTCGATCATGTCGTCGCAGATTTCCGCCGCACCCGGGTGAATCGCCGGATCGTCTTCGTCGCAGTCGTCGCCCTGGCAGATCTCTCCCGGGCTGCGGTCGCCGTCCCGGTCGCAATCGAGACGGCTGAGCGCCCAACCGGCGAGGCTGAAGGTCTGCTCCTGCACCAGCAGGGCGATGCTCACGCGGACCTTCCACCGGCCGGCCGCCGGGTTGTCGACGCGCACCTGCTCGCTGTTGTTGAGGTGATCCGCGCCGCGCGTCGCCGCCGCGTCGTAATCGGCCGGGTCCAGCACCCAGGGCAGATGCTCGTTGTCGTCAGGATCGATCAACCGCAGCTCGAGATCGTTGACCAACGCGATGCTCGCCGTCGGGTTCGCGGCCGGATCGTCCCAGGCCAGCGTGACCTCGAGCGCGGCGGTGCCTGCGGGCACGTCGATTTCCTTTTCGTAGAGCGATTTTTCAGCGGTCAGCGTGTCGACGACGAACGCGGCGCGGTTGAGCATCGAGGCCGAGGCCGCCAGGTCGATATGGCCGTAACCGGTGGCGAAGGACGGTCCCGGCGGCGCTACGTCGCGCGCCCCGGCGATGAACAGCGCTTTGAACAGCGAAGACGGCGCTTCGATTTCTCGTCGCTCAGCCAACTCGAGCAACAGGCCCGCCGCGCCGGTCACTTGCGGCGAAGCCATGCTTGTGCCGCACCAGCCCGGACCGCCGTACTCGTCGCCCGGCAGCGTCGAGGTGATATAACCGTCGTCGATTTGGTCGCAGCCCATGGCCACGATGTCGGGTTTGATGCGCCCGTCGGCGGTCGGGCCGCGGCTGGAGAAAAAACTGACCGTGTTGCCGTCGTCGGCGCTGCCCACGGTGATCACGTTTTTCGCCGTGCCCGGCGGCGGCAGGCTTTCGTAGCCGCCGCGCTTGGCGATGCCGCAATCCCACATATCGGCCATGTTGCCCGCGGCAAAGACGATGCCCACGACCTGGCCGTAGGAACCGCGCGCGAATTCGTCGTAAGCGGCGGTGAATTCGTCGTAGGTGTTCAGCGCCGAGCAGTTCTCCTGCGCTTCCTCGATCCAGTAGGTCCAACTGTTGTTGATCCAGGCGACGTCGTTGGCGAAACCTTCGCCGGCCAGGTCGGCCTGCGGATCTTCAAAGTCCCAGGCGAAAATTTTCGCGCCCGGCGCCACGCCCGCGTAGAGTCCGCCGCCGGCCGCGCCGTCGCCGGCCATCGTGCCGGCCACGTGGGTGGCGTGTTCGCTGGCGCCCAGCGATTGCATGTTGGTCAAGCGTCCGGCGAAATCGGAGTGATCCACATCGGCTTCGTCCCAGATGCCCAGGTTGACGCCCGCCCCACTGAGGTTCCAGGGATTGCGCTGCACGACATCCGCGCCGGTGATCTTGCGTACGCGATCGTTCGCGGGTCGGAAGGGCGGACGCGCGCGGTCGACCTGCAATACGCGCGGATCGCCGAGAAGCGCCGCCAGCGGCAGGTCCTTGGCGGCGGCGACGATGCGCAACGGCTCGTCCAACCGCCGCACGCGGTAGGTCGAAGCGCTCATCTGGCGCGCCAGCGCCGGGCCGATTTTCGCCGCCGCCGGCAGTTTGCCGGCCCAGCGCACGAAGGACGGCACACGGTGATCGCCCGGCGCGGCAACGACCACGTAGCCGTCGGGCGGCACGGGCGCGAGCCAGCGCAGGCCATAGGCTTGCGGCTCCAGGGCGGCGGGCAGGGCGGGTCCGCGATCAAAACGCACGAGGAAAGGATGACCCGCGTCGATCAGCGTTTTCCATTGCGCGCTCAATTGCGCGGCGGACATCGTCGGGGCGGCCACGTCGCCGGCGTGAAAACGTAGCGTCGGTCCGTCGCCGGCGGTCGCGCCGAGCGCACACAACAACAGCAGCAGCGGCAGTATTCGTTTCATTTGCTTACTTTAAGGCTTTGACGGCGAAAAGAAAATGCCGAAGGGTCGTTTCCATTGTCGTCGAAAAAATCAGGGACGTTTTACTCGACCTGTCGCAATCCATGGATGGGTCGTCCTTTTCGGCAACCGGAAGTCGTTGCCGAACCTGATTATGTCGCGGGCGTTCCCTGGCTGATTTTAAACCAATAGTCGAGCTTGGCGGTGAAGACATCCAACCCGCCTTCGGTGTTGTCTTCTTCGTAGTGGAGCGAGAACTCGAAGTTGAGAATCGTCGGCACGGTCCAGATTTGCGGAATGTAGAATTCGTACTCGGTGCGTTCGTTGCGCACGTCGAAGGTCACCACGTAATCCTCTTCCTGGATCGCGTTTTTGTTGGTGAGTTCGAGCGTAGCGGTTAACGTTTGGTCCTGAAAGCGGTCGATCTCGTCGACTTCCACGACCATCTTGATGCGCGAGCCGACCAGTCCGTCGGTGTCGGAGAACACGACCGTGCCCATGTCCGCGCCGGGCACGAAACCGAAAACGTCGTCCTCGTCGACGATCAACTCCATGCGAACCGACTCATCGGTCTTGGAATCGTCCTCTTCGTCCTCGGGCGCACAGGCGACAACGAGGAGCGATAGGCACAAAATCAGCGGCATCAAGTATAACCGGCGCATCGAATCCTCCGGAAAAGAATAAAGTTCCGCTCTCAAATTACCTATTCTACGCCGGGCTGCATGTCAACCGTGAACCGAAAAGGAGCGTTGATTTTCGGCAACACAATGTCTTGACCATCCCTCGGATAACCGTGTATGAATAAAGGACTCACTTCATGTTTTGGAGGGCGCCATGTGGGAACGGTTCAAGCGTTGGGTTCGCAGCATCTTCGGCGGTGCGATCGAAAGCGTTGAAGATCCCGAGAAGATTTTACGGCAGAACATCCGCGATATGAACGACCAGGTGCCGAAAATGAACGAGTCGATCGCGATGATCAAAGCCAACGTGACGTTGGTTTCCAATCGTCAGCGGGAGCGTGCGGCGAAGATCGAGAACCTCAAGGCCAAGATCAAAGCGGCGCTGCAGGCCAATCGGCGCGAAATCGCGCTCAACTATGCGACCACGCTGGAACAGATCAACCAGGACTACGCCAGTGACGAGCAACAACTCAGAATCAACGAGGAAGCCTACGACAAGGCGCTGAAGGTCAAGGAAGCATTCCTGTTGGAGAAGAAGGCGAAGGTCGAAGAGGCGCAACGGGCGATCGCCAAGCACAAGCAGGCCGAATGGCAGAAAAAGGTTGCGGATGCGATGGAGTCGTTCAGCGTGGCCGGTGTCGACCAGACGCACGACGAGATGATCGAACGCATCAACCGCGAGTCGGCGATGAACCAGGCGCGCATGGAAATGGCGCTGGACAATATCGACGTCGCGGGCATCGAAATCGAGAAAGAAGCGCAGGCACTGCAAGCCAACGAGTTGCTCAAGCAGTTCGAAATGGAACTGGGCCTGAAATCCCCCGAGCCGGTGGCCGAAAAGTCACTTGGTCCGGGCGAGGAGGCGCTGGCCGAGGTCGAGGCGGAAATGGGTGAGGAAGTCGCCAAAACCGTCGGACCCAAGAAGGTCAAGCAATAATCTGACGGGCGGACGAATCCTGCCTGATATTATAAAGCTTATTTTTTACGAGCAGTTGCGGCGCCCGCCAGGGCTGACGATTAATTCTCGCGTTAGGCAATTTCGCTCTTTAGCAATCGGCCAATCAGGCCGATGGAACTGCTGGAGAGAAAAAGTATGGCAGTCGGCACGATCGAAGAATTCGCATTACGATACCTGCTGGACAACACGCGGCTCGTCACCATGGTGTTTGACGGGAAGTTGAATGTCGTCGAGGCGGGGCAGGGGTGTACCGCCGTGCTGGGCTATCCTACCGAGGAGCTGATCGGCCGGTCGATCTATGAGATCGTCGTGGTCGAAAACGACAGCGATATTCCCGACTTGGTGGAAGGCGAGGGCTTTGCCAACGAGATGATCCGGGTGCGCACGGCCTTCGAATCCGACCTTTCGCTGTTTTCCTCGTTCCATCGTGTGGGCGACGGTTCGCGCGCGTTTCTGGTCGGGCAGGCCATTCAGCCCGGCTCGCTCAAGAACAATGAAATCACGATGGAATTGCATAAAAAGGCGTTCAGCCTGGCCAAGACCGGCGAGGAACTGCGCCGCCGCAACGCCTACCTCGAACTTGCCAACCAGCGCATCCGCGAAAGTCAGGTGACCGACGCCAATACCGGCCTGTTCAAGCGCAATTACCTCGATCGCCTGCTGCGCGCCGAATGGGAACGCGCCAAGCGACATAACGACGATATTTCCTTCCTGCTCATCAGCGTTGACGGCCTGCGCGCCCTGCGTGAGCTGCAGGGATCCGAGGCAGCCTCGCGCATCCTGCGCGGCGTGGCGCGGGTGCTGGAAGGTCGTAAGCGGATCTTCGATGGCCTGGGCCATTTCGACACCGACAGTTTCTATATGATCCTGCCGCACACGGGCATGCAGGGCGCGTCGGAATTGGCCGAGCGGTTGCTGGTCATGCTGCGCGACCGCGAGGTGCGCATCGGCGATTACCCGTTCCGCATCTATTTGTCGATCGGTGTGTCCTGGTACAACCTGCACCAGAGCCCGCTGAAGACCTTCGACGAACTGATCCATAAAGCCGCCGATTCGCTTATGCGTGCGCAAATGGCCGGCGGCAATCAGGTGCAGGTCGCCGAAGCCGGCGCCTCGACCCTGCGCATCGTCCCCTAACCAAGCGACAACGCGACAACTTTACCGCACCGCACGGATGGTCTATCCTTATTGACAGTCGCAACGGTGCGGGTTAGGTTCGCCGCTTGCAGGCCTCGTTTGCGGCAAGGAGTATCCATGTTTGGGATGAGCATGGGCGAATTGGTCCTGGTAATGGTCCTCGCCCTGATCTTCATCGGTCCGAAAAATCTACCCAAAGCGATGCGGACGCTCGGACGCATGTATGGCTGGGCGCGACATCATCTGGCGGTGATGCAGCGTGAGATCAACGCGGAGCTGCGCCGCATGGACCTGGAAGAGGCGGAAAAAACCGTCGGCCCCAACGTTGCTCCCGTGCCCGATAAAGCGCCGCTTTCCCCGCGCCGACAAGCCCAATTGGACGCCGAACGCGAACAGGCCGCCGATCCCGGTCCGGCTTACGACACCGACGACGAAAGCGACGACGGCCCGATCGCCGTGAGCGAGCGGCAGGCGCGGGTGTTGCACGATGTGCCGGGTCTGCACCGCACGAAGTCCGGTCCCGATCCCGCCCCGGTCGATGAGGAGGCCGATTCGTGAGCCGCGAGCCGGAAGCGTCCGCCCAAACCGCCCCCGAGAACGCCGCCGCCGATCCGGGCGTGATGGGGATCATCGATCACCTGCGCGAACTGCGCAACGCGATCGTCTTCAGCGTGATCGCCATCGCCGTGTGCTCGGGCGTGATGCTCTATTTCGCCGACGAAATCTTCCGTGTGCTTATGTTGCCGATCATGGAAATCTACGAGCGTCTCGGGCAGGAACAGCGGTTGGTGTTCACCTCGCCGCCCGAGGGCTTTGTCACTTATATCAAAGTCGGCCTGTTTGCGGGGTTCCTGACGGCGACGCCGTTCTGGATGTATTTCCTAGGCCGGTTCGTCTGGCTCGGCTTACGCATGGTGGAAAAACAATTTCTGCTGGCGTTCGTCGGCGCGGGCTCGTTTTTGTTCGTGATCGGCGGCGCGTTCGGCTATTTCAAGATTTTTCCGCTGGGCCTGAGTTTTTTGATCGAGAATTATCAGGGGGAGTCGCTGAAAGCGTTGATCACCATCCGCGAATATTTTTCCTTTTCGACCAAGCTGATCATCGCCTTCGGCACGGCATTTCAGTTGCCGCTGGTGATGTTTTTTCTCGGGCGCATCGGGTTGGCGACCTGGCGCGGTTTGCTGCGGGGATTCCGCTATGCGGTGGTCGCGATTTTCATCGTCGCCGCGATTCTGACGCCGCCGGACGTGGCCACGCAGATCGGCCTGGCGATTCCGCTGTGCTTTTTGTACATGACCGGCGTGCTGTTGGTGGCGTTGTTCGGCAAGCGCCGGCCGGCGGCCGAATCGACGACGGCGGAATAATCCTTTTGCAAAACCGGGAAAAATCGGTAGCATAGGCATTTCAAGACATGCAGGCCGCCAAAGGAGGAACGTTGACGAATCCACGGGCCCTGACACTGTGGGTATTGTTGCTGGTGGTCGTGCTCAGCGGATGCCAATCCGCGCAATCCACCCAATCGCCCGCCGAACCGGATGCCGGCGACCAATGGTGGGACGCCGACAGCAGCCCGGCCGACGAGCAGGCGCTGCGCGAACGCGTGCGCGGCATGGTCGACGACATCCGCCAGCGGCGCGGCGATTATCGACTCGGACCGGAAGACAAGCTGCGCCTCATCGTGTGGAATCGCCCCGACTTGAGCAAGGATACGCGCATCCGGCCGGACGGTAAGTTGTTCGTGATGCACGTGGGCACGGTCGACGCGGCCGGCTTGACCGTCGGCGAACTGCAGAAGCTGCTTACCGAACGCCTCGGCGAAGTGCTGCGCAATCCGCAGGTCGACGTCGAGATCCTCGAATACGCCAGCAAGGTCTATTACGTCATGGGCCAGGTGAACAAACCGGGCATGTACGCGGTGACCGCGACGACCAACGTGCTCGAAGGCGTGGCGGTCAGCGGCGGCCCGACCGATAAAGCCAACCTCGGCGGCGCTTATTTGATCCGGCACGGCAACGTGGTCCCCATCGACTTTTACGCGTTGTTCCAACAGGGCGACGTGAGCCAGAATGTTTTCCTCGCCGACGGCGACATCATCTATCTGCCCAGCATGGACGATGCGAAAATCTACGTGCTCGGCGAAGTCAATCAGGCGCGGGCCGTGCCGCTGCGCAAGGCGCGCCTGACGTTGGGCGAGGCGGTTGCCGAGGCGGGTGGCTTCAACGAAACCACCGCCTACAAGCGCGCGATCAAGATCATCCGCGGCAACCTGGCCAACCCGCGCGTGTACACGGTCAACTACGACGAGGTGCTGCGCGGGATGAAGCCCGACGTCGCTTTCCTGCAAAGCGGCGATATCGTGTTCGTGCCCGCGGCCGGCCTGACCAAGTGGGACCGCGTGTTGTCGCAATTGTTGCCGAACCTCAGCCGCATCGTGGTGGACGCCGCGTCCATCAACTCTCTTATGGACAGGTAGCTCGATGGATTTGCGTTATCGTACCAGCGAAGTCGGCCTTGCGGATTATTTGCGCGTGCTGTACCGGCGGCGCATCGTCGCCATCCTCACCTTCCTGGTGGTGCTGCTGTCGGTTACGGTGCATACGTTTTTGATGACGCCGATTTACGAGGCGTTCTGCCTGGTGCAGATCAAGCAGGAGCAAACGCAGAATATTTTGTTGGGCGATCTCATTCAGCTCGGGCGCACCAGCCAGGTGCCCGCCGAAATGGAGATCATCCGCAGCCGGACCGTCGCCGAGGCGGTTGTGCGCGAGCTGCGCCTGGACGTGATGCAGTTGGAGCACACGCGCGACCTGGAGGTCACGCTCGCCGACGTGAACCTGGCGCAGGAAAAGCGTGGACAGACGTTGACGGTGGAATTCATCGACGACCAGGGTCGTTTCGAAGTGCTGCACAAAGGCGACAAGCTCGGCGAAGGCACACTGGCCGATGGTTACAACGTCGACGGCTCGCAGTTCACCGTGCTGCTGGAGAAGGCCGAGAAGGGCGACTGGTTCAAGTTCGTCCAACGACCCTTCGACGCCACGGTGCGCATGGTGCAAGGCAACCTCGGCGTGACCGAGGTCGGCGAGAAAACGCAGATTATCAAAATTTCGTATGCCAGCCAGTACCCGGAGATGGCCCGCGACATCGTGAACAAAACGGTCGAGGTTTATCAGCGGCAGAACATTGACGAAAAAAGCCGCGAGGCGCAACAGACGCTGAAATTCATCGAGGGACAGCTCGACATCATCCGCGACAACCTGGACGCCAGCGAGGACAACCTCAAGCGCTTCAAACAGGACCACGGCATCATGATGCTTTCGGAGGAGGCGGGTGCGCTGATCGAGTCGACCGCCAAGTTCGAGATGCAAAAGGCGCAACTGGAGATTCAGAAACACCAATACCAGTCGATGCTTACGGCGATCGAGAACGAAGGCATCGAGCAGGCGTCGCTGCCCAGCCTTTCCTCGGCGGAGGACACCGTGCTGGCGAGCCTGGGCCTCAAGCTGGCCGAACTCAAGGGGCAGAAGGGCGCGCTGCTGTCGGACATGACCGAGAACGCGCCCGAGGTTAAGGCGCTCACCCAGGAAATCAATGCGTTGGGCGCGCAGATCCGCACTGTGCTGAAAAACACCGTTGCTTCGCTCCAAGCGCAGTTGAACAAGCTGCACAACGTCATCGGCGGCTTCGACGAGAAGATCAACGCGTTGCCCGACACCGAGCGCGCGTTGGCCGGGCTGATGCGCAGTAGCGAAGTGACCAACCAGATCTACACCTTTTTGTTGCAAAAGCATGAAGAGGCGCGTATTGCCAAGGCCGCGACCATCGGCAACATCCGCATCATTGATCTGGCGGTGACGCCCAAGGCGCCGATCAAGCCGCGCGTGCGCCTCAACCTGCTGCTGGGTATGGTCGCCGGTCTGTTGCTCGCGCTGGGGATGGCCTTCTTTCTGGAGTTCATCGACGATTCGCTCAAGTCGATCGAAGAAGTCGAGCGGGTCATCCGCAAGCCGGTCTACGGCATCATCCCGCGCATCCCCGACTACCGTAAGGAGCCCGAGGCCGCGCGGCCGGTGTCGGCCAACCTGGTCACGCACTACAGCCCGAAAAGCCCGATCAGCGAGGCGTTCCGCACCTTGCGCACGAACATTCACTTCGCCGATCCGGACCAGCAACTGACCTCGCTGCTGATTACCAGCGCCGGGCCGAGCGAAGGCAAATCGACGATTGTGTCAAACCTCGCGCTGACCTTCGCCAACACCGGGCGGCGCACGCTGCTGCTGGACTGCGACTTGCGCAAACCCAACGTGCACAACATTTTCGAAACGCAGCGCGACCCCGGCCTGACCAACGTGCTGATGAAGGAATCGTCGTGGAAGGACGTACTGCGCGAAACGAAGATTCCTAATTTGTACATGATTCCCTCGGGGCCGATTCCGCCCAATCCCACCGAAATGGTCGGCAGCCAGCAAATGAAGGATCTGATCGAGCAGTTCAAGACCGAGTTCGATTTGATCCTTCTCGACAGCCCGCCGGTCGTCGCGGTCACCGACGCGGCAATTTTGAGCGTTGCCGTCGACGCCACGCTGTTGGTCGTCGAACTGGGCCGCAGCCGCGCCTCGGGCGTCAACCGCGCGATCGACTTGTTGGAAAAGGTCAAAGCCAACCTGATGGGCATCATCACCAACAACATCTCATCGGGTTATAAGTACGATTACGGTTACTATTCCTACTACTATTATTACGCCGAAGGCGGGCAGAAAAAGAAGCGCCGGCGGCGCAGCCGCTACGGTTACTAAGCGGGCAAGAAAGAAAGCGCGGCAATCTGTGCCATCGGCAAACGTAGCTTGGCCGCGCGCGATCTTCTTCGCCGTGATGGATCGTCGATTAAAGTTCGCCGAAGCCTTTTTTCTCGACGTCGCGCAGCGCCGCGCGTTCGTCGGCGGTCAACGTCTCCAGGCGTTCCTTCGTTTGCACGTTCTGGCCGAGGTTGTCGCAGGCGATCAGGCAGCCGATCGGCGCGAAGAACTTGTCTCGCTTGGACAACGTAAGCGCCTTGGCGCGAAATTCGCGGTACGGCTCGGCGGTCCATACGTCCAAAAAACGCTTTTGGTATAGGTTGCCCAGGGGCATTTTGTCGGCCTTGCAGCAGGGGATGACCGCGCCGTCGGTTTTCACGCGTGCGTAGGTCCAGCCGACGCAGCAGGGCAGCGAGTCGACCATGTCCGCGTCGTAGGCGCCGGCTTCGGCGGGCGTGGAGATGCGCCGCAGGAACGCGCCGTAGCCGAGGAAGCTGGTGAACTCGACCTTAACCACGTAGCGCTCCTTGTCGATTTCGCACTGGGGATTGAGCGGGCAGTTGGCGCACTCGTGCGACGGGTAGAAAAAGAGCATCGCGTTTTCGACCTGGTTGTCCTCGCGCACGTCCAAGCGCCATTCCTTGCGCGGGCACAGCACGTCGAAGCGGGAGATGTCGTCGAGCTCGTACTTGAAACCCTGGGGCAGAATCGAGCGTTTGACGAACCGCGCGAATTCCTTCTTTTCCAGTTCGCCCGAAGCGCCCCGACCTTGCGTCGGGTCGAGTTCGAGGTAATCGTCGCGCTGCGGTAAAGCGCGCAACTGATCGGCGACGCGCCGGCGGTCCTCGTCGGTCAACGCCAGCTCGTCGGTGTAGCCGGGCACCGTGTCGACGGGCGTGAACTCGAGGTACTCGGCCAGCGACTCGACGGCAAAGGTGACCATCGCGTCGATGTCGCCGGCGTTGCGGTGGTTGACCACGTGGTAGATTTTCACCTGCGGGTAGTAGGTGCGCCGCTCGCGTTTGATTCGATGCAGCTGCCGCAGGGTGTTTTGCAGCTTGAGCAGCGTTTTGCCCTTCTGGTTGGGATGCGTCGCCTCGTAGATTTTCGGCGTGCCCGCCCAGACGCTGACGGTCAAATGATCGACGCCCAGCTCGACGATGCGCCGGCAGATCGTTTCGCTCAGCAGCGTGCCGTTGGTGATCACCGTGCATTCCAGGCCGTGCGCCTTGATGCGCTCGATGACCGGGAGCGCGTCGGGGTGGCAGAAGGGTTCGCCCGCGCCGGACAGTTGCACCTTTTTCGCGCCCAGCGCGGCCGCGTCGTCGATCAGGCGGAGCAAGAGGTCAAGCGGCAGGCGGCGCTTCTTTTCCTCGCCGGAAAATTGCTTTTCGCGCATCAGCGGCGAATGGTTCCAACAGCCGACGCAGTTGAGGTTGCAGAAATTGGTCAGGTCGATTTCCAACAGCTCGGGTCCGGCGAACACACGCGCGCCGTCGAGCACGCCGGCCAGGGCAAGGTTGTTGCCGATAAACTCCGCGTCGACCGCGTCGGCCGCGCCTTCCTCTTCGACCGGTTGCGCGCCGGCTTTGTCGCCCGCCTCGACGGTGTCGGTCTCGAAGCTGCGCAGATCGTTGATCTCGTCGATGAGCATTTTCATGCGCAGTTCCATCGACAGCGATTCATCGCCGATCGACGCGGCCAGGTCGTTCTGCTTGCCCTCGGTGAGGTTGGTTTCGCGCACCTCGATCGACAACTCCTTGCACAACGCGAGCATCTCGCGGATGCGCCCGTTGCGCACGGCGGGCGTGTTCGTGCCGTCGACCGAGCGCCACAGGTAATGGTAATCGCGCTCGGGCAGCTCGAGGCCGAACTGCGCGGCATGCAGGTGCACCATCGTCCCGGTGATGACGTGCATCGAGTTGATCGACTTGATCTGATCGATCCACTCGGCGTTGGTGCGCACGAAGTCCATCGTCTTTTGCCATTCCGCGTCGGTCTCGCCGGGGAAGCCCACGATGATGAACAAACACGTTTTGATGCCCGCGGCGTGGCTGCGCCGGATGACCCGCGCGGCTTCGTCCGGCTTGAAGAGGCGCAGCTTGCCCATTGCCTTGAGCACGATTTCTGAGCCTGATTCGAGACCCCATTGCAATTCGTAGCAGCCGGCTTGCGCGAGCTTTTCCAGAATCGGACCGTCCATCGCGGGCAGCGGGATGCCCTCGCCGTTGAAGCGGATCGGCAGTTGCGCGGCGATGATTTTGTCGCACAGTTCCTCGATCACCGCGGGGCTGCCGTTGAGCAGGTTGTCGCTGATGGTGAAGTTGTCGACACGGTTGACGCGGTAGTGGTGTTCGAGTTCGGCGAAGATGTGCGCGGCGCTGCGCGTACGATAATCGCCGCTGATCTGCTTGCCCTTGCAGTAGGTGCAATTGCCGATGCAGCCGCGACTCCATTCGAGAATCAACGAATCGCCGGGGTAGATGCTCAGATCGAACTCCTCGTAGCGCGGATGCGGCACGCGGTCCAAGTCCATGATCGGCGGTCGTTCGACCAACCGGCATTCGCGGTTTTCGTCGAGCGTCAGCAGGCCGGGAATGCCGGACAGGTCCTGGCCTGCGCGCACGCGTCGGGCCTTTTCCAACAGCGTTTCCTCGCCCTCGCCGACGCAGTAACCGTCGATGAGGTCGCCCGCCTGGTCGATGAAAATCTGGCGGTACTCGGGGGTGAAGCAGGCCGGGCCGCCGAGGATGATCTTCGCCTCGCGGTTGTGCTTGCGGAAGCCCTTGATCACCTCGATGGTGATGCGCTCCTTCGGGTCGACGACGCTGAAGCCCAGCAGTTTGGGCTTGCGCTCGACCAGTTCCTTGATCGCCGCGTCGATCTGCCCGCGCAGGCTGTGCGCGACGACCTGATAGGTTTTTTCGTTCGACCAGAAGTTCTTGTTCTCGACGTGCCAAAGCATGCGGTAGATCTCGTGGACGTCGTGATAGAACTTGATGTTGAAGTCGACGACCTCGGTTTGCAGGCCGTGCGCGCGCAGGTAGGTCGACAGATAAGCCAGGCCGACCGGCGGATTTTCGAAGCCCCACGGCGGCAGCGTGACCAGCACGGCGTCGGGCGCGGGCTGGATTTTCTTGTGCAGACGGCGGCGGACCTGCTCTTCGATTTGACGCAACGGATCGTGCGGCGGTACGAAGAAGTCGTAATTGAATTGAATATCGAGTCCGGCGACGAAGACGGCCAGTTCCTTGGCGCGCGTTTCGCGCCAGGAATAGTTGTTGTAGTTCTCGAACGACCAGGTGCGGAAGTGCGATCCCGCTGGCAGCAACACATGGTAGTGGGCGCAGTGGGTTTCCAGGGCCGCGTTCGGATACACATAGCAGGGCGTGATTTCGTCGACGAAATCGATGATCGCCGCTTCGTCGCGCAACGTGCGCACGGTGGCGTAAAAATCGTCGTCGGTTTCGCCGGGAAAGCCCACCAGCAGATTGATGTGCGTTTCGATGCCGGCCTGCTTGGCGGCGCGCAAATTTTCGATCGCCTCGCAGGCGGTGTATTCCTTGTTCATCCTGCGCAGCAGTGCGTCGGAAAAACTCTCCACGCCGAAACGCAGTAAAAAGCAACCGGCGCGGGCCATGAGCGCGAACAGTTCGGGCGTCAAATCGCCGCGCGGCGCGATCTGCGCGAACCAGCGGAAAGACCGGCCGTCGGCAATGATCAGCTCGCACAATTCGCGCAGCACGTCCAGGTCGCCGTCGAGCACCGGATCGGTGAACTGAAAGGCGGAGATGTCCCAAGTGTCGCGATGGCGGCACATTTCTTCATAGACGGCCTTGGCCGAGCGTGTGCGGAATACGCCTTCGGTCGGCTGCTCCTGACAGTAGGCGCAGCGGAACGCGCAACCGCGGCTCAGGCGCAGCGGCAACAACGGGCTTTCGTATTGCGCCGGCGGAAAATCCTCGTAGGTCGGATAGCCCAGTTCGTCGAGCTCGCGAAGCGGCTCGCGCGGGATGTACTGCGGTTCGCCGCGCTCGTTCACCCAATGCGCGCCGCGCAGATACGCCGCCGGTTGCAGCTTTTGGAGGCGGCGCAGCAGGTCGGCCAGCGTTTCCTCCAGTTCGCCTTCGACGGCGAAATCGCAAATCGGCTCCGGAAACAAGTTGCGTTCGGGCGGAATGGCCACGCGGTCGCCGCCGACAATCAACTTGCGGTCGGGAACGAGCCGGCGCAGTTCGGTCAGCACCGCCTGGGTGACCAGCAGGTTGCCCTGCGACAAATGAAAATAAATCTGATGGCAGTTGATCGCGGCGATCTGCCGGGCCATCTGCGCGGTGTCCAGACCCAGGCGCGCCAGCGTGTCGGGCAGGCGCTCGGGCGCGGTCCACTCGTGGTAGAAGGGCAGGCGCCACAGATGTTTGTTGTCGGCGGGCGCCTCGTTGTAGGTCTGAATGTTCAGGTCTAGCCCCTGCACCTTGAAGCCGCGCTTGCGTAAATACGACGCCGCCGACGCCAGACGATAAGGCGGCAGATCGGTATCGTCGGGCGGGCAGCGCACGAGCAATACATCGGAGAAAATTTCGGCCAAACGCGTGTACTCCCTCAGCGGTTCGAGGTTGCTCTGGCGGATCGGCTTTTCCAAACGCGCAAGCAGTTCGTGACATTGTTGCAGGCGCTTTAGGCGCAACGCGGGCGTGTTGCCGTCACGATCGGACCAGGCGATTTCGATCCAATCCTGGTCCATCGCCGGTAGGATCCCGTACTTCTCCGGATGATCGCCGACGATGGAATTGTCCACCACGTTGCAGGCGTTGAGCGCGCCGATTTCCCGATACAGATCGCGGTTGGCCTCCAGCCAGGCGAGCGTTTCCCGAAAATGTTCATCGGTCTCGCCGGGAAAGCCGACCACGATGTTGATCCAACAAATGATCTGCGCTTCCTTGACTGCGCGCAAGGTGTTGGTCGTCGATTGCGCGTCGGTCTGTTTGTTCATCAGGCGCAGCACGGCGTCCGAGCCGCTTTCCACGCCGAAGGTCAGCGTGTGGCAACCGGCGGCGCGCAGCGTTTCGAGGACCTCCGGCGTCAGGCGCTCGCTGACCGCCGCATTGGCGTTCCAGTGGATGTCCAGGCCCGCGTCGATGAGCATGTGACACAGCGGCAGCAGCACGTCGAGGTTCTGTGATATCTGCAAATCGCTGAGCATGAAGTCGCGCACGTTGTTGTGCTCGACGTGGTAGCGGATTTCCGCGAAGACGTGCGCCGCGCCGCGCGTGCGGAAACTGCCCATCAGCTTGCGGTCGTTGCATAACGTGCAGCCTTTGATGCACCCGCGGCTGACGACCAGCGGCAGGTTGTGCGTGGTGTACTGCGTCAGGTCGAAATCTTCGTAGGTGGGAAAGGCGAAGGAATCCTGGTTCTTTTCCACCTGACGCGCGTGGCGCGGTTCCTCGTGTTGTGCGACGCCGGGCACGTCGAGCGGATCGTCGCCGTTCAGCAGCGCGCGCACGAGTTCGACAGTCGCCAGCTCGCCTTCGCCGATGACGAAGGCATCGACCAGGCTTTTCGGGAAATACCGGCGCGCTTCGACGGAGAACGCGTCCAGACCGCCGGCGATGACCTTTACCTGCGGATTGCGCGCCTTTACGCGGCGCATTACCTCGGCGGTGAGTTTTCGGTTGTCGCTGTTGAGCGAAAATCCGACGATCGGCGCGCCGCCCAGGGCCATGTCGTCGATCATCTCTTCGAAGACGTCGCCGAAGGCCGCGATGGTGCCGGGCAGCTCGGCGGGCAGGATCCACGGCGTTTTGATCGACATGTCCCACCAGCGGCCCATCGTTTCCTGAAAACGGCGATAAAGGTAGATATTGTAGTCGGCGGCTTTGACGGTAATCCCGGCCCGGCGCAGGGCCGCCGCGACGCACGCCAGACCCAGCGGCGGACCTTCGGTGCCGTAGGGCGGCAATATCGCCAGGTGGATGTCCGGCGCACTTTTCATGCGTGGCAGTGTACAGGGAGCGGGCTCGTTTTCGCAAGAGATCCCGCTAGTTATCGACATTACACGAAAAAGTTGTTAATCTCTGGACACAAGACGGCGGATGAGTATAATAAGCCGCCGTGCCACCGTAGCTCAGTTGGTAGAGCAGGCGATTCGTAATCGTCAGGTCAGGAGTTCAAGTCTCCTCG
>ERZ795059.2617-NODE-2617-length-18449-cov-5.440687_pt1 | contig 18449 bp, 12 predicted proteins | sample MGYA00375143_ERZ795059 | MGnify/ENA primary metagenome ERZ795059 (study PRJEB30188, sample SAMN05720168) | activated sludge metagenome | isolation source: Anaerobic digester | place: USA | collected 2015-01-07 ... | reverse complement strand
TCTGCCACTTCATTGGTGTCTGGTTGGGTCGGTTGCTCTTTGGTGGGTTTAGTGGAAGTGTCGTTGGCTGAATTGTCTGATTGCGACAATTTATCAAGGACTTCTTTGGAAGCTTCGATGATGTCCAATTTCCAATTGACTAGCCGAGAGGCCAACTTGACGTTTTGACCATTTTTACCGATCGCCAAAGACTGTTGGTCGGCTTCAACATAGATAGTAGCTTGTTTATTGTCTTTATTGGCAACCACTTTAGCTATTTTGGCGGGGGCAAGAGCATTTTTGATAAAGACAACCGGATTTTCGTCCCACAGAACGATATCAATTTTTTCACTGCCAACTTCATTGATTACCGCTTGAACACGGGTGCCTTTCTGACCAACACAGGAGCCAATCGGATCGACGCCTTCTTGATTGGTAGAGACTGCAACTTTGGAACGAACACCGGCTTCGCGAGCGACTGATTTGATTTCCACCGAGCCAAGATCAATTTCCGGAATTTCCATGGTGAAGAGTTGTTTAATAAATTCACTGGACGACCTGGTTAACAATATTTGCGCACCTTTACTGGTATTGTCCACCGATTCCAATAAGAGTTTTAGCCGTTGCCCGATAGCATATCGTTCGCCGGGAACGCGGCCGGTAGGATATATTACACCGACAGCCGCACCCAAATCGACATATACGTTTTGACCTTCAATACGCTGGATAATACCGGATAAAATCTGACCAACTTTGTCTTTGTATTCTTCAAAAATAGTTTCTCTTTCAGCTTCTCGCAACCGTTGAATGACAACTTGCTTGGCAGTTTGAGCAGCAATACGACCAAAATTCTCCGGTGGAGCGGCATCAAAGCAAACTTTTCCTTCAATTTCAACTTCCGGATCGACTTTTTGAGCATCACTTAAATGGATTTGCGTTAATTCGTCTTTTATTTCTTCATCGTCAGCAATTACCTCTTTGACAATAGAAAAAGAGACGTCGTCCAAGCCGCCCGGTCCAATTTTGGCTTTGATTTCCATTTGGGGACGACCGTAGTCTTTGCGGTAGGCAACCGCTAAGGCAGCTTCGATAGTTTCCATAACTTTTTCTTTGGACAATTTTTTTTCATCACAAATCAAATCGATGGCTGCGAAAAATTCTTCTTCATTAAATTGTGTAGACATTTTTTGAAAATTATTTTTTTAAAAAAAGAAAGCATATTTTAGAAATAGCTTTCATAGTTATCTTATCTTCTACAATTTGATACTAACATAATGAAACAAGGTTTGCAAGGATTAATTGACAAGTCACGAAAATATGTTGGCATTTAAATATTATTCGCTATGAATTAATAAAAATTTAATTTCATGTTAATTTCACCATCATTATTAATGATTTATTTTTGAAAGATGAACTTTAAAAAATATATAAAAAGCATTATGGATGCACAAAGGAGCGTGAAAAAATGGAAAAGATAAAAAATATCTGGCGAAAGTTTTTACATTGGTATTTTTTTATCAGCTTGATTATCGGTTTTGTGATGACGGCCGTCATTTATTCTCTGGCGAGTGACAACAACGTTCTGACGATCAGAAACCACAATTTGGTACTAGAAAATCAAAATTTGAAAAGCAAATTGTGGCAAAAAAACATTGATTCGCCGGACGATAAGCAAAATTTGGAGAAAAAACCAACCATGACACCAACAGCAAAACCGAAGGAGACATCGAATGATAGTGTCGAATCCGGCGGCAATCTGGCACCGTATTCCGAAGTGAAAGTTGGTACAAATAACAAAACTTCAAAGGAAATCTTGATAAAATTGTACGGCGGTAATAACGACAAATATCTGGGAGATTTACGCTTGAATTACTATTTGCAACCAGTAATGGATGGAGTAAAAATACTGGGCATCGAACAATTTTCCGGGTGTCTGCCGGGTGCACCGCGAGGACATCGCGGCGGCAAACATCAAGGTCTGGATCATTATACAAAAGACTGTGGTACGCTTTGTGTATATGGCACGCCGGTTAAAGCAATTTATCCGGGCGTGATCATACGCATTGATCATGATTATCAAGAAATGACTTATAAGGAAATAAATGATGTCTATAATATCATGACTAACATCGGGAAAAGTGGTGTTGATATCGACACCGATCATCAATACCAAGTCCTGTTTGATAAAGTGCGCGGGCGACAAGTGGAAATTGATCACGGTAACGGTTTGATTTCCGCCTATTGTCATTTGTCTGAAGTAAACAAATCGCTGGATGTAGGCGATACGGTCAATGCCGGTGATGTTATCGGCAACATGGGCAATAGCGGCACACGCAAAGCAGCGGAAGATTTTGATAATGGATATGTAATGTGCTTGGACTTAATTGATAATCCAAGTCAGTATTTCTTGAGTTTTATTGAAAGAGAGTGGCATCTGCACCTGGAGTTGTGGTTTAGCCCGGAAGGCGCGGACGATCCAGCAATAAAAACTAAGTGGTTGGATTGGATTTCTTGGAAAGAAGTTTTCGGATATAAATAAAACATGAAAGGAATGATATGAAATGGTTAAATGTACAAAATGCGGAATAATCATTAAGGACAGAAGTCCGAAATTCTGTGGTGAATGCGGTGGGATGACGGAAGAATATATTGAAAAACCGGTGGAGGAAACGATAGTAAATGAACAGGAAAAAAATAACCGGGAAGATAAAATTGACAGCTCTGCTGTTAATATGGGGCAACCGGAACGAATCCCGTTTGTGCCAGCCGGTACGAGCGGAGTAACTCATATTTCCAGCGATAAATGTCTGGTAGTCGATAGCCAAGCATTGAACGCTTTGAAGCAACGCGGCGGGTTGCCGGTAAAGAATAATCAAATTTATTTAATAGCGGCTTGCGTCGTACTTATTTTGGCGGCGGTGGGTGGTTTCTGGTATTGGCGGAAAAATGAGGAAACGAAACGCTTCAATGAAGAACTAGCCGAATTTAAATATATGTTCACTACACAATGGGAAACAATCTTGATCCCGGATGTGGGAACATTCAAAAGTAAATGCGACAGTGCTTTCAATAAAAACACCAGTCAGATGAAAAACTCTGATAAACTATCGGTGTTTAAGACGGAAGCGCAAAAACTGCAAAAATCGTTGCAATCGTTCAAGATCACTATGGAAAGTGTCAAGATGTCCGATCGATTGTATGGTTATAAAAACTTAGGACAATTCCGAACGGATTTAATGAAAGCGCTATCATCAAATATTGCTTATTGCGATAACGTGATCAATCTGTGCGGCGAACCGGTCAATAAAACCAAGACTGTGCGGTCACAAGGACAAATTACCATGAATAATTACGAAAGCCTGTATTCCAATCAAGAATTCCTGAATTATTTTTTGCCAAATAAAAGAGTAAGTGATCTGGATAGTATTGGTGGCATGGTAGAAGATGTGGCAACCAATCGAGCATCCGAGTTGGCCGGAATGACTAAGAAAAATCACAATAATAATATTGTGATTAACATTGGCGGGTCAGGCGGAGGCGGTGGAGGAACCAGTGGTTTTATTAATGACTATCGTCAACCATTGCGAGACGACGCCTACAGCAGTTATCACAATCAGGTAAAAAATTTATTATCTATTCTAGCGAAAGCAAGAGAAGATTATGGACATGTGCCTGATCAATATCGTAGAAGAGTGATTACTCGTGATGAATTTGCCAACATAACGATTCATGCTTTTAACGTTCGCCAACAAGTATTCAATGACTTACAAGATATTGGCAATATTCCATTAAGTGAGCGCGACAGGCATCAACAGATTATTAATTGCGCGGCGGCGGGAGCGGCGGCATGCAAGAATATTGCTTATGAATTGCAAAATTCTGCTAACGATAGTCGTTGGGAATTTTACTTAAAAGAAATATCGGATTACAATAACAAAAATTTAAATCCAATTCTGGATTATTACAATTTGTAAAAAAGCATTCATCCAAATGCTTTCTATAAATAATATGAAGTTCATGTTTGACTCGACTTTTTTATATAAATTAAGTCGGGTTTTTTTTGCCTAATTTATACACAAGCACTCGAAAAGGGAAAACAATAACAGCATTGAATATACGACTGAGACGGTCGGGTTGAAGATAAAGTCGATGAAGCCACTCCAAGTGCAAACGACGGAGCCAGCCAGGGGCGCGGACCGCTTTTTTTCCACCAAGAATACTGGTTTCTTCGGCGATAAAATCAAAAGCCCCCCCTACTCCCATGGCAAATCTAATATTGATTAATTTGTCTTTATTACGGGCAAGCCAAAATTGATCGCGAGGTGCGCCGTAGGCAATCAACAGACAAGAAGCACCGGATTGATTGATGCTGTCGATGTTGGTTTGATCATATTCCGGCAGCCAATCATTAGCCGACGTTCCAACAATATTTAAGGCGGGATTGATGGAACGAAGTCGATCCGCTGTTTTGACCGCTACACCCGGACCAGCTCCCAATAAATATAATTGATATTTTTGTTTGGCGCACAGTTTGGCTATTTCCGGTACCAAGTCGGTGCCAGTGACTCGCTCGGGTACGGAACTGTATTGAGATTTAATTTGTATCGCAAATAGAAATAAAGACGTGGCAAATTGCCAAATGATTTGCAGATATTTAATAACAGGCAAATTTGTATTTGGCGATTTTAGAAAACCGTTGGCCCACAACAAACCGGCGCCGTCGGCAGTGGAGAGCGAAGAGGAATTAATAATGGATTTTAAAGTCGGATCAGATTGGGCCAAGAGGATAATCTCCGGATTAAGAGTGACGGCATAAGAGATTGTTTGACCATGCAACAAAAAGTCGATATATTCGATGGTATCGTTAAAATCAAAACAATCAATGCGGCAGTCTAAAATTGAGACGGATTTTTTGTTCATTGGAATTTGGTGATAACGCGATCACTAATTTTTTGCGGATCACTTTGGACACGATTGATAATGTCAATGATATTGGAACAGTAAACAGAAGCATCAAACTTATAAGCTTGCCTAATACAATTCTCCGGAGAAAATTGTTGATAATTTTTTTCAAAATTAGTGATGGTTTCATTGACGCTTTCTGGAGTGAGTTGATGAAAAAACAAGCCAGTTTGACCGCTAACAACACTTTCCGTCAAACCGCCCACGCCGTAGGCAATGACCGGAGTACCGGCCGCCATGGCTTCCACCGGTACAATGCCAAAATCTTCTTCACAAGTCCATACAAAAGCCTTGGCTTTTTGCAACAAAGATACTTTTTCCGATGGCGACACGAAGCCGGTGAATTCGATATTCGGTTTGGCAATGGATTTTAAATATTTTTCTTCATCCCCCGTCCCGACTACGACTAATTTTTTGCCGGAGATATTGAACGCTTGAACAGCCAAATCAATATTTTTAAATGAAACTAAGCGAGATAAAATAATATAATAATCTTCTTTTTTAACAGGAGTTGAGGGAAGAAAGTCTCTTGTTTCAACCCAGGGGTAAACTACGATCGAATCACGACGATAATATTTTTTGATGCGCTTGGCGACGTGATGAGAATTGGCTAGAAATAAATCGACTCGATCGGCAGCCAGATAATCCCAAAGACGAATTTGGTTGAAGCGATAATTGATAAACCAACTTAATAAATTTAATTTCTTTTGAGAAATCCAGGTGGCGTTTTGGTCCCATAAGTAGCGGGTGGGAGAATGAATATAGGAAACATGGACAGTGGATGGTTTGGTAATGATTCCTTTGATAAAAGAGTGACTATCTGATAACACAATATCAAAATCAGTGAAATCAAATTGCTCGGCGGCAACCGGAAATTCAAAGGCAAACAGTTGATGTTTTTTGGTAATAAACCGAGGCCACTTGTTTAAATATGATGGAATAATCTGAGCCTTGGGCAAGTATTGATCGGTAAAATTTTCATCGGCAAGTAAACAGTAGATTGGGGCATCAGGAAAAATTTCATGATTTTTAAATAGTATTTGATCGGCTCCGCCAAAGAAGTTTAAAAACTCATGGGCCAAGGCGATACGATATTTACTCATAATTTTTTGGCTAGTAAAGTCAATTGTTTGAAAATAGTTGATGTAAAATTTTCCCAAGAGTAATTGATAATATTTTTTGAGCCAAATTCAATTAGATTAATACGTAAAGAATGGTTTTCAATAATTTTGCGCATAGCCTTAAATATTTCCGTGCTATTTTTGGGATCAACAAGCAAAGCACCTTTGCCGGCAATTTCCGGCATGGCAGTCACTGACGATGTAATGACTGGAGTGCCACTTGCTTGGGCTTCAAGAATGGGTAGGCCAAAGCCTTCATAAAGGCTGGGAAACAAGAATATATCGGCTTCCGACATGATCGTGGGCAAATCTTGTTCATTGATATAGTCAGTGAAAATGATATCTGATGCGTATTTTGACTGACTAACGGTTTTTAATATTTCATCGTAACCAATACCAGGTTGACCGGATAGAACCAATAAATGGTTGGAAGATAGGCTGTCTTTGAATTGGTTAAAAGCGGAAATAAGATTGATAATATTTTTGCGATAGTCCAAGCGGCCAACAAAAAAGAAATATGGTTTGGTATTCAATAAATCGTTGTATTTGCCTAAAATCGAAATACATTCGGCACGATTGTGCTTGGTGATAAATCTATCTTTATCAATCCCCAAATGGACAGAAAATATTTTATTAGGATCAGCAAAATATTTATTGATTAAAGTTTTTTTGACAAATTCGCTGGGAGTAAAAATGATGTCAGCAGTTCTGATGTCTTTTTGAGTAGTTTGTTGCAGATGAATCAATTGTTTGGAATCGTAGTTTTGAGGATATTCAAGAAAACCAATATCATGAATAATAATGGCGGTTTTTTTGGGAGTGATCATGGGCAAGGAATGTGAAGGAACAAAAAGTATATCCGGAGAATGAAATTTCATTTGCCAAGACAAACCAACACTGCTCCAAAAATATGGCAAATTGATTATTTTATTATGAATGTTGTCCGGTAGATTGGTGACAATGTCGGACGGAATTGGTTTTTTGGTATAAAGAATAATATTGTCAAATTGTTTGGAAATAGCAGAGCTAATGTTTTTGATAAAATATGATGTTACTTTGTCGGTGCCGGTGGGATGAATAGTGTCGATTTTGTGAGCATCTATTCCAAGTATCATGATTTTCTTTTTTTGGATAATAAATTGAATAAAATAGTTAGGCGCGAATTGCGCTACGTTTGTATGATTCTAAATTTTCCAGAGCGATATTGCATCCGCGAATGACGCAAAATTCCGGTTCTTCCGCCACATGAACAGGAACACCGGTGACTTTACTGAGCAATTCATCAAGCCCACGTAACATTGATCCTTTACCGGTCAGAATAATGCCGCGGTCGATAACGTCGGCAGATAATTCTGGTGGGGTGTGTTGCAAAACGAGCTTAACGGCATTAATGATTTCTTTGATAGGATTTTTGAGAGCTTCGACCGTATCTTGATTGGAAACGGTAATAATCTCTGGTAATTCAGTAATAGTGTTGCTACCAGATATTTCCAAATATTGATTATCGACACTGGGAACAATGGAGCCAATTTCTATCTTGATGCGCTCGGCGGTTTTTTGACCAATGGCCAAGCCATATTTTTTGCGAATATAGTCAATGATAGCATTGTCCATTGATTCACCAGCGACTCGAATAGAATGTTGAGACACGATATTACCCAAAGAAATAACAGCAATTTCGCTGGTGCCGCCCCCAATGTCCAAAATCATGTTGCCGTGCGGTTCGGCAATGGCAATACCCGCGCCCAAAGCAGCCGCAAGAGGAGCTTTGATAATATATACATTGTTGGTACCGGAAGCTTTGATGGCGTCAATCACTGCACGACGTTCGGTACTGGTAATGCCGGCCGGTACGGATGACATGATCTCCGGTCCGAAAATGCGGATATTGTTGAGTGTTTTGTTTAGATAATATTTAATGATGGCTTCGGTAATGTGATAATTGGCGATCACGCCATTTTTGAGTGGCTGAGCGGCTTCAACATCGATCGGCGTCTTGCCCAACATGTCTCTGGCTTCTTCACCGATAGCCATGATTTTGTTGGTGCTCTTATTGATAGCGACCACTGCCGGCTCGTTGATCATCACTCCTTTTTTGGGAATGCTCATACGAATGTTGGTGGTACCAAGATCAATGGCCAACTGTTGTCGAAAATTTAGCATAATTTTTAATTAATATGATTTCTGGTAATGGAAGCGCCGAGTGCGGTAAGTCTTTGATCCAAATTGGCATAGCCGCGATCGACCAGATCGATGTTGTCAATCTGACTTTGTCCTTCGGCAATCAGACCGGCAATAACCAAAGCAATACCGGCACGAATGTCGGGACTGACGATTTTTTTACCAGCCAGAGGAGTTGGGCCGGAAACTAATACACGGTGAGGATCACATGGAATAATATTGGCACCCATTTTGTTTAACCACTCGGCATAATTGAGACGTCCTTCAAAAATTGTTTCATGTATCATGCAAATACCGCGAGCTTGAGTCATAAGTAGTGTATATGGGGCTTGTAAATCCGTTGGAAAACCCGGATAGGCATTGGTAGTCATATTTTTGGCGACCAAATCCGGCGAATGCTCAACAACAATACTATTTTCCGCAATCCGATATCGTACACCGGCAGCTGACATCATTTCCAAAAAGACTTCCAAGTGAGAAGGATCGCAATTTGTTATTTCTAGCCGATCGGCAATCAATGCCCCCATAATAACAAATGTGCCGGCTTCAATACGATCAGGTATGATAGCGATGTCACTCCCAGACAAATGATCGACTCCATCGATAATAATGCGAGGGCTGCCAGCGCCGGATATTTTGGCTCCACGGGCATTCAAATAATTGGCAAGCGCAACGACCGACGGCTCACAAGCCGCATATTCGATTATAGTTTGACCGGTCGATATAACGGCAGCCATAATAATATTTTCGGTACCGGTGACACTAATCATGTGCGGTACAATTTTGCAACCGGTTAGTTGGGAAGCGGTAATATGATAATTTTCTTCATCAACATTGATGATCGCGCCCAATTTGCGGAAAGCATCCAAATGAATATCGATGGGTCTTTTGCCAATGATACAACCGCCCGGATGAGGCAAAGTTACTTCTTTGAATTTGGCTAACATTGGACCGATTAAAACGGTGGAAGCTCGGAGTTGTTTGGCCAGTGTGGAATCAATCACTGTCGAAGTAATGGTGGAATTGTCAAAACGATAGGTGCCTTCTGAGATTTTATCAATAGTGGCACCCAATTTTTGCATGATCTGAATCATGATTTTGACATCGGTAATTTCCGGAATATTGGAGATGGTGCATGGCTCATCCGACAAAATGGTAGAAGGAATCAGTTTGAGAGCTGTGTTCTTGTCACCATATACAGAAATTGAACCATGCAATTTCTGGCGACCATTTATGATGTATTGGTACATAATTTGAAGGTAAATTTATAAATTTGATACTATATTTACTTTATCTAAACGAGCAACTATTTTCAATATTGAGAAACTTGACTAAATATGAATAATTATGATATGATGAACGGATTTGTCGTCCAGATTATTGAAAAAAATAAACACAAAAATGATAAAAGAAATATTAAATCAACTTTTGGGATATATTTTGTTGGGTCTAATAGTATGCGGTGGAATTCTCTTGGATACTTCGGGCCTGGCAAAAGCGAAAGAAAATATTATTTTTACCAATCCGGAAAAACCCGGTCAGGTATTTACCAAAAACACTGAGGAAACAATTCAAGGATATTTTTTGTCTAACGAAGCGGTTGATAGCGGACAAATAAGTTTTGATGGTCAGATATGGCGCGATCTGCGAATTGCCAAAGATACAGATCGATATAATTTTTCATACAAATGGACGGTGGCCGGAAAAGGAAAAATGTTTATCACGGTTAAATTTTTGAACGGAGAAAAAGAGGTGGCGGAAGGCAGAATTATTAGCGAGGTGTATGTCCCACCGGAACTGCAAGAAGCGGGCTTGTTTGAACTGCTGGATGAATATCAACAAAAGCAAGAAAAAGAACAAGCCAAACTAAAAAATCAGACAACTTATCAGCCAGGCACTTTTTTCTGGCTGGAAAATTTTTCTGAAAAAACAATTGGCAACTTCGTGGATAACAAATGGATGGCTCTTCTGCCAACAAAAATGCAACTCGAAACAATGATGCAGACCGTTTATCAAGTGTATTTGTTTATCAATAAATATCCGGCCGGTATTGACATCTTTTTCTTTTTTACCGTACCAGTCATGATTGCAATCACAATATTTATGATTTTATTTGTAATCATGGAATATGGCCAACTTTTTCTGGAATATTTACAATGGAAAATTGATCAGACATTTTGGGCAAAAAGCAACAAGATGACAAAAGTATATGTTTTTGATATTGATGATTATTCGGTGATTAAATACGCCAAAATTATCTTTACAAATAGCAATACCCATCAAAAAATTGTCCTATATTCCAATGAAGATGGTTGGTTGAATATTGAAAGACTATCAGCAGGTGAATATAGTTACGAGATCATCAAACAAGGATACAAAAACTATTTAGTAAGAGATATCGATGATGGGTATTTTATGAATAAAATGATAATAAAGAATAACAACTTCTCGATCGATGAGGGTGAAAAAAATATCGCTTTGCCGGCGGAAAGTGAAATGGATTTGGAAAGAAAAGTGGTTTTTGAAAAAAAGAGATTGCTATATCCAGCCAAAAAATTTTGTATATATAATTTTGATTTGATGACCGGGGTGGCCACTACAACTTCATTACTATGGATGATCTTTGTGGATAAAAGAATTGGAATAATAATTATCGCTTATATTTTATTGAACAATATTATTTTCCGCACCGTAATTAGACAAAAGGAATATTTTGGGCAGGTAACTGACAAAAATGGCACATCAAAACCATTTCTAAAATTAAGTATGTGGGCAAACAATGTATTGCTAATGAACGTTTGGACAGATATTTGGGGAAAATTTAATCTTGATAATTGTAACGTGGGTGATTCGGATTGTGTTATAAAATTAAATAACAACTACAAGTTTATCGCCAAAGACGGTTTGTATTATGGACAAGATCTGAAAAATGTCCAGCAACCCGTTATAATAAAAATAGAAAAATAATTGGTAGAACAGTTACCACTCCAGTTGGTACTGACCAATTTTAATCAAATCACCAGGCTTGGCGCCCATCGATTTGATTTTTTGATAATATCCTTTTTTAAAAAGAATATCGCGAAGACGATCAACCGACTCGTAATTGCTAAAATCAGTCCGAGTGGCGAATCTTTCAATTTTTTGATCAATTATTTGAAAAATGCCGGCGTCAATTTGATGGACACTGGACGGTTGGTCAATTTTTTGCGGTACGATAATAGTGGGATTGCTGATCGGCAAGCGCGAAACTTCCAATTGAATCTTGTTTAATAAAGTTTTTAATCCAGTTTTGGAGATAGCGGAGATAACAAAGATTGGTTCATGATAATTGATTTTGGTGGAAAAATCTTGGATATAGTCCTTTAAACCAGGTGAATTCAAATCCCAACCGACAGTATCTAATTTGGTAAAACAGATCAGATATGGTTTTTGACTTAAGTTGGTACTGAATTTTTCCAACTCTTGCCGCACTTCATAGTAATCGTTAACCGGATCCAATGATTGAATGTCAATCATATGGACCAAGAAACGAGTTCTTTCGATATGTTTAAGAAAATTAAATCCCAACCCTTTGCCTTGGCTGGCGCCGGCGATTAAACCGGGAATATCAGCCAAAACTATTCGAGAATCATTGCTCTCCAGTATTCCTAAATGCGGAATCAAAGTAGTGAAAGCATAATTGGCAACTTTTGGTCTGGCCTGCGTGACACATGACAAGAATGTGGATTTGCCCGCATTTGGTAAACCTATCAAACCAACATCGGCAATGGTTTTTATTTCCAAAATAATTTTTTTCTTTTCACCTGGTTCACCCAGTTCACTAAAGCGGGGCAATTGTCGAACAGATGAAGTGAAATGGGCGTTGCCAAATCCGCCTTTGCCGCCAATAACGGCGATATACGTTTGGTCTTTTTGTTGGAAGTCAAAAACAGGAATTTGTTTGCCTTTGCTATCAATTTCATAAACCACCGTGCCGATTGGTACTTTTAAAGTAAGATTTTCACCACTAGCGCCGGTCATTCTTTTTTTTGCTCCTTTGACACCATCCTGAGCTTGGAACTTTTTTTGGCGAATAAATTGGGACAAGGTGTTGGTATTGGCCGACGAGACCAAAATAATATCACCGCCTTTGCCACCATCTCCTCCATCGGGTCCGCCTTTTTCAATAAATTTCTCATGGTGGAAGGAAGTGGCGCCATCACCACCCTTGCCGGCTAATAAATTGATTTTGGCATAATCGCAAAACATGGTATTTGATTAATAATTGTCTTTTAAATACTGACTGACAACCAGGGCGGCTTGCGTTTTGACAGTATCCTGGTTTTTGTACATTGCCGGGTTATTTAAGGCGTCTTCTAAAATGTAATCGAGAAGTTGGCCAATCAAACGGCCACCGTGCTGACCGATTTGGATAATTTTTTGATCGTCATTTTGTTGCCCAATTTCCAACAATATTTCTTTGATGAGATGACCGTCAACTGGGTAAATCTTTTGATTGCGGGAAAATTCTTGCAAACGAGTTAGCACACGATCAATTTTGGATATCATACGTTTGATACCGGTGAAGTCTTGCTCGCCGTATGATTTGATAGCAGAATTGGCGTCGATATAAGCCATTTGCAATACTTCAACGCCGCGTTGGCTATACGCAATATGCGATTGCGGGTGTTCAAAATCTTGATTGACCGGGACCGTTTCTTGAAGATAGTATTTGGCGATAGTGGAATCTTTCATGCCTTCAACATCCGGACCAAAAGGCAACATGTGATTTTCAATGACAAAAATCACATCTTTTTCACAGACATGATACTGGTTGTCAGCGCCAAACATTGAGTTGACTTTCATGGCAGAAAAAAAATCGGCGGCCAAGCGACCGGACACTTGCGGATGATTGTAATATGTATAGTTGCCGGTTGAATCAATTTTAAAAGTATCTACTTTTCCAAAATCATGCAACCAAACAGCTAATTTCAAATTTATCGAAGCTCCGGTTGGAAGACCGAGTTGGTTGGACGACAATTTATCAATGTTGCGAAGAGCCAACATTGTATGGTTCCAGACTGAACCTTCAGCGTGATAATTTTTGGGTTGATCAGTGGTTTTCATTTTTACCCAGGTATCAACTATTTTGGGCGAAAATATTTCTTGATAAACACCGGTTTGGTCAAGTAGCTCAATCATACGATGCGGTTGGTGAAAAAATCCTTTGATAAATTCGGAAGCAATAATATCCCTGGAAACTCTTTCGATTGTCCGCTGTTTGATCGTTCCTTGTTTGGTGCGATATTGTTGAACAAATTTTTTATTTATTTCCGAATGATGCTGACAAATTGTATCGTATGTTTCGGCCTCAATTTGAAAATCATATTTGGCAGCGAAGCGCAGGGCGCGTAGCATGCGTGTGGGATCTTCATCAACTAGGCGGTCATGAGGATGACCAACCGCTTTGATAATTTTGTTTTCCAAATCAGATAAACCATTAAACGGATCGATCAGCTGGCAATTGATAAGATCCACTGCCATAGCATTGATAGTGAAATCACGACGAGCAAGGTCATCATCAATAGTAAGATTGGCAGAAGTCTGGACTTGAACATCTTTGTGCCCCCTACCATATTCATCATAAATATCTATTCTGGGCAAAGCGATATCCAAAAAATCCAAGTCGCAATCAGCCAGTTTTAATTTGAATACACCAAAATTGCGACTTTCAATGTCCATTAATTTTCCCGGAACGGTTTGCAAAAAAATATCGAGTTCATCTTTGTTTACACCCTGAATGACAAAATCGTAATCTTTTAATTCCCTGCCGAAGAAAAAATCACGAACTGCACCTCCCACCAAATACAATTTGGGACGGGAGATATCATTTGCTTGATCAGCAAATTGATAATGAATGAAATTATTTACAAAGTCCTGCAAAGCGGAAATGCTGGCGATATGGTCGCACAATAATTTAATTTTGGTTGAGATATTCACGAGACTTTTTTATCCAGATAAGGCGTATAGCAAAATAATATCACATATTTTTATTATATCGAACAAAAAAATGAGACGAAAGCAAGATTGTCAATCGTCTCATTTTGGCAAGTGTTGAAAAAAAGAAAATTAACTTAAAAAATTTAATGGGTTTAAGAATGTGCCATTGTATCGAATTTCAAAGTGAAGATGAGGACCAGTGGACCAACCTGTTGATCCCATCGTGCCAATACGCTGACCTTTGGAAACGGTTTGACCGACAGAAACATCAAGGTTACTTAGATGGCCATAGAGAGTTTGATAGCCGTTACCGTGATCGATGATAATATGATTGCCATATCCTCCACCCCAACCCCATTCGGCCAAAACGACAGTACCGCCATCCGAGGCAAAAATGTCCCAACCACTGCGACTATCCAGATCGATACCGGTATGCCAAGGATTGAAATCAGTAGCGCCAAAATATTGTGAAATAAAAATTCCGGAAGTAGGCCAGCTAAATTGACCGGAGCCACCGGCTGAGGAAGCACCATAATCCGGTTCAGGAGAATAATAGCTGTTTGAATATGATGATGAACTGTTGTCGGTGGTAGGAGCGGTAACAACTGGTTTCGGAGGAGGAGGCACTGTACCACCCGGCAAAATAATCTTGCGACCAAGCGACAATCCTTCGGAAGAAAAGTCATTCCATTTTTCTATCTCAGATTGATCGCTCTTATATTTTTCAGAAATCGAAGAAAGAGTATCGCCGTCTTGAACAGTGTAGTAAATACCATCCATCGGTAAAATATACAACCCTTGCCCGGGAATAACAGTGCCACTATCGTCCATGCCGTTGGACCACTTAATGGTGTCAGTGGACAAACCGTATTTATCAGCAATGCTCCATAATGTTTCGTCTTCTTTGACTAAATGAGTAATAACATGTTTTCTCGTGATGTCAGAGGAACCTTGAGTAACCGGTGAATTGGTTTTATCCAGATAGGCATCTTGAATGATGGCCATATCCTGACTATCAGAATCTTCATTTTGCTTGATAGCTTGATCAATTTGGGCTTTCTTTGAATCGGCTTTATTATAGGTATTGATAGTAGACGCAACTTGGTTGATTTGACTATCAGTAACCAATTGAGAAGCGGAAGAATCCGAATTGGCATCAATTTCCACTAAGTCGGAATTTTTATTGGAACTAGCCATCGCAGTCATGGTTTGGGTGTAGTTACTATCGCCAAAACAAGTATTGGAAAAAATAGTAAACCCACATACAGCTACAATGCCAATGTGAGTTAAATATTTTTTGAGATTAGCATACCCAAAAATATTTTTTCGGTCGGGCTTGGAGTATGCCAAACCATATTCGTCGTAACGATTGTCTTGATGTTCTATAGAAAAATTTGATGGAGATTTGGAACGAGAAAAGAATGATAGAAGTGATTTGATCTGAGAAAAGTAACTTTCACGTTTGGTACCGGAATTGAGGTGACGCAAACGACGTGATCGTTGGTTTACTTTTCGCATAACTTTTTTCCCTCAGGGGAATAACAAATAAGCGTTTAAAGATATTTAGACAAGCGTTATTTTGGTCATATCTTTTTTCCAATTAAATTAATTTTATTAAGTTAAAATTTAATTAGAATTTAATAAATGAATTTTTTATGTATATTGATTGTATATTATTCGGACGATATAAGTCAATCGTCGGTAAAGATTTGATAAATAATAGTTTCTTGAATAATATTTTTCAATAACAAAAAAACAACTGCCAATAAAAAATACCATAATATTAATAATAAATCAATAGTTATATGATTTATTATTAATATTCAAAGAAATTGTTGGAAAAAAATAATTATTTGGATAGATCACTTGAAGCATCCCAAATTCTTTGCAAAATATTTTCACCCTCTTCTTTACTAATGATTTGAACTTGGGAGTAATCAATGACATGAGTAGGAACCAAATCATAAGAAATAATTTGATCGTCCATAACATAAAAATATAGCAGTACGCCTTCTTGAGTTTCTTCCGACCACATTTGGTCCATAATAAAATTTCCTAAGCTATATATAATGTATTTATTTTGATAAATTTCATCAGCTTGAACGACATGCGGATGCGTGCCAATTACGATGTCGGCGCCATTGTCGATGGCCAGATGAGCAATTTGTTGTTGAACTGATGTTGGATTGGGAGTATATTCCGTTCCCCAATGAAAACCAGCAATCAGAACATCACAATTTTTGGCAGCCTGTTGCAAGCTATCGACTATTTTTTCTTGGTCGGTTAACGAAAGAAAGTCAACCCAAGCCGAACCGGGATAATCCGGACCGGCGCCGTAACTGTCGGGCATGATGTTTACGAAACTTATGAAACCAAATCTTGTACCATTTTTCTCAAAAATCTGTGCTTGAAAAGCGCGTTCTTGATCTCGACCGGCACCGAAATATTTGATACCGTGCTCATCAAGAGTGGCAAACGTTGACAACATGCCTTCAGACAGAGCGTCACCAAAGTGATTGCCGGAAAGCGAAACCAGATCGATACCTGATTTTTCCAGACCGGCAACCGTCTCCGGTTGGGCCACCAAAATCATGCCTTCGGAAGTGTATTCAGTGGGAGCGAGTGGAGTTTCAAGTTGAGCAAAGGTAATATCTGGTGCGGCAAGTGCATCAGCGACATAGGTAAACGAATGAGTGTTGTCCTGAGAGCGATTTATTTTTACTCCAACATAGCGGCCCATCATAATATCACCGACTGCCAAAACTTCGGTAATATTATTGGCAGGCAAGAAATCGGAAAAGGTATTAATAAATTGTGATACATTTTGGCCCGAAATCGAATATTTAATTTGAACGGGATAATTATCTGGTTCCTTGAATGGAGAAATTTGGTCTAAGGTCAAAGGACGAACTTTAACCGATAACAAGGAAAAAGGGATAAATCCAATCGTGTCAGCACTAGAGTTGACTTGATCAATGACATGTAGATAATCATCATATATGGCAATTTTTTCCGAGGAGATAGAATAGTTATTTGTCACAAAGTCCATGTCGGACTTGGCGATGGCAATATTTCGATATTGGTAACCATTTATATTGAGATTGGTAATTGAATTAATCGATACACTGTCTAAGACTGTTTGATTATTGATAACGGGGACATATGGTTCATGAAAAAAAATATCATTTCCGTTATTTTTTTGATTAATTGATAAAATAAGATCGGCTTCTTTTTGATCATCGGTAATTTGATAGGTGTTCGGAGAAACAGCGAGTAATTCATTCAAAGCAGTAGCAATTCGTGGATTGTGACTATCATCATATATCTTATAATTTTCTCGGACAATGAATGAACTATGGTCCTGGCCGGAATATGACGACCAGACTACGTATACTGTAAAAATAGCAGTGAACAGCAAAATCACCGTCGCAAATAAGGCGATGATAAGATTTTTTTTAGACATATTATTTTTATTTAATATGATTTGGCAAATAATACTTGTTGGGAAGATGCCCGGCCACATTTAATACATTTTCCGGTGGTGGAAGATGGCTGTTCAAAAGGAATATTACGAATATTTGCTTTGGTAATGTTTTTTATCTCTTCCTCACAATCTTGTTGACCACACCAATACGAATAGACGAAACCGGGTTTGGTGGTCATAATTTCTTGGAAATGGTCCCAATCATCAATATGATAAGTATGGTCTTGCATGAATTGCTGAGCTTGATTGTATAAAGCGGATTGAATGTCGGACAAAATTGATGGTATTTGATTGGTAATTTCAGCAATCGGCATAACTGCTTTTTGACTGTTGTCGCGGCGAAAGACCGTAACTTGATTTTGAGCGAGGTCCTTGGGGCCAATTTCAATGCGAATCGGCACACCTTTCTGTTCCCATTCATTGAATTTCCAGCCGGGCGATTTTTGCATGTCTTGATCAACGAAGACCGAATATTTTTTTAATTGATGTTTTATTTGCGAGATACATTCATTGACTTGTTGTGCCTCTGTGTCCGTTTTAAAAATAGGAACAATAACAATTTGGATTGGAGCAATATTTGGCGGAAGACGCAGGCCTTGATCGTCGCTGTGAACCATAATAATGCCACCCATCAAACGGGTGGTTACGCCCCAGCTGGTTTGATGAACCAGTTGCTGTTTGTTTTGCTGATCAAGGTATTGGATGTTGAAAGCGGTGGCAAACTTGGTGCCCAGGTGATGCGA
>ERZ795059.2614-NODE-2614-length-18462-cov-5.468300_pt1 | contig 18462 bp, 17 predicted proteins | sample MGYA00375143_ERZ795059 | MGnify/ENA primary metagenome ERZ795059 (study PRJEB30188, sample SAMN05720168) | activated sludge metagenome | isolation source: Anaerobic digester | place: USA | collected 2015-01-07 ... | reverse complement strand
GTTTATGTCGACGACACTTATTCCTCTTTCATAGGCATGGTGCCGATGGATGACCCTAAGCTGGCCATACTTCTCGTGGTGGATTCTCCTAAGGGGGTCAAGTTTGGAAGCCAGACCGCAGCGCCAGGTGTAAAAGCTATTCTTGCGGAGACCCTTCGCTACCTTAACGTCGAAACAAGCTATACGGACGAAGAACTTGCGAAGATGAGAAGTGAAATGACAGCAGTCCCGGAAGTGGCAGGGGAAAGCTTCAGCGAGGCAATAGGTATCCTTGGAGGAGCAAACCTCATCTATCAGGTATCACCGGCAAGGTCGGGCGACGAAGATTTTATTATCGTCGATCAGTATCCGAAGCCCGGGGAGAATGTGAAAAAAGGAACAAACGTCTATCTGTATTGGAAGTAGCGAGGGCAAGCAACGTGAAACTGAGATACTTACTTCAGAATACCGATATAAAATGCCCCGAAGGGCTGAACGAAACGAATATTACGGGAATTAGCTATGACTCCCGCAAGATACAGAAAGGCAATCTATTCATATGCCTTAAAGGGCGATTTACAGACGGCCATATCTATGCCGGAGATGCGGCATTCCGAGGGGCGGCGGCAGTTATCGCAGAAAAAGAATTGCCTCTGCCGGGGACACCGCTGTTCATTGTGGAGGATTCGCGGAAAGCTCTGGCTCAAATCGCTGCAAACTATTACGGCTATTCCAACCGCTATATTTCCCTGTTCGGGGTAACGGGAACAAATGGGAAGACTACTGTGTCGTATTTGATAAAAAGCGGGCTTGAAGCCTGGGGAAAGTCCTGCGGACTTACGGGTACTATATCCTATAAAGTCGGCGCCAAAGAATATGAGGCTGAGCGTACGACTCCGGAATCCCTGGATCTTCAAAAAATCTTTTTTGAATTGAAAGCACAGGGAATAGGATACTGCGTGATGGAAGTATCCTCTCATGCATTAAAGCTTGGCAGGGTCCGGGATCTTCAGTTTGATTACAGCGTTTTTACCAACTTGTCAATTGACCATATGGATTTTCACAAAGATAGCGAGGAATATTATCAGACCAAGAAAAAACTATTCCTGCAAACGAAGAGAGCGGGGATAATAAATATAGACGACAGCTCGGGGCGCCGGCTTTTTGAAGAGCTGAGAACGGAGAAAATACATGCACGGTCTTTTTCTCTCATCAGCAGTGAAGCCGACTATTTCGGGGAAGTGAAGGAGATGGATGAAAAAGGCGCTCGTCTGGCATTCCGTTTCAGAGGCAGAGACGTGACGGAAATAGAATCCTCACTCCCCGGGAGATTCTCCCTGTATAATATCTTGGCTGCGGCGGCCTGCCTTCATTCTGCAGGTGTGCCGGCGGAGGCTGTCTCTGCAGGAATCGCCCTTATAAAAGGAGTGCCGGGGCGTTTCGAGTCTGTAAAAAACAACCGGGACATTCCTGTGATTGTAGATTTTGCCCATACCCCGGACGCTCTGGAAAGTGTACTGATAACAGCTGCGGAAATGATCAAGGGAAGGCTGATTTGCGTCTTCGGCTGCCGCGGCGACCGAGACCGCAGCAAAAGAGCCATCATGGGCAAGGTGGCCGGTAGATATTCGGATTATTGTATAGTGACAAGCGATAATCCGAGAACGGAAAGCCAGCAGCAGATAGCCGCCGACATCGAGGAAGGACTCTATGAGACGGGCTGCAACTATGAGGTGATAGAAGACAGGAGAAAGGCTATAAAACGTGCCTTGTCACTATATAAAAAGGGCGACCTTATCCTCATTGCAGGTAAAGGTCATGAAAATTACCAGATCATCGGCGGCGCAAAAAATTACTTCAGTGATAAAGACACAGTATTAGAATTAATAAAAGAGGAGGAAGGGGCTCGTGGAGAAAATTAAAGCAGAGGAAATCGTTAAAGCCACCGGAGGGAAACTGCTGAAGGGTGATCCTCAAACGGCGGTAACGGGTATTTCTATCGACACCAGGACTCTTTCCGAGGGCATGGCATTTTTCGCATTAAAAGGGGAAAAAACTGACGGGCATGCCTTCCTGAATGATGCGGCAAGAGCCGGCAGCGCTGCGCTGATTATAGAAAAAGAAGATATTTTGCTTTCAGATTTCTCATGTCCCGATTCGACAGCCATTATAAAGGTTGATAATACGGAACAGGCTTTGCAAGAACTTGCCGCCTGGTATCTTTCCTTATTCGATATCAGGAAAATAGGAATAACCGGAAGTACCGGAAAGACATCAACGAAAGAAATGCTTTTTTACATTCTTTCGGAGAAATATAAAACCATTCGAAATCAAGGCAATTACAACAATCTTATAGGCCTGCCCCTGTCGGTGTTTCAAGTGGACAAAAATACGGAGGCCGCAATATTTGAAATGGGGATGGACCGGCTGGGGGAGATCCATAGACTTGCAGAGATAGTCCGCCCTAATGCCGCAATCATCACAAACATCGGGGTATCTCACCTTGAGCGTCTTGGCAGCAGGGAAAACATCCTGAAGGCCAAGACAGAGATTTGCGATTTTTTTAAAAAAGATAATACGCTGATTGTTAATGGAGATGATGATCTGCTTTCAAAGAATCACTCAAATGGCAATTACAATTTTATATCCGTAGGAAAAAAAGAAGGCTCAGAATTGCGGATAGCCGAGTTAAAAGATTTGAGCGAAAAAGGGATAGAATTCTGCCTAATCACCGGAAACAAAAGAGTGAAATATTGTATAAACAGCCCAGGAGTGCACAATAGTACAAACGGGGCTCTGGCTGTTGCCGCCGCTTTGCTCTTTGATGTAAGCATGGAGCAGGCGGCATTGGGTCTTGCGAGGTTTTTTTCTTCGGATAAGAGGCTGAATATCATTTCAGGTAACGGAATAAAAATAATAGACGATACCTACAATGCAAGCCCGGATTCGATGAAAGCGGCCTTGGAGGTTTTATCTTCCGCCGCCGGCATTCGGAAGATAGCCATTCTGGGGGATATGTTTGAGCTTGGGGATGAGGAAGAAGAATTCCACCGCAGCATCGGTGAATATGCTTCTCAAAAGGGGATTAATGTGTTACTATCAGTTGGAAAAAATGCAAAGCAGATTTCATTGGGTGCTCAGGGCGGCAAGGTCAAGACCTTCCATTTTGAAAACAAGGATATGCTTATAGCTGCGTTGCCTCAATGGATCATCGAAGGGGATACTATTCTTGTGAAAGGCTCCAGAGGCATGGAAATGGATGAAATAGTGAAATACTTGAAAGATACTGGAGAGTAAGGATATACCAATGGACTATATAAAAATCGCAATACCATTTGCAATCGCACTTATATTAACAGCCATAGCGACCCCTGCATTCATTTCTTTTATGGAAAGGCGGAACGGAGGTCAGTGCATACGTGAAGAAGGGCCTGCTTCCCATCAGAAAAAGTCCGGAACGCCGACTATGGGCGGATTGGTACTGATCGCAGCGGTGATTGTGACCTGTTTGGCGACAAGTGAGATCAATACCGGAATGCTGATAATACTGGGGGCTTTTATTGGTTACGGGCTTCTGGGGTTCCTGGATGATTTTGTAAAGGTCAGCAAAAAACGCAACTTGGGGCTTACTACAAGGCAAAAGCTGGTATTTCAGATTTTTTTAGCTGCAGGGCTGGCAGTTTATCAAGCTAAGGTATCCGTTTACGGTACAGTTGTGGTATTGCCGTTTACTGGAAAATTAATAGACTTCGGGATTTTTTATGTCCCATTCGTTGCATTTGTGGTAGTTTCGATGGTCAATAGCGTCAATCTGACCGACGGGCTTGACGGGCTTGCCGCCGGAGTGACGATGTTTGTCGCTTTGTTTCTCGCATTGGTGGGCAGCGCTTTCAATTTCACCGCATCCTCAACCTTCTGCAGTGCGATCACAGGGGCCTGCCTGGGCTTTCTGCTCTATAACAGACATCCCGCTAAGGTCTTTATGGGGGACACGGGTTCCATGGCCTTAGGGGGCGGGATTGCCGCGGCTGCGATCATAATGAACATTGAGCTTGTCATACCTATTGCGGGAGGCGTATATGTTGCGGAAGCCTTGTCTGTGATCCTGCAGGTGCTGTATTTTAAGCTGACGGGGGGGAAGAGGCTTTTTAGAATGTCCCCGCTCCATCATCATTTTGAACTGAAAGGCTGGAAGGAGACAAAGGTCGTAGCCGTTTTCTGGGCAGTGACGCTGGTGCTTTGTGCAGTCAGCCTGACGGCAGTATAAAGAGAGTGTGACAAAAATGGACGTAAAAAACAAAGATATTCTGATCATAGGAATGGGAAGATCCGGCATAGCCGCTGCAGAAGTGCTCTTGTCCCTCGGAGCCCGGGTATCGGTATATGACGGTAAGACTTCCGGTGATATGGAACCTCAATTGATAAAGTATTTTATCAGCAGGAATGCAGTCTGCTATTTCGGGGAAGAACCCGGATATATCGCCAGTTTTGATTTAGCGGTGGTGAGCCCCGGAGTGCCTTTGACCAACAATCTCGTTAAAAGGATCCTCGATCAAAAAATAGAGCTTATCGGTGAAGTCGAACTGGCTTTCAGGCTGGGAAAGGGGAAATATGCGGCCATAACCGGAACTAACGGCAAGACTACCACTACAGTGCTTACCGGTGAAATATTTAAGCAGGCCGGCAGGCCGACGGAAGTAGTGGGAAATGTCGGCCTGGCTGTTGTGAAAAAAGCGGTAAAGGCTACGGATGACACCTGGCTTATTACTGAGCTCAGCAGTTTTCAGCTTGAAACCACCGTGGACTTTCACCCTCAGATATCTGCAATTTTAAATATTACTCCGGACCATCTGGATCGTCACAATACCGTTGATAACTATGCGGATGCAAAGGCTTTGATATACCGGAACCAGAACGAGAAGGACTTCTTTGTAGTAAACCGTGATGATGCTCAGTGCTGGAAATTGGCGGAGAAAAGCTCTGCCAGGGTCATCCCTTTCAGCAGAACCACAGAGCTATGCCTCGGAGCTTTTATTAAAGACGGCAGTATCGTTATCAGCGATGAGGAAGGGATAGTCCATCAGGTCTGTAGGGTGTCGGAAATACAGATCCCGGGCAGCCACAACCTTGAAAATGCGCTGGCTGCCGCTTGCATTGCTTTTTTTGCAGGTATCGATGCAACCACTGTAGGCAAGGCCATAACCGGTTTCGAAGGAGTGGCGCACAGGCTTGAATTCGTATGTGAGATAAACGGAGTACGTTTTATTAACGATTCCAAAGGAACCAATCCCGATGCATCCATAAAGGCGCTAGAATCGATAGATGCTCCTATGATACTGATCGCAGGGGGTTACGATAAGGATTCATCCTATGGCGACTTTATCGACGCCTTTGGCGGCAAGGTAAAAGCCCTGATACTTATTGGCAAAACAGCTGGTAAAATCAAGCAGGCAGCAGAGGATAAAGGTTTTCGGAATATAATAATGGCTAAAAATATGGAGGAATGCGTTAAAGAAAGCTTTCGCGTAGCACAGGCGGGAGATACCGTTCTGCTCTCACCCGCCTGTGCAAGCTGGGATATGTATTCTGATTTTGAGCAGCGCGGAGAACACTTCAAAAGCTGTGTGCTGAACATTGAGAAATAGCCGGCAGGAGGAAGATGGCAAAAAAGACGAAAAAACAGAATAAAAAGCAGATGAAGTCGGGGGATTTCATGCTGCTGCTCCTGGTTTTCGGACTTGTGGTGTTTGGAATAGTAATGGTGTTCAGCGCCAGCTATTATAGCTCCATCAGCGAAACAGGGGATCCATATACCTACCTCAGGGACGACATTACCTGGGCGTTGCTTGGAGCTGCGCTGATGTTTGTCATGACATTAATAGACTATCGGATATACAGGAAGCTTGCGCCTGCTCTTCTTGTCGTCAGCCTGGTGCTTTTAGCATTGCTCTTTACTCCTCTGGGAGAGACGAGAAACTATGCGACCCGCTGGCTGGGCGTAGGTGGCTTTACGCTTATGCCCGGTGAAGTAGCAAAGATATGCGCTATAATATTCGTGGCCTGGTTTTTGTCCAAAGATCCAAAGAGGATCAGATCATTTTTAAGGGGAGTGCTGCCACTGCTGTTGCTTTGCGGTGTATATTTTACCCTTATCATCAAACAGCCTAACCTGTCAACCGCCATTACCGTATGCGCAATAATTATAGGAATGATGTTTGTGGCGGGCCTGAATATTTTTTATCTGATCTCTGTAGGCTCGCTTGGTGCAGCAGGTGTTTTTTTCCTTGCTTTTACCGACAAAGAGGGATATTGGATGAAACGGATTACCAGCTTTATGGATCCTTTTCAAGATCCATTGGGCAGCGGATGGCAGGTAATACAGTCTTTGCTGGCTCTCGGATCCGGAGGGTTGTTCGGCGTGGGACTGGGTAAAAGCATACAAAAGACACTATACCTGCCGGAACCTCAAAATGATTTTATCTTTTCGATTATAGGAGAAGAGCTAGGGTTTATCGGATGTTTGGTTTTGATCATCTGCTACATCATGCTGATCTGGAGAGGGAGCCATATCGCACTCAATGCGCCGGACCTCTTCGGGACTCTTATCGCAGCGGGGGTCACGATCATGCTGGCGGTTCAGGTTATTCTTAATATTGCTGTCGTTACATCATCAATGCCGCCGACAGGCATAACCCTGCCATTTATAAGCTACGGAGGCAATGCGTTGCTGTTGTTCATGGGATCCTTCGGGATACTGCTCAATATATCCAGGCACTCTGCGATATAGACACGATTGAGCAGCGATTATTAAGGAGATTGATATGAAAGTGATCATGACAGGCGGCGGTACCGGAGGACATATTTATCCCGCCATAGCTATCGCAGATAAGATCAGGCGTAAAAATCCGGACGCATCGATCCTGTTTATCGGGACGAAAAAGGGAATGGAGAGCAATTTGATCCCGGAAAGCGGATACGAAATCCGTTTTATAAATGCCAGAGGATTCGACAGGAGGAACCCGCTCAAGAATATAGCGACCGTAAGAGATTTCCTGCGGGGAAACGCACAGGCAGGCAAAATTTTAAATGATTTCAAGCCCGATATAGTAATCGGAACGGGAGGCTATGTGTGTGCACCGATCATAAGAGCGGCCGGAAAGAGAGGGATACCGGCTTATATCCACGAGCAAAACGCATATCCGGGTTTGGCAAACAGGATGCTTGAGAAATATGCAAAAAAAGTATTCATAAGTTTTCCTGAATCTGAAAAATACTTTAAAGAAAAAGATAAACTCATTTTGACGGGAAATCCGATAAGGAAAGAATTCGTTGTCTCAAGCGTTATTGATTACAGGAAAAAGCTGGGGATAGGAGACAGCGAGTTTCTTATCCTTAGCTTCGCAGGAAGCAGAGGAGCCGAGAGACTGAACGATGTGGTCCTTGATCTGGCAGATATGATACAAAACATCCCCGGAGCAAGATTAGTCCACATTACGGGCAATGTCCGCTTTGAAGGATTCTGCGAGAGATTAAAGGAAAAAGGGATCACAAATGGGATAAAAATCAACATTCTGCCCTACGCCGACTCTATCCATGAATATATGTTCGCTTCCGATCTTGTCATATCCCGTTCCGGTGCGATCACAGCAGCGGAGCTGACAGCCTGCGGCAAGCCCTCGATCCTCATCCCATCACCCAATGTAACTGCAAATCACCAGTATTTCAATGCCAGGGCGATCGCCGATAAGGGGGGGGCGGTCCTTATAGAAGAGAAGGATCTCACCTCCGAAAAACTGATAACTGCAGTTATGCGGCTTGTGAATAACAGGGAAGCGCTTAATGCTATGGCGAAAGCCAGCGCATCCCTCGGACGTACTGACGGAGCGGATGCCATTTACGATGAACTGGGAATGGATAGACACATTTCAAAAGCGGAAGGCATACTATGACTTTATAGAGAGTAAGTAACCCTTTTGCGGAGGTGTCGTTTGCTTGGAAAGTTACCACATAACAGGAGGGAAGTATTTAGAAGGAGAGTATCGATTACGAGGAGCCAAAAACGCTGTTCTTCCCATTTTAGCGGCAACCATTATTTCCGGACGCACCAGTATTATCAAAAACTGCCCGCATCTTTCTGACATTAGAACCATGGCGGCCATACTCAAGGAAATGGGGTGCGGGGTTTCGTGGACCGAAAGCACCGTTTCGGTGGATTCCTCGCCTTTAAACAGCTTTCGCATACCACAGAATCTAATGAAGGAGATAAGATCCTCGGTTTTTTTGATGGGACCCACCATTGCGCGATGCGGACAGGTGATTTTAAGTGATCCCGGAGGGTGCGCGATAGGGAAAAGGCCGATAGACATCCATCTGACTGCTTTGCGGCTTCTTGGGGTGGATATCAAAGAAGAAGAGGGGCTCTTAAAGTGCAGCGCAAAAGCCTTAAAAGGTGCTGCGGTGCCTCTTAGTTTTCCCAGTGTGGGAGCGACGGAAAACGTCATGATGGCGGCAGTTATGGCTCAAGGGGAAACACGGATCATTAATCCGGCAAGGGAGCCTGAAGTCGTTGATCTGCAAAATTATCTGGTAAGCTGCGGAGCAGATATAACCGGAGCAGGAGGCAAAGAGATACGAATAAAAGGGGGCTTGCCCCTGCATGAGTCGGAGTATAAGCCGATCCCTGATCGCATTGAAGGGGGGACCATATTAGCCGCCGTGGCGGCAGCTAAGGGGAAAGTGCTGCTTAAAGAAGCGATACCGGAGCATCTTGAAGCGATCCTTGATCGTCTGTCCGAATCCGGTTGCAATGTACGAAAGGACAGCGGTGCAATATACCTTGAAGCCCCGGAGCGCCTTTTGGCGGTGACACCGATGGAAACTCAACCTTATCCGGGATTCCCGACAGATATGCAATCACAATTTGTTGCACTAATGTGCTGCGCTGACGGAACAACGAAGATCACGGAATCGATCTTCGAAAATAGGTTTAAACATGTTGCGGAACTGAATAAGATGGGGGCGGACATCATAATTAATGGAAGGACGGCAACGATAAAGGGCGTAAGCAGGCTGAGGGGCTGCAGAGTAACAGCGGCGGATTTAAGAGGCGGAGCTTCGTTAGTCATTGCCGGTCTTGCGGCGGAGGGGAGTACTATCGTTGATAATATCAGCCATATCGACAGGGGATACGAAAGACTCGAGGATATCCTTGGCGGTCTCGGCGCTCAAATAGTGAGGACGAAAACAACTGAGGAAAGCGGAAAACAGTGAACTGAAGCAGAAGGTCGGACAAAATGAAGGGTAATAATGTTAAAAAGAAAAAACGAAGAAAAAAGCATTATTTATTAAGGCTTATTTTACTCATTGCCATGGGAACGGGGATCTACTTTTTTTTAACTTCTTCTTTGTTTGAAATACAGAAGCTTACGGTTAGGGATAACGAACACTATACAGCCTCGGAGATCATAAGCATTGCGAAACCGGATATAGGAGGGAATCTCTTCAAAACCTCCGTCAGCGAAATGAAGGACAAGCTCTTAAATGATCCGTATATTAAGAATGCGAGGATATCAAAGAAGCTTCCGGATGAACTGGTGATTACTGTAGCAGAGCGAAAGGAGACTGCATCGGTGCCATATGGTGAAAGCTATATCGTCATTGATAAAGAAGGGATGATCCTGCGGCATGCAAAGGAGCCGCCGGCATTGACCATGCTTACGGGTATGACTTTAACCAACATCCAAACCGGCACGCTTTTAGAGACAGAAAAAGAATCGATGCTGTCGGACTCTCTCGATATATTGAAAAGTATGGAAGAAAACGAACTGTTTTTTAAAAAGATTGTTTTTTCCGGTATTTTAGTAAACGTCTACATTTACGATAATCTGATTTGCAAGGGAAGTCCGGAAAACATACTGAAAAGCATGGACGAGTTAAAGGATGTGTTGTATGATTTATTTGTCCAGGGTATCGAAAGAGGAGTTATAAAAGTAGGCGGAGACGGCTATTTTTCCTTCAGCGCTTTAGTAGAGTAAACCTGGAACGGAAAAGGATACTGTTATGCAAAACAAAGGCGGAGTCCCGGTGATCTTTGCACTGGCGCTTCTTATCGGATTGATAATATCTATCCAGCTCAATACCTCCGATGCTTCGGATCAGGGGGGCCTGGTCACATATGCCCAGGCAAGTGCACTTGAACGCCAGCTAAAAGAAGTTCGCAGTGAAAAAGAACTGATCATGGCGGAGTATCTGGAGCTGGAACAGAGGCTCAAGGAGATCGAAGAGCAAAGCATAAGCGAAGATGCGCTTCTTCAGGCTGCCATGAAAGATTTGGAACGATACAGGATGGGCTCCGGCGTACTGGATGTGAAAGGCCCCGGAGTAATCATTACCATAGATGATCCTGTTCCTACCGAAGATAATCCGGGAGATGGTTACAGCACGATCATGATCAGGTCTGATTTGCTGCTGTCTCTTGTAAACAAGCTTAAAGATGCGGGAGCAGAAGCAATTTCCATCAACGGTCAGCGGATAATCGCCAAAACGGAAATCAGTCTGGCGGGGGACAATGTTAACATCAATACCGTTCCCACCGCTCCTCCATACACCATTAAAGCCATCGGGAATCCGGAAACCATTGAAGGCACCCTGACCATCAGATTCGGGATCATTGAAATCATGCGCAATAATTACGGGCTGCAGGTCTCTATTGCAAAGCAGGATGAAATCGAGATACAAAGATATAACGGCGTTCTTCGATATCTGTATGCGAAACCGGTAGAAAACCCAGTAGCTGAATAATGTTAGGGGCATCAAGATGAAAATGAAAGCCTTTTTGGTTTTTATATTATGCTTCTTCGTGGGCAGCTCTTCTATAGAATTGACCAGGGTCGTCAACGGAAGGCACCTTTTTGTATCTCCCAGGGTACTGGAGGATTATAAGGTGACAATAGAAGGTGAGCGACAGGATATGGCGAATCTGGCCAAGCTGATCGATGAAGGCAAGATCGAATTGCAGGAGCTGCAGGCACTTAAAGCAGCCGATGAGGATGTGGGCCGGGAGGTTGAGGCTAAGCTATTTCAGGATCTGCAATTATACAGCCTCTCGGGTGGGTTTGTCGATGCGCAGGGGCCCGGCGTCGAAGTGCTCATCGATGACGGGACCAGAGATTTGGAGCCCTGGGAAAACCCAAATGATATTTTGGTCCATGATTTGGATCTTCTGATCGTTATCAATGAGTTGAAAGCGGCGGGAGCAGAGATGATCTCCGTTAACGGACAGAGGATCATTGACAGTTCCTCCATTACTTGCTCGGGGTATACGGTGCGCATCAACGGACGGTTTTACGGAAAGCCTTTCCGAATAAATGCCATCGGCGACGGTTCTCGAATGTCGGCGGCATTGATAGGTCCCGGCGGATACGGGATGGATTTGAAAGAATGGGGTCTTTTTTTCAAGGTGACGATCCTTGATGATATCAAGATCCCAGCGTATACAGAAGATAGAACATCCAAATATGTAGTCCTGTCCCTGCCGACAGGATAAAGGAAGGTGAAACCATTTGATCATAGCCATGTCCTTAGGGCTTCTTGCCGGGATCCTCATGGGGGTCGTATTTGACGTTTCCTATCCGTCTCAGTTTTCATTTTATATTTCCATGGGCTTGCTTGCCGCAATGGACTCTTTGTTAGGAGCTATCCGGGCAGATATGGAGGGGAAATATAATAACTTGATATTCATCAGCGGATTTTTGGCTAATGCCGTCCTTGCTGCCGCCTTGGTGTATCTTGGAGACCGTCTGGGATTGCCTCTTTACTATGCAGTCATCTTTGTCTTCGGGGGCCGGCTGTTCCAAAACCTGGCAGTCATTCGACGCATCCTGATCGAAAGGTATTGTATTAAAAAAGAGTGAGATGTCCGCAATTAATAGATGCACAGATAAAGCAACTATGCTATAATTGGTGTAACATTCTATCAGAGGCACAATTGCTTTGCAGTTTTGCTCTTCAGGAGGTCAAGGTATTATGCTCCAGTTTGAAGTGAACGAAGAAAAAAATGCACAGATAAAAGTTATAGGCATTGGCGGTGGTGGAAGCAACGCTGTCAACCGCATGATAGACGCCGGATTAAAGGGCATCACTTTTATTGCGATTAATACGGACAAGCAGGCGTTGTCCCTTTCAAAAGCGGAGACCAAAATCCAGATCGGGGAAAAACTGACAAAGGGTTTAGGGGCCGGGGCGAATCCGGAGGTCGGCCAGAAGGCGGCTGAAGAAAACATTGAGGATCTCAGCAAATTCCTTTCCGGATCGGATATGGTATTTATAACTGCAGGGATGGGAGGGGGCACGGGGACCGGGGCTGCACCCATCATTGCCAAGGCCGCTAAAGATGCCGGTATCCTTACCGTCGGAGTTGTTACCAGGCCTTTTACCTTTGAGGGAAAGAAAAGAAGAGATCATGCCGAGTTAGGCATAAAATTCCTCAAAAAATATGTGGATTCGCTGGTAGTCGTGCCTAACGACAAACTGCTTCAAATATCTGAGAAGAATACCACGATGCTGGAAGCCTTCTCCATGGCGGATGAGGTTCTTAAGCAGGGAGTGCAGGGCATTTCGGATCTGATAGCTGAGGCGGGGCTGATAAACCTAGATTTTGCCGATGTACGGACTGTGATGAACGACAGAGGGATCGCACATATGGGCGTCGGTCGTGGCAAGGGTGAAAAAAGAGTGCAGGAAGCGATCAAAAATGCCATCGAGAGTCCGCTGCTGGAAACAAGCATTGCCGGAGCTAAGGCTATACTGCTGAATATCATGGGCGGTTACGATCTTGGCATGCTGGAGGTCAATGAAGCGGCAGATCAGATCGAAAAATCCGCTGATAAAGATGCTATCGTGATTTTTGGAGCATCCGTCAAAGAAGAGCTGCAGGATGAGATCGTGATCACCGTCATAGCGACCGGGTTTGAAGACAAGGGCACGGATCGTATCTCCGGTGGAAACAGGGATATTATACGTCCAAGCAATTCTTATAGCGATAAAAATCAAGAGAGCTCTCTGAATTCCGAAGAAAAAGACAGTGATACCGTAGAACCGGAAGAACATGAGTTTGAAAGAAAATATAATACCGACTTCACAATACCACCATTTTTGGAGAAATATAAGAACAAAAACTATTAGCAGGATAGATGCGGAACAGAAGCCGGGGAACCACCGGCTTCTGTTTTATGCACAGGAAGCCATGAAGTATATAACATCAGCTGAAAACCCGATTATCAGGACAGCAATGAGCCTCAGGCACCATAAAGGTCGCGAAAAGGAAGGACTTTATCTCGTGGAAGGGCTTCATCTATGCGAAGAGGCTCTTGACTCAGCGGGGGGGATCGATACATTACTGATCAGAGGATCGGCATATATGTCGACAACCAATGAGTTGTTAAAATCGCTTATTGCGAAAGCATTAAAAGCAAATGTAAAGGCCATAACGGTAGAAGAAAGCATTTTTGACAAACTGGCGGATACCGAGACCCCGCAGGGCCTGGCAGCTATGGTAAGATACAAAGTATGGGATCAGGACGAATTCTTCGCCGCATGTGAAAAAGACGGGTGTGGGAACATTCTGGTTTTGGACCGGATACAGGACCCGGGCAATGCGGGCACCATGCTGCGAACGGCTGAGGCAGCAGGCTATCATGGTATCGTGGCCGTAAAGGGCACGGTAGACCTTTACAGCCCTAAAACGGTGCGTTCCGCCGCCGGCTCTCTTTTCAGGCTGCCTCTGTTGTTCACGCAGGATGCGGAGAAAACCGTTGAGCTGCTTCGGGGGAGAGGAAAGTCCCTGGTTGTCGCAGCACCGGAAAGCGGCAGTTATCATTTCCAAATACGGCTAAACGGGAATGTGGCTTTGGTGATCGGAAACGAGGCGGGAGGCGCCGATGGGATTTTCCTTGACAGGGCTGACTGCCGAGTGAAGATCCCCATGGCAGACCCGGTGGAATCTCTTAATGCGGCGGTAGCGGCAGGGATCATCATGTATGAATCGGTAAGGCAAAATATCCATCATCAAGCGGAGGAAGAAAAACGACAATGCAGACAAAGTTGACAAATATACTGAAAGAAGCGAAGGAACTGCTTGCAAATGCAACGGGTATAGCAGAGGCGGAGCAGGTAAGGATCAGGATGCTGGGCAAGAAAGGAAAGCTTACCGAGATACTTCGTTCTATGGGGACGCTTGACCCGGAAGAAAGAAAAATAATCGGACAGGCCGCCAACAACGTCAGGGCTGAAATTGAAGCCAGGCTGACAGATCGGTTTGCCGATTTGAAGCAGGCGGAAAAAGGTTTAAAATTCGAAGCAGAGCGCATCGATGTAACGGAACCGGGCAAACAGAGGCCTCTGGGTGCCAAACATCCGATCTCTGTCACCATCGATGAAATATCGGGAGTGTTTATGGGAATGGGTTATTCTATTGCAGAAGGTCCGGAGATAGAAACAGTCTATTTCAACTTCGATGCTTTAAATGCTGCTGCCGACCATCCTTCACGGGACATGACGGATACCTTTTATATAGACGAGAATACCCTGCTCAGGACACAGACCTCTCCGGTGCAGGCAAGGACGCTTTTAAAGCAGAACCCTCCTATTAAAATAATCTCTCCGGGAAGATGCTATCGCTGCGATACACCTGATGCCACACATTCCCCTATGTTTCACCAGGTGGAAGGGCTTTTGGTTGATGAAGGCGTTTCCATGTCCGATCTTAAGGGCACCTTAGATTCTTTCGCTAAACAACTTTTCGGCGCCGGTGTCAAAACAAACTTCCGGCCGCATTTCTTCCCATTTACGGAACCAAGTGCGGAAATGGATGTGTCATGTTTCAAATGCGGCGGGGAAGGTTGCAGAGTATGCAAGGGCAGCGGCTGGATCGAGATCCTGGGCTGCGGCATGGTCCATCCCAATGTATTGGATGTGGGCGGGATTGATACGGAGAAATATACAGGCTTTGCTTTCGGAATGGGTGTGGAAAGGATAGCTATGCTGAAATACGGCGTGGATGACATACGCCTGTTCTATGAAAACGACATGCGCTTTATCGGTCAGTTCAAATAGAGAGACAGGAGGAACGAGGTGTTAGTATATAAAGAATGGTTGGATGAGTACTGCCCTGTGGATAAGAGCATCGAAGAATTTTGTGAGCGCATGATCATGTCAGGATCCAACGTTGAAACGGTTGAGCATTTCGGCAGAGGGATTGAAGGAGTTGTCACAGGCAGAATAGAGTCGGTGGAGAAACATCCGGATGCGGATAAACTGCTTATTTGTATTGTAGATGTGGGGAAGGGCGAGCCGATCCAAATCGTCACCGGAGCCGGAAATGTGTTCCCTGGGGCCTGCGTCCCGGTGATCCTTCACGGAGGGAAGCTTCCGGACGGAACGGTTATAAAAAAAGGCAAGCTGAGAGGTGTGGCGTCGGAAGGAATGTTATGCTCCGTAAAGGAGCTGGGCTATGATGATAAAGTGATACCTGTTGCCCACAGGGACGGTATTTGGATACTTGATGGGGAGTACTCCCCGGGTATGGATATAGTGGAGGCATTGGAACTTAAAGGGGATGTGATAGATTTTGAGATCACCCCAAATCGTCCCGACTGCCTGTCCATGATCGGAATGGCCAGGGAGGCGACCGCCACCTTCGGAGGGAGCGTTCGTTACCCGGATAGCAAATGCACCGATGAAAAGGGCGAATCCGATAGCTTCATTTCCGTGGAAATAAAACGTGCGGACCTTTGCAGCCGGTACGTTGCAAGGATAGTCACCGATGTTAGGATCGGACAGTCGCCCTGGTGGCTGCAGAGAAAGCTCATGTATGCGGGCATGCGACCCATTAATAATATCGTCGATATCACTAATTATGTAATGCTGGAGTACGGTCAGCCAATCCATGCCTTTGACATTCGCAATATCAGAGGCAGCCGCATTTGTGTGGATACGGCAAAGGAAGGGGAGCAGTTCACTACCCTGGACGGAGTCGAAAGAAGCCTTTCAGGGGATATGCTGATGATAAAGGACGGAGAACGCAGCGTAGCTATTGCCGGAATAATGGGAGGCTTGAATTCAGAGATCGTCGAAGACACGACCACGGTAATAATCGAATCGGCCAACTTTTTAGGCGGCAGCATCCGCAGTACCTCTAAAAAACTTGGGCTTCGCACTGAGGCATCATCAAGATTTGAAAAGGGAATAGATTCGGAACTTGCGGGAAGAGCCGCAGACCGTGTATGCCGCCTTATTGAGCTCATTGGGGCTGGTACCGCAGCGGCGGGGGCAGTGGACGTATATCCTGTCACCAAAGAAACAGTGCCTGTTGATGTGAGAATCGGGAGGGTGAATCGGGTTTTAGGAATAGAGCTTCCTTTGGATGAACTTGATGCTATTTTCAGAAGCCTTGAGATGAAAACCGAGAAGAATGACGGAATTATTCGGGTATGGCCGCCTTCCGCCCGTTTAGACCTGAAAAAAGAAATCGATTTCATAGAAGAGGCGGCAAGGATATACGGATATGATAAGCTTCCCTCTACACTGCCCAAGGGCAACTGCCAATCACGGAAAACAGAGCGTCAGATCCTGAGAGACTTAGTAAAGGAGTCTCTTGTGGGTATGGGTTACAGCGAGATACAAACCTACGCATTTGTAAGCCCTAAAGGAATCGACTGTGTCAGGGCAGCGGAGGACGACAAGAGACGGAATCATATTAGGCTTTTAAACCCCTTGGGTGAAGAAAACAGCGTGATGAGAACCGGGCTTACGCCAAACATGCTTGAGGCGTTAGCTCGGAACTACAGCAGAAATATACCCGGAGTCAGGGCTTTTGAACTCGGCAATATATTCCTGAATACCATTCAAAGTGACGGGCTGCCTATTGAAGAAGACAGACTTTGCATTGCCTGCTATGGAGAAGAGGAGGATTTCTTCACTCTCAAAGGGGCGGTGGAGGAACTGATGGCAAAGATGGGGATACGTAAAGCTGAGTATAAGGCAGATCCGACGATAGGCACTTACCATCCGGGAAGATGTGCTGTTATAATGAATGAAAACGTAGAGTTGGGAGTTATAGGTGAGCTTCACCCCGATGTGCTCGAAAACTATGATATCGGAGCTAAGGCATGGTGCTGCGAGCTGGAATTCTCACGGATGGCAGAAGCCTCCGATACGGAGCATCGTTACTGTCCTCTTCCGAAGTATCCTTCCACTTCCAGGGATATATCCCTGCTGGTGGATGAAGATATTACAGTTTCATCGATTGTAGGTATCATTAAAAGTAGAGGAGCGGGATTGCTGGAAAAGGTCGAACTCTTTGACATATATCGGGGCAGGCAAGTGTCCGAAGGGAAAAAGAGCGCATCCTTTTCATTGACGTATCGGGCCCCTGACAGAACGCTGACAGACAAAGAGGCTGAAAAAGTGCACCAATCTATTCTTAACGCATTGGATCTTGAGTTAAAAGCAGTGCTGAGGGATGTATGACCGTTGCACTGCCGAACAGCCATATCGGAGGGTTAAGTGATGGAAGAAAGGAACAGGGTACAGGTAAAAATATACGGGCAGGAGTTTACCATCTCCGGTGAACTGCCGCGAGATCATATCATCAAAGTGGCGGATCATGTTGATCGGTCTATGCACGATCTGGCAAAAAGCCTGCCGTCGTGCCCCGTATCATCTTTGGCGGTGCTTGCCGCCGTGAACTGCGCTGACGAGTTTTACCGATCCATTGATAACTTCAATGAACTGAAAAGCAAAAATCAACAGCTGGAAAAAGATGCCCAGCATTACGTACAGCTGTGGGATGAGGCTAAAAAGAACTTCCTGCAGTATAAAGAGGATGCACAATCGGCAGTGGAAAACAGGGAAGAGCTGCAGCAGGCGTACAACGAAAAGATGGCGGAATGCCGTGAGCTGGTGATAAAGATCAAAGAACTTGAGCAAAGTATCGAAGGGCTCAAAAGCAGGAATGAAAGCCTTAACGGCAGGATCGCCGCCAGGGAGGAAGAAAAGATCTCATCTTCTGCGATAATAAAAGAACTGGAAGACAAATGCAGGGATATGGAGAGCAGTTTTTTCGATCTCCAAATGGAAAATATCCAATTGAAAGGCGAATTGGACCATATTAAGAAAAGCTTAAACAAATAAATATTAACATGAATGAAAAAGCATACAGAGTTTTAGAATACGATAAGATAATCAAGCTTCTGGCGGATGAAGCCTCTTCGTCCATGACAAAAAAGATCATTTCAGAGTTGCTGCCTGTGCGGGACGAATATGAAATAAAGGAAAGAATAGCGGAAACCACGGAAGCAGTTTCCGTTATTATGCATAAAGGGGCTTTGTCTCTCGGAGGATTCTACGATATCGCCCCTTGGGTGAGCCTTGCGCAAAAAGGCGGGGTTCTCACAATGAAACAGCTGCTTGAGGTCTTGTACAATC
>ERZ795059.2612-NODE-2612-length-18473-cov-5.999131_pt1 | contig 18473 bp, 27 predicted proteins | sample MGYA00375143_ERZ795059 | MGnify/ENA primary metagenome ERZ795059 (study PRJEB30188, sample SAMN05720168) | activated sludge metagenome | isolation source: Anaerobic digester | place: USA | collected 2015-01-07 ... | reverse complement strand
TCCAGGCAGCCGGTCCATAGTCGTTGACAGTCACGACTACCGAGGCCCCGGTAGCATTGTTGGTCACCAACAATTGTGTGCCAGAGGGATAATCGCGATTGGCACAGGTGGGCGTGGAGCCATAATAGTACCAGCTGGCCGTGCCGACAGCAGCGCCAGCGGAGGGTGCCATATAAACCGGATCGGGAACAGGCGGTTGTTTTTTACCAACCGCAATTTTGATTGGAGAAGCTTCGCGAGTGACGTTTTCAGCAACCAATTCGCGGGAGGTTTCAACGCCATTTTCTTTGGTGACATTGTATATCTTTTCTTTTTCGCCGGCCGAACCATAGTCAGTGGTAGTTTCATTACCTATTTCCATCTCCCAATCATCGTAATATTCCACTGATGGATCAATTGATTCGTACTCTCTTTGTTCTTCGGTGATCACTTTGGTAACGGCGATTTCTTGAAAAGGTTTAATTTTGTCTTCGGAGGCCAACAAAACTTGATTTACTTCATCATCGGGGATATTTAATTCATCTTTGGCTTCGGCCACCACTTCACCCATAGTACGATTTTGTGTTTCCATTTCATAAGTGCTTTTGCCATAGGTAATCAACAACGGAGTGGCCCGATCGATTACAATAGTCGAACCGGCATGCACCTCTTTATCAAGAGGTGGATAAGTCATGTCTTTGCTGCCGAGATGAATATTGCACGACAATAAAATGTTGCGAACCGTATTTTGCGAAGTTTGAATGGTATAGGAGCGATTATCTTCAACAATATTGATCGGGATAACCGGATTCTTGACTGTTACTTGTACAGTCCCCCCATCGAGTGCCGTGTAACGATTGGGATCCAAAACCAGTCCGCTGGTGAGATTGAAACCGTTGTCAGACATGGCTTGATAGAGATTTTCACTTTGTGAATAGAAAACTTGTTTTTGTCCATTTTGATCGACGATCAATTTGGTGGTCTTGTGACGTAAAACAGTTGGAACGGTATTTACAGATTGGGAATGCGCTTTGGGTAAAAATATATTTTCCAAATTGGACATATCATTAGTTACTGTCATTGAGACAAGCAAAACAGACAGTAATAACAGACTGCCATAAACAACACTCGCAAAATTGAATTTTGATTTCACCTCCATAAGAAAAATCGCATAGTTTTTTATGCGTTATTTATTGTAATACAAATTTTTATTTTTGGCAAAAGTTTGTTGAGTGATATTTTTTTGAAAAAAAATTCCACCGCCGCAATATCCGATTTTATTGTTATAATGAAGGTATGGAAGAAACATATCGAAAATTTATTACAGAAATAATTGTTAAAGCAGGTGATATTTTGCGAGACGACTTTGTCGGCTATCGGCAAGAGCCCATTGTCGACGAAAGTGGAATTCATTTGGCCATTGATCATAAAATTGAAAAATTTATCAAAGTACAGATTGAAAACACTTTTCCCGAACATGTTTGGCTAGGCGAAGAAGAAGGAGAAAACGACAAAGACAGCGATTGGAAATGGATTATCGACCCAATCGATGGCACATCCAATTATTTTTGTTATAATCCATTTTTTTGTATTTCCATAGCTTTGGTACACAAAACAGAAATAGTTTTGGGAGCAATCCATGCTCCAATTATGAATATTTTTTGGTTAGCAGAAAAAAACATCGGAGTGCATGTAAATAATGATTTGGTAAAAATGGCCGGCGAACACGATCTAGATAAAATTGTCATTGGCGGTCGATCGCATGCCGCCAGATGCAAAAATATTAAATACTGGCAAAATAATAAATCAGATAGATATATGAAGATTGAGATGGGCTCGGCCGCCTTGGAGCTGGCTTATGTGGCCACAGGCCGACTGGGAGCTTATGTAACGGAAGGCATCAAAGACTGGGATGTGGCTGCCGGAGTGCTAATGGTAAAAGAAAACGGTGGGGTAGTCAAAAATTGGCAGGGAGAAGATTGGCAATTTGGTGATGACAAAATGATTGCCGGCCGAGCTGACTTGGTTGATGATTTATTGAAACAAAAGATTAATCAATGATTTTTGCATATTTGATGGATTTGGAAAAACAATATAGACAATATACAATAGTAAATAACAAGTAAAAAATATTTAATAATAAATCATCGATATGTTGGATATGAAGTTTATCCGGGAAAATCCGGAAATTATAAAAAAGAATGTTGAAAGACGAGGGAAAGACCCCGTAATGGTGGAAAATTTAATTGTCTTAGATAAAGAACTACGAGAATTGTCTAAAACGATCGATGAATTACGAGCGAAGAAAAATACACCAAAAGGTAAACCAACCCCGGAGGAGATGAAACAACTGCTGGAAGTAAAGGAAGAGATTGATAATTTAGAAAAATACCGCGAGGAAGTAGGAAATAATTTTAAAAAATTAATCCTGGCAATACCCAATTTGATTGCCGATGATGTACCGGATGGTAAGGACGATAGCGAGAATAAAGAAATTTTTAAAAAAGGAGATATCCCGCAATATGATTTTCCCGTTAAAGATCACCTGCAAATCGGACAGGAGTTGGATTTGTTGGACTTTGACCGGGGCGCAAAGGTAGCGCAGAGCGGTTTTTATTATTTAAAAAACGAATTGGTGCTGTTGGATTTGGCATTGCAAAGATACGCCATGGACAAGTTGACCGCCAAAGGATTTATACCAATTATCACGCCAGATATGGCCAAAGACACAATTTGCGCCGGCACCGGATACAACCCGCGAGGTGAAGAAAAGCAGATGTTCAATATTGCTGATGAAGAAATGAGTTTGGTGGGTACGGCGGAAGTAACTTTGGGTGGATTTCATGCCGACGAAATTTTGTTGGAGCAGGATTTGCCAAAAAAGTACGTCGGGTTATCACATTGTTTCCGAGTAGAAAAAGGTGGCTATGGTAAGTATTCCAAAGGTTTGTATCGTGTACGACAGTTCAGTAAAGTAGAAATGTTTGTGTTGTGCAAACCGAAAGACAGCGAAAAATATCATCAAGAATTGTTGGCCAACGAACAAGAAATCTGGAATGAGCTAAATATTCCTTATCATGTAGTTATGCAGTGTACTGGCGACATGTCGTCGGCCAGTATGAAAACCTATGACGTAGAGGCCTGGATGCCGGGTCGTGGAAATTACGGTGAAGTGACCAGCACTTCGAACACTGGCGATTATCAATCGCGACGTCTTCATATTCGTTATAAAGATAATCAAAGTGGGGAGAATATTTTTGTACACATGCTAAATGGCACTGCAGTAAACAATAGTCGTTTTCCACTAACAATTCTGGAAAATGGACAGCAAGCCAATGGAGATATAAAAATTCCGGAAGTACTTTGGCAGTACACCGGATTTGAAGTGATAAAAAAGAAAAACTAACGGTTGATCATCAAATCCAAGTCAATTTGCAAACCATCCAGACTGTCTTTGACAGTCTTTTTGGTATCATTGACAGCTTGATTGTAGATCTCATCGTGCAGGTTTTGCTGAAAAAAATCCAGAAGTTCTTCGGCGGCAATCACTCCGATTTCCTCGTCTCGCTCAGTAGCGAAATAATTGATTATTTCTCTAACAAGATAGTTTCTTTTTTCAGGAGACAGGACATCCCATTTTCGTTTTATTTTATTCATTATTGAAATAAGTTCAATATGCAAGATTCAATATGCAATACCCAAGTTAAATCGCAAGGTAAAAATAAATAACAACTGGTGTTGTCATACCCGAAAAGACATGAGCGGAGCGAATATTCTTTATCGGGTATCTCATTCATAACAAGAAATAAATCCCAAATCTCAAATTCCAAATTTTAAACGAAGACAATAATCAAGGATCAATATGCAATACTCAAGTGAAATCGCAAGAAATACCAAACACATACAATACGCAAGATCCAATATGCAATATGCAATGGAAGCGCAAAAAACAATAATCAATGATCAATATGCAATAATCAATTAGAGCGCAAGAAATTTCAAATCCCAAACGAGTCGCTAATTATTTTTTCTTCTTGGTGGTAGTTTTTTTCTTGGTTGTTTTTTTAGTAACGGTTTTTTTGGCAGCAACTGATTTTTTGACAGCCGGTTTAGCTTTTTTGGTTGTTTCTTTTTTGGCTTTTTTTGATGGCAAAGTATCTTCGTCTTTGGCAACCGCTATCTTTTCATCAACAGAAGATACCGGTGTTTTTTCCAAAGCGGCAATCAGATAATCCAATTTGGCATTGATATTGGCGAATTCTTGCTGGTAATTGGACGATTGACTGTTTTGAGAACGAGAAGCTTGTTTTGGTTTAAAGCAATTGTCGCACAATATTGGTTTGCCAGCGGTGGGACGAAATGGCACTTCACATTCTTGTCCGCATTCATCACAAATAGCGCCAAACATTTGTTTGTTTTCGCGACGTGATGATCGGCCGAATGATCGATTGCCGCCTCTATCTCCACCAAAGCTACGATTGGCACGACGATCGCGAGAGTCTCCTTCCGGTTTTCGTTCCGAAAAACATTCGCTGCAATATATTGGCTTGTCATTTGATGGTTTGAATGGCACTTCACATTCTCGTCCACATTCGTCACATACAGCAGAAAACATTTCTCGATCGAAACTCTGATTGTTTCTGCGACGACGATCATTGCTAAAACCACCTCTTCGACTTTGATTTCTCATAATTTAATTACTTTGATTATTAATAAAATATTATAACTCAATGACTTTAATCATAGCCTGATAGTTGATAAATAGCAATGGTAATTTATATGGTGAAGAAAAGTATTGTAACATCTGTGTGTAGATAAAATTAATTTCTATTCCAAAGCAATAATATCGATGCCGGGTGGATCAAATAAACGCACTGGAATGGCGGTCTCCCCCAACCCGGCACTGACATAAACCGGCCCATGCGGTTGATAGTATATGCCTTGGTCAAAATCACCAACACAGGGAATAATATATTTATATAAGAAAGGAATACGAATTTGTCCTCCGTGAGTGTGACCGGTGATTGTAATATCCGGTATGAAATTTTGATAACTTAAAGTAACATCCGGATTATGAGCCAACACAATCAAATTGTCTTGAGTTGTAAACTGATTGATAGTCGATAAATCCGTATCCCCGGACCACAATTCGCCCAGGCCAAGAATGGTAATATCTTTGGTGGGTAAACGAGCGGAACTGTTGTCGAGAACCGTCACGTTGTTTTCTTGCAAGGCACGAATCAAGTCATTGGTAATAGCCGGACCGGGATGGCCAGTGTCATGATTGCCCAAAACGGCATAAACCGGAAATTTAATTTGCTTTAATGGAGCAAACAAGGTGGTTAAATCACCGGATGGTTCATAAGTCAAATCACCCGGAATTAACACGGCGTCGATATTTGGAAATGAATTTATTTTGGTGACAACTTGTGATAAAAAAACATTATCTTTGTAAATTCCCAAATGAACATCAGAAATAACGGCAATCTTGGCATTGAAGCCAACAGAAACAGTCTGCTGTCTGATCGTAATAAGGCGAGGCTCAACGAATCTGGCATAAATAAATGACAAAGTGAGAAATACGACTAGCAAGGCTTGTAAAAGCTTTCGCCAATTTCGAAAAAAACGATGGCGATGACGGTAAATATAAAATATGACCCAGATCAGCCAGGGAAAAACCAAGTACGATAAATATTTTACTAATAAATGTATATTCAGAATAAATATGATATTACTAAATGTGTATGTTTTTTAACATATCCACAGTCATCTTTTCCAAGTCAAAATTGTGTTGCCACTGCCAATCTGCTCTGGCTTGGCTATCGTCGATAGAATTGGGCCATGAGTCGGCAATTTGTTGACGGCTATCCGGATGATATGTACAAGTAAAGTCAGGAATAAATTTGGTAATTGAGGCGACTAACTCAGAAACAGAAAAACTCATGGCGGTCAAATTATAACTGGTACGAATAGATATATTTTCGGAAGGCGTTTCCATCAATTCAATTGTGGCACGGACGGCATCCGGCATATACATCATTGGTAGGACAGTATCGGAATTGACGAAACAATCATAGGATTTTTGTTTGATGGCATCAAAATAAATAGCAACTGCATAATCAGTTGTACCACCACCAGGTGGTGTTTTGTAACTAATCAAACCAGGATAACGTAAACTGCGTACATCAAGTCCGAATTTATGAAAATAATACTGACACAATAACTCACCGGCAACTTTGGTAGTACCATAAATGGTCGTCGGTTCAAGAATAGTGTGTTGAGGTGTATAATTGCGCGGAGTAGTTGGACCAAAAGCTGCAATAGAACTTGGCCAAAATACTTTTTTTACACCTCGGTCGCGAGCAATGTCCAGTACGTTTTTTAAGCCACCTATGTTGACATTCCAGGCCAGATCAGGATTTTTCTCGCCGGTAGCGGATAAAATTCCTACCAGGTGAAAAATTGTATCGGGCTGATATTTTTCCACTAACTTATCGAAAGCGATTTTGTCGGTAACATCGACAGATTCAAATGGACCATTTGTTAAATCACCGACAGCTGGTTTGGAGTGGCCAATTGCAATAACTTCTTTTTCTCCATATTCGTGACGAAGTGCCAAAACTAATTCCGAACCGATTTGACCGGTTGCACCGGTAACAATTATTTTTTGCATGTTTCTTTAAAAAAAACAAATATTTTATAGATTTATTTTAACTCTTTTGTGACTGATTTGACTAAAAATGTTTGAATAACACAGTTGATTTTTTCTTCAATAAAGTATTTTCGAATACTTGAGTGTTTTTTATTTCGTAATTCAATAAATAAAATTATGAACCGCTAATAGTTTTATGCAATCGAAATTTGCTATGAGAATAATTAATCAATTATTTAATATAAGAAAATTATTTTGCCATGGCTTGTTTTTTTAATTCAACAGGCATTTTTTCGATGGCATAACGCAACGCGATGCGGGGCATGTTTGATTTATTTTTCATCACATAAGCAAAAACTTTCGACTGATGTGCTTGACTAGCGGCTTTCAACATCCAACCGTAGCCTTTTTGAACCATGTCATCAGAGTCCAATAATAGTACATCTGCTATTTCCAAAATATCCGATAAAAATTTTCCATTTTTGGCAGGAATAATCAAAGTAACAGCAGCGGCACGACGTACCCAACGATTAAGTGATATGGCCCAGAGTTTTAGATTGGATAAATATGCCGGATATAACTCAATAAATGAACCCATTGTGTGATTACAAAAAGTATCACACGAAGCCCAATTGGTGATGTATTTATTTACCCATTTTTCGAATATTTTGAAATCGCTTGGTACATAGTTTCGGTGAATAATGTACGACCACTGACAAGCAACGAATGTTTCCTCCAAATATCCTGATTGCCATAATTCTTCACATAATGAAAAAATTTCTGATTTGGATTTGGTTTTGATAGTATTGAAATATTTTTTGCTAATATTGCTTACCAGTGCGGTTTTGACGCCATAAAGTTTAACCCCCTCTTTGAAAAAGCGTTGACCACTTTCTTTATTTTTTTGTTCAGCGTTTTGAATAAATTCTTGTCGAATTTGGTGGATTATATTAGTCACAATGCAAGTATTATACTTCGGCAAATAAAATAATATAATTATTTCCATATTTTTTGGAGCATTTGGGACAATAGGCATAATGAACATAATATTTTTTGGCCACCAGTTTTTGGCTTTTCAAGTATTCATTCATTTCATTAATAAATTGCGGAATGGCATTGTAGGCTCCGTCAAATACCTTGCTGAAAAAACGACCGGAGATGGTGACGTTGTTGGCACCGGGAATATGACAAGTTACTGATAAATAAATTTCCGATTTGAAGGCATGCGGGTCGTAAAACAAAATTAGGGTTTCGGACTTGTCCGGTAGTGTGGCCATAGCTCGTTCAGCTATATTCCACATTTTGGTAATTTTCCAGCCGATCATTGGCGGAAAAGGGATATGAAATAGTTGCGGGATCGATTCGTAGATAAATGGCTTGTTTTGCCATTCGTGAGTAACGTTATCCCACTTGGCGACATTAAATTTCGGACAACAAATTTGAGTATTAGACATATTTTTTACTGTTTAATATTGTCAATTTTTTCGACAAGAAGCCAATCATCCATGTTACCGTAATTTTTTTTGTCAATCTTGAAAGGAGTTATTGTTTGTACGTTGCGAATACCAATCAACACAATATATCTTTTGCTGGACCAGCGTTTGATTTGCAAATCCGTAAGCTGCAATTGACTTTGGTGTTGGGAAATTAATTCGGACGATTGATTGGGAGTAAGTTTTTCAGAATTGTACGCCTTGTCGACAACACCCTTGGCTTTGACTGAACCTTCGGCGTTGTTGTTGATAAAATACAGTACATCCCCCACTTCGACTCGGCCATAAGGCAACTTACGACCAGCAGCACCGCGAATAACCATAGTTTTGGCACCGGATAATATTTTTTCCATCTCTTGAGCTTTGACGTCTAGATAAACAACGTGATCCATATTATAAGAATTAGTTAATAAGTGTTTTTATCATAACAAAAAGCAGGATATATCACTATGTAAGATCACGATAAACCCCTAAAATAGGCTTTTCCCACGTCTCCAAATGAGAACCGGGGGTTATAGAAAAAATCGGATTGACTTCGATCGGATCAGTGTCAACAATTAATGTTTGGTGCGATGGATTGCGAAGACGAAGTTTTGATTGTAACAAACGAAATTCATATTGCACTTGTCCCAAACTAACCGGAATATAGTGTTTTCGGTTTCGATATCTGCTTGGAGAAATTTTGGTGGAATCAAAATTGTATCTACGTTTTTTTGCCTCGCGCCAAACATTTGCCAAGAAGATATTGATTGCTAGCAGTGGATCAGGGGATTGTCGAAAACGTTTCAATTGAGGATGAAAGCGATATCCTTTGGTCTGACCGTGCAAGACAGCTTGCGCCAAAAGGCTTTCGCGCCACAAAGCAACCAAGCCTTTGGAATCCAAATATTTGGGATGGATACTCCACAGACGCATATTTGTTTAATTTTTTACTTCCATAAAATTGGTATTGTTTACGCCAAGAACAAAATAGGGATTTTGACTATCAGTTCTCTTCATCAGCAACCAAAAAGGTTTATCCAAAATCAATTGTTTAGGAATAGGAGCCGGACTGGAGCTGGCAGCACCAAGTAGGTATTTTCCAATGACAGCTTCATTTTCCACTTTGGCGCCAACTTGATCAATGTCAAAATTAATATTTTCGTACATTATTTCAATGGCGTAATCAGTGAACTGTCGGTTGGCCAAGGGAATATTCAACAACTCGTTGTACTCGCGATGGTATTTGAGATGCATTTTGGGCATAGCAAATTCATCGATATAACTGATCTTCTGGTATTGATCAATCGGATAAATATTTATTTTATCAATCATATCTTGAGGCGAAGTCATATCGAACCCTTTGGCAACAATGATTTGATCCTGATTATCTTTGAGTTGCAAGGAAATAATAAATTTGTCATCGTTCCAATATTGCAGAATTTTGATATTGTCTTTTTGATCATCGGTGTCTGCATAAAAACCTTGAACGTGAGTGTCCAAGAAAGTCATTTCTTTTGGATAAAAAACAGTAGGATATTCAACTTGTTTAAAAAAATAGGCGTAGGAAACAATATCGTGCGGGTTCAAATTAAGCGATAAATCACCAAACGATTTGGAGGGGAATTTAGTTTTAACTTCTTGATTAATCAAATTGATTGCATATTGTCCATAGCCACTACGGGCATAATAGCTTTTTTCATCCAGATCCTTCTTGCTAAACGGCGATTGATTAAATTTATCAGCTACGTCCAAGGCAACTTGGTCTTTGGTTTGCAATTGCAACTTTTCGTGCAAAATGTTATCAGTCAATTCGTTCCAGGCGAGATTCATGGCGCCCGCCCAAATATAATTTCCTTGATATTCACTGCCCAGGTAATCGCCGGTATGATAATTTTGTGTATTTTGCGGATGATAAAAAAAATAACGCCAGCACGCAACACTAACAATAAAAAGAACGGCCACAGTGTATATGATATAAATAAGGGCGCGGTTTTTAATCATGAGTATTTTTATGTGAAATAAAAATTACATTTACATTTAGCAGTTTAAGGCCTTGCTATGAAAAAAATATTAAGAGAAAATTAATCACGATCTGCAATCAGTTGGAACCGAATTATTTTAACCTCGGTAGAAGCGTCAACCGGTTGGTGGTAATACTGAGAATAAGTACGATACATAGTCGCTAAATCCGGAAACTTTTCGTGGCCATCCCAATCGGCTGCGGTTAATTTTCCCAGCGTGGTTACTCGAACATCGACTATTTTGGCCCGAACGAATTCGTGCCCCGTTTCCCAGACTAATAGAGAAAGTCGATCGCCAATTGACAAGTCTTTGTCGTCAAACAAACGCCAGGTTGAATTTTTCTGACCTCGCAAAATCAGTTGACTCAATGAAGCGCGAAATTTAAGTGTTTTCATAAAAAAATAATATAAAATTAATGACCACGATGTTTAGCTTTCTTTTTGGCTTGCCGCAAACGAAATTTGCGGAGAACGGCTTGTTGTTTCGCCTGCCTAGAAATTGATTTGGTACAAAGTTTATTTTTTTCCTGTTCTTGTCGCAAAACTTGTTGAGCATATGTTTCCACCTTGGCATTGGCCCGCAATTTGCTCAATTCGCGTTTGATTGCTCGTTGTTGTCTTTTGTGATTTGGACTTTTGATAGTCAAAACAAATGATTGCGGAGAGGTAAAACGCAATTGGGAAAAATGACGCAAAATATATTGGTAGATTTCGGAGGCGGTTGGTTCGGAGGGAAAAAAGGTGTGAGCAATAGTCATACGACGATGAGCGATTTGCTCAAACATAGCTTGCCAAAATTGACCATTGAAACTAATCGTGGCTTTGATAACATGGACGGAATTGACGGAGGAAGAAGTCATAAGATACAAACAAAATTGATATTACTATTGTTTATTGTATCTTGTTTTGAGATGAGAAAAATATTATCTTTTTCTTAAGAAAATATTATCCTCTCACCAACTCCCCTACCGTCACAAATCTATATCCTTTCTTTTTCAACCCATCAATAATCCCCGGCAATACCGCTCTGTCGGCTGCGCAGGTTGTTTGGCAAAATGGATGCATCAAGATAATTGAGCCGGGTTTTGTATTGTTCAATGTGTAAGCAGTGATCTCTGTGGCATCGCCGGCAAAATAAGTGTCCGGTTCGATATCCCACATGATGGTTTTGATATTGTTCCGGTACAAATACCAGGGAAGGAAAAATAATTTTTTGCCATGGGGCGGGCGGAAGGTGATTTCGCCGGTGAAGCCGGCGGCGCGAATTTGCTGATTCGTTTGTTCGATTTCATTTTTGATAAAGGTCGGGGAACGGAAAATCAGGCGCTGGTGAGAATACGAATGGTTGCCCAACTCGTGCCCGGCGGCGACGATCCGGCGTGTTTGATCTGGATGTTGTTCCATAGATTGACCAACGGCATAAAAAGTCGCCGGGATATTTTTGGACGCAAGAATGTCAAGTATTTCATCGGTATATTTACCGGGTGCGTCGTCAAATGTGAGGGCGACTATTTTTTGATCGGTATCGACATGATCAACCAATGTCCCAAAAAATTGAAAAGTGCGGGATTTGATGAGAAATAGCCAAGCGTACCCGCAGACAAACAGGATGATGAATATCGGTAACGTAATTTTGAACAAAATTTTTAATCTTGGCATGGGCTATTTTTCCTTTGGTTTGGATAACTGATCGGAATTAGAAACCTAGTTTTTCCAGTACAAAAATCAAATTTAATTTTCGGTTGGGCATTGTTTCTTTTTCAAAAATTAACAATTTACCGATTGTGGAGCCGAGATAGCCGGCATTTTTCATGCGTTGGTCTTCTAGTGGAAAAACATATTCTTTTAACCTTTTGAACGCATCATCCAGCGTGGGCACGATTTTTTGCACGCCGACAACCCAAATCACGTGATCGGAAGAAAACGCATAAGACGGCAATTGGCTGCCGGTAGCGCTGGCAACCAATATTTGTCCGGTTTCAGTAATCGCGTGAATGCTGCCGAGAAAATAATCCGCTGTGATACTTTTTTGACGCAGCTTAGTTTGTTTGTCCGGATCTTTTTCCGCCACAATTTGATCTTTTAAATTGTGCCAAGGATGATTGCCACTTTTCAATAAATCGACGAAACCAATTTCGTCCAAGGTGGTAGAACTGCCGGTCACAACATCGGCGTTGGCCGGAATCATTTCTCGCAATTTGGCCAAGGCATCGGATCTTGTTTTGACCAACTCAGCGATGACACTTCGATCTTTGAGGGCGAGAATTGTTTTATTGATAGTTTCTTCAGATGCCAGTTGATCGTAATTCATGTGGACCTCCATAAATCTATTAATAATACATCTAAACGAATTATTTAAATATGAATTTTTTGGAAATCAAGCGATATCTGGGCCAAAATACTGTTCTTGAATTTATTTTTGTATTGGTTGCATATCTTTATTTTATCATTTCTCGCCTGGATTTAGCTATGGCTGGTTATTTTTGATTTTTTTATCTGGGTAATAAATTTTTAATAAAATATTAATTCGATATTACAAATATGAATAAATTTTACATTATGGGTCAAGTTCATTGTGATTCTTTTTTATTGCCAAATTTATTTGCCAAAAGTGGTTCATACATCATGATTGCTTTATTTTCGGTGATAAATTCTTCGCCGACAGTCTGACCGGATTTCTTATCAATGATATGACGATAAATAGCATTACTTCTGGAATATCCGCCCCACCATTCACCTTTGATTTCGTGGTGCTTTTCAAAAATTTTGTAGGCAAAGTTGATCGGCTGATTTGATAACCATTTACCTTGCAAATATTCGTCAGTCAACGTCAATTGTAATTGAAATTTTTGCGCAGTATTGTTTTTGATTTGTAAATCAATATTTGGATATGAACAAGTGGCGCCACTGCCAAATGGCTGACTGCGATTGACATCAGGAAATACATCATAATCATGCCGCCATCTTTCAATAACTGTTAACGGTGTATGTAAGGTTAGCCAATAAAGTAAATTGGATAATTGACAAAGACCACCCCCTACTCCCGATATTACTTGACCGTTATTCAAGATCATACCTTCCAAGTATCCTTTATTTTTGGTGGGCATGCCGATTTGGCGCCAGTAAGAAAATGTTTGTCTAGGCTCAATGATTAACTTGTCTAGTTGTTTGATAGCAATTTTGAGATTATTGATTTTGTTTTCCTGCATCCACATATCAACCTGACGCAATTTTCTTCTGAGGATAGTTTGGTAAGTAAAAATTTCATAAGGCAAATAATTTTCAAATGATTGAGCAAAATTGGTCCCATAAAAATGCCAATACAGATATTGTTTAAAAATATGATAGACAATGCCAAGTTGTAGTCTTAATTTTGACCTGGATTGTGGTTTGGCTGTTTGCAATTTTGATGTTATAGGTTGTGATAATATTTTTCACAATCACTATGCATCTTTAACACGCACATTAACACCATTGATTTTTTGATATTCTCTATTTTTATTTTTGGCGACTTTTTTTATTATCTCGTCTTCCAAATCAATTTTTAAGATAGCCGACAAACCCAATAGATAAATTGCGACGTCTGCCAATTCTTCTCCCAGATCAGGTAATTTTTGGTGATAGGCGCTGAAGGCTTCAGCCAGTTCACCATAGGTCAAACCAAATTCCATATTTATATCCGTGATGTTAAAACTCTTATCAATTTTATTTTGATAAATTTCGGCTTGTAATTTTTTTAGGTCAATCATAATTTAGAGAATAATTATAATTTTATTAATTAAACTAACGTTCTTCATATTTTCTCCATGATCTTTATCTTTGCATTTTTGACGTCCAATGAGTTGTTTGGAAATGATTTTTAAGCATCTATAAATATTTCTAATTTTATTTAATCTCAGTCCCGCCCCACTCGATGACAGTAAATCCTTTTCTTTCAAATGATTTGATATCTTGCGGCTTTATTTCAATTTTTTCGTCTAACGGTTTATAAACCATAAAAACTCGTAGCAGAGAATCGGGAGTTGGAGTAATGGTCAAGGGCGCGGTATCGGTATATTGCTTGTCGACAAAATGAATGAGATTGTATTTGTTGTCTTTCATCTTTGGATACCAATAGACAATAAATTCATTGTATTCTTTGGGGGTTAAACCAATTTTGGACAATGTTTGTTGCAGGAATTCTCTGGTCTCTTCTCCTGTGACGACAAATCCAGTTGATAAATTCCAATCAATGGGGACAGAAGTCTCGCCTTCCCAAAATAAATAATTGTATTCTTGATTGTCGGCTTTGTTGATGAGATGACCATCGGGATAAGCGGTAACATTCCAGCCTTTGATTTGGTTATTATATTCAGGATAATCAGCGATTATTTTACCTTGAAGCTCAAGGTTTACGGTTGTGCTTTGCTCATGCTCCGGGTATAGATAAATAACAGGTTTGTCTAATGCAGCTGGTTGATTGAGTTTTATATTACCATCTTCATTAATTATAAAACTGCTACTACTTGATGTGTAATTCGAGTCATTATTATTACCTGAACATAAGATTTCTATATTTAAATAATTAGGAATATATCCGGCTTTCGTAATCCCAGCCCATGCTAAGATAATAATTGCGATTAAGATCAATATAATTATGATGATATTTTTGTTTGATTTTGTTTTTGGTTTTTGGGTTGGAGTTTGATTTTCCATTTAAAAGATTATTTTATTAATAAAAAATGTTGATTATAAAACTTATTTAAAAAAGCAACATAGCTGCATCATATTTCGGTTTGACAATTTTTTTGGAATTTTCAAAATGAAGCTGATTCCATTTATTGATTAATTTTTGCCGGACTGACGCTCGCGCTTGTGTTTGGTCCAGTTTTTCATAGACATAAGCGGCGTTGAAAATGCCTGCGATGTTGTCAAAATTACTGATGACATCCGCTTCCGCGATGATTTTTTCTTCAATTGTATTTCGGGTATTTGATTTTGAACCACGATGATTCAAGATGCAATTTTTGACCAACTCGATCTTTTCTTTGGGATAATTTAATTCTGTTAATTTAGCTTCGGCAATTTTGGCACCGGTGATATGATGGTTGTCACGACCATAAATAATTGAGCCGATGTCATGCAACCAAGCGGCTATCAATATAACTTCTTTGTCGCCGCCCAATTCATCAGCTAAAGCGGCGGCATGTTTGGCAACCAATACCAGATGAAATGGAAATGGGTCAAATCCGTATTTACTGGTCGGCTTTTGACATTCTGCCTGTACATAATCTCTAATCGTATTGACTATATCCATATGTATAGAAAAATATATTACTTAAAATAATTTTTATAGCAGTTCAAATTTGATAATTTTTACCGGACTATGTTCATCAACCGGACGTTGATAATACCGAGAATATGTATCGTACATTTCTTGATTATTTTTGAATTTTTCGTGTCCATCCCAGTCGGCTTCTGTCAATTTGCCCAGAGTGGTTTCCCGGACTGTTACTAATTTGGCTTGTGCAAATTCTGATTTGGTTTCCCAGACTAAAAAAGAAACAATGTCACCTGTTGCGAGATTTTTGTCATCAAACAAACGCCAGGTGGTAGTTTTGTTGCCTTGAAGTATTATTTGACTTAATTTTTCACGAAATTTGAGGGTTTTCATTATCAATTAGGATAAAATTAATTACTCACTTAATAACATTTGCGAAAATTTAGAACTTTTTAATATTATCTTAAGCCACTCGGTATATGCGGTCGGATTTAGTGAAACGTCATTCAATAAATTATCAATGGAAATCCACTTGAAGTCGCATACTTCCGCAGGATTGGGGGTTATATCAATTTTTTCTGTAACTAATCCGGAAAAAACATAGTCGAACTCATGTTCGATTAAATTATTTGTCAGTTGGTTGGTTTTGTACAAAAAATTAAAATTCATGGTCAATTCACAATCGAAACCCATTTCTTCAACTAGTCTTCGATGTACTGCATTTCCAATTTTTTCACCAACATGAGCATGGCTGCAACAGGTGTTGGTCCACAGTCCGCCGGAATGATATTTGTCGAACGCCCGGCGTTGGAGCAACAAATCATGATCATTATTAAAGACAAAGATAGAAAAAGCTTCATGCAATTTTCCTTCCACGTGCGCGGCAAGTTTTTCGATTGATCCGATTCTGACACCAGATTCATTGACTAGATTTATGTTTTCATCCATATAGTATATTTTATAATTTATAATTCTAAAATAATTGATGAAGATCTAGATACTTTTTCATTTTAATTCTTGTATTGGAATCCCTAGGTTAGTTCTAATCTCATTTGCTTTTTCTTGATTGATGCGATGCTGTTTGTTTTCCATAATTTCAAAAGTTAACTTTTGCTGAAGATTTTGGAATATTTTTTGATCAATGTCTTGATTAAACTTGTATTCAAAAGGTTGATTTGGATTTTCTTCCATATTTTTTTTGTACATAGTTTTGGCTTTACTAAGTACAAAAAATTCTTCCATAGCCAAATCTGTTATTTCCCTTTGCCCATTGAGATATTCTATCAAGATTTGATTTGCTTCCGTTTGGGCAGATGCGTAAATATTTTTTAGATCGGCTGATAGATTATTGTATCTTATGCTGAAATTATTTTCTTTTGCCGCTTCTCTTTTTTCCTCTTTGCTTTTTAATTCAGATAATAATGTTTTTCTGTTTTCTGTCGTCTGTTGATGGTCAACATCAGATTGAGAAGGTTTTGTCCATAACACTGCCACGACATCGCTGGGCAAATCGTTATATTGTGATGGGAGTTGTTTCGTGTCAGGCAAATTGTGAATATAAGATATTTTTTGGTTTTGTTCCGGTGTTTTCATATAGTTTTCGTTATCTTATAATAAATCAATTCTAGGCAAATAATTTTTATATTTTTATTATCTCATAAATTTTGGTTCAAATATGCAATAAGCGAGAAATTCCAAATTTCAAACGAATCACAAAGGATCACTATTTAATATCTAATATCCAAGTGATAAAAAAACCGGACTCACAACTTGTCATCCTCGAGCCGAAAGCCCTTGTAGGGCGCTTCGACATCGGGAATCCATGCGATTAACTTAAAAACTATCAAAATTTCAAATGAACGGTAATATTCTTTTTTTCATTTGATTGGCAATATCAATTGGATTTTGATGAGAATATATTTTGATGTTGCCCAAATTATTATATCTTTTGTATCTTTGCTGAAATTTTAACTTTTCTTTGTCGGCGTTGAGACCGAATCCTCTGGTGAGCTGCCTTGCGACAACGATTTGGGTGCTTTCGGTAATATCTGCGGAAGGAAGAAGTAATATTGAAATTCCTTTTTTCTGGATTGTTTGCTGGTGTTTTGCAGTTAATTCCGCCATCCCCTCATGCACCAAAAATCCGGAGGATAAGACGAATACCAAATTATCCGGTTCGTCGGACAAAATATCATAAAATAATTGGGAGTTCTCTAAGCAATATTTTTCATAACCTTTTTCATTTATATATGCACCGATATTGGCAATGCGCTGACAAAATTCATCATCCAAGTCGATAAACTGATAATCAAGCTTGCTGGCCAAAATTGGTCCGCAGGTTGATTTGCCCACTCCGCCCGGACCGATGATGAATATTTTCATGGGAAAAAATTATTGAATGTTAATTTTTGTTTTTGTTTTTTGGTTTGGGCAATGGCAACTCGTCTGCTGTTATTTTTATCAATTCGGTAATCCATGCTCGATCTTCAAATTTGTCCTCAATCAGAAAATAATTCTTGGCCCCCGGGTAAGGCGGAGCTTCGTTGATATCATCAATATATGCCCGACCGCTCTGGGTTGGTTTGACGAACAGCCGATTGTCACAAATTAGAGCAACTACTTTGCCATCGCAGTAAATCGCATATTCACCGAACATTTTGCGAAAAGTAATCTTTCCAGCGTCTTCAATTTGCTCAGCGACAAAATTTACAAATTCTTGGTCGGAGGACATAGTGCATAATTTACATATAATTTTATCTTTTCTTTAACTGATCCCTAATTTCCCTAAGAAGTAGAACTTCTTCGCTCGGTTTGGACAGTTTGTTTTCTTCCTTCTTTTTCAATTTGTTTAACTGCCTAATAACCAAAAAGATAGCAAATGAAATAATCAGAAAATCAATAACAGTATTAACAAATAAACCATAATTTAAAGTAACCGCCGGAGTGGTTTCGGTGGCAGCTTTGAGAGTAATGGCAAAGGTGGAAAAATCAATGCCGCCGAGCAGTAAACCAATTGGGGGCATGATTACGTCAGTCACAAACGAGGTGACAATTTTGCCAAAAGCCGCGCCAATAATAATGCCAAC
>ERZ795059.2610-NODE-2610-length-18475-cov-7.496417_pt1 | contig 18475 bp, 14 predicted proteins | sample MGYA00375143_ERZ795059 | MGnify/ENA primary metagenome ERZ795059 (study PRJEB30188, sample SAMN05720168) | activated sludge metagenome | isolation source: Anaerobic digester | place: USA | collected 2015-01-07 ... | reverse complement strand
CACATAGAAAATTCTGATTATAATAAATTTAATGCTCAAATATCTTCTCAATATATTGCTCCAAAAAAGTACTTTATTTTTGGTGGGAGCAAAACAGTTACTTCATTTAATATTCAGAACGACAACCTAAAGCTTTATGCAATAAATAATCCAACCGATAGAAATGCTCTCGCTTTAGATTTTGATATTAATTCCACTGGCGAATTTGAAGGATTCTCTTTTGAAACCGGAGCAAATTTAAAATTATTCTCCTTAAAAGATATTAACAAGCAAAACGAAACTCTTATTGATGCTTTTCTTTTAATAACAAAAGATATTGATGATTTTACAGTCGGTGCCAATATTGAGTTTGAAATTGACAATATTACAACTTTTAACAATACTTTCACTCAACTTAACGGCTATTTAAGCTATATTAACGATTTTCTTACTATTACTGCAAAAGCTGGTATTCAAAATAAGAGCGATTACTTGTCAAATGATGTTCGCATTTATTTAGATGGTATTTTGAACATAAATATAAATAAATACTTTACATTACGAAATAATCTAACATCAAAATATCTAAATCTTAGCTTTGCTGATTTTTATAATACAAATCCTTACATAACAGATACTTCTAAAATTGGTATTCCCGATGTGATTCAATTAAAATCATCACTGCTTTTCCATCCATCAGATAAATATTCTGTAGCTATCTCAGCTAATATATCAAGTTCTGAGCATCATCCTTATTTCCTTTACGACAGTACTGGCAGTTTTAATCTTAATTTTGACAAAGCAAAGAACTGGGGGGTATCCTGCGATGCTGATATTTCATTTACTCAAAACGATTTAGTAAATTTGAACATAACATATCAAAGAAAAGAGTTAAAAAGTACCGGTAAATATATACCTTTTGTTCCATCTTACCAAATTGCTGCTAATTACAGAAGAAATTGGTCCGATAAATTTGGCACGCAATTTGGGATAATTGGTTATAGTGAAAGATATACTGATTTGTTAAACGAGCGTAAGCTTTCATCGTTTTTTAATATAAATGCTTATGCTGATTATAAATTAAGTAACAATTTCGTAATTTATGCAAAAATAAATAACATACTTAACTCAAATGTTTTCATTTGGGAAAACTATAAGGAAAGGGATTTATTTTTAGCTGCTGGGGTTTTTTATAAATTTTAAAAAATTAAAATGGCAAATCTTCCAACAAATAGTTTAAAGCAAGAAGAACTTGTTGGTAAATTTCAAATTGATGACCAAAGTAACGACTGCTTCAAGCTCAATCAAGGAATTAAATATCCCGGTGATTTATCTGAGTTTCTCCCTGTCATTTCTGATAATGCAACAAATATTACTAATCCTGATGATATTTCTAATATTATAGATAGTTTTCAAACTCCTTCTCAAAGTAATACCAATTCAGTTTGGAATGCTTTTAACGAAGAAGAACAAATACCTCCGAAGCCAGAAGCATTTTCTTTCGACAGCGATGAGGTTTTGCCTCCGAAGCCAGAAGCATTTTCTTTCGACAGCGATGAGGTTTTGCCTCCGAAGCCAGAAGCATTTTCTTTCGATAGCGATGAGGTTTTGCCTCCGAAGCCAGAAGCATTTTCTTTCGATAATGAAGAAAAAGAAGAAATTACTGCTTATAAACCATTTAATTACCAAGATGAATCAGAGGAATTGGTTAATAACCCGGAAATTCCATCAATCCCGGAAAACTTTCAAGAATTAGAATCCAATGATTTTTCTAATAATATCGATTCTTCACTGGAAGATATTACTTTAAACAATAAAACAGAAGATAAAATATTTGAAAATATAAATGGTTACAATACAGAAAATAAAGAAGAATTAACCGCAAAACCCGAAACAGAACAATTAGATGAATTCGGAATTAATTTGCTTAGTGATGATTTAAAAAATCTAATCGAACAGGATCTAAACCGAACAAAGAAAAAGAGACCAGATAAAGAAAAGGAACTTGACAATAAAGAACTTACTGAAGATGAAATAAAAGATAAAATTTTAAATTTCCAACCAATTGATGACTTGCCAAAGTCTAAGCAGTTTAATTTTGAAGAAATAGAAGCAGAACACCCTTCTGCAGCTAATAAAGTAGATGTTGCAGTAACCGATGTGTTTACTAAAGAAGAGCAAAAAGAAATAAAGAAAATTAAAAAAGAAAAAATAAATGAAGAAAAAGTCAAAAAAGAAAAAGTTAAAAAAGAAAAACCTATTACTGAAAAAAAGAAAAGAGCAATTCCTTATTCACTAATTTGGAGAAAAACTCGGCTACCATTGTTGATTGCTGTTCTAATTGCTGCTATAGCTTCGTATATATATATAAATCCTAGCATTGTTGATGATATTAAAAACTATTTCACTTCTTCGGATGATACTACTAAAGTTCCAGAAATTGCTAATATTGATACTCTAAGCAAAAAAGAATTAGACACAGTAAACAGGCATATAAAAGATACAACAAATATAATTACAAAGAAAGATGCTGATACTTTACAAAAAGAAGTTGACACTGCTGTTAGTTTGAAAAATTATACTATTCCAGCCAAAGAAGTTAAAGAAAAAGAAACAAAAACTCAACCACCAATTACTAAAAATATCCCAACCCAAGCTAAGCATAAATCTGAAGTTAAAAGAATTATTATTCCAACTAATGTTGATGAAGATAATGAGCCATTAGTAACAAAAAAACATATAAAGAAAAAAAAGACTGCTGAGAAAACCAAAAGAGATTATACCAAAAAAGATAAGAAAAAGATTGATATTTTAACTCCAGAAACTAAAAAAGAGGAAAATGTTGCTCTAAATAAGGAAAATAAAACTGATATTATTACGTCAAAAAAAATTGAAAATGCAATCTATTCTGTAGAAATTTATTCTTCACAGTCTAAAGAAGATGCTGAAGAGTGGCAAAAGAAATTACAGCGGCGCGGAGTAAAAACAAATATTGTAAAACACTATATAAGAGATATCTTATGGTATAAAGTTAGATTCGGAGCATATCCAACAAAATCAGAAGCTGCTGCTGAAGCAAGGAATTTAGGTTTTTCTACTTTTTGGATTGATAGAATAAAATAAATTTTTTGTTTTAAAACTCAAATTGCTTAAATTTGAAAAAATTTTTAATATCCGGGGGGATAATAAAATGTATATACCTTATCGTGATGAGAAACAGATAAATTTTAAAATTCCTTGGGATAGCAATACTGCATGGGGATTTGTTATTTCGCTTTCTCTTTATATATTATTTATATTTATTTCATCTTTTGTTTATTTTACAATTCCAACTACTGCAAAAATTGAGAGAAAAAAAACCATACCTATTGAATTATTAAGTTTTGGAGATGGAGATGGCACCGGAATTAGTAAAGGTAATTTAAGCGAAGAAGGTTCTGCTTTAAAAGGTCCAGCTCCTTCAAATCCACTCGAAGATGCTAGCAAAGCAACAAAAACAAAGTTCACTGATAAGACTGTTTCTGATGACCCTGAATTAGCTTCAAGATTAACTCCAACCAATGTTCTAAGCAGCAGCAATAAAAATGCAGAAAATAATCAGGGATCCAGTTCAAAAAATTTAGGTAATCCGAATGGAAGCCCAGATGGAACAGGATTAGGTGAAAAAGGTTCAGGACCCGGTCTCGGTTTAGGTTATGGTGATATAGAGTGGGGTGGAGGCGGAAACAGAACTGTCCTTCAGAAAAAAATTCCAGCTTATCCTCGTGGAGCAAACACAGCCGCACAAATAAAAATAAAATTCACAGTATCTTATGACGGCACTGTAATTAGTATGCTTCCACTCCAAAAAGGAGACCCAATACTCGAAAAAGCTGCTATGGATGCCTTAAAGCAATGGAGATTCAATAAATTAAAAGAGCAAAAAGAAATGTATGGCATTATTACATTTACTTTCAAACTCAGTTAATTCAGATATCCTGACACAGTAACGAAAATAATGGAGTTAGCAGATTTGTCTCGTAAAGAATAATTTCACTTTTAAACTCCATAATAAATTATGGAGTTACTCTAATGATTAGAATAACTCTCAAATTTATTTGGGAGTTATATGATTTCAATTTTACAAAAATATTAATTTAAAATATTAGAACTATATTAATTACGAAATAAAAAAACGAGGCATCTGGAGTTCTTAAATTATGATTGACTATATTATTATCGGTTTATTAATCATCGGATTATTCTTTTCAATAATAAAAAAATTATTTAAATTTATTTTTTTTATTGCTGTTATTTTCATTATATATATGATTATTAATGGCATCCCGGATTTTTCACAAATTAAAAATCTTTTTGAATAATAATAGCCAATTATCCATCTTTTTTTAAAAATTGTAGAATATTATTAAATTTTAACTAAAAATGATTGCCAAATGTCGATTAATGCTATTGGCACATTTTTTATAAATTCTTTTTAAGAAAATGGGAAAAAGGAAAGGAAATATGGACGATTTACAAGAAAAACAAATTCCGGAAAAGCCAAAAGTGGCAAAAAATGGAATGAGTCCTATCGTTATGGCTGGTATTATTGCAGGTATTGTAATTGTAACTGTAGTAATTATATTTATTGGTTTTTCAATTTTTATTCTGCCCTCAATTAATCAAGGTGGTCATAATTCTGGGAAAGATAGCATTGAATCAAATGAAAAATCAGAAGATGAAAGCAAAATAAAGGGAGAATCAAAATTTGGTAATGATTTATCATTTTTAACGGAAGAAGAAAAAGCTAATATTATCTTTGATGTAACTGGAAGAATTACAACTAATCCAAAAAATGACCCCAGTAAATTTGTAGTCCTTGACCTTGGAATATCTTTCCTTCCAAGAGAAGAAAAAGATTTATTAGAATTAAAAGGTGAAAAAGCTAACAGTAAACTTTGGAAAATGATTATGGCTGAAACAAGACATATTATTAATAGTTCTATAAGAAACCTTACTATAGAGGATTTGGAATCGACACCAACAGATTCTCTAGTTAAAATTTTCTCAAAAGAGTTAGACCCAATTTTTACATCAAAGAAGATTTTATTAACAAATGTATTAATTCAGGAATTTATTATACAATGAGTTAAATTATGGCTGACGTTTTATCACAACATGAAATAGATAATCTGCTTAATGAGATGACAAGCGGCAACGTTGATGTTGACCAATTGCTATCTGGTAAATATCAAAAAAGTGATATAACTAACTATGATTTTCGTCGTCCTAATCGTATTTCCAAAAATCAGGTAAGAACTCTTCACACTATTCACGAGAGTTTTGCAGAAGTATTTAGCTACTTTTTGGTTTCAAAACTTCAAACTGTTGTATCAATTAGTGTTACTTCAGTTGACCAGTTGTTTTATTCAGAATTTATTCTTTCAGTTTCTAACCCAAGCTGCATCTACGTCTTTGATATAGAAGGAACTGATGGAAGTGGAATAATGGAAATACAACCACAGTTAGCCCTTTCTATTATTGAACGGCTACTCGGCGGTACAGCAGATACTGAAACAAAATCCCGAACCATTACTCCGATTGAACAGGCAGTAATCCGGGGAGTTGTTGAGCATGCTCTTTCAGATTTAAGAAATTCCTGGCGTTCTATTGCGGATTTGAGTTTTACTTACCAGCGATTGGAAATGGAGGCAGACTTTGTGCAGATTGCTCCTTCATCTGAAATCGTTGTTGTTGTTTCATTTGATGTCAATATTGGCGCCCACACATATCTGATGAACCTTTGTTTTCCAACTTTTGCTTTGGAAGAAGTATTGGCTAGACTAAACAGGCAGCAGGTAACAACAACTGCCTTTAAGTCTAGCCCACAGCGAATTAGAGAAAATATTGAAATAATGAAAATGCAAATGGCGACAACATATTTACCTATAATTGCTGAATTAGGAAAAACCTCAATAACCGTAGGTGAATTACTATCTTTACGGCAGGGTGATATTTTAAGATTGAATAAAAAAGTTAATCAGGAAATTGAGATTGTCATTTCCGGAAGAAGGAAATTAGCTGCACGTCCCGGAAGCGTTGATGGGAAAAAAGCCGTTAGAGTTATGCGACCTTTAAAAGAAGAAGAGCTTGTTGACCAAGATTTAACTTACAAACCAGAGGAGATTTAAAAAATGTCAATGACACAAGAAGAAATTGATGCCCTTATTAGTAATGCTGGTTCTGAATCAGGACAAATATCAGATGTTGACGGACAAGCTTCTTTGACAGATTCGTCTATTGCTACAGCAGAATATCCGAAATTTCCTGAAATGGAATATAATCAAGAGGGTACTATATATTCCCCTCTTGACCCTAAGCTAGAATTACTTTATGATTTACAGCTTCCTGTATCCATCGAACTCGGTAGAACAAATATGCTTATTCGCGATATTCTACGTCTTGGCAGAGGTTCTGTTATAGAATTTGATAAACTTGTGAGCGAACCAGTCGATGTCCTTATTAATGGGAAAAAAGTTGCTGAAGGAGAAGTAGTTGTTATTGACAAGCACTTCGGTATAAGAATTACCACACTTATTGACCCAGCAGACCGTATTCGTGGAATTAAAAAATAATTAAGTTATGAATGAAATACCATACCAAAATGTAATTTTTTCAATCGGATTAGTAATTGCTTTACTGACCATTATTCTTATTATTACAAAAAAATTAGCCAGAAAAGGATTCGGAAAAAATAAAAATATTGATTTAAATATTATTTCAAAAATTGCTTTAACTCCAAAATCTTATTTATTTATTGTGAAAGCATCTGAAAAAACGCTGCTAATAGGTGCTAACGATACAAATGTTTCACTTATTTCAGAGCTTCCAACTCAACAGAAAAACATCACTAATTCAACAATTAATAATTTTCCTGCAAAATTAAAAGAAAATCCAATTAAGCAAACAAGCAACAATAATCAAAATCCAACTTCATTTTCCGCCTTTCTTCAATCACAATTTAAAAAGCAATCATTATCATAAACTTTTTTTTGTAAATAAATTTTCGTAGTTTTGAAAATATTCAATATCCAAAAATGAATATTGTTGAAATTATATTTAATTATCGTTAATATAAGATGAATGAAATATTAGAGTTTGGCAATAAAATTTTCCAAAACCAAAAACGAAAAGCCCACGAATTTAAAGAAATAACTTTAGAAATCCGTAGAGATATTATTAAAATGTTAGTTAGGGCAAAATCCGGACACAGCGGAGGACCTCTCGGAATAGCAGATGTTTTTTCTGTTCTTTATTTTGGTGCGTATATGAATTACAATCCGAATGAACCATTTTGGAAGGAACGTGATAGATTTATTTTAAGTAGCGGACATTATTGTCCGGTGCAGTATTCTGCTTTAGCCAGAGCAGGATTTTATCCAGTTAAAGAAATGGAAACCTTACGAAAATTTGGTAGCCGTTTGCAAGGACATCCCGGCAGAGATATGGGACTTCCCGGAATCGAAGTTTCAACCGGCTCACTCGGGCAAGGTATTTCTATTGCTGTCGGTATGGCAATGAACGACAAATATCTTGATAAAAATCAACAAAAAGTATTCTGCTTAACAGGCGATGGAGAACTTCAGGAAGGTTCCTGCTGGGAAGCAGCTATGGCTGCTGCAAATTTTAAACTCGACAATCTATGCTGGATTGTTGATAATAACGATTGTCAGATTGATGGACGTGTCCATGACGTTATGAATATTTATCCTTTAGATAAAAAATTTGAATCTTTCAACTTCGACGTTATAATCATTGATGGAAATAGCACAGAGCAAATTATCCGTGCTTTCGACAAATTTACAATGAATTATAATTCAAAAACCGGAAAGCCAACTGTCATTATTGCAAAAACCAAAATGGGTAAAGCTGTCTCATTTATGGAAGACAAATACCAATGGCACGGCAATCCACCAAATGAAGAACAAGCATTATTAGCATTGGAAGAACTTAAATGAACACATATACTTTATTAGGGAAAAAACCAACAAGACACGGTTTCGGCGAAGGGCTTGTCCAGTTAGGAGAGGAAGACGAAAATGTTGTCGTTCTCGGCGGAGACATTACCGGCTCCGTCCTTACTTCATACTTTAAGGAAAAATTTCCGGATAGATTCTTTTCTATTGGTATTGCAGAGCAAAATGCTACCACTATCGCTGCCGGATTAGCTTTATCAGGCAAAATTCCATTTTTTGCGAGCTACAGCGCATTCGCTGCTTTCCGTTGTGCAGACCAGCTTCGGCTTTCAGTTTGCTATAACAACGTAAATGTGAAGATTGGTGGCGGACATTCCGGCATTACTGTCGGTCCCGACGGTGCTACTCACCAGTCACTCGAAGAAGTTTCCTTTTTACGCTCCTTGCCAAACCTAACTCTAATTGTTCCTTGCGATTACACTGAAGCTAAAAAAGCAACAATTGCTGCCGGAAAAATGGTAGGACCCGTTTATATAAGATTTGGTCGCTCGCCAGTTCCAATGTTTACAACAGATGAAACAGAATTTAGAATTGGACGTGCTACTGTTTTGCGTAAAGGAAATGATGTTGCTTTAATAGCTTGCGGTATAATGGTCTGGGAAGCACTTCTGGCTGCTGATAAATTAGAAAAGGAATTTGGTATTTCTGCTATGGTTATCAATAATTCTTCAATAAAACCGATTGACGTAAAAACCATCGTTGAAGCTGCCGTAGAATGTAAAGCTATAGTTACTGCTGAAGAGCATCAGATTTATGGCGGAATGGGAAGTGCTGTAGCCGAAGTCGTTGTTAAAAATTTCCCTGTTCCAATCGAATTTGTAGGAATTAAAGATTCTTTTGGTGGAAGTGGAGAACCAGAAGAACTGATGGAAAAATTTGGTTTAACTTATAAAGAAATTGTTGCTTCTGCCTTACAGGTAATTAAACGAAAAAAAGAATCTATTCCATCATATAGAAAAATTATTGAAGTCGCTAATTTATAAATAATTTACGATGATTCTTTTAATTTTATTGATTTTACTAACTGCATTAAATAATTTGCAAAGTCAAGATATGTTACCAGAAGAAAAAATATCGTATCGTCCTGCAACTGTTGCTGGCAGCTTTTATCCTGATGATAAAAACGAACTGCTTTCTTTAATAAATGAATATCTTAATAAAGAAAAGTCAATCATTTCTAAGAAAGAAGAAATATTTGCATTAATAGTTCCCCATGCCGGATATGTTTATAGTGGCTGGGTAGCAGGAGGTGCTTATCGTGAAGTCGTAGGCAGAAAATACGATGCAATAGTCGTTATTGGTCCAAGTCACATCTGTGCATTTCATGGAATTAGTGTTTTCGATGGCGATGCATACACAACTCCACTTGGGGTTTCCAAAATTGACAAGGAATTAGCAAAAGCCATTGCTAAAAACGGAATGAATATAAAGATTTCCCGAGAAGGACACAATTGGAATACGAGCAGAAGTGAGCATTGCATAGAAGTTCAAATTCCATTTTTGCAGGTCGTCCTGCCAGATGTGCCAATAGTCCCGATAATCATTGGTTCTTCCGATTTTAATACTGCAGATGACTTAATGCTTTCTTTAATAAAATCAATAAAAGAAACAAACAAAAAAGTCTTACTTGTTGCAAGCACTGACTTATCGCATTTTCACAGTCAAAAGCAGGCAGAATCTCTTGACCATTCTCTTATTACTGATTTTGAACGCTACGATTATTTGAAACTTTCAAATGATATTTTCATTCAAAAAAAAGAAGCTTGCGGCGGTGCTCCTCTTTTAACTGTAATGATGGCAGCAGAACAACTTGGAGCAAACAACTCTATGCCATTAAAATATGCAACCTCTGCCGACAGTCCCTATCATGCTACTGATACAACCAGAGTGGTCGGCTATTTGGGGGCTGCATTAGTAAAATCCAAAAATCCTCTCATAGAATTACCTCAATTCACCGAAGAAGAACAAGAATTATTAAAACAAACCGCAGAAACAAGCATTCATAATAAAATTTTGAATATCAAAGATACTTCTTATTTAAATATTAAGAATGAAAATTTAAACCTGCAGCTTCCAGCTTTTGTTACTATTAAAAAGAAAGGTAAGCTACGGGCTTGTATGGGACACACAACTTCTGATTTTCCTTTATTTGAAGAAGTTGCACTTTCGGCTCAAATAGCTTCCACTGAAGATTATCGTTTTGGACCAATTACAAAAAAAGAATTAGACAGTTTAAATTTTGAAATAACTGTTCTTTCAAGAATGACAAGAGTAACAGACTTTTCACAAATTCAGATAGGTCGCGATGGCCTTTATATTCGTTTGAACAGAAACGGCGGAATTTTCCTTCCTCAGGTTCCAGTCGAACAGAAATGGAATTTAACAGAATATCTTGAAAATTTATGCCATAAAGCTGGATTACAAAATAATGACTATTTAAACCCCAAAGCTCAAATTTTCTCATTTAGAGCATTTGTTATAGACTAATTATTAATTATGCAAGAAATCATCAAAGAAACAGACAAACCTAAAAAAACAAGAACAATTCGCAGAAAAGAAATAATGACAATTTCAAGCAATCACTTGGATACCTTAGTGATTGAGGAGGATATTGTCCGGAGAATAGGTGATATTGCCGGTGAGCTTGGCTATAAGATTTATGCTGTCGGTGGTTATGTTAGAGACCACTATCTCAATAGAGACCGAACTGATTTCGATTTTACAGTTATTGGTGATGCAATTACTTTTGCTGAAGAATTAGCAAAAAAACTACATTCAAAAGCAATTACATATCCTCGGTTCAGAACCGCTATGGTGCCTTATGGAAATGTCAAGTTAGAATTTGTAGGCACGCGAAAAGAAGTCTATCTGCCAAATACCAGAAATCCATTAATCAAAGAAGGAACATTAGAAGACGATATTCAAAGACGCGATTTTACGATTAATACGCTTGCTGTCTCGCTTAATAAAATTGATTACGGTAAAATTATTGATATGTACAATGGGAAAAAAGATTTACAATTAAAAGTGATTAAAACCCCGTTGGACGCAATAAAAACCTTTTCTGACGACCCTTTGAGGATGATGCGTGCTGCACGTTTCGCTGCCCAATTAGATTTTAAAGTGGATAAAAGTTCTATTAAAGCAATGAAATCTATGTATGAGCGCATTTCAATCATTTCTCAGGAACGCATTACAGATGAATTTTTAAAAATTCTTGCAACTCCAAAACCAAGCGTAGGACTTCAAATTCTTTTTGACACCCATGTTTTAAAAATAATTTTTCCTGAATTAGACAAACTCTCTGGTGTTGAGGTCGTTAATGAAAACGGCACCAACTACGGGCATAAAGATATTTTACAGCATTCCTTTCAGGTACTTGATAACGTTGCAGAAGTTTCAAATGATTTATGGCTGCGTTTTGCTGCACTGATTCACGACATTGCAAAACCACTTGTTAAAAAGTTTATTAAAGGAACTGGCTGGAGTTTCCATGGACACGAAGAAATCGGTGCAAGGTTCGTAGAAAAGATTTTCAGAAGATTAAAACTACCTCTCGAACATATTGCTCAGGTGGAATTATTGGTAAGATTACACCAACGCCCTATGGCTCTTGTTGATGAAGAAGTTACTGATTCTGCCGTAAGGCGCCTCGCTTTTCAGGCAGGTGAATTCCTTGAAGACCTTTTTACTTTATGCCAGGCAGACATTACTACAAATAATCCGAATCTGAGCGAAAAATACTTTCAAAACTACGAAAATGTCAAACTGAAAGTTATTGAAGTACAGGAAAAAGACAAATTGCGTGAATTCCAATCACCAGTCCGAGGCGAAGAGATTATGGAAATTTGCAAAATACCGCCATCATATTCCGTGGGATATATCAAATCCAAAATTGAGCAGGCAATCCTTGATGGCATTATCCATAATGAATATGAGCAGGCAAAAGCATACTTTTTGAAAAATAAAAATACCTGGCTAAAAGAATCATCTAACCGCAATCATACTTTAGATATTTTGGAAAAGGAATTGTAATACCAAATTTTATTTATTGATACAATTAAAGTGTCATTTCGAACCCCCCAATGAAGTAAGACCTTTATTTAAATGGAAATTACATCACTTAACCCTGTCATTCTGAAGCGAAGCGAAGAATCTCACAAGTCATTGCTACCACAGAACTTGAGATTCTTCACTTCGTTCAGAATGACCGACAAACGTAAAGATGTCATTGGTAAACGCAGCGAAGAATCTCACAAATCATTGCTACCACAGAACTTGAGATTCCTCACTTCATATCGGAATAACTGGCAATTTTAAATTTTTAGAACTCCCCTATTTTACTACTTGCAATACTTTTATCACTTTTTTACCACCAAAAACAGCTTCCAATTTAATAAAATAAACTCCCTTTGCAAGTGATTCTGTTGAAAAATTAATTCTGTTTTTTTCAACCAAACCGGAATATATTTCTTTGATTTTATTTCCAAGCAAATCATAAATATTGATTGAAATATTTGTATTAAATGGGACTCCATACTCTATTACAGAATAATCATTTAAAGGATTTGGATAACATGTAAAATATATGTCGTTTTCTGTTTCAATTTCTTCTACTGAAACATATTCAGAGTTAATTGCACCCGGCGTTCCACCATAAATTAATGAAGCATACCAGTTAAGAGGATTATTGTTGTCAATATTAAATTTATTCAGTTCCAAGCTGTATCCAGTGCCATCTGCATTAGCATCCCAAGGAGCAGTATGAGAATAAGCAATAGAATCAATTAATTTGTTATCTGAATCAAATAAACTGATAATGTCCGGTCTTCCAAGTCCGAAATCGAAATTACCTTTATAATTCAATATGTTAGGATAAGTATTTGAGAAATTCTCACTACTCTCACATAACACAAGATAATCCTTTGAATTTAGTACAGTTCCTTGAGGAATTGTAAAATTATGCTCATTGTCTTCATCTTTGAAAATCCAATTAGATATATCAATAGTTTTATCAGAAATATTATAAAGTTCAACCCAGTCGCCGCATTTGAAATCATTTGAGCTTTTATACATAATTTCATTGAAAATAATAGTTCTCTCGTCATTTTCCTTTAATCTAAATACTGGGTTTAAAACGACTTCAGATGTATCGAAAGCAATTTCGAGGAAGCAGGTATCTGGCAGCAACTCGTTTCCCCAGCTAACAAACTCGTAACCCGGCTTTGGAACAGCTTCAAGAGTAATAGGAATGCCTTGGAAATAGATACCAGTCCAGGGAAAATTTTGAATGATAAGAGAATTGATTTTAATAAAATTTAAATAATAATTACTTGAGTCAATATTAATAACAAGTGTATCTTGAATTTTAAATTCTCTTATTATACAAGTTCTAATGACTTCTGGTCGTCTTTTTAAATAATATCTTACTATTTCAGTTTCTGTTTCCCAATCAATAGCAGAACTATCCCATAATTCCTGATGTATTGTAATAAATGGACGTATATTATTAACTAAACTATCCCAAATAGGAATTGTTTCATATTCATGAAATGAAGAATTTAATAAATCAGCCCATCTGTTTAAAAGTTTTAAAGTAAGTGTATTATTTTTTATTAATTTTTGGAAAAATAAAGAAAAATAGCTACTATCATAGTAACATATTTGATGTAAATTATCAGAATGCCATTTATTCAAAACACCAAAACAAACGTCCATATCGTCCCAAGTCCATCTCCATCTATAATCAATTTCAGGAGAACTCCAATATTTTATATTTCTTTTAGGCCAGTCGAAATTACCACCATAAATTTCTAAAAAAACATAATCAATAAAATTATCAATATCAATAAGATTTGAAATTTCGTTAAATGACGAATCGTTATCCATATCAATTTTCATTATTTTATTATACATATCAAAATATATTTGTCCATTTCCTGACTTAATCTGATTATTGTCTCTTAAATAATTTATTTTTTCTACATTAATATTAAATTGATTTGATAAGAAATCCTCGTCAATTCTTTCCATCAGATGCATTATCCCATAATATTTTCCGTTTAAATATGTAATAACCTGATTGACTTTCGGTGAATTTTCTTTTAATAAATTGTTAGCAAGAACAATAGAGAAATCATTACGAAGCAAAGTAAATTGCCAGTCATTTGAGCTATTATGTAATACTAATCTCTTATATTTATCAGATTTGTTTCCAAAGAAATTAAATTCAAATTCACTATTCTCATATTTACTCTTTGAGGTTAATCTTAAAGCTTTCTGAGGTAGATTTCGGGCATTATTGCCGTGTAGTTTTATACCAATATCGCTTTTAAATTTCTTGTTATGATTTTTATTCCAGAAAGTAAAATTTGCAGGTACTTCTAATTCAGTCCATTTATTTTTTGGTGAAAATATTCCATTTATTGAGTCGTTTAAGCAATTATTATCTGCAACAAGAAAAACAATTGGAATATTATTTTGCTCATCGAATATATATGAATTAGTAACTATTTTGCTCGGAAAGTAATCATTTTTAAAAACTCTTGCTCTTATTACAGTGGTGCTATCAATTAATAAGTTTTCCCCTAAATATAATATTGAATTTTCGGTTGGTTCAGAACAGTCTAATGTATAGAAAATTTTTACATTTTCTTCTTCACAAGTTATGATTAAATTGAAAGTATCACTAAAGAATCCACCATCAATAGAAAAAATAGGTTCAGATAAAATATTTATTAGTTCATTCTGGTTTGATTTTTCAGGAGTTGCTGGAAAAAAGAACATTTTTTCATCTGCCCCATCTGGAAATCTTCCATAGCTGACATCATTTGCTAATTTAGGAAATTCTAATTCATCTTGAAGTTTACCTTTGTTATCCCAAAGAAAAATATTTTCTCCACTTTTACTAATTTCAAAATTTGTATGCAATAATTTTATATAAAAACTATAATTCTGATAGTTTGTATTATCAAAAACCTTTAATTCATGAAAATTTATTGTGTCGCTATTAAAAACTAAATCTGAAAAATATGCTAATGGTATTGAGTCATTATTCGAAACAGTTGAAGTAATACCAATATAAACACTATCCTGATTTGAACTTTTGAACTTGCCCATTATTCTCCATTCCTGAAAATCTTTTACCCAATAAAAAGTCTTAACTGTATCATCTTCACGTTTAATCCTAACAAATACATTTGGGTATTCAATTTCTTTAAAATTATAAACTTGTTTTGGCTTTGTTTTAGGTTCGGTTCTGTATAAACAATAATAAGAACCACGATTTTGGACTTGTGAATACATACTAATATACGGTGAACTTGCAGTTAACGAATCTCTAAGCATCAAACCAGCAAGAGAGAAAATATAATCAGATTTAAAATAAGGAATTTTTACTGATATGTCAAAATCACCTGCTACTTTTAGATAATGAAAGCGAAAATAATCTTCTGTTGCCCATTCAACTGCTCCTGTTCCAGCAGCTTCTATTCTGTAATTTCCACTACTAACCCGGTCTTTATCAGAAGCAAATAAAATCAAATAACTTTTTGCTGCAATTACTGTGTCTGGTAAAACCCAAGCTTTTGAAAAATCGTTTTTGTCATAAATTCGCCAATCTTTTAAATTTATTGATGAATCTGTCGTGTTATATATCTCAATCCAGTCGCTTGCTTCGTAATCTTCATCAAGTAAAGATTTGTCGTTGGAAGCACATACTTCATTAATAACAATAGAGTTATTTGCAAATAAAACATTTGAAAGAACAATGAAAAGTATAAATGTTAAAAATCTCATTTTTAAAAGTTTTTCTATTTTGTAACATACTCTAATTATAAAAACACATTTTTTTGAATTTTATCTCAAAAAAAAATGTAAAATTAAAAAATTTTTATCTTTATCTTTCGTAAATTTGTATTTATGAAGTATAGCATTGAATTATTGAATAGAAAATTAAAGGAAAATTTCGGTCACGATTGCTTTCGCAAGGGTCAGGACGAAATAGTCCAAACGATTTTAGAAGGAAGAAATACGCTTGTTGTTATGCCGACCGGTGGCGGAAAATCTCTATGCTACCAACTACCGGCAATTATTTCTGAAGGAACTGCAATAGTTATTTCACCATTAATTGCATTGATGAAAGACCAGGTAGATACGCTAAATAAAATCAACATTCCTGCTACTTTTATAAACAGTTCAATTGAACTTGAGCAAATGAATTTTCGTATAAACGAAATGATTGAAGGAAATTACAAAATTGTATATATAGCACCAGAGCGCCTTGATAACAATCGTTTCATTGAAGCATTAAAACTACTTCGCATTTCATTTCTCGCTATTGACGAAGCTCACTGTATTTCAGAATGGGGACACGATTTCCGCCCTTCTTATCTACTTATTTCAAGAGCATTGGAAGAACTACCACAAATACCAATAATTGCCCTTACCGCAACTGCTACCCCAGAAGTCCAGAACGATATAATTAAGTCGCTAAAAATAAAGAATGTAAAGAAATTCATCCGTGGTTTCGACCGCCCGAACCTGCATTACATTACAAAAGAAGTTATTTATAAAAAAGAAAACAGCATTTCCCGAGTTCTGGATAAAACGAAGAATGGCTCAACAATAATATATTGTGGCACGAGAAAGAAAGTAGAAGAATACGGTTCATTGCTTCAAGAGATGAATCACGAAGTTTTAATTTATCACGCCGGGCTGGAAGACAAAACCCGCAAGAAAACACAGGAAGCATTTTTGAATAAGGAAAGTTCTGTAATCATTGCAACAAATGCCTTTGGAATGGGAATTGATAAAGCAAATGTTCGCAATGTAATTCACACAGATTTGCCGCAAACACTCGAAGCATACTATCAGGAAGCGGGACGTGCCGGTCGCGACGGGAAAGGTGCTTACTGTTATTTGTTTTATAACGATAATGATACTTACCTGCAAGATTTTTTTATAAATTCAAACTATCCTTTTTTCAATGAATTCGTCTGTGTTTATAATGCTCTTTATGATGTTCATAATGTAAAAATTAATGAAATATCATCTTTACCAATAACGCTTTCAGTAGAGCAAATCTCAAATTTGTCAAAAATCCCAATATATTCCTGCCAATCCATTTTAAAATTTCTTGATAAAGCAAAAATCATCACAGAAAATGTGAAATTTGTTCCTTCGATGATAAAATTAAACAGTTCACGCGAAAGGTTTCTTGAGTATTACACAAACATAACAGGGCAGCGAAAAAAGATTTTGGAAGCAATTCTTCGTTCAATATCTTCTTCGGCATTCAATCGACCTGTTGAATTTAATATAAATTACTTTTTGAAGAAATATTTCTTTCATTATGATGAATTTATCACAGCTCTAAACTCATTTAAATTAAGTGGTTTAATTGACTTTACAATGCCGATGCCACCGGGAATTATTTTGCTAGATAAAAGAAGAAAAGACAACGAAATTCCAGTTGATTTTAAAGATATAAAAAGGCGTAGAGACAGGGCTTACGAAAAAGCGAAACTTGTATTTGAATACGCAACTACTGACAAATGCAAGAGAAATTTTATTTTAGACTACTTTGAAGATGATGAATACCAATCTGTTTGTGGACGTTGCTCAAACTGTAGATAATTTTCCTTGTATAAAAACAAATTCTATTGTAATTTAGTTCAAAATTTTATTATTAATTAAGAAAAGAATTGCTATGAAAAATTTATTACTAATTCTAATTGCTTGTTTTAGCTTAGTTATAGCTTCCTGTTCTGAAAAAGAAGGTCCCAACAAAGACGAAAAAGGCAGTGGAGAACCCTCCAAAGTTGATTCAACAATTTTTGGCGATGGAACAATTTATGGTAAAAGATATACTATCCGTATTGATGGATTTATTTCAGATAGTGTAGCAAAAGAATTGATTTTAAAAAGAGTCGATGTTGATAAAACAGTGAAATTCCAGACATCAGAAGCACAAATCATTACCCCAATGAGTATTAAGTATATTATTGTTTGCTCCGATAGTTCAAAAACAACCTATCAATATACTTGGGAAAATAACAATCTAGTAAAGAATTAGTTTTCATAGAACTGATGAAGTTGAAATAAGGTTTAGAAAGATTAGAAGGTTTAGATAGTTAAGATTTTTAACTTTCGCAAAACTCCGAGAAACTTTACGCAAGTATGAAGAAAAGTCATACTATCAACGTGTTGATAGTATGACTGGATTAAGAAGTTATTATCAGGTTTTCAATAAATTACTACACTACTAATGACTAAGGTCCAATTGGTAACTCACTTTTAAAATGAGAGTTTTCATTTGATAAACTGCGAAAAAACAAACTACGAGAAGTCAAGAGTTCTGATATTTAGTTACATTTTCTAAGAAAAGAACGGCTCCACTATATATACTTTCTTTATTAATCATCGGCGAAATATAACATACGAATTGCTCTCCGTCTTTAGTCCTTATTGAATCATAGATT
>ERZ795059.2602-NODE-2602-length-18515-cov-21.495720_pt1 | contig 18515 bp, 15 predicted proteins | sample MGYA00375143_ERZ795059 | MGnify/ENA primary metagenome ERZ795059 (study PRJEB30188, sample SAMN05720168) | activated sludge metagenome | isolation source: Anaerobic digester | place: USA | collected 2015-01-07 ... | reverse complement strand
CGCGCTCCATCATCTTTTTGCCGGGGCCGTGAGGGCCGCCGGGAGGGGGGGGCGGGTCCGGTTCGACCGCCAGAGCGGCGGCTGCCGTGAAAATGAACGCCGCGAGCGCGGCGAAGATGGAAAGTCGGATTTTCATAATAGTTTCCTCCTTATGAAACGCCCAGCGGCAGGGCGGATTGACCTTGATTGTCGTCCAGCAGATCGTAGATTTCCTCGGCTTCTTCCTCGGTGAGCGAGATGATTTCAAGGAACAAATCATCGGCTTGGCCGCCCCACATGGAAGACATCTGGTTGTCAACGGCGTCCATGTCGGCGTCCAGCGCGCGGAAGGCCGGTTCGGAGGGAAGCGCCGACGCGGCCTGAGAGTCTGACGATGCCGGAGTGTCCGGCATGCTCGACACCGGGCTGATTTCGCCGGGGAAGTCCCCAAGAGCGGTCAGAACGACGTCTTCCGGCTGACTTGGCGTAGAAAGGGAATCGGAGACGGCTTGGATAACGGCTTCTGAAGGAGCGCTCCGGAAGGGGATGCCGCTGTCGCGCCGGAACAGGTATGCGGCGGAGAGGACGGCGAGGACGAGAGAAGCGGCAAGCGCGGCGGATGCGAAGCGTTTGAATAAGAGAGTCCTGCCGGATGCGCGTCCGCGCCGTGCCGTAGCGTCGCGGAAGGCGCGGTCGGCGATGTCGCGGGCGAGGCCGGGCCGAGGTTCGGGGAGCGCGGGGGCGGAGGCGAGCGCGGCTAGCGCGGCGCGGGTCTCTTCATAGGCTGCCCGGCAGGCGGCGCACTCTCTTAGGTGACGCTCCGCGCGCTCCGCATCGGAGGCTTCAAGGGCTTCGTCCGCCAGCAGAGTTATCAGTTCCGCAAGTTCTTCACAGCGTTCCATTTTGTTTCATCTTCTTTCTCAGATTTTCCATTCCGTAATGAAAGTTGACCTTGGCGGTCTGTTCGGAGCACCCGATGATTTCGCCGATCTCCCTGTAGCTCAACTCGTTGAAGACGCGGAGGGAGACGGCGAGGCGTTGTTTTTCGGGCAGAGACTCGACCGCCGCGGACGCCGCGGAAGCGGCTTCCTGTTTGATGATTCCGGCGGAGGGAGAGTCGTCTTGCGAGCGCTCGTCCCGCGTATTTTCGTTAAGTTCAGCCGTTTCCTTCCTGCTTCTCAGGCGAGTGTTGCAGAGGTTCACCGTCACCCTGTACAGCCAAGTGTTGAAAGCGGCATCGCCCCTGAACGAGTCGATTTTCTCGAATGCCCGCAAGAAAGCCTGCTGAGTTATGTCCTCGGCGTCCTCGGCGTTTTTCATAAACCGGAGCGCGAGGAAATAAATCTCGCGGTGATATCTATCGACCAGAGAGTCGAACGCAGTCCGGTCTCCGGCTTTCACGCGTTGTAGCAGCAGCGTTTCGTCGATCATAGTGTCGCCGGCTCTCGATATATTTGACGATGAGGGCGGCTCCTGAGTTAAATGATAATACAAATTAACCGTGTTTTGACGGCGGGCGCGTAATCTGCGGGGAAGCGGACAAGGGAAGACTGGAGAAATCAGGGTTTGGAGGCGACGAGGAATAACAGGGAGCGTCCGGGCGGCCATAGCCAAGTGGCGCAGTAATAAAGCGACCTGAGGGCGTATTGCAGAGGGGAAAGACCGGCTTGGCCGATGTTGGCCAGCCCGGCGCGTTCCACCTTAAGCCCGGCCCGCGCCGCCAGTTCCCGGACTTCGTTGAGCGTGTATTCTCTGTTGTGGCATTTGTACGGGCTGACATTTATCGCGACATCCAGAGCGGTGTAGATGTTTCTGCCGAAAAGGAAAGAGAGCCTGTTTCTGAGGGAGGCGACGTTGGGGGTGGTGAGGGCGAGTCTGCCGCCGGGTTTGAGAATGCGGGCGAACTCCTTCATGGCGGGCAGCGGCGAGCCGATAAGGTGTTCGAGAGTTTCGTTGAACATTACGGCGTCGAACGAGGCGTCCGCGAAAGGAAGAGAGCCTTGAGCCAGATCGACCTCGGAGACGGGGATGCCGAGCGAGGAGAAAAGGTCGAGAGGTGGCGCGCCAATATCTGGCTGAAACTGTTTGCCGGGGTGTTTGTCGGCTGCGGCGACATCCCAACCGATTTCGCGGCAGAGGGCGGAAAGGTGTCCGGGAGACGCGCCGGCGTCGAGGAGTTTGGAGCCGGGCGAGGGTGGCGCTCCGATGAGCCGCAGCGCGAACATGTATCGTTTCCTGTTTCCGGCAAAGAACTTCTCGTGCTGAGTGCCCGCGAGCTTTGCGGCCAGCCTGTTCGAGGCTTCTTCAAATATGGATTCATTCAATTCGGGCACGGGCTGTTTTCCGTTCCGGCTGCTTAGTGGCGCGTCCTATAAATAAATATTCCCGGACTCTGCGAGGGTCCGGGGTTTTTGCCGCAGGATGTCAGTCGATTTCTTCTTCGGTTTCGTCCGCTTCGATTTCCGGCTCTTCGACCTCGTTGTCCCAAGAGTCGATGGCGGAAAGAATTTTCTTTTCGAGGCATTTCATAAAAATTTCGCGGTGGGTTTTGCGGCGGAGTTCGACGATTTCCTGAATGGGGGGGATTTTGGCGGGTTGGGCCGGAGCGGCGACGGGTTCGGAGGCGTTCTTCTTCGGCTTGGCCGCAGGGGCGGGAGCCGGCGATTCAATTTTCTTTTTTACAGGAGCAGGTTTCGGAGGTTTCTTTGCCGGTTGTTCAGGCGCGGATTTTTTCGCGGCGGATTTTTTTGTCTCAGGCGCGGCGGTCTCGGGCTTTGTTTTAGCAGTTTTGGCGGGGGCTGATTTTTTAGGTTCGACGGATTTGCGCGCCGCCTTCGGGGCGGGCGCGCTTTTAGCTGTTTTCGCAGCTTTGGCGCCTCTAGCAGCGGGTTTGCCCGCAGGGGTCTTAGCGGTGGTTTTCTTAGTCGCCATTTTCTGCCTCGCGCGTAAATGTCAAGCGGCGGTTCACCGCATAATATAGCTAATAGAAAAAGCCATTTCAAGTATTTCGCGCGCGGGCGCGCGAGGTGGAAGTTCGTGTCTTTGTGTCTTCGCGGTGAAAACCGCGTTTATGCTAACAAGCGGAAGAGCGCGGGCGCGATTAAGATAAGGTTAATCAAGGACTTCTTTTGCGGCTGCCACGGCGTAGAGGGAGCCGGTGACGCAGACAAGCCCGTTCGCGCCGGCGGTTTCAGCCGCTTTTTTCAGAGCGGTGGCGATATCGGGGGCGGAGCGGACTTTCCTGAAGTGGATGGAGGCAATTTTCGCCAGAGGCTCCGGTTCCCAAGCCCTGTCGTAAGGCAGGCCGGCGACGACGATTTCGCCGCTGATGGCGCGCAGTTCCCTGAGGGCGCTTTCGGCGTCTTTGTCTTTCATCATGGAGACGACGAGGGCAATTTTGGGTTTCGACGGCCTGCCGGACAGGTGGCGCGCCAGCGCGCGGGCGGCGGTCTCGTTGTGAGCGCCGTCCAGCAGCACGTCCGGCCCTCCGCCTGAAGGACGCACAAGCTCCATTCTGCCGGGAAACTCCACGCTTTCGAACCCGCGCTTCATCTCTTCGGAATCGATGTAGAACCCCGAAGCTCGGAGCGCGTCCACCGTCTCCATGACCACCGACATGTTGATTTTCTGGAATTCGCCTTCGAGAGGCAGGAGGACGTCGAACTTGGGAAGGCCTTTGGGGCGCGCCCTGAATATGGCGCTGTCGCAGGCGTTGGGGACAGCCGTAACGAGGCGTTCGGGGGCGGCGAAGGAGAGCGCGGCGTTTTTCTTTTCGGCAACCTCGCGCAGTACGCGGGCGGCGGGGGCGCGCTGCGGCGCGGAGACCGCTCTACCCCCGCTTTTGATTATCCCGGCCTTTTCTCTGGCGATGTCGGTCATCCTGTTGCCGAGCACATGCTGGTGGTCCCAGCCGATGGTTGTGATGACCGAAACGAGGGGTTCGACGATGTTGGTGGCGTCGAGCCTGCCGCCGAGGCCGGTCTCGATAATGGCGATGTCCACGCCGCGCGCGGCGAACTCGCCGATGGCCGCAGCGGTGATAATCTCGAAATATGTGTATTTGTCAAAATCCCGGCCTGCGAACTGAGCCACTCTTGCGACGGCCTCGCCGAACGCTTTTTTCGATATCATCTCGCCGTCGAACCTGACGCGTTCGCGGATGTCGTTTAGGTGCGGGGAAGTGTACAGGCCGGTGGAGTAACCGGCGGCGCGCGCCACCGATTCCAGCATGTGGCAGACAGAGCCTTTGCCGACCGTGCCGGCGATGTGGACGGCTTTGATCGAGCGTTGCGGGTTTCCCATCAAGCTCATCAGAGAGCGTATCTGGGTCAGGGTGAATCTGGCTTTGAGTTTGTGGGCGCGTTTTTCCCAGTTGGAGAAGTTGTCCAAGTAGGCGATGGCTTCTGAGTATTTCATGTCATAAAGCCTTAGACTAGGGTTATGCGGAAAGGCGCGTCCGTTTCAGCCCTGTCACACCTTGTCGAGCTTCTGTTTGCCGATCTTCACTTGGAACCACGGGCGCACTTCTTTGTCCAGCTTCTTCCAGCCCTTGGATTCCTGCGTGGCCCACACGAGATAGTCTTTGGTTAGCTGCTGTTTGAGTTTCGTTATCGAGAGTTTCTTGTAAATCTTCATTTCGCCGTAGCTCTCGCGCATGCTCTTGTCCTCGTCCATGTCCCAGTGGAACTCGACGAAGGCGTTGGCGATTGATTCGTCGAGGGTTTTTTCGGGGATAAGCGGGACGATGAACATGTGTTTTTCCCAGTCATAGACGGAGTTGCCGCTGCCGGGCACGAGCATGACGGTGGGCAGCCCCAGTTGTTTGATGCGGGTCTGCGCCGAGTCGAATATCTCCGGGTCCACGTTGTCGGCGAGGAACAGGTTGATGATGTCGCGCACTCTTGTTTTCGTGGCGATGTCCTTTACGCCGACCAGCACCGAGGCCGAGTCCATCTTGCATTTCTTGGCGGTCATCAGCACGTATTTCTTTATCCTGATTATCTCGTTTTTGTAGACGTTCTCTTTCTGCTTGATGGACATCGTTTTCATGGCGCGGATGTGGTCGTTGATTTTCTGTGTTTTTTTGGCAAGCTCGTCCTGCAGTTTAAGCTCTTCGAGGACGCGGCCCTCAAGTTCCTCTCCGATGGTGCGGAACTGGGTCAACTGGTCTTCGGAAACGCGGCCCTTGAGGGTGGTTATATACTTCATGATGTGGGCGGCGATCTGGGTCTTCATGTTTTTAATCTGTTTGATTTTCTCGCGTTCGTCCATAGTAATGGACTGGCCGGATTTCATTTTTCTGTCGAGCACGGCGGTCTTGACGACGATGCCGTCGAGCTGCTGGACGAACTTGGCGGCGTTCTGCCCGCCGGGGAAGGACATCACCATGTCCGAGCGGCCTTTGACAATGGCCCGGATCCTGTCTTGGCAGGCCTTGAATTCGGCCTCCGCCTTCTTTTTGTCCTCTTCCAGCTTGTCGAGTTCGTTCTGCCCGAACGCCTGTTTGTAGACGTCCTGAAGCATGTCGGTGAGGTAGATGTATCCGAGGGGATGTCCCTCGCCCGGAGAGAACTTTTTGTCCTCGGCCATCTGTGCGGGCACGTTCGAGTCGTCCCTGAGGAATTCGGGGTCGAGCAGGCCGAAGTTGATGAGTTGCAGGTCTTTTTCCTCGAACGGGATGATGTTGTCTTTGACGCGCGGCAGTTTCTTCTGCACCACGCCGATTATCATGTCCCAGTATAGGGCGTTGAGTTTGGCAAGGTTCTCGCGGTCGCTGGGGTCTTTGCGGAACGCGGCGATTATCTCGTTGATAACAGATTCGTCGGCGACTTCTTCGCCCTCGACGCTGATGTGGTCGGGGATGTGTATGACTTCGCAGATGGCGCCGTCCTTGTAAACGAGGGCGACTTCCTGCTCGGCGCGCTCGACGAAGAACTGCAGGGAGCGCAGCACGTAGTCGCGGTCGAACTTCTGGGCGCCGGGGGTCATGTCGAAAACGAGGAACTGGCTAGGGAACGACTCGCCATAGTTGATGATGCGCCCGAAAATGAACTCGTTCCAAGAAGCCTCGGCCACTTTCGCCTGTTTGAGAAGCTCGATGTGTCCGAACTCCACGCTGCACGCGCGGAACTGGTCTTTTTTCGGGTTGAGCACGAAGTTGATATGTTCTGAATCGAGGGTCTCAAGCTCCTCGATTTTGGTAGCGAAGTTGAATTTGGGGGCGGCGAAGGGCTGGGCGGAATCGGCTCCGCCGTATGACTTCGGCCTGAACCCGGTGTCCGAGCAAATCTGTTCGTACTCCTGATTTATCATCTCGAATCCGGACGCGAGGTCGGAGAGCAATGACTCCGCTTTCGCGGCGAACGGGGCGGCTGCGTCTCCGAGGTCGGCGGTCTCTGACTTGATGCGCGGGGCCAAGGCTTCGAGGGCGGTCAGGCATCCTTCCGGGCCGTTGCCGAGCAGGGACACGAGCTGGCTCATCTGCTGGGCTGACTTCATCATGGTGGCGTTCAGCAGGGGAAGCCGCTTGGCGAACATCTTCAGGGTGTGAACGACCAGCGGCGGCTTCTTCATCATGTAAGGCTCAATTTGAGCCGCCGGAACCGGCATCGCGTGGACTTCGGTGAGGGCGCGAACGCCGCTGCTTCTTTCGAGTTCTCCGAATATCGCGTTCTCCCCGAATATGGCTCCTTTTTCCTGAAGCGTTTCGATGGCCCTCATGCCGACGAACACTTCAAGTTTGCCCGCCAGCAGGAAGTACATGCTCTTGTCTATGCTCTTGTCCGGGCAGATGACGTCGCCGGGGTTAAATGCGGCCACGCCGGGCTTCGGGTCTCCCGCGGGCTGGGGGGCAGGCTCTCCGCCGGCCTTTTTCTGGTATATCCTGTTGTGGTATATCGTGTGGTGCGCGGAGAAGGGAACTCCGATAGTCCCGTAAATGTCCATCGGGAGCGAGCCGTACTTGGAGACCATGCGGCCTATCTGGCAAGACTCCATCTGTTTGGCTTCCGCCAGAAGGGGAAGTTCTTTCTGTGCGGCTTGGGCCGCCTTGTCAAGCTCGTCTATCATCTCGTACAGAGAGCGGGCGGTCTCTTCGAGGAACCCTTTCGCCTTAAGAGACAGGGAGTCGATCCTGTTGATGCTGTGGCTGGTCATGCCGAGGCGCTGGGCGATAGTTTTCGAGAGGGAGAATCCGATCTTGGGGTTCTGCATGACGGTGGCGTCGAAGCCTTTGCCGCGCAGGTCGATGACCATGACCTGAGCGGGGCCGTCGTCGGAGACTCTGATGGAGGCGGAGCGAGGCTCGCGGAGTATTGCGCCGATTTCGCCTATGAACGCGCCCGCCGTGTCCACCACGCCGACCAGCATGCCTTCCGAATCAACGCGCTCCGGCCTGACCGCTCCCGGCCCGTCAGAGTCCACCACGTATATGTGGAGAGAACCCGAGCGCAGCACGAAAATCTCGTTGCTGTCCTCGCCCTGCAGGCACAGGTATTCGCCCGGTTGTAGATTTCTGATTGATTGAGTCGAAGCTCCGTTAGACATCTCGATTTCTCCTTCGTGCGAGTTTTTGCTTCCCGCCCCGGTTCAGTTTTGCTCTTTATCCGGCTCCGCGCCGCGCGGCCGCCGGGTTGATTTTTATTTGTTTCAGCGCGCCGTCGTCATGGCGGCGACTCTGCCTCTTTGCGTGCCCACATATAGAACGCCGTCCGCTATCGCGACCGACCCTCTCATCATGCCTTTCATCAGCTTCTTCCAGACTATCTCGCCCGTCTTGACGTTAACCGCGTACAGGCGCTGGTCGGTCGAGCCGACGTATGCGACGTCGCCTGAGACGACCGGCCCGGCGTCGAATCCGCCCATGACTTTGAAGCTCCAGAGGATTTTGCCTGACAACCTATCGAGTCCAACTAGGGTTCCATCGAACATTCCGCCCGTCACCAAGATGTCGCCTGAGAGCGCAGCCGAGGCGGACACCTGTTCGTCGATTTTTGTTTTCCATAACGAGTTGCCCGTGCGGGCGTCGAGCGAAAACATGTTCCCGTCCCAAGAGCCGAAATAGACGCGTCCGAAGGCGACCGCCGGAGTCGAGTATACGCTCTGTTTCGTGACGTGTCTCCAGAGGATGTCGCCTGTCTCGGCGCTTATGGAGTACATTGTCCCGTCGTCCGAGCCACAATAGACGACGCCGTCCACCACCGCCGGGGCTGCTTCCACCCAGTCCTCCGTCTCCACTATCCATGCCGGGAGCAGGGTTTCTATGTCGAGGGCATATATCCGGTTGTCGTGCGCGCCGAAGAAAACCTTTACGCCGTCGGTCGCCGCGCCGCCCTTAATCGGAGCGCGCGCCTCGAAACTGCCGGCGACTTTTCCTGTCCTCAATTCCAGCTTGTAGAATTTTTTGTCGAACGAGCCGATGAAGACGTATTCACCGACGATGATCGGAGAGGCGATAACGTCGTCTCCCGACTCATGCCGCCAAAGTTTTTCTCCGGTGTCGGCGTTCAGGGCGTGAACCGCGTTGTCAGCGGAGCCGAAGACTACTATCCCATCCTTGACCGCCGGAGACGAGCGGACGGCTCCGCCGGCGTCGTAGTTCCACATCTCGGCCAAAGGAGGGGCTAGGGTGTCCACCGCGACGCCTGTGGATCCGGGCGTGTTGCCTCTGAAAGATAGCCACGCGGAGCCTGTCTTCTGTCTGGCCGGCTCTAGCCGGGGGGCTTGATTTGCGCAACCGGAGAGAAACGCAAGCGCAAGTGCAAGCGCCGCCGCGCGCGCGAGCGCGCCATTCATTTTTACTCTCTTTGTTATATTCTTTGTCATAATCATTATTCGCCAGAAGTTTAGATTAACATTAAACATGCGAAAAATGAAGCGCCGGAAAAAAATCGCATGAGTTGGAAATAGAGGCGAAAGCGGCCAAACCGGGTTTTTTGACGGAAAAATTCATTTAAAAGCGAGCGTTCGCGCCGTCTTCCGGGCCGGGCCGCCTGTAGTTGACTCCCATTGCGTCGAAACGCGGCAGCAGACTTTCCAGCCGAGCGAGGAATCCCGCGTAATCTTTCGTCTCTTTCGGAGACCATGCGACTTCCGCCAGCGCGGCGCCGCGAGGCCATGTCATATATTCGGCCAGTTCCTCGGAATCAATATATTCCGTCCAGATGTTGCCCTGAGCGCCGATAATCCGTTCCGCCGCCGGGGTTCCGGCCAGAGCGGGAGGCACAGGCTCGAAACCGTACACTTTCGCCAACTCTATCGGCCTGCCCACTCTCCGAGGTTCGCCTGTTTCGGCCTGCATGTAGTCGAAGTAGCAGTGAGATGTGGGACTCATCACGACATCGTGGCCTTCGAGGGCGGCGGTTATCCCGCCCTGCATTCCCCGCCAGCTCATCACCGCCGCGCGCGGCGGCAGCCCTCCTTCCACTATCTCGTCCCACCCGATTATGCGCTTGCCGCGAGATTCGAGGAAGTTCTCGATTCTTTTCATAAACCAGCCCTGAAGCTCTTCTTCGTTCGCAAGGCCCTCGGTCCGGATTCGCTCCTGACATTTCGGGCATTGACGCCAGTTGTGTTTCGGAACTTCGTCTCCGCCCACATGGATAATCTCGCCGGGAAACAACTCGGCAACCTCGCCGAGGACTATTTCCAAGAACTCGAAGACCCGCTCGCTGCCCGCGCAGTAGACGTCCTTGTGTACGCCCCAGCGGGTGGAGACTTTCAGCCTCTCGCCTTTGCAGGATAGGCCGGGAACGGAGGCGATGGCGGCGACGGCGTGGCCGGGCATCTCGATTTCCGGAACGACGGTTATGTGGAGTTCGGCGGCTCGGCGGAGGATTTCCCGCATGTCCTGTTTGGTGTAGAAACCGCCGTGCGCGGGGCCGGAGGGGGACATAGAAAGCTCGTCCGCAGGAGAGCTTGCCCCGCGCCATGCCCCTGTCTTGGTCAAAGCCGGAAACGCGTCTATCTCCAGCCGCCAGCCCTGATCGTCCGTAAGGTGGATGTGCAGGGTGTTCATTTTGAGCGCCGCCATCGCTTCCATCATCCTGAACACGAACTCTTTGGGGAAGAAATGCCGGGACACGTCGAGCATGAGGCCGCGCCAGCGGAAACGGGGCGCGTCCGATATTTTTACGCACGGCACAGAGGCGGCGATTCCCGGCTCGGCAGGAAGCATCTGGCGGAGGGTCTGAGCCGCGTAGAACAGTCCCGCCTGAGCCGGGGCGCGCAACTCGACCCCTTCCGGGGCGACGCTCAACTCGTAGCTTTCAGGCCCGTTCGCGGCGAGCGCGGCGTCTATCGCAAGCGACACGCAGCGCGCGCCCGGCGGACACGCCGTACCCTCGCCTTTAGCCCCGAAGTATCCGTTTAGAACTGCCAACGCGGTTGCCGCCTCTTCTGACGCGATGATTATCGTGTCACGCGAGAACTCGAACGTCCCCTCGCAGAATTCGGCTCGCGCGGGGGCTGGAATTATGTGTGGGAGCGCCGTCCGTTCTGCAGCGCGGGCAGTTCCGCCCGCGACAGCTAGCAGCGCGGCCGCAACCATCGCAATAGTCGTCGTTGTTTTCATGTGGGTTCCCTCTATTCCGGCTCTTTTTTTTGGTCGCCTGAGCCGGTATATGGGTCGTGGCGGAGACCCGCGAATGGGCGGATGTGGGAAAGCACGGTGAACATGTCTCTCTGAACGGGCTGATCCACTTTGCGCACTTCGCGCACCGTCGCCATGAACAGGAAGACAAAGACAAAACGCAGTCCGGACGAGATGAGAAAAATATGTTGGAGGGGGGATGCGTAGATGATGGTGACGGCGCCGGAGGCTATGGCCGGAGGGGCGGAGACGGCGAGGGCGGCGCCGAACAGAGAGCCGATGCAGATGCCGAAGCTGTTGAAGAAGTTGAGGTAGGCGGCGGCGCGGGCGCGCTTGGGCGGCGTCACGGCGTCAAACAGGAAGTTCGCCGTCGCCAACGACCATCCCGCCCACGCAAGCCCGGCGGCTATCTGGATGACCACGATGAAATAAAAATCAACGGACAGGAACCACAACAGGGGCACTACGGGGATTATCGCGCTGGTTATCCGCAGGACAAGGCGGTTGCCGTACTTGTCCGCAAACGGCCCCCATTTTCTCATTGCCATGAATTGCGAAGCTGTGAACACTCCCTGCGCGATCGTGTATTGCAGATAGCTGAATCCGAGGTCGCGCAACATGTACACCGCGAAGAAAGGAGCCGCCAACTGCACGGACAGGCTCATAAACGCCACGAACAGCACGAAGTGAGCGAAGTTTGATTGCGGCGTCCTCTTTATGAACTGCCAGAAGCTGAAGTACGAGTCCTCGTCTTTCCTGTAAGGAGCTTCGAAATGGCGGGACAGCGAATATATGGAGCCGAGCCTGCACAGAAGGGCGGCGGCCAGCACCAGCGTGAATCCAAGCCTAGCGTTGTCTCTGTTGTCATACTGTTGCAGTATCAGTCCGCCGGCGAATATCGCCGCGAAGGAGATAAGCTGCGAAAGCCCGTTCCGCCTGCCGAAATACTTGCCTCTCGACTCCGCCGTCGTCAGGTCTCCCATCAGGCTGTTCCACGCGGGAAGCGACGCTCCGTTCACAGCAAAATAGAACATCGTCAGCAGTATCATCGTCCACGGCGAGAGCAGATTGTAAAACGTCAGAACTGTTATCGCCAAAAGGAAAATGGATTGTATGGACGACGTGGCGACCACGATGCGTTTGCGCACCATGTATCTGTCCACAAGAATTATCGAGAGGAATTGCGCGAAAGCAATCCCGAGTTGCGGGGCCGCTGAATATATGCCCACCTGCGCGTTCGTGGCTCCGAGAAAAACCAGCAGAGGGATAAAATATGTTTCCGCAAAACCGACCATGGCCGCGTAAAACGACGCGTCCCATACGCTGAAACGGAGGCTCTTCTCCCTCTTGGCCTCCGGTATTCGCGCGCTTTCTTGTTCCTTCTCGTCCGTTCCGGACATCTCTTCCCCCATATACGTCTGAATTCTAAGTTTAATATGTAAAAGCGGCTTTGTCAGGATGCTTCGGCGGAAAAAGGCGGGTTTTAAGGTTTTTTCAGACATGAAGCGCGAGGCATAATGTGAAGCTGTGGCTCCGCGCTAGGCGCCGACACTGTTGCGCAAATCCAAAAAACAACGACTTGGTGTGCGCGATATCGTTTCGCAATTCGGAAACAACAGAAATCATAATGCCGATAAAGGAATTTTTTGTGTCGCGTTGTCCGGCGACGGCGGCGGAAAGTTTTTTTACGCAAAGCGGTTCAAAATGTCCTTTCATAACGCTTTTTAGGGTGGAAGCGAAAATACGGCGCGGAGGAAAAAAAGATGGAAAACTTGAATGAGGAAAGAAGCACGCCCGAAACTTTTGAAATCAAGGATGTGGAGATATTCCGGGCGGGAACATGGACGGACAGCGCGGGAAGGACGGTCGCATATACGGAAGATGATTTGAAGGAGATGGCGGAGGCGCACCGGGCGCTGGAAGGCAGGCTCGATCCGCCGGTGAAACTGGGGCACGACCCGGAGCAACGGCTGTTGAGCGCGGACGGGCTGCCTGCCGCAGGGTGGCTGAGGAATGTGCGCGCGCAGGGGGGGAGGCTGTTGGCCGACCTTGTAGGCGTGCCCGCAAAAGTTTATGACCTGATACGGGCGGGAGCTTATCGCAAGCGCAGCCTAGAAGTGTTGCACGGATACCGAGACGAAGCGACAGGCGCGACGCACAAGCACGTGGCCACCGGGCTGGCCCTGCTCGGGGCCGCGCTGCCCGCCATCGGCTCGCTGGCGGATATCGGCGCGCTCTACGGAACTTCAGGCGGCGGCGCGGCTTACCTTTACGAATCCGGCCCGGCGGGCATCCTCGATGACGGCGGCTCGGATGTGGCGTCCGAACCGACCGACGCCGATAATCCGGAGGACGAAATGACCGCAAATGATATGATTGAAAAAATTGCGGCGCTCAAAGCGCGGATAGCGGAACTTGAAGAGCTTCTTATCATTGCCGAAAAACAGGATGCGGAGCTGGACGAAGGCCCTGAAGCAGAGAGCCGCGAGGAAACCGCAAGCGAAGACGGGACCGGCCTTGACAATGCGGACGCGGAGGAGCTTGAAGTTGCCGGCGATGTCGCCGACGCTTCTAAAGAGGTTTCACCCGGACAGGAGGAGGCAAGCGGCGCAACCGAGCCGGAACCGAACGCGGCGGAGGATGGGGGCGGAGACGAGGCGCAAGAGGGACTTGCGGCGGACGGCGCGCAGGCGGCTTACGAAACGGAATCGGAGCCTTCGGAAGACATTGCGAACGAGGACGAAATCGCCGTCCCAGAGGAAGAAAATTCACAGGAAGCCGGGGCCGCCTCGGAAGAGATGTCGGCGGCGCTGGACGAGGCTCTTGAGAAACTTCGCGAGGCCCGCGAACGCCTCGACGAGCAAAGGATGCGGGAGGCCGCGGCTCGCGAGCGCGCCCGCCGCCAGTTCGTGTCCCGCAACGCGGGCAGAATTCCGCCCGCGTTCAGGGGCCTCGTGATAGACCTTTTGGCGATACTGGACGGAGACGCGTCGGCGGCGTCGGACTACGCGAGAGCGGCCGGAGACGAGTCCGGGCTTGCGGCAGGGTTCAGAGGATTTGTGTCCGCTCTCAGCGAACATCCCGCGATGAGCGAGTACGGGAGAGAAGGCGTCAGCGGCGGCGGCGAGGCCGGCGGGGCGGGGGACGACTCTGAAGAGCTGATAAAAAGCTACTGCGCCGCGCGCGGGCTGGACTACGACGACGCGTCCGACTACTCCCGCGCCGCCCTCGCCGCGCTGGAATATGTTCGGCCCCCGTCATCGGACTTCGACGGCGACAATGGCCGGTTGCGCGAGAGCAACAATTATTCCGGATCGTATCCTTGTGACAATATGCAAACTCAGTATAATAAAACCCAAAAGGATAATCGCCTTGCTGAATATGGGTTGTTTGGAAGTGTGAAAAAACACCTGAGCAGGCGTATTATTCAAAATGAAAGCGGCGAAGCTTTGTGTGTGGTGGGCAATAAAAAAGGAAGCGAAAGAATGGTTCAAATGTATTTAGCGAGTGGAGGAAATTCAATCGATTATTTATTTGACGCAGATGGAATTGTAATAATTGCGGGACAAAGGTTCGCAATAAATAATCACAAAGAGGTTTATTCTTCAGGCGTCATAAAAACAGCCGGATTTCCTTTAAGGGTTAATGTGACAAATGACCGTTCAGGCATAATAAGGGTTTGGGGCCCGGCCATAAGCTGGCACAGCAGAGCCGCAGCGCTTTCTTGGGGTTGGCCGATGTGAACATTATAGCTTTGCGGCATCAAGAAAATGTGGTTGAAATGGAGAAAAGAAGCTATGAGGCGGAGCGAGGTCCTTTTTCTTCTTGCGGGATTGCCGGTGGCGACGCTTATTTCGTTGAAGCTTCTCGTGGCGTCATCATTTCTCGTCATAGACGCGTCAGAAGGACGAATGGGGCGCGTCCCCGCGACAATCATAAGAGCATTCGGCGGACATAAGGACGCCGAAAGAATGATTCGCTCGGTTCGCGATTACAGAGACGCTCAATATGACTTAACCGGGAATCTGCTTCGGATGAGCGAACGATTTCCTCTGAGCGACGAGCCTCGTATTTCTATGATAATAGAGGGCATTCTGTCGGAGGAAACAGGAGAAATGAGCAGGACGCATCTTGCGAACGCCCTTTCTGCGGCTGTAGGGACGAGTTTTAGTTGCTGTGCGGCGAAGCACTCCGATGCCGGCGAGTTGATCGGTTGGGTCTGCGAGCCGGGAGAAGAACTTGGAGGCGGAGCGGACATGGTTGAGTATGGCGCGTCACAACGTCCGGACTCGTATTACTTCAACGAATGCGTGATGAAAAAAGTTAGTAAATGGTGGGAACGGAGCGGAACGCTTCCGGACGCTGTCGAAAGGAACGCGCCATGACGGATGTCAAACGGGATAAAGGCAGAAAAAGGACTTTCGTAGTTTTGGCAGTGGCGATTGCGTTTTTTCCGTACGGCGCGTTGGCGACGGGCTGGTGGACGGAGTTTCTAATGTGGAGACACGGGGCGATGCGTTTGACCGCTGAAGGAGCGGCCATGCTGCTTGCGGGGCCGCCGTTGACCCTGCTAGCCGGAGCGGCGATCGGGATATTGACGACGCGCGCTTTCATCTCTGCGGCGCGAAAAAATCAGAACGGCGCGGCGGGCTATCTGCCGGGCGCTATTCTCTCGGTTGTCATAGCTTCTCCATCTGCTTTTCTGTTCGGATTTGCCACGCTCGCGTTTTCGCCATTGTTGCGAGTTCCGCTTTTAGGAGGCAATAATCCTATCAACTATCTGCCCGGAATTCTTCTTGCCGTCGGAATCATGCCGGCGCTGATGATTTGGGTCTCGTCTCGTTTGGGAGGAGCCGTCGCAGCGGGATTGTTCCGAGCCGCGCGCTTTTGATGGCAAATCCAATTTGAGCTTTATGGCTATAGTCTATTTCACAAATAGCCGATTTTGAGTTGAACGGAGTTCAATAAAATCGGCGCGCCAAGAGTTTTTTCGGAAGGGGCGCGGGGGAACCTGTTTTTTGCAAAAAAATGGTTCCCCCGCAAACACACACAAAACTCTTTTATACAATAGCAAAAAGCTATTCAGCGCCGCATTGGAGGCCGAGCGTCGGGTCGTACAGGTTCATTTCTGACAGGGCTGAGCGGCGGGCGGTGGCTCTGATGAAAGCGATGTATTGCCCGGCGTCTTTTTCAATCGCTTCGGCGTCGGACGGAAATATGCCTTTTCCCGACTTTTCGATGGCGCGCTCGAATTCCATCCAGAGCCGCCAGCCGTCGGGTTGAAGATCGACTTTGACATCTTGAACCGACGCAGAGCCTTTCCAAAGCGCGTTCCAGAACCCGGCGGTCTTGAAGCTTCGGCAGGCAGGCTCCCAGAAAGCTTTTCCGTTTGATTGCGGTTCGGCAAGATGGGCCGGGACGATTCCGTTCTCGAACTCGCGCGCGAGGCCGGGCACGACGACGCCGAACTGGCCGCCCTCCCGAACGAACTGGCCGATGTAGTCAATGTAGTGTTCGTCCGTGCCGAAATAATGATAGGCGTCTATCGAGATGACGGCGTCGAAGAACCCTGAGGCGAACGGAAGCGCGTGGGCTTCCATGCGGAGCGGGCAGACCGAGTCCTGAGCGCCGGCTTCCTTGACGCGTTTCCAGTTGTTGTCTTGGCTCATCCACAGGTCCGCCGCCCACACGCGGACGCCGAACTCGCGCGCAAGAAATATGCTTGTCATCGCTTTTCCGCAACCCAAATCGAGAACCCTCATTCCGGGCTTTAGTTCCATCGCCTCGCACAGCCATTCACAAAGCCACAGCGCGTTCGGCCCCATCTGGTTGCTTAGCTGCCAGTCGGGATCGTAACTCGCCGAGCGGGGAAATTCCGGTTTGATTAACATTTCTTTAAGGTCTTCCATAACACAATCCTCTTTTCTGAAAAACAAAACAGCTTTTATTTATTAACAAAAACACCATTCGCTAACTTGCCGCGATAAATGAGGGCGGCATTCCGCGCGGCGCTGAACATCCGCCTGAATTTCGCGGCAGATTCGGCATTAATGATAGCGCGCAAGTGGCGAAATGGCAATAGAGGAAACGGAATGCGAGAGACAAACGCCTCCGGCGAGGGGGCGATAAAAAGGGGAGGTGAAAGAGAGATGGCGGAGATGAACGAGTTGTTGGTGGCGACGTACGCGCTGAAGGCGGGCGAAGAGCCGCTGGAGCAGTGTTGCGTGGCCGTGCTCGACACCGAGACGGAAGGTCAGGTGAAGAGGCCCGGCGGAGAGGGAGCGGGCAACGTGGCGGGAGCGCTGAGGGACGCGGCGCTGACGGAGGGCCGGACAGGCTCTTTTCAGGTGGCTGGGATCGCGAAGGTGAAGATAGCCGAGGCGGTCGAGATCGGGGACACGCTTATCGTGGCGGACGTCCAAGGAAGGGTGAAGCCTAAAGGAGAAGGCGAACTCGCCGCCGGAACCGGAATAGTGGGCCGCGCGATAAGTTCGGCCAACACGGCCGGCTCGCTCGTGAAGTGCATCCTGTGCATTCCGGGCGAGATCAACGCTTGAACCCGAATCCTTCGTTAGGGTTCGGGTTGGAAAAACTTGCCTGAGGAGGCGGGAAAATGAGCAACAGAGGAACGATTCACATCGATCAGGCTCTGACGAATTTTTCGTTGAAGCACTCCAACGGGGCGCTGATAGCGGACCTGATCATGCCGCGCATCGACGTGGCGAAAGACAGCGACGCCTATTTCGTTTATGGCAGGCAGGACTTCAGGACGACTCGGGACCTGCGCGCCGAAAAGGCGGACACGAACTTCATCGATTCATGGAAAATCGAGTCGACCCCGACATACAGGTGCGAGGAGCGGGCGCTGGCCGACTTGGTGAGCGACCGCGAGAGGCGCAACGCGGACGCCCCGCTGGCCCCCGACTTCGATGTCGCCGAAAATTTGACCAACATGCTGATGCTGAACCGCGAGAAGCGCGTTGCCGACATTCTGTGCGACACTGCGACGTTTGCGCTCTCCGGCAACTTCATCGAACTGAGCGGCTCCCGGCAGTGGAACGACGCCTCGTTCGACAGCGATTCCAAGGAGGACGCCATCGAGTCGAGGATAGACGCGGCGAAGGAAGCGGTGCGCGGATCGATCGGGCGCGAGCCTAACGTGGTGGTCATCCCGGCGGCGGTGGCAAAATGCGTCAAGCGCGACCCCGCAGTGCGGGAACTTATCAAGTACACCGACAACACGCTTCTGGTCAACGGGGACCTGCCCCCGGCCCTGTGGAACCTTCGGGTGCTGATCCCCGGCGCGGTGTTCGACTCCGCCGAGGAGGGACAACCTTTCGCGGCTTCCGACGTATGGGGCGGAAACGTTCTTGTGGCGTATGTGGCTCCCAACCCGCGCACGCCTAGAACAATGACCTTCGGCCTGACGTTCCAGAGCCAGCCGCGCCAAGTCGCCAAATGGCGCGAGGACGGCCGCAAGAGCGACGCCGTCGAGGTTTCCGAAATCATCGTCGAGAAAGTCGTCAGCGAATACTGCGGCTACCTCATCAAGGACGCCGTCGCGATGTAGGCCGGATGACCCGAACCGCGCCCTTTTTTGAAGGCCCGGCTCCGACTTTATTTCAACTACATTCTTCCGGGAGGACGGCAAGCCCTTAGGCGGCGAGGCGAGGGGATGATTTCCCCCGCGCGCGGCGCGGCCCCGGACCCGTGATCCTCGAGCATCCCGCATAGACCGAAGGATTAGCCTGCCTTCCCGGAAGAATGTTTTTTTCAGAATGAAAAGACGAATAATCACTTGCGGGATACAAAAACAACCTGAGTTTCGGAAATACATATTTTATACGCGCGGGCTTGTGGCGCGGGAAAACAGGGGTGAATAACAATGGGAAAAAGAACGAGTTACGACAGGGACGGAATGGCAGTGAAAACGACAAGGCTGTATCAG